>Ga0302323_100000016_pt1 | contig 105352 bp, 82 predicted proteins | sample Fen_T0_3_FD_201950 | JGI IMG/M metagenome (GOLD analysis project Ga0302323, IMG submission 201950) | Peat permafrost microbial communities from Stordalen Mire near Abisko, Sweden - Fen_T0_3 | ecosystem: Environmental > Terrestrial > Soil > Wetlands > Permafrost | place: Sweden: Abisko...
GTCACCGACTCCGCGTCATGCGTCTTGTACGTCGCTACCCCGTCGCCGTCTGTGATCGCGAGATTTTCCGCTTCGCCGTGGCGGAAATACAGCCACACGCCCGCGACTGGGTTCTTCATCTCATCAACGACGGTAACCTTGAATTCCTTCTCCTCCGGCCATTTCGGAGCCTCGGATAGACCGGGCTCGTTATGATCCAGTAGGGTGATGATCGCGGTGCCGTCTTTGGTGAAGCCGGCGATTTCGACTTCGCCTTTGGAGTTGGTGCTGCCAACTTTGAAGCTGCCGTCGGGTAGCTCGACGCGGACGCGCGAGCCGACTACGAGGGCGCCGGTTTGGTCTTTGATGCGGATGCCGATGAAGGTTGCGTCGCTGCGGCGGCCCCATAGTTCGGAGGGTGTTAGCGCTGGGGGACCCTTGGGTACGAGCTTGGGCGGCTCCCACTCGGGCTCCAGCAACGGACCGAAGGGTTCTTCGGCGTGGAAAACCAATTGCTTCGACCACAGCGCAGTATCGATGGCAGAAACCACGCTGGATGGGTGCGGTTCACGGCCGTAGCCGTAGCTGGGCTCCGAAGTGAGCTCCTGGTACAGCTCGTACCAACGCTCTAGCTCGCTCTGCGAGGCTGTCGTCAGATGCCATTCGAGAAAGGCCCGGAGCTCAGCGGCTTCTTCTGCGGTGGCAGGGCGGTGCCCACTTCCGCAAAACGCGGAAGCGCCAGTGAGGATGAAACGTCCTCGCGGCGTCTCTATCTCTATGGATCCCAGCCAGAACAGCACTTAACGCTCCCTCGTCCGCACTCGCCTAGCGGTCAGTTAAGTCTCATAACCCGCCCTCTGGCGCAAGCCGGGTGAAGTTGTTCAGACCCCGATCGGTTGCCCGACTTGGAGCATTGGTCCAGCTTCGACCCCGAAGAGCAATGCCTCATCATCGAGCAACGCTGGCGCGTCGAACGCACCTACGAAGACATGAAGGGCGAATTTGGCCTCGATCACTTCGAAGGCCGCTCCAACCGAGGCTGGCAACACCATGTCAGCACGGTCCTCGCCTGCCACGCTGTCCCTGTTGCCTCCGTCCGCATGAGGAGCGACATCACGAGTGACGGATTTGAATGCATGCGTCCGCGACTGCGTAACGCTTTTGCGCGGTCAGCTGCGGTTCACCGAGCTAAGAACTTGCCCCACTGAACGCCCGAGATCGGTCCGTGGGACCCCCGGCGCGCCATTGCCCGGCGAATCACCGGACCGGCCGTGACGACGCAGGCAGATGCATTTTCCGTTACAACAATGGTCCGCCAACAGCAGTCATGGATATGAGACACATCACGCGACCGATCGGTGGTTCCTTCTGCATGGCGGCGTTGCTGCTGATCGCCTGCGGATCCTCGAATGACGACGGACAGGCTAAGGCTAGCAACACGGGTGCTTCAGGTGGGGTAAATGCCGGCGGGGCCACGCAGTCGAGCGCTACCGGTGGCAGCTCGGGAAGCGATATCCGCAGCGGCGGTGCGGGTGGAAGTGAAACCGGCTCTCCGGTAGGCGGCGCTGGCACGGGAGGCAAGACTTCCACCTCTCCCTCCTCTGGTGGCCGCGGCGGTGGAGCGCAGGGCGGCGGGGCCGGGGGGACGGACACGGCCAGCGGAGGAGGGATAGCTACTGGTGGAACATCGAGCGTAACTACCGCGCCGCGTAGCGGAGGCACGACCGGATCTGGCGGCGCGGCTTCCGGCGGAACGGTGACGGGAGGCCAGACCAGCACCTCGACTCAGCCAACCTGCTCGGGCCCAGTCCCGACCGGCACCACCTTCACAGTTGACACCAGTGGCGTCAACTTCACCGTGGGGTCCGGCAAGATGAAGGTTCAGATCTGCAAGGACGACATCATCCGGGTGCAGTACGCGTCCGCTGCCACACTCCCCACCAAGCCGTCGTTGTCCGTTAGTAACGCTTGGGACAAGCCGCCTGCCTTCTGCGTGACGGAGGCCGCAGGCACCATCACCATCACCACCGGACGGCTCAAGGTCAAAGTCAACGAGAGCACTGGGATCGTCAGCTACGCCGACCTGAGCGATAAGGCTATCATCGCGGAAACCAGCAAATCCGCCACGGCTGCGACCGTCGAGAGCACGTCGACCTTCAAGGTCTCGACCGCATTCACCGCGACTGCGGACGAGGGGATATTTGGTCTTGGTCAACGCCAGGACAACAACATGAACATGAAGGGGAAGTCCACGCGCCTGCAGAACGGCAACACCAACATCAACATCCCGATGATGGTGTCCAGCAAGGGCTACGGCCTTTTCTGGGACAATCCTTCCGTCGGAAATTTCAGCAGCGGCAGTACCTCGACCACCTATTCGTCCGAGGCTGGCGATGCTGTGGACTACTATTTCATCTATGGTCCCAGCATCGACCAGGTGATCGCCGGTTATCGTACCGCCACCGGCACCACGCCGTTGTTCCCCAAGTGGGCCTACGGCCTCTTCCAGTCTAAGGACAAGTACGCCAGTCAAAGCGAAGTTCTGAAAATCGGGGACAGCTATCGCTCCGCCAAGATCCCCCTCGACGTGGTCGTTCAGGACTGGAACTATTGGGATCCCTACACGTGGGGCTCGCACATCATGGATCCATCGCGTTATGCGGATCCCAAGGCGATGCTGACCACGATGCACACCAACAACCTCCACGGGATGATTTCCGTGTGGCCCGAGTACCAATACGCTTCCAGTCCAAAGTCGACGGATGACCAGGACAATTACAAGGCGCTCGACGCCATTGGGGCACTGCTGCCGAACAACGGCACCTCGACCTACCATTTTTACGACACGTTCAGCGCCGAGGCGCGTACCTTGGTCTACCAGCAGACTTACGACAGGCTCCTGGGCAAGTACGGTTGGGACGGCATTTGGGCGGACAACACAGAGCCGCAAGATTATCCGTCCGGTGCCATTCCCAATCTGCGCGGCGCCACCACGGCCGCTGGCAAGGGTGCACTGGTCATCAACGCCTATCCCTTGCAGCACGCCAAAGCGCTGTGGGAGGGTTGGCGCAAGGTCGGACCCAACAACAAGCGCGTCTTCGTCCTGACCCGCAGCGCGTGGGCGGGTACCCATCGCTACGGTGCCTCCGTGTGGTCGGGGGACATCGACTCAGCCTTTGCGACCTACGCGAAACAGATCCCTGCGGGGCTCAGTATCGCGCTCGCTGGGATGCCCTACTGGACCACGGACATCGGTGGCTATTTCGGTACGCCCACGGACGAGTCGTTCACCCGTTGGTTCCAGTTTGGCACCTTCTGCTCGATTTTCCGCATCCACGGACAAGCGACGAAGGAACTTTATGGAACACAGTGGAACGCCACCACCAAGTCGACCGCGCTGGCCTTCGACACCCTCCACTACCGTCTGATGCCTTACCTCTATTCGTTGGCATGGAAGACGACCAGCGAGCACTACACCATCATGCGCCACCTGGTTTTCGACTATCAGAACGACAGCAAGGTGTTCGACATCAAGGATCAGTTCATGTACGGCCCTGCCTTGATGATCAATCCGGTCACTGCGGCCGGGATCACCAGTAGGTCGGTATATCTGCCGGCTGGGACTTGGTACGACTTCTGGACGGGTGCGACCGCGACCGGGGGCGCGAACGTTACCGCGCCAGCACCTCTCACCCAGATCCCCATCTACGTTAAGGCCGGCTCGATCCTTCCGATGGGACCCAAAATCCAATACGCCAGCGAGAGCACCGATCCTTTGGAGATCCGCATCTATAAAGGCGCGGATGGATCTTTTACGCTCTATGACGATGCTGGCGACACCTATGACTACGAAACCGGAAAATATGCGACGATTCAGCTGACTTGGAATGACGCGGATGGAAAACTGACCGTGGGTGCGCGCCAGGGCAGCTATACCGGCATGCTTGCGAACCGGACCTTCAACGTGGTCTTGGTAGGCGCGACCAAAGGCACAGGCATCGACGTGACCTCAACCGCGGACCAGAGCATCAAATACGATGGAACGGAAGCCTCCGTGACCCTGAAGTAACCAGACTAGCTGGTCGGGTTGGCTTGACGACCCGTGAGTGCGAGGAAACTCGCGTCGTGCAACCTGTCGATGGAGGGTCGTTTGTTCGCCACGCCATGGGCGTGACGTCAAACGACCCTAACCATTCATCTCGCCAAAGAGTCCAAGCGACACGACTTCGCTAACTCGGTTGCCGCAAATGTCACTTCGCGCCCACACCTTTGGCGTCAACACTCTATCTCCTGCAAGCGAAACTCTCCGCACGTTCGACGTCGCCACCCTGGAAAACCGCGACGCGCGGGTAGGGGCATAGTGGTCGGCTGCGATCGGGCGACCAATTGGGTGGTAACTCGTAGTTGAAGCCGCCGGGGTTGGCGGGTCCACGTGCGCTCGCAACCACCTCCCGCGGAGCCTCCCCCTGTTCGACCCAGCGCACCAGTGGAGTCAGAAGGTCGAACTGGTCGGTGGCTGGTCCTCCCGAGCAGTGATTCATGCCCGGCACCAGATAAAGTTGAGCGACAGGCTCGGACTTGGATTGGTCAAGGCTCTCGAACCAGGCTTTCGTATGATCCGCCGAGAAAATCGGATCGCTTGTGCCGTGATAGATGAGCATGCGCCCGCCGTTCTTGCGCAAGCCGCGCAGGTTGGTGCGGTCGGGTGGCACCATGAACGTTTGGGACGCCTCGGTATAAAGTTCGTCAGTGGCAACAATCGAGGCCGCCATTTGATCGACACTGCCCATCAAGGCAAAGAGCGGTGGAATGAAGGTCGCTGGGTTTACTGGCGGGGAGCCAAACACGAAGCCTACCGCTCCCGAATCCAAGATCAGCGGCGAGATGAAATCCCAAAAGACAGTACCTTCCGAGGCGTGTCCACTATCGAAGGGGAATCTCGAATAGATCGGACTACCCGCGCTGGTCTGGCCGCCAGAGAAAGCGTTTCCAATCGCCACCTTCTGCGCTTCGGTAAGGCAAGTACCGTCGCGTTGACTTGGGCAAGTGGGGACATCCCGTTCGAGGCTGAAGACTGCCTGGCAGGCTACCGTCTTCTGCACCATCCCGTCGGACACCCCATCGAGGGCGTCACATCGTTCGAGCACCTTGTCGGACACTAACTGCCGCTCGGCTTGGGTGAATGCCGCTGAGAGGTCGGGCAGTCCGGCAAAGGGGCCTGCTGGGATGACTGCGCCGCCAGACAAAGGAGCATATTGCTGCGCGCCGTAGATGCTCGCAACGGCTGCCTTTGGCAGATCCAACCCGGGTGAGCCAACCAGATAACCATCATACTGATCAGCGTATCGCGCTGCAGCTACCAGGGCATGGCGGCCACCATTGGAACACCCTCCAATGTAGGAATGCTTGGGCTTGTGCCCATAGGCGCTGAACAGCACGCTCTTCGCCATGGGAGTCAGCTTACCCACCGCTTGGTAGCCGTAGTCAAGGCGCGCTTGCGGATCGATACCGAAACTCGGGTTCTGAGCAGCGCCATGGCCAGCGTCGGAGCTGATGACCGCAAAGCCCTTCAAGAGTGCGCTGGTCAGTGGCCCGCCTCCGCTGGTGTCGCCTGTGGCAGGGACGACGTTGCCATCGGTTCCGCCATTGGCCTGGTAGAAGAAACGACGATTCCAGTCGAGGGGCAGCCGCATTTCAAAGCCAATCGCATAGCTCTGTCCATCGATCGTGCTCACGCGCTCACGCATCTTGCCCGTCACTAGACAATGGGCGGGGACATCTTGACCGGAAAGCTTGAGTTGACCCGAAGCAACGCTAGTAGCGGAGGTGAAGACGGTGTCGGGGTACCGCAGGGACGCAAGGAGTTGGTCGCATTGCAGTGTACAACGAGCATTGACGTCTGGCTGTGAGTCGGCAAGCACTGCCAATTGCGCGGTTGATCCAGGCTCCATTGCGTCGGACTCGGTGCTTGCGGCAGTCCCGCCACAACTTGGCAAAAGTGTGATAAATGCCACGCCTCCCAGTCCCAGCCAGTCCATGGTTCTGTTCATTGGTGAGTCTCCGCTTCGGTGGGTCGCGACGCGTAGTCGGCCCGGATGGACCCAAAAACACAACGCTCTCGCGAGTTATCTCTCGATGGCCACAGATTAGCTATCCAAGAGCAAACTCTGTCAACACAAATAGTCACGCTCGCAACTCTTCCGCGTGTAGTAGCCAGCCGGATCTGATATCTTCGATGCCAACACACACGCGCTGACACGCGAGGCGTGATGACAACTATGTCACCCCAGGCGGACGCGCTTTTCGATCTACCTTCTGCCTAGCATGGGCAATAGAACGAGGTGAACTGCGCCACTCTTGAACGTGAAGAAGCTGCCTGCGAAGCGCGTGAAATACCCGATCGGCGCACACTGTTGCACACGAAGCACATCGCTCTACCGTACAGCCACGCTGAACGCGATTACGAACCCTGGATGGACCTTGGATGAAGGATACAGAAGCGAACGGGCGTCGGACGGTGGGCGCAAAGCGTTCGGACGGCTACTTCTTACCGCTCGACCCCTTGCGCTTTTTGCTGCTCGACACCCAAACCCGCCTCTTGTCGGATTTGGGTGTTCGTCGCGCAAGGTCAGCCGCGCTGAGTTCCCAAGCGCGTTCAGCCAAAGCCGACTGGCGCGACGCGAATCGTCGGCGTTGTTCGAGGAGCTTTTGGCGACATGCCGCTTCCCAGGGCACTTCGAGCCCCTGCATGATGCTGAGCGCCAGCACATGCTCATCCAAGGGCGTCATGAACGGTTCGAAGTCGCCCTTCTCCACCATGTCGAGTAGCGTCGGCAGTGCAACGGTCGTCGCAATTTCGCAAAGTTCATCTGCCACCGCCGTGGCTCGTTCGGAATTGTCCCGGCAAATTCCTAGGATCCGCACGAGTGCCGACTCGGCCTCGTTCGTGCGCATGGACGCAAGCCCGGACGGTGTGTAAATCTGGAATGTCTCCGAGGAATCAGTGTAGCGGTCGGCGATCTCTGCCGCCAAAGCACTCGTCCCAATCATTCCCAGCGCACGGGCGGCGTGTTCATTGACCAAGTCACCATCTTCCCCAATTACATCAAGTAAGAAGGGAATGGCTGCTTCGAGCTGCAACCGGCCTGCGAGGTCAATGAAGTATACTTCCAGCCAAGAACCGGCAGTCTTCGGAGCCGCTATCAGATCCATCACGTGCGCTGCCGCGCCGCCGTCTTGCTGGGCAATCGCATCAACGATCAGCAGCCCATCGTCGTACACGAGTTTCGGCTGTTCCTGGACTTCGAAGCGCTGCGCATACACAGACAGTTCGTCCCACAACGCCGAGGGGGATCGTGTCAACAGCTTGCGGCGGCCGTCGACGATCAGACGCGCCTTCTTGGAAATGCGCAGCCCGGCTACAGGATGAGTCGCGACCATTTCCAGGTGTTCGATTGGCAGGGCCGCAAGCAGCTTCTCGAGCACCCACGGCTCGATTTCACGGCGACCTTGGCTGATGTACTCAATGAGCCGGTCAGTTGAGGTGGGTGTATGCGTTGCCTTGCGGAGCGCCAGCAAGACCATATTGTGTGGGCCAAACCGCTCCACGACAGACCAAATGTCGGCTGCGGGCAAGAGCGATGTAGTGGCGGCTTCGGCAAAGTAGTCAAGGGCTCGCGAACGGACGAAGTCGTCTGCGTGGCAGAGGAACGGTCGAACTTGGTCGGCTGTCAACATAGCCGTGTCTGCCTGCCGGAATTTAGCGCTGGCGTCAAGTCGGTTCCATGCCCCTTTGAAGCGTTACTACGGTCGATGTCGCGACGATGCAGCCTTACGCTTTCAGTGGTCAGCAAATCTCGTTACGAACGTGTGTGGTCCTGCTGCGCGTGGCCTGCTCGACGTCACCGCGCCGACGCTCGTGAGGGCGTTCTTATCGCTCACTCATAGTGCGACCAAGCATCGTGGTTACGTCGAACCGACCAAAAGGCCAGGCATTTGCCCAGGTCGTCAGTTCACAACCATTTTGGTAACCCATCGCAGCCAATCCGCGTGGCCGCCAATTCGCTTTGTTCTTTTGTTTTGCTAGTGCGGTTGTGCATGGCCGAAAAACGGCACCTCAACGTGATCGGAAGTTCGGCGACCACCGAGCCTGTCGTCCTGCGCTCGAACATACAATGGGTAGTGATTGGCACTTTGCTCGTGGTCCTCACCTGGCTGCCGTTGGCGATGCTCGGCCTTTGGCTCTCGCGCCTCGGCACTTGGGGAATTGAAGTGGCGCTTCGTGGCTCCGCCACAACGGCCCAGTGGGCAGGTCCGTCGGCACAATTTTTGGCTCTCGCGCTCATCCTGGGGTCTTTTGCGCTGGCGGCCTACCTGGGTGGATGGTTCATTGCCCGCTTTGGAGCGACAAAAAGCACATTAATTGCCTGGCTTACTGGTGGCCTAGCGGGGGCTCTGGTGGTCACCATAGCGGCTGCCGCAGGGTCTCTCTCACCATGGATTGTCGGGGTTGTGGCCTACATGACCCTGATATTTGTCGGAGCAATCGCCGCATCTTGGGGAGGCAGGCGTGGGCAGCGGCAACCCAACACTGCTAGTCTGATGCCGCCGACTCTACCGTGAGAAGCGCGTACCGCTCTGAGGATCCATGAACCGCATCGACGATGAACTGAAGAACGCCATCCTCGAACCCAAAGCAACTTCGAGCGAGGCCTCGAACGCCAACGCGGATCCGCCGGCGAGCGTCCTGCCCAAAGTGGCCCCCAGTCCCGGTCGCGGCAAGCGAAGTTGGGGTTTGCTTGTTGGCCTAATTGTTATGGGTGGCGCGATCTTGGCGATCGCACTTACCGGTATCGACAATGCGGCAGTGTATTCGAAGGGGGTCGATCAGCTGCTTTTGGAGCGTGCGCGGCTCGAGTCACGAAATGTTCGCGTTGTCGGCATGCTCGTTCACGGGTCGTTGAAACGGCGCAACGAGCCATGCGAGTATCGCTTCGCTCTACAAAAAGGTGCAGCCGAAATCGTGGTGCGCTATCCGCAATGCATTATCCCTGATACCTTTCGCGACGAGCCGAATGCCGATGTCGAGGTGACCGCCGAAGGCCGACTGCAAAAGGACGGAAGCTTTTTGGCCCACCAAATCATGGCCAAATGCCCCTCGAAATACGACCCAAAGAACCGCAAAAAGGCCGGCTCGGAAGCCCCAGGCGATCTGGGCTCGCCAACTGCACGCTAGGAACAGTACACCATGTGGGATCGTTTTCTTCGCGCGTGTCGCGGCCAAGCCGTAGATACAACTCCAGTTTGGTTCATGCGACAAGCGGGTCGTTATATGCCCGAGTACCGCGCGCTACGCGCCAAGTACCGGATGCTCGAACTCTGCAAAACGCCGGAGCTGGCCGTTCAGGTGACGCTTCAGCCGGTTCGGGCGCATGCCATCGACGCGGCCATCTTGTTTGCGGATCTATTGCTTCCACTTGAGCCCATGGGCGCGCCCTTCGATTTTCTGGCAGGTGAGGGCCCCGTCATCGAGCGCCCGGTGCGCACCGCAGATGACATTGCGGCACTGCGCCTGATTGAGCCCGAAGAGGGACTAGGTTACGTGCTCGACGCCATCCGCATGTTGCGTCGTGAGCTCGACGGCAAGACGCCACTCATCGGTTTTGCTGGCGGTCCGTTCACGCTCGCTAGCTACCTCATCGAGGGGGGCAAGAGCAGCCATTACGTATTGACCAAGCGGCTCATGTTCTCTGAACCAGAACTCTGGCATCAGTTGGCAGGCAAGTTGGCCGAGGTCGTTCGTCGATTTTTTAGGGCCCAAATCGAAGCCGGTGCCCAAGCGGTCCAATTGTTCGATTCTTGGGTGGGAGCGCTCGGGCCAGAGGATTTTGCAACCTATGTCGAACCGCACCTAGCTCACATCCTCAAGGATCTCGAGAGCACGGGCGTGCCGGTAATCCACTTTGGCACCGGGACGCAATCACTGCTTGAGCTGCAGCAGCGCGCCGGTGGCACCGTCATGGGTGTCGATTGGCGCACGCCGCTAGCCGAAGCCTCACGGCGTCTTCGTCCGAATACGGTTTTGCAGGGGAATCTCGACCCGGTGGCGCTATTCGCGCCGCGCGAGATCCTCGAACAGAAATTGGCCAATGTGGTCACGCAGGGCCGTGCTGCCAAAGGACATATTTTCAATCTGGGTCATGGCATCTTGCCCGAGACCGATCCGGCGACGGTCTCATGGGTGGCGGATCGCGTTCACGTGCTTGGAGCTAGGTAGTTTTGGCTGTCGCTGCTCGCAAGCGCGTGCTCGTCGTGGGCGCCGGAATCACCGGGCTTTCGGCGGCGTATCATTTGACTAAGACGCGCCCTGACGTAGAAATTAAGCTGATCGAGGTTAGAGATCGGGCGGGCGGCAATATCGAGACCGAGCGTCGCGATGGGTTCGTTCTCGACGGCGGACCCGATTGCTTTCTGCGCACCAAACCCGAGGGTCAGAAGTTGTGCGAAGAACTCGGACTTGGTTCCGAGATCATGACGACGCTGCCTTCAGCGCATGGGGTTTACATCGCGCAGCACGGGCGCCTTGAGCGTATGCCGGCTGGCATGGCCTTGGCTGTGCCAACTCGGATCGGGCCACTCGTGAAGACCCCGCTCGTCAGCTGGGCGGGGAAATTGCGGATTCTTGGCGATCTATTCGTCGAGCATCGTCCAACAAGCGACGATGAAACCGTCGCCTCGTTCTTGATGCGGCACTTCGGTCGCGAGGTTACCTACCAATTGGCGGGGCCCCTACTTGGCGGGATCTTCGCTGGAGACATCGAAGAACTGTCGATTCAATCGACGTTTCCCCAGCTCGTCGAGCTTGAGAAGAAGCAAGGAAGCCTCATCCGCGCTTTATTTGCCGCCGAACGGGCGCGCGTGGCCGCCGCCCAAGGCAGGCCTGTGCCGCGCAGCGACGATCCCTTCGACCCAGCCGAGCTTTGGTCATTGTTCACTTGGCTGCGGCGTGAACCGAAGAGCGCTCCGAGTCCATTCTTGTCGTTACAGAGCGGGATCGGTACATTGGTCTCGAAGTTGGTTGCGCAATTGCCCGAGGCCGCCATCTTGCTCGGCCGGCGCGTGGAGCAGATTGCTCGCTTGGGCGATGGGCGTTGGCAAGCGCGGCTCGACGGCGACACGCTCGAGTATTTCGATCGTATTCTGCTCTGTACGCCAGCGCATGCCGCCGCACGAATCACCGCTCCGCTGCCCTTGTCGTCGTTGCTTGAGGCCGTGCCCTACGTTTCGACAGCGACCGTGTTCTTCGCGCTTGGCGCCGAGCCAAAACAATGTCCCCTGGATAGTTCTGGGTTCATGGTCCCGCGTTGCGAAGGTCGGATGCTCGCATCGACTTGGGTCTCGTCGAAGTGGTCCGATCGCGTGCCGGCGAACGGCAAATTGTTGCGAGCTTTCTTGGGTGGTGCACGTGAACCCGAACTGGTGTTGAACACGAGTGACGAAGAGTTGGTCGACATCGCCCGTTCTGAGCTGACCCGGTTCATGGGGCCGCTCGATCCAGTGCTTTTTACTCGCGTCTTTCGTTGGCAGCGCTCCAATCCGCAACCTGTCGTTGGGCATGGCGCGCGGTTACGAAAGGTCCAAAGGTTGTTGGCGGAGGTTCCTGGCTTGCATTTGGCCGGCTCCGCCTACGACGGCGTCGGGATCTCCGATTGCATCCGCCAAGGGCGTGCGGCCGCGGATGCCGCTTCAGCGGGATTGTAGGTACCAGGCTCGGTGGCCAATCCATTGCATGGATCGGTCGCTCTAGCCCAATCAATTCCCAGACTTCTCGGATTTTGTTGGTGCGGCGTGGTAACCAAAGAACTTATTGGCCGGCCTACAACACAGTCTTAGCTCTCTGCCGCGGCTTTGCTAAGCTCGGCCCCGCTTTTCCGACGTCGTCCAAAGGCAGGACAAAGGACTTTGAATCCTTGAATCGTGGTTCGAATCCACGCGTCGGAACCAAGAAATCGGGGAACAAGGGAGCGGATTCGTTGTCGAGCATCCAAGTGCCGCCATCGAGAGTTTTCGCGCTGTCATTTCAGCCACCGATTGGCTGTAAAAGGTAGTCTTTGCTTCCGTGAACCCAGGTGACGAATCCGCAGAACGTCGTTTCATCATGCGCCTGCAGGCGCGCGACGAGCATGCCTTCAACGAACTCGTCGAAACCTTCAGTCCACGCGTGTTTCGCCTCGTCTTTCGCATGTTGGGGCGCCGCACGGAAGCTGAAGACATGACGCAAGAGGTCTTCGTCCAGGTCTTCAAAGCGATTGCTCATTTCCGTGGCGACAGCAAGCTGTCGACTTGGATCTATCGCGTTGCCATCAATTCCTGCAAAAACCGAACGAAGTACCTGTCGCGTCGCTACGACGGCGCCCAAGATGCTCTCGACGTTGCAGCTGATCACCAGCCGTTGCATCAGGCCAAGGGCGTGACGGCGGCCGACGTTAGTCGCCCGGACCAGATGGTTGAGGGCCTGCAAATGGAGCAAATCGTTCGACATGCCATCGCTCAGCTGGATCCGGATTTCCGTGAAGCGTTGGTGCTAAGAGACATCGAAAACCTCACTTACGACGAGATTACCGAAATCACCGGTCTGGCAGAGGGTACCGTCAAGAGTCGCATTCACCGGGCCCGCACACTGCTCAAGGAGATCGTGGAGCGGGCACTTGGGGAGAAGATCGTATGAGTACGCGAGATGGCGAATTGCCCGGTTCCGATCTGGATAGTGCTGCCGAGCAGCGCATCAAGGACCTACTGCGTGATGTGGCCGAAGAAGAGGCGGCCACAGGTGCCGCGCACCCACCTCGTGATTTGTTGCGGGGGATACAACACCGCCTGCGCGTGCGCAGCGGCGGCAAGTTCTACGAGGAAGGGTGGAGTACCGCACGGCACGGCCCTGTCGTCACCTATCTCATCACAAGCCTTCTGATGTTGGCCGTGATGGCGCTCGCATACATCGTGCTGCAGCCACTTTCGGGAAGGCCAGAAACTGTGCGCAACCAACCAGCGCCGATCGAAGTGATTGCGCCCGTGCGGCCCTCCAAGTAGTGACCCTCATGCCAGCACTGGGCTGCATTGGGGGCATTTCACGCCGTGGTCGCGCGGCCCCGGCCAAAAAGCCTAGTCGTCTCGCTTTGCTGGCGCGGTCGGCAACGCCAGGTCCGCACCGCTCGCGCAACGCACGCGATTGTTGCGTGGGACGCTAGGTTTGCTGCTACTATGGCCCGTCTGATGCGTCTAGCGAATCGGCCTATTGCGGGGTGATGTGTCGAACAGAATGGAAGCCGCCTCCGCCACAGACTCGTCGTCACCTGCTCGGTCACTGGGTGAAATAACGCTGACTGCATTTGGTAGCGGCTCCGCGTTTTCTCGCCGATTTGGCACAACCTGTTCCATGTTGCGGCTTGCCTCGGGTGAGCGTTGGTTGATCGATTGTGGTCGGCAAGCGCCCGACCAGCTCTGGGCCAAGGGCCTCACGTGGTGGGATATCGATGGGCAGCTGGTCACTCATGTGCACGGTGATCATGTGTATGGTCTTGAGGATTTTGCGTTGATGCGTCACTACGGCGGCCCCAACATGGGTCCGAGCATCCTCGCTGGTGGCAGCCGGCCGCGCATGATTGCCCATTCTGCTGTGCTCGCCGAAACTTGGGAGTTTCTCAGCCCATCGTTGCGCTATCGGACCGACGCTACCGGCAAGGCGGTGAACGGTACACTCCAGGACTACTTCGCGAGCGTGGCTCCAACTCGAGTCGAAGCGCCGCGCCGCGAGCGCTGGAATCACTCCGAGACCTTTGAAGTCGAGGGCCTACGTTTGACTGCGCGCGAAACGCATCACATTCCCGAGAAGCCGTCGGTGTCGCTAGAGATTTGGCTCGATGAAAAGGGCGAGCGGATTGCCTGGTGGGGTGGGGATACCACCGTCGATCGAGACTACCTTGTCGCGCTTGAGCCCAAGACCACGGTATTCTTTCACGATTGTACCTTCCTCGATCAGACGGGTTACGTGCATGGCGCGTTCTCCGAGCTGCGACAATTGCCGCTCAGCGTGCGACAGAAGACCATCTTGATGCATCACGACGACGGCTTAGAAGCCTACGTCAATCAGGCCTTGGATCTCGGATTTCGAATCCTTCTCGCCGGCAAGGAATGTCAGCTGTCGACAGGCAAGCTCTCCGAAGTTATCGGCGAGTAGCTGGGCTCGTTCGGGCGACTCGGTACGATTGTTACTCGACCCAGCGAGCCACAACGCAGGTGATATTGTCAGGGCCGCCGCGTTCGTTTGCGGCTGCGATCAGGCGCTGACTCATTACCGCCAGATCGGGTGTCGAGCGAACCAGATCGAGGATACTTTGGTCGTCGACTGGCCCGGATAGGCCGTCACTGCAGAGTAACAACACGTCGCCTGCCATGGGCTGCTCGAACCGGGTGTCGACCTTGACCGAGTCCTTCATCCCAAGAGCCCGCACAATCACGTTCTTGTGGGGGAAATTCGCAATTTCCTCCTCCGTGAGTCGCTTCATCTTCTTGTAATCGTTCAGCAGCGAGTGATCCTCGGTGAGTTGCTCGACGTTCGTGCCTCGAACTCGGTAAACTCGACTGTCTCCAACATGGGCCACGTAGTACCCATCCTCGACTGCGAATAACGAAACGAGCGTCGTGCCCATGCCGCGCTGTTTGGCGTTCTTCTGGGCCGATTCGAAGATTCGAAGATTGCACAGCTTGATACCCGTGATCAGCCGATTTTCCTCGTAGCCCTTGGAGCGGTCCATCTTGTATGGCCAAGTGCGTTCGGGATCATCGGCCGTCGCTGCAAAAAACTCATGCAGTGTCTCGATCGACATCTTCGACGCAACCTCACCCGAGGCATGACCACCCATTCCGTCGGCCACGATATACAGGCCATACTCAGGAATGATGGCGAAACTGTCCTCGTTGTGGACACGCTTGCGACCGACGTCGGTCTGACCTGCTACCTCAATGCGAAGTGGACGCGTCACAGAGCTTTAGAGACTTTCTCTGGGGTAGAATTCGACCCAAAATCATCGTCAGCGTGCCTGCCAATTGACCACTTTGTCAATCGCCGTTCGCGACGAATGCTGCAGCCGCACCGAGGGCGGGAACTGGCTCGAAAGCCGAGTTGACCCCGCTGCTGAAGGTCCATCGGCCGCGCTCGATAGAATAGCGACAAATCCGCTGGTTCGAGGCGGGCCGTGTTAGTAGCCAAGGTCCGGCTGGCCTTGCGTCGGGCTGCGTGCAGCTTCAGGGAAACGACCCAAATTGACGCGCACTTCGCGATAGCGTCCTTCTGCCAACATTAACAATGTGACTTGGTCACCCGCGCGATGGCGGTGCAGCACTTCGGCGAAATCTTTGGGTGAACCAATCGGGGTCCCATCCACAGCCAAGAGAATGTCCCCAAGCTTACCCGCGCGCAGCCCGAGAGTCATGGCTGGGCTGTTGGGACCAATCGAAACGATCCGAGCTGCCGGTACCGCACTCGATGATTCACTGACTACCGTGATCCCCAACCAAGGTAACGGTGCATTCACCGCGCTTGCGCCGTCTCGCACGAAGCGCTTCAGTTCCGATGTTGGTACGGCGTAGATGACGGGAACGCAGCGGTCGAGCGTTGTGGGTAGACAGGCCTGCGCCACGACGGCGGCAACATCGCCGTTTTCGTCGACAATTGGCGCACCAATATCACTTGCCATGAGTGCGGGAGTAAATGTCATGGCTTCAGCCAGCAGTGCAGCGTCTCCGCCAGTGAGATTCTCGCGCTGAGGGGTGCGGAGAATCGACGACTTTAACTTACGTGCCGTATCGAGTCTCAATAGCTTGAGTACAATCGGTTCCTTGATTGGATTGCGCTTGGATGCGAGCAAGCCCGTCGTCCAGTGCTGGTCGACTGGCGAAAGCAAAGCCAAGTCCCAAGCGCGATCGACATGAAGCACGCGCAACGGCGCAGACGTGCCATCGGCATAACGTACGGTGATGCCAATGCCGCGCCCGATCGGAGAAAGTGCGGTAACGATGCGCCCGTCGCCGTCGAGGACAAACCCAAGTGCCACCGTCTTGTTCTGAACCCTTAGCTCGACCAATCCTTGCCGTTCGCGGTCGGATTGGCTTTTTGGCGACGGCGTTGGATTCGCCGTGCTCGAGTTGGCCAAAGTGCTCGCATCCGGTGCGGCCACTGCCGTTGGCACGAGCCCTTCGACGAGCAACCAACAGACGCCAAGGTACGTTGCAAACCTGCCCAGGTACATGCCGACCAGGTTAGCGCCTACGCTGACGAGTCGCAGCAGCTCTCGAAGGGAGAAATCGCGGGTCAGTGGGCCGAATTGTGGAGAGGGCAGCTACGCGCGCTGGCTGGGGCTAAGTTCCCGCGCTCCGTCGGGGCTGGCAACGATCACGAGGCTCGCCCGACCGACAAACAACCCGGTTTCGACCACGCCGGGGATCTGCGAGAGCGCAATGTCGAGCACGCGTGGATCAGCTATCATTCCGCCCCGTAGGTCGTAGATCAAGTGTCCAGAGTCGGTCACGACGGGCTGTCCCGCGTGCAACCGAAGCCTGACTTCACCGAAGTGGCGCAGTTTGCTCGCGACGGCAGCGTGTCCGAATCGGACGACTTCGACTGGCACGGCGCTACGCATGCCGAGATGGCAGCTTAGCTTGGACTCGTCGACAATGATGATATTCGTCTTGGAAGCGTCGTTGATGATCTTCTCCCGAAGGTGACAGGCGCCACCGCCCTTGATCAAATCCAAGTTATCACTTACTTCATCGGCGCCGTCCACGGTTACATCGATCTCCCACGGCCCATGCTCGTCGAGCACCGGGATCCCGCGGGATTGCGCAAACGTTCGACTGCGATCACTTGTTGGTACACCGACGAACTCGCGGCCCTCTTGTTGGATGAGTGCCGCAAGCCGTTCGATGAAGAACTCGGCAGTCGATCCGGTGCCCAGTCCGATTACGCCGCGCAGAGGGAGCTTTCGAATCGCCGCGACTGCGGCATGCTGTTTCAGTGCATCTTGAGGTGTCATGTATGCGGCAATCTTCGGTATGGGGCGGTCGTTTGCGTGCGAACTGTTGCCCAATTAGCGTGGCACGAAGGCGTCGTAGAGTGCGCGAACCGCGCGCTCAAAATCGGCGGGAGCCACACCAATGATGATATTGAGTTCGGAAGCGCCCTGATTGATGACACCGACGTTGACGTTGGCATCGCGGAGGGAAGTAAACACCCTGGCGGCGATACCGACAGAGTGGGCCATCCCCTCGCCCACCACTGCAATGAGCGCGAGCTCGTCTTCGATGGTCACGCTGTCCGGCTGCAGGACGCGACGGATCTCTTCGACAATCTCGTTGGCGCGGTCGCCAAGTGACTTGCCATCTACGATCACGTTGATGCCATCAATGCTTGATGGGCAATGTTCGACGTTCATTTTCGCGGCCTGCATGATGCCAAGCAGGCGATACGCAAAACCGACCTCCTTGTTCATCAGGCTCTTCTCCACGCAGATCATCGAGAACCCCTTCTTGCCGGCGATCCCCGCGATCTCAGTCATTTTGAACTCGGTCGGATCGAGCTCGGGTACGATTCGCGTGCCGGGATGCTTTGGGTCGTTGGTGTTCTTGATGCAAATCGGAATTTTGGCCTCACGAACCGGCAAGATCGCCTCGTCGTGAAATACCGATGCGCCCATGTACGAGAGTTCGCGGATCTCTCGATAGGTCACCTCAGCCATCGGCCGTGGATTCTCCACAATTGCGGGATCGGCCATGAGCAGACCCGAGACATCCGTCCAGTTCTCGTACAGCGCGGCGCTTGCTGCGCGCGCTGCGATGGCGCCAGAAATGTCGGAGCCGCCGCGCGAGAAGGTCTTGATGTTGCCTTTCTGATCGCGTCCGTAAAAACCTGGCATGACGTAACGTTTCGAGACATCTGCCAGGCGTTTGCCCAGGCGGTCGTAGGTTTCCGACGCGACCAGGCCCGCGGAAGTAATGCCGACGAAGTCGGCTGGATCGACGAATTCCGCAGCCAGATACTCCGCCATCAAGATACCGTTGAAGTACTCGCCGCGCGAAGCCACGAAGTCTCGAGTAACACCAGCCTTCAATTCCTGATAGAACCTGTCAAGTTCCGTCCCGATCGACGTCGTTACCGCGAGCTCTTGTGCAATCTCGACGAATCGTTCACGAATGCGCGCGAATGTCGCGTCGAAGTTCGCGCCCACCTGGGCGGCATCATGGCAGAGGTAGAGCAGATCAGTGATCTTGGCTTCGGTCTTGACTCGCTTGCCCGGGGCCGACACAACGACAATGCTGCGTTGCGAATTTTGTTCGATAATTCCGCGGACTTTTCTGAACTGATGGGCATCGGCAACGCTAGAGCCGCCGAATTTGCAGACGATGCGAGTCATCCGAGTCTCCTTTGGCTTGATCGGACCGGCCGAACGCGGTCTTTCTGCCACTTCGGCTCGCCCCATAGCAGTCACGCGGGTACCGGACCAGCCGGACTCTGGGCCGGTATTGCAGAATCCATCCAACGATACCAGGCCCAGGTGCGTTGGGAGCCTCTCGCTGGCGCTGACTCAGTTTGCTGGCGGCGCGGTGACGATTGGGCTCGCGGCAGGTTCGGCGTTTGTCGCCTTCGCATTGGAGTCCGAAGCGCCCACGGCAGCCACGATTCCACGTGCGGGAACGGAACTCAGGCGACGAATGGGAGCACTGACGAGGCGCAACTTTTCGACGGGCACGACCGGCGCGGGAATCAGTGCGTACGGCATGCTCGGCATCGACACCGAACTTCTGTGCACGACCGCGTCGAGCCCGAGCCGAAATGGTGCGTCACCAAGGGGAGTGAACGCTTGCGCGAGCACGGGTGATTGGTGTCGACCGAGCCCCACGCGGTGACTGGTTCGTTCCAACCGAAATAGAGCCTGCCGCCCAGTGTGGGTGCTCGTCAGCAAGTACACCGCTGCGCTAAGGCTTGCGAGGAAGGTCACTGCCACGGCCAACCTGCGGTAGCGACTTTGCCGTGGCGTGGTCACGGCCTCGATTGTGCGGCGCTCGACGTGCGAAGCAACGCTCGAATGCTTGGTCCACGCTGGCGCTTCACTGTTGAACGAATCCGAGCGTTGCGGCGCAATCGGCGGCGGGGTGACGATCTCGGGATTGAACCAACTCGATTCGAGCTCCACACCAGTGACGTCGCTAGTAATGCCGCGGTCGCCCACCCATTGAGCCAGGGTGCGACCCAAGGTGCGCATGTTCGGCCAGCGGTCGATCGAAGACTTTTCCATGCCGCGACGCAGAATCGCCCAAAGTTCTTCTTGTTCGATACCGTGATCGGCCAGGCTCAAGGGTTGATCCTCAGCAATGCTGAACAACAACGCATGGGTATTTTCAGCGTGGAATGGCAGCGTTCCGGTAACGCATTCGTAGAGCATGGCGCAGAACGACCACACGTCTGCCCGCGCGTCGATGTCAGTTTGACCGCGCGCCTGCTCCGGCGACAAATACGCCGGGCTCCCAAGCACGGCTCCGACTTCGGTGAGCTTTGCATGCCGGCCCTTCTGAACATCGTGTTTGGCAACCCCGAAATCCAGAAGTTTGGGCTGTAAGGCGTGGGCGCTGCGCGCAAGAAATACGTTGTCGGGCTTCAGATCACGGTGAACGACACCGACTGCATGCACTGCTGCGACGGCGCTTGCGATCGGCAACAGCAAGCGGATAGCTTCTATTGGATCCATTTTGCCCGAGCGCACGATGAGATCCGCCAGATTCTCTCCTTCGAGATGCTCCATCACGAAGTACGGATTGCCTTGCGGCAATTCACCGAGGTCGAATACTTTGACGACCGCAGTGTGATTTAGTTTGGCAACCGCCCGGGCTTCCTTGCGCAGCCGCTCGATCTGAGTCGGATCGGCATTCGACGAACGTAGAATCTTTATCGCCACTTCAGAGTCAAGTTCGAGATGTCGGGCACGCCAGATCCATGCTTGCCCACCCTCGCCAATCAGCTCCTCGAGTCGAAATTTGTCCGCGATTAAGCTTCCAACATCGGGGTAGTCGGCGACAGTTGTAACCGCCGTGGTTGCGTCTGTCATGCTTGACCTGAGCGGATAGTAGCATGCTGCAATCACTTGTCGTTACGAGTGGGCCAGTCGAATGGTCGGGCCGGCGAATTGGCGTGATACGATGGGCCGTGGCAACGGGATCGCGACACGGCACGATCTGATACCTGCAAAATTATCCGACAGTTGAGGCTGCGCGAGCGTCAGCGCGGCCCTGGTGTTGGTTGTTCCATAACTACTTCACTGTTCCAACATCGTGGCGAACGCAATGCGTTGCAGGCTACGCGCAGCGAGCGCGATTTGTCTTAGAGCAGGCTCGAACGCTGGGTACTCCGCTGCTGTTGGCGTGCCACCATTTGGGCGTAGGTCCCACGCTGCCGCATGAGTTCTTCGTGTCGTCCGATCTCGACGATACTGCCGCGGTCGAGCACGACGATGAGATCCGCATGCATGATAGTGCTCAACCGGTGGGCTACGATGAACGTCGTGCGGTGCGCCAGAAGGTGTAGAAGTGCGTCTTGGATTAGCTGCTCGCTTTCCGAGTCGAGACTGCTCGTCGCTTCGTCCAAGATGAGAATTTGTGGGTCGGCGAGCAGGGCGCGTGCGATCGAGAGACGTTGGCGCTGCCCGCCCGACAGCTTGACCCCGCGCTCGCCAATCATCGTTGCATAGCCTTCGGGCAAAGTCGAAATGAAATCGTGAGCATTGGCGGACAGCGCGGCGGCCTCGATCTCGGCTGGCGTTGCCGAAAGCCGGCCGTAGCCGATGTTTTCGCTGACCGTGCCGTCGAAGAGGAACACCTCTTGCGATACTATCCCAAGGCGGCCGCGGTGGCTCTCGAGCTTGTATTTTCGCAAGTCGACATCGTTGAGCAGGATGCGTCCGGTGCATGGGTCGTGAAAGCGCGCCACAAGATCGGCAATCGTCGATTTACCGGCGCCGCTCGGGCCGACCAAGGCTGTGACCGTGCCGCCGGGCACGGTCAAGTTCAGGTGCTCGAGCACCGGGACGTCGGGGCGATAGGCAAAGCTAACGTCTTCGAAACGGACCTCGGCAATCCGTTCGGGAGCACCAATGGCGTCTGGCGGATCCAACCTTTCTCGCGCCAACTCGAGCAGCTCGAAGACGCGATCCATCGCCGCTAGCCCTTGCTGCGTTTGGGCGATCGAGTTGGTCAGCGACAGAAGCGGTTCCAGCAGGCGCCAGAGAAATGCCTGGAATGCGACAACGGTGCCGAGCGTCGTCTTGCCTTGTACGACCAGGTAACCACCGTAGCAGACGATGATAATTTGAGCGAACGGGACGATGAGATCCCAGATCATGCCCACGGCACGCTGGGTCCAGGTGGCGAGCAATTGTTTGCGCACGATGGTGTGCAGCCCCAACGCATGCGCCAACTCCTCGCGGCGTTCGCGACGAAAGCTGCGCACGACGCGGATCCCATTGAGGGCCTCGTTGACACGGGCGTCGATGTCTTGACGATCTTGGCCAATCGAGCGCCAGATGCGGCGCATCTTTCGCACCCATAGCATTTGGACCAGCAGGATCGGCGGGATGGCCACGGTGACTGCCGCGGCGATGCGGTAGTCGAGGGCGAAGACAATGGCGAGCGTGATTGCCAGACGCAATAGGGCCAACAATGGTCCAAGCAGGGCCAGTTGCACCAACTGAGCCGTATGTTCGACGTCACTCGAAAGTCGCGACAGCAGGCCTCCGGTACGCAGGCGTTGCAACTCGGCAAGCGGGAGTCGCAGGATTTGGTGATACAGGCGCTTTCTCAGGGTCACCTGCAATTTCGACGTGACCAGCTGGGTCTTTAGGGCACGCAGCCAGCTTAGGGCGGAATTGACCAAGAACACGCAGGCGATGCCGAGGCCGCCAAGGAGTAACCAGCGTGTCTTTGTGACGACGTTGAGGGCGTGATTGAGAATGACCCGATCGATGAGGTAGGCGGACAAAAGTGGCCACACCATGTCGAAGCCGATACCGAGCACGGCCCAAGCCACCACGCTGCCAAGCTCTCGAAAGCCGGGTTTGAGCCAGATCCAGTAGCGGCGACGCTGAAGCAGCCGCAGCGTGAGCCGTTTCTGTTCGCCGAACTTGCCCCTAACACCTTGGGCGATCTCCGCGGCATTCTGCGCGGATTGCTCGACGAATCGTGTGTAGCGTTCTTTCGAACTCGTTGGTTGACGACTCACGACCGATCCTCAAGCGCGCCGAGACTGCGCGCCGGCATCGTAGCGAACCTTGGCCCAAGGTATTTGCATTTATGCAGCGGGCAGTGCTCGTTTGCGGGTGCAGTCGCGCTGGGTGCTCACGGGTCGACCCCACGGCGGTCCCAACGCTGCGTGGCGTTGCCGCCCAGGATTAACCACAAAAATGCACACAGTGAAGCGTCCGGCTGGGCGACCTTCGTGGTCGCGCGCTGGTTGGGCGACGCCTGTTCGTCAAGCGGAGCAGGTGGGGGATCCGTTCCGCGGTCGTCACCGCTGCGGGGACATGTAGACTGTTGACGATGTTTCGAACTCGAATCTACGGCAGCATCGCTTCGGGATTGCTCGCCGTTGCCTGTCAGCACAGTCCGCATATTCTCGCTCCCACTGCACCGAAGGCCATGGCTAAGGTCGCGGTTGCGGAGATTTCGGACGAGCAGTTTGGGCCATGGGTGGTGACCGTGCTGCAATCGAACGGCAAAAGTGCGGCGCGTTCTAGTCAGCTGGCTAGCATCGTGCGGCATCAACTTCGACGTGCCGACAACTTGCTTCGACGTGGAGAGCGCGATGCCGGACAGCGTGCGGTGCGTGGCGCGCTCTGGTTGGTGCGTGCCGGCGAAGCGCGTTCCGAGATGTGGCAGGGCGCGTCCGGGCCGCTGTCGGAAGCAGCGGAAGAGGCGGCTCGCGTAGGCGACGAAGGTAAAGCTCGAGCCCTGTACGCGCTAGTCAAGCAGGCTGGGCCAGCGCCAGCCCTCGCAGTAGCCGTTGACGAACACATTCAAGCGATGAATCGCTTCGCCAAAGGCGAAGCCAATTCCCAGGATCTCGGGGTTGCTGGCGATCTACAACGAGTGGCGGTTCAGCAGTCGCTGTTCGAACCAAGTAACGCGAATCTCGAAGCTGCAGGGCGTGCCTTGGTGGATTGGATGCGCAAATCGCTGCAATCCGATGTGCTCGAGCGCTGGGGCGACCCATCGTTTGACCGCGAGGAGGCGATTGAGGCATTTCGTGCGCGTCGCTTTGGGGCCATGACGATGGTGGGCGCATTCTTACGGCACGGCGCTCCAATGTCGGCGCTCGATTGGCTCGAGCAGAATGACTTGGGGCGGCTTTTGCCGTCTGACATTCGCGATCGCCTCGAGCAGGCCGGCGAGGATGATGACCCGAAGGCATGGCAATTGCTCTACCAACACTATCAAAACGAGTCTGATCCAAGCCGCGCAGACTCATCGGTGGGAGTCGAGTTGGCGGAGGCGGCGGCGTTTGGTACCGCTATCGAACTCTATCGGAGTCGCCCAAAATCGCTCGCGTCGGCTGGACCATTGGCGCTGCTGCTGCCCGACCTGATGCTGGGAGACGCAGTTCCGCCGCTGATTGCCGCAGCCTTTTCGGAGACATCGCCACGCGAAGATGCGAGTTGGGGCCTGGCGCTCATAATGCGCGCGCTCTTGGCGCACGGAGCGGTTGGCGACATCGAGGTGGCGCGGCGATTGTTTGCAGCGAGTCAACCACTATTGCAACGCGCAACAACACTCGTCAAATCAGGCGAAGCATTGCGGCCCCATCCAGCGCGGCTGTATGCGGCCATGGCCGCGCTCGAATCGCACCATGCCAACCTCGAGCGTGCCCGCGAATCGCTGCAGCAGGCCCTGACGCTCGAACCGCAGGCAGGGGCATATATTGAGCTCGCGCGCCTTGAACGCCAGATGGGTCAGGCCGAGGCTGCGCAGAAGGCGGCGTTGGCAGCGCTCGTTATGGCGCGACGGTCGAACGATCTGATGGGTGAAGTCGATGTCCAACTCTTGTTGTTCGAAATCGAGAGCGATCGTGGCAACGCGTCGGCCGCCAATGCGTGTTTGCGCGAGGCGCTACGGATGATCCTACGCGCTCGCGATCGGACGCTCCCACCCGAGGAATCAGCGCAAGCCGAACGCCGGTTGGCGCGTACTCTCGAGCTATACGGCGAGTACGAAGGGGCGAAGCGCGCCTCGCAACGGGCCCTGGATGTCGCGCGCAACAACCATCAGCAGCGCACCGCAACCATTCTGGATGCGGCGCGTCGCGCATTGACTTATCGCGATCTGAAAGCTTCGCGTGACGCCCTCAAGGACGCCGTTGATTCCGGCCTCGCCGGTGCCGATTGTGTCTATGTGGCGCTTTGGGCACGGCTGCTTGAGCGGCAGCTCAAGGTGCCCAGCGACGGCAGTGTCGAGCAGGCACTAGCGCGGCTTGGTGAGGTGGGAGCATGGCCAGGCCGTCTGCGCTCGTGGGCGCTCGGGAACTTGTCGGATGTCGAGCTTCGGCAACAGGCACGCACCGAATCGGAGCTATGCGAGTTCAAGTTCTGTCAGGCGCTGGCGCAGCCAGACCAACAGAAATCCGAGGCTGCGCGGCATGCCATTGCCGAGGTGGCTCACAGTCGCGCGGTTGGGCTGATCGAGGTTACAGTGGCCAGAGATCTACTGCGCTTGGCCGCTCCCAATTCTCGGCCGCGCTGGCCCGAGGAAGTGAGCATTCCCTGAGCGACCGAGGTCCGTTGACTATCGGCGACCAAGCAAGCGCGTTGCCGTATGTTCGCCCAATTCGGCGGCCAGAAGATCCCACACGCGGCGTTCCTTCTCGCGGCGTTCTTCGGTGTTGGTGTATTGGAACTCGATCCCCATACCGGGCGGGTTTGCCGGCGTGGCATTCTCGACGGGATTGGTCCAGATCACCTTGCCGCGCAATCTCAAGGGCTCCGCCATACCTGGCACGGTGAGCGAGAAGATAAACTCGGTTCCGACCGTTAGAGGACGCGTCGTGCTGATGAACGTGCCACCCCGAGAGATATTCTTCGTGTAGTCGGCAAAGAACGTGTTGACACGCTTGTACTCGACCTTCAGTTCGATTGGGGTCCGGTTGGCGTCGCGGCGGTCATCCGAGTCTGGCGGCATTCGCCGCCACGATAGCGTTCTTCATCCGTTGAGCCAAGGGGTGCCAGTATTGGGTGCTGGATGCTCGCGGAAAAGAGCGACTTCCGCAGACATCTCATCCCCCCGGGGGGGAGGTTTCCTGCTCTGGTGAAACCGGCGGTCGCCGGTCGTGACCATCGCGCATTGGTGCATTCCGGTCGGCACGCCCAACGCTGCGAATTGGGCGTGCATTCCCGCCGATACGGCAAATTTCCCCAACTTACCCAGGATTCGTCGGCACTTTCAGCCGCGTGGGCTAGCGTCGGCCCCGCGAATGGTCCGGATTCTGGCAGAATGAACCCATGCGCAGCCGACAGATAGTGCCTAGGTATGCGATGCAGTGCAGGATTCGCAATGGGACTTCTGGACGGCAAAGCGACTCCTAGCCAATCCGATTCTGGTTTGTATCGCCGCAATCACGCCACTGTCCTCCTGCGGCAAGGGGAGCGCACGAGCCTCAGCCGGGCAGGTGACAGCCGTGGGCGTGCAGCCGCGGCACCCGCAAGTCTGCCCACCCGCGTTCGAGGAGACCTGCAAGAAGAAATTGCAACTCGCTCCAGTTGCAGATGCCGTACGATTCAGCGTACGTGCTGCAAGTGTGGCAGCAGTACCGCACGCGCCAAGCTTTCGCCTTGCAGCCGGCACCAGAGTGGACATTCAGGCAGACTCGAATGTCGAGATACAGGCCAACGTTCGGTTGCCGGCAAACTTCGACGGGAACTGTGCTCGCGATCGCGTTCGCGTTTAGTTGCCGTAGCCAATCGCGGATGGCTCGTTGCTCAGTGTGACACCGATCGTGACCGTGAACAATTGCATTGTCGACGTCGAATGGTCACGCAACGATCAGCACATGGAAACGGCGATCCCCGCTCCACCGGTCTGTCCTGGACCATGGGTCATCAGGGCCGAATTGGTCGACCAGCGCGGAAGCACGGTTGGGCTAAATTTCCTTGCAATCGTCTCGACCGCCGCTCTTGACGATGAAGACCTCCCACGCGAGATCCATCGCGCAGAGGTGCGCGTTGAGCTTACTTGCTGTAGTTCTGCACTGCCCAGACGTTTGTCGCCGAAGCATTGATGCCGCAAGCGACCTTCGTGAATGTCTTGCTGCTCATCGCCTGGTAGTGCCCCTGTTGGCCCGAAGGGGTGTCAACTTCGTGCCACATCATCGACAAGCAGGACTCCATTCGGGAAGTACCTTGCGTGATGCTAGCCACCGAGCCCCAGCCCGGGCATTCACATTGCCCCGAACCGCCCGGAGTGCACAACCCAGCGATGAAACCTGCGTGCGCGGAATTCTGCCCCGAATCGTATACAGCCATTTGATCGGCGCAGGCTTCGGCCACGGTCCAGCGTACAAGTGGAGGAAGGCACATGCAATCCCAGCGAATCTTGTTGATCGTGTCAACGCAGTCCTGGTGATAATCGCCCGTGCTTGGCGGCGGCACGATCACGCAATTGGCGAGGGAAGTTGGCAACGGTCCGTTGTCGCAAGCCGAGCCAGCAACGCCGATTGCGCCCGCAGCGTTCGTGCTGCCACCCGTGCCCATCGCCCCGCCCGTGTTGGCCCTTCCGCCTGTGGCTTTGGTTCCGCCTGTGGCTTTGGTTCCGCCTGTGGCTTTGCCGCCACCGGTTCCGGCCCCACCCGTTGCGTTCGCACCACCGTTCGTAACGGTGCCACCGGTCGCGCTAACGCCTCCAATGCTCGTCGAGCCGCCCAAGCCGCTGGCGCCGCCCTGTTGAGGTGCATCTGTACTTGCAGTGGCTAGATTGCCGCCCATCGACGCGTTCCCGCCGTTCGAGCTGACATTGCCCCCGGATGTGCCGCCATTCGAATTTTTGTCACTATTGCCGCTACAAGCCAGTAGAGGTAAGAGCGCGAGCGCTGAAAGCACTACGCATCGAGTTGGGGGCAATCGCATGAGAGATCCAGTCTGGCACCCAGTGCCGCTTAACGATGACACTTGCAACGATGCGCAGTGTGGCGAAACGTCGCATTGCCCTTGATTCTGCACTCAAGCAGACCCAAGCAGCAGGTGTCGAAAATGACATCACTTGACAGCTAGGCCCTGGCTTGACCGCGAGATTTCACGCCCATTTCTCGCAAGTGCGCAAGGAAACCAAATCAGAGGCATGTGCATCATCAGCGCAATTGTGAAGCGTTGTCATAGCGACAATGTAACTAGCTGTCGGTGGCAATCCACCGAAAGCTGGGCTGCTTGAACCACCGATTTGCCCAGCTGTCACAGAATATCCACGCGAATACCACGTCGTGCAGTTACTCGTTGATGTCAGCGTTCACAACGCTTGGTAGTCTGAATAGGGCTGAAGATTCCAACGTTGCGATGGCTCAAGGCGCACGGTGCAACGAGCGATGGAGTAAGGTCGGTATTTCCAACGCTGACGTATCCATCACACACGTCGATTCACGCACCTGGTAGGAGTCGATACGGCACAACACCAGCACGGGATTGACAGCCCCGAGGCACGCGTAGCCATCGAAAACGACGATGCACAAATTGCGAAGCTGCTTCGGGCCATTGAACAATCAGGGTTTCGGCAAGAGACTGCCGTGATTTTTGACCCGTGCGACACTGACATGCAAGCCTCGTTGCTGATGTTTGGACCATCGATTCCGCACGGCGTGATTCGAGGAGCGCGGCTCATCGATATTGCGCCGACGATGGCTCAATGGTTACGCTTACCGTTTCCCGGGGCCGAAGGGGTGCCTTTGACGGTGGAGCCGGAGCCGTAGGCTGCGACTGGTTCGATGACTCCTGGCCATGCCGGTCTCGTGCTAGAGCTGGCCCTGCGCATGACCGATGGCCCAGTAACGACAAAAAGCCGCTCGCGGATTCGGTTCCCGCCGGATCTGCCCATAACCGCTCGCATCCCTGAAATCTGTAGGGCCATCGACAACAACCAAGTCATCATCGTGGTTGGCGCAACTGGGTCGGGCAAGACGACCCAACTGCCGAAAATTGCGCTTGAGCTGGGTCGCGGCGGAAAGCGGCAGATTGGTGTGACCCAGCCTCGCCGCATTGCCGCCACAAGCGTAGCTGCACGCGTCGCGCGTGAATTAGAGTGCGAGTTGGGCGCCGAGGTCGGCTACCAGATCCGCTTCGAGAATCGTACTTGTCGGAATACTTGGGTCAAGTTCATGACCGACGGGATCCTGCTTGCCGAGATTCAACAAGATCGACTGCTGCACGCGTATGACACACTGATCATTGACGAAGCGCACGAACGCAGCCTCAACGTCGACTTCTTGCTAGGCTGGCTCAAGCAGATCTTGCCCGCGCGACCAGATCTGAAAATAATTGTCAGCTCGGCGACGATTGCGACCGAACACTTTTCGGAATTTTTCGACAATGCTCCGGTCATAGAAGTCGAAGGTCGAACTTTTCCGGTCGAAGTACTGTACGAGCCTCAAGCCGAGGAGCTCGATCTGCCCGAGGCAGTAGCCGCGGCAGTCGTCAACGTAACGGCACTCGATCCACACGGCGATGTTTTGGTGTTCCTGCCTGGCGAACGCGAGATCCGTGAAACCGAGCAAGCGCTTACCGTGCGGAATCTGCGCCACACCGAGATATTGCCGCTGTACGCACGACTGGCCTCAGGCGAGCAGTCGAAAGTGTTCGCCCCAGTCTCAAAGCGGCGCGTAATTCTTGCCACCAACGTTGCCGAAACGTCGCTAACTATCCCTGGGATTGTATACGTCATTGATGCTGGCCTGGCGCGACTATCACGTTACGACCCGAGAACCGGCACGACGCGCCTGCAAGTCGAAGCAATATCCCAAGCCAGCGCTGATCAACGCAAGGGGCGCTGCGGACGAGTTCGCGAAGGTGTCTGTGTGCGGCTCTTCGAGCTACAGGACTTCGACACGCGCCCGAAATACACCGACCCCGAGATCAAGCGAACCGGCCTTGCAGGCGTGATTCTGCGCATGATGTCACTCGGGCTCGGAAAGGTCGAAGACTTTCCGTTTTTAGACCCCCCGCATGGGCGGTCGGTGGCAGAAGGCTACCGCGTCCTGCAGGAGCTTGGGGCGCTCGACGACGATCGCCAGCTGACGGAGCTTGGACGGCGATTGTCGCAATTTCCAGTCGATCCGCGAGTAGCGCGCATGATCCTAGCTGGCAAGGAGTTTGGGTGCCTTTCGGAGGTTTTAGTTGTCGCTGCTGCGCTCAACGTTCAAGACCCGCGTGAGCGTCCGCGTGGTAAGGAACCGAAGGCGGACCAGCTACATCAGCGCTTTCGAGACGAGCGTTCGGATTTCGTCGGCATATTGAGGTTGTGGGCCTTCGTTCGTGAACAACAGGGTCGAAGCCGGGCCCAGTTGAGGCGGGCGTGCCGAGAGAGCTTCCTTTCCGATGTTCGAGTCCGCGAGTGGATCGATCTTCATCGGCAACTCGAAGAGATGGCCATTGACGAGCGCCTAGCGCACGTGCCGAAGCGTCAGGACAAGCAATCCACGCCTGTTAGTGTCGAGTACTCAGACGGTCTACATCTGGCGCTGTTGACCGGCCTGCTTTCGAGAGTTGGTCAGTGGAACCCAGAACAGCGCGCCTACCGAGGGGCTCGACAAACCCTATTTTCCATCCATCCGAGTTCGGGACTAGCCAAGAAACCTCCCGCGTGGGTGATGGCGTTTGAACTAGTCGAGACCAAGCAGCTGTACGCGCGCATGGCTGCCAAGGTCGAGCCAGATTGGCTCGCTCAGGTGGGAGCGCACCTGCTGAAACGCAGCTATTCCGATCCGCATTGGTCAGAGAAGTCAGCTCGGGCGTCGGTCAAGGAACACGCCACACTCTTTGGGCTTTCCATATTGAAAGATCGCAGCGTCGACTACGCCGGCATTGCACCCGTACGAGCTCGTTCTATGTTCATTGAGCATGCGCTCGTGCGCGGTGAGTATCAGAGCCGCGGGGAATTCCAGCGTAAGAATCGACAGCTGCTTTTGGAAGTCGCGCGGCTGCGGGACAAGGCTCGGCAAAGCGACGTGTTGGTAGACGACGAACGGCTCTACTCGTTCTTCGAGCCACGCGTACCCGAGCAAATAGTCAACGGTCGGATCTTTGAAGATTGGCGCGAGCAGGCCGAGAAGTCACAGCCCAGCCTGCTCGAGCTCTCACTCGCAGACGTTTTGGATGACGAACAGCGATTGCTGAGCGAAGGGTATCCAGATCGCATCAGTTTACACGGGTTTGATTTAGCCGCTACGTACCGTTTCGACCCAAGCGCTGAAGACGATGGGGTGACGCTCTGTTTACCGCTCGTTATGCTTGCCCAACTCTCACCGGGCGACTTCGATTGGACAATTCCGGCATGGCACCGACGCAAAATAACTGGGTTGCTCGAGGGACTGCCGCGCAGCATGCGCCACGAGCTGGGGCAAATTGAGCCGCTCGCGGCTGAGCTTGTCGAGAAGTTGACCTACCGGGTGGGGCCAATCCTTCCGGCATTCTGCAGAGCGATACATGCCGCCACGGGGGTCAGCGTTCTGCCCGCGCAGTTGAGGGTCGATGCGCTTCCAAGGTACCTGCGATTCAACTTCCGAATAGCCGGCGAGCGCGAACAAATCATCGCCGAAGGTCGGGATTTGGAAGGATTGTTGGAGCAGCACGGAGGTTTTGCTCGCGAATTGTATCGGCGCCGGATCGGCGAGGTTGATAGCAAGGCGCCGAGGTACAAGACGTGGCAATGTGGAGACATTCCGCTGTCGGTCGCACGTCACGTCGACGGGGTCGAGCTTCGGTGCTACCCCGCGCTTCGTGACCGAAATACGGCCGTCGAACTTGCACTGTTCGAAACCAAGGCGGCAGCGGATGGCGAACACCGCGCGGGAGTGCGTAGGCTGATTGCTTTGGCAAGCAGTAGTTCGCTTGCATCGATTGTTCAACGGATGCCGTCACCGCTCTTGCCACGTAAGGGTCTACCCACATCACGCGCAGACATGGACAGTTACCGAGAGCTCTTGCTTGCGCGAATCCTCGATGCGGCCTTTGGCTTGACGGACGCTGAACAATTGCCGCGATCCAAGGCAGCATTCGAACAGGTATTGGGCAGAGGAGCCTCGCGTCTAGGCAACGTGTTTCAGTCGATTCAACGCGCCATGCTGAATGTTGTCACTGAGTACGAGAAGTTGCAGCGCGCACTCGAGCAGGCTGCGAAGCACCCGAGTGGGGTCAGCGTCACCGCAGATATTCGACGCCAGCTCGAGAGCTCGTTGCCGGTGGACCTCTTTACCTGGGTCGATTGGCAACGCCTCAGCAGCGTACCGCGCTACCTGCGGGCCGCACAATTGCGCATTGCGCGAGCCACCGTTGACCCGCGCAAAGATGCCGCCAAGGCCGAACCATTGGCGCGCTTGTACGGTGAGTTTCTGGCAAAGTTTGCGAGCGCCCGCGATCGTGCAGCAGTCGATCAATTGCGCTGGGCGTTCGAAGAGCTACGGGTAGCGACCTTTGCTCCCGAGCTCAAACCTGCGGAATCAGTGTCGATTGCGGGTATTAGGGCCGCATTGTTGGCGCTCGGCTAGGGCGGAAAGTGGGCCAATCACAAGCGCCGAGGGCCCTCCAACGGAGGGCCCTTGTGGTGCGTCATCCCAAGAATTTGCGGCTGCGCGCTGACTTTACTCGACGGGATCGACGCAGGCAGCCGCGCCCGTCTCATCCACGCCGCAAACCTGCCCGAGCAGACCGCCTTCGGTTTCGCTCAACCGTCGTGCGCCTTCACTGCACACGATTGCACAATCGTGGGGACTTCGGGAAGATTCGCAAGAACGGAGGTGGCGCCCGTGCAATTGCGTCACTTTCACTTGAGCCGCGAGGTACGGCGCTGAATGACAAGGACGTGTAATAAAGCGATGGGATCCGTCCGGTAAAGCAACCCAAAGCGGAAAGCGTTTCTAGCAATGGAGGTGAACGCAAGAAGCTTGCAACCGTCGAGAGTGGAAACCTAGTCGAGACCGTTGCAGAAGACAGCGATCGCGTTTACTGGGCGTCACGCGCCACGGGCTCGGGCAACGTTACCTTCTTTGCCGGACATCGGGAACAATCGCCTGAGAGAATGGGACTTGGCGAGGTTGCGGCGGCAGAATTCACCCCAGGGCTGCCGGCGTGCCGTTCACGCCGCCGCCGCGCGGCACCCCCGGCGCACTGTTCCCGCGCCGCCCAAACCACAAAAATCGGCTCAAAACTTGGCTTAGTGAGTTGGGCCAATGGTCAGAATTCCCGTCTGGCGAAAATTTGGGTAGGATCCTGAGCCCGACGAATCGTCTGGGGGGTGTTCCGCGATTCGGGCGCCGCCGCCGTCGAATCCTCAACCCAATGCCCGACGAACCACTCCTCATTCCGAAACGCCTCGCGGAATTCGAGGTGATTCGTCGTCTGGGGGTGGGGGGCATGGCAGAGGTGTTCCTGGCGAAGAAGCGTGGCGCCGAGGGGACGTACAAGCTACTCGTCGTAAAACGTATTTTGCCTCAGTACGGCGAGTCGTCGCGCTTCAAGACGATGTTCGCCGAAGAGGCGATGCTGGCCACGCGCTTGAACCACCCGAACATCGTGCAGGTCTACGAGTTTCAAGACTACGGCGAGCACGGGCAGTTGCTCAGCATGGAGTATGTGGAGGGGCCGGATCTGCGCAAAGTGATGCGTGCAGCGCGGACGAAACGCACGCGCTTGCCGCCCTACATAGCTGGGTACATTGCCGGTGAGGTTGCCAAGGGGTTGAATTACGCTCACGATCGCAAGGACGAACGCGGCAATCCGATGGAGATCGTGCACCGCGACGTCTCGCCACAGAACATCCTGGTCAGTTTCGAAGGTTCAGTGAAAATCGCCGATTTCGGCATTGCTTCGGCCAATCTTTTTCGCGAAGAACCCGGGATTCTCAAGGGGAAAACCGGCTACATGTCGCCTGAGCAGGCCCGCGGCGAAAAAGTGGATCGTCGGACTGATATCTATTCGCTGGGCGTCGTGTTGCACGAAATGTTGACGGGGCGGGCCTTGCATGGTGCAGCCGAAGGCAATGAACTGCTCGAGGCGGTACGCGCGGGACAGGTCGAACCGCCGAGCATGTTTGCGCGCGACGTGCCGCGCGAACTCGAGGCGATGGTCATGAAGGCGCTGGCGCGCAATCCCGACGAGCGGTTTGCAACTGCGCGTGACTTTGCTGCAGCGGCCACGCGAATACTGTTTCAGGCGCAGCAGCCGATTGATAGTCACGCACTCGAGTCGGTGCTCGAACAGATCGTCAGCCGCGAGCACACTTCGCCAGGATTCATGGCCCCGGTCGATGCCGTTTCATTGCAAGACGATGCGTCACGCTCAGCCGCCATGCATACCGGTGACTCTGCGGCAGAGGCCTTGCGTGAAGCGGTTCCCGATGACGCCGTACCGGCACATTTGCCGTTGCAACGTTCGCGTCGTACGCGCCAAGGGCAAGAGGTTCGTCACGTTGCCATCGTCTCGGTGCAGCTGCACGGTACCGAGCAATTTGCGGAAGCAGCGGGCGCAAACGACGCTGCACGTTTCATCGAGCAATTGCAGCAAACACTGGGCGAGATAGCCTTCAAGCGAGGTGCTAGGCTGACGTGGAATCGGGCGCGTGCCGTCATGGGTGACCACCTGTTGCCATCAGGTGGCGCTATGGCAATAGTCGGGCTGATGGCGAATCCGGCGCATGCGGCAGCCGATGCGGCCTCGCTCGCTGTTGACATTCACGAAGCGATTCAAGGCGCTTGTGACGACGCTCCTGTCGAGCTTCAGGCGAGCATCGGAATCGTCCGTGGAATTGCCACGGGAAAGCGTGATCGCGCCGGACACCTTGTCAACCACAGTGTCGAAGAGCCTGCGCCAGAGTTGGCTCGCATGCTTGGTCAGCAAGCCCCAGCTGGAGGAACGTGGGTGGCGGGTGGCCTCTATCGGTTGGTGCGTCGCGATTTCGTCTGGGCTGACGCCCCGACGATTGCGATAGAGAGTCCGCGCGGCAAGCAGATGCCAGATAACATGCGCATCTACGCGCTCGCGCGACCGTTGACGCGCGAAGAGAAGATGATCGAGCTTGAGCGCGGTTCGAGTGAGCTCGTTGGGCGTGACGCCGAATTGGCAGAACTCCAGGCAGCATTTCACCACGCCGTGAACCACGGTGCGGTCGAATCGGGACGCGCCGCCGCTCGCGTCGTTGCTGGCGAAATGGGGATCGGCAAGACTGCGCTCGTCAACGCATTCTTGCAAGAGCTGCCGCATGAAGCCAAAGCCTTCCGAGCCGAACTGACGCCGGCACGACTTGAACTGCCTTATTCCGTCCTCGGGGAATGGCTTCGGGCGGTTACCAATCTGCACGGCGAGACCAGTCTCTCTGCTGTGCGCGGAAGGTTGCTGGAGTTCGTGTCACTGCCCGACTTGGGCCCCGACAGTGATGAGGTTCTCGAGCGAGTCGCCGCGCTGATTACGGGCGGCTTGGCAAGTGCTGTCGATGAAGGGGACGCCGCCCAGAACCGCCGCTACCTGACCACGGGCTTGCGGGCGTTTGTGGCGCGCCAAGCCTCGAGCGGGCCGGTCGTGCTTATCGTCGACAACCTGCAATGGGCAGACCGAGCGAGCCTCGAATCGCTTCAGGAGCTATTGCGCGCAGTTGACCCCTGGCCTGTGCTCTATTTGCTCGTTACCCGTTCCGGTGAACGCTTAGTGCCGTTCCTCGAAGGCTTGGTCAAAATCGAGCTCAAGGAACTCAGCCTTGAACAGCAAGTGCAACTGCTCAAGGCCAGGGTAGGCGCCACCCTCGGTGTCGAAGACGTGTGTGGCGAACTGTCGCCGCGCATCGGTGGCAATCCATTCTTCCTCCTGGAGATGGTCGACGCGCTCATCGAACGTGGCACACTCGAACTCAAGGAAACGGCGGACCACCAAATCCGTCTCAGTCGTGCCGATCGTCAGGACAAGCAGCAAGTTCGGTTGCCCTCGACACTCGAACAACTGATTGGCGACCGCCTCGACGAGTTGCCTGGTGAAGAACAACTAGTTGTTGAGTGGCTGGCGGTCGCTGGTGGAGCGTTCAAAATTGCCGATTTGCGGGAGATTTTGGGGCCTCAAGTCGACGAAGCCACGACGCGTCTTTGCGCCCGTGGGCTGTGTGATCTTCGTGGCGATTCCGTTGACGTGCGCCACCCGGTGGCTCGTGACGTGGCCTACGCGTCCATCGACCCAGCTGCTCGAGTGGCGATGCACCGTGCTGTTGGGCAACACCTTGCCAAGACTCCCTACGCACGTGGCCTCACAGCTGCCATCGTTGCCCATCATCTCGAGATTGGTCGCGAGAAGCTTGCAGCAGCCGACCACTACCTTGAGGCCGCGCGTACTGCCAACCAGAGCTACCAACTCCGTTTGGCTAAACGGTATTTCCGGCGCGTCGTGAGAATCTTGCCTGAGGACGATCCGCGCTGTTTCGAGGCGCACGAGGCGCTTGAAGCGATCTGTCGTGTTCAGGGACAGTGGCGCGAGCGCAAGACCCATCTTGCGCAAATGCGGGTATTGGCGAAGAAGGCTGGTAGGTCTCGCTGGGTTGCTGCGGCGCTGATGCGGACGGCACGCTTCGATGTAGACTCAGGGCGGCTTGCTCGAGCACTTACTGCAGCGCAACGCGCAGAGTCAATTGCCCACACTTCGGCGCTGTTTGTCGACGAAGTCCAGGCGCAGGCGCTAGTGGGAGAGATCCTGCGTGATCTCGGTGACATGCAGGGCGCCCTGGCAGCGGTCGATCGTGCTCTCGAGAGCGCCACCAACAACGTCGTGCCAGCGCGACAGCGAGCGGATGTGCTACGCGCCAAGGGCACACTTTTGCGTCGCGTCGGGCGTGTTCATGAGGCCATAGCCGCGCTTGCTGAAGCGATTGCCATCTTCAGGCGCGCTGGGGCACGGCGCATGGAGGCGCAGGCCAAGAACTCCCTCGCATTCACCCTATTTGTTCTGGGTCGGTTCGAAGATGCCATCTCACTAGGTCTTGAAGCCGTTCGAATTGACTTGGCCATCGGTGGGCGTCTGCAGATTGCGAAAACGCTCAGCAACATTGGTCAGGCCTATGCGTCCTTGGGCGATGTCGCTCGCGGCCTTGCCTACCTAAAACGCGCCAGAAAGGCGCACGATAGTTATGGCGACCATGACGCCAAGGCAGATACGCTCCTTTGCACCGCCGAGATCTATATCGAAGCGGGCGATATGAATCAGGCCGAATTGCTGGTACAGGAAGCCTCGTCCATCAATGCGACGACTGGCAGTGCCTATGATACGGCACACGAGAAGATCGTGCGGGCTCAACTGGCCAAAGTCGCTGGTGATGCAGCTTCTGCAGTCATGTTTGCTTTCGACGCGCGCCAGGTCGCGGAGGCCCAAGCATACGTTGCATTCCATTTTCACGCCATGGCCATCGAAGCGGCTGCGCGCGTGGACATTGGTGAGCAGCACACCGGGATCTTGTTGGCCACGACCGCTATGGGCGCGATGGAAACGATTCAGGGTTCGGAGTATGGCCTCGCAACGCGCGCATTGTGCTGTGAAGCTCTCCGGCGCGCCGGATCGCCACAGGCGGAAGATATGCTTCGACGGGCTGCTATGTGGGTGAAGCAGCTCGCTGAAACGATCCGCGACGAAGAACTGCGCAAGCGGTTCCTGACGCGCCTCCCGGCGGCCGCGCTACTGTTGCTGGAGCCCGAATCGAATCAACCCAGGACTCCGGCGCTCGGCAAGTTCTGGTGAGGCTTTCGGGGTCAGACGACGGTAATTGCACACGTTCGCTCTAGCTTGCAGCGACCAGAAACTTGGCCAAGATCTTGCGTGAGCCAAAGCCGGGGAACTTTGCGATGACGGCGGGTGATGCTCCGCCGAATTCGACGCGCTCGACACGGCCGCGCCCAAACCGCGCGTGTTCCACCATTTGCCCTGCACGAAAGCTGGGCGAAGCTTCGACATACCTGAGGTCGTCAAATGCGCTGCGATCTACCACGGTTTCGCCAGCGCGAGCCGGCATGTTGGGTGAAGGTCGAGCGCTTGGCGTTCGACTGAATGTGCTGTCGTCGTCAGACGCATGGGCTGGGCGTTGATCGAAGTCGTCCGCACTCTTGCGACCGAGCCCCGCATACGCGTCCCAACTCCCACTCCGGCTAGACGAGCCAAAGCGACCTGGACTCGATTGCAAATCGGTGCATTCCTCAGGGATGTCGAGCAAAAATGGGCTTTGGGCCAAGTAGCGCGTTTGCCCGAAGATCGTGCGCTGAGTACTGTGGGTAATGAACAGGTGGTGCCGCGCGCGAGTAAGCGCCACATAGGCCAGGCGCCGTTCGTCGTCGTCGTCTTCGGGGCCGCCACCATCGACGCGGGTGTAAGGGAAGATTGTGTCTTCCATACCGGTCAAGATGACCGTGTCGAATTCAAGGCCCTTGGCGGCGTGCACTGTCATCAGGCTCACCTTAGGAACGTCCTTCATGGAATCTGTGGCAGTGACTAGGCTCACGCGTTCGAGGTAGGCGAGCAGAGTTGCGGGCTCGCCTGCCGCTTCGGCATCGTTCTCGTATTCCTCGATTGACCCCAAAAATTCTTCTACGTTGCCAAGCCGGGCGTCCCCTTCGGCGTTATCCTGCTCGACGAGCATCGCTCGATAGCCGGATTCATCGACGATTCGTCGCGCCAGCTCGTGTGGCACGAGCGCGTCCTTGTGCTCGCGCCAACCTTCCATCAAATCGAAGAACCCTTGAAGCTTCTTTTTGGCACCGCTTCCAAGTGTTTCGTCGCGCAAGAGAACTCCAATGCTGTCATAAATGCTCGTCCCCTGACGCGAAGCCAATTCTGTCCAGGCATCGAGCGTGCGCTTACCTATTCCGCGTGCTGGGGTATTGACGATGCGCAGTAGATCGGCATCGCTACGCGGATTGTCTATGAGTCGCAGGTAGGCGATAACGTCCTTGACCTCTGCGCGGTCGAAGAAACGCATTCCGCCAACGACCTGATACGGAATGTTCTCGGCACGCATCGCTTCTTCGAGAACACGCGACTGAGCATGGACACGATAGAAGATCGCAATCGAACTGGCTTCGATTCCTGCGTTCATCCGGCTGCGTGCAGCACGCACCACATAGGCCGCTTCATCGCGTTCGTCGACCACTGCCCGCACCACCAATTTCGAGCCGAGGCCTTCGGCCGTCCACAACCGCTTGGGTTCGCGTGAACTGGCAGGCTCGATGACGGCGAGAGCCGCGCGTACGATGTTGGCGGATGAGCGGTAGTTCTGTTCGAGCTTGACGACCATCGCATCGGGAAAATCCTTACGAAAGCCGCGAATAATGCGCACGTCCGCGCCGCGCCAGCGGTAAATCGATTGGTCGTCGTCGCCGACGACACAGAGGTTGCGTGTGCGATCACTGAGCGCCCGAACTAGGCGATACTGCACGATATTGGTATCTTGGAATTCATCGACTAACACGTGATCGAAGGTGTTGCGCAGTTCATCACCGGCGAGCGAGTTGCGGCTCTCTGCGATGCGCATCACGTATAGCAACAGGTCCTCGAAGTCGACCGCGTTGGCGGCCAACAACGCCTGCTGGTAGCGACGATACAAGTCGAGCATCTTCTCGTCGAAGTCGCGTGTGCGTTCCACATCCTTTGGTAGCTGACCTTCCTGCTTTTTGCTGTGGATTCTCGACAGCACTAGTTTGGGTGGAAGCTCGCGATCACTTTCGCCAAGTTCACGCAGGATTCGAGTAACGACTGCCTTTTGGTCCGACTCATCGTAGATTGTGAAATTGCGCTCGAGTCCAACCTCGACGTGAAAGCGTCGCAAGATCTTGGCGCAAGTGGAGTGAAAGGTTCCGACCCACAGATCGCGCACGAATGCGTCGCCGGTGACTTTCTCCAGCCGGTCGCGCATCTCTTTGGCGGCCTTGTTGGTGAACGTTACTGCCAAGATGCGGTATGGGGCCACACCGTTGGCAAGAAGATTTGCCACGCGGTAAGTGATCGTGCGCGTCTTGCCGCTGCCGGCTCCAGCAAACACGAGTAGCGGCCCGTGCAGCTGGGCGACTGCCGCTTGCTGCGGCTCGTTCAGTTGGGGTTGAGTCATCGGCCAGCCGGAGCTCTAGCGCTCGGGAGCGAATGCGTCGAGGCCGCGCACGGCGTTGCATCACGCCCCGCGCTTGTCGGGAAAATGACGCCCGGATCGACCGACCGAGGCCGCAGGCGGGGTGAAAGCTATGAAAGTTTCTGGAGTTTTGCTAGATCCGAGGAGTGAACGATCGAACCTCGACCGAATCGCGGATGAACAAGCGATGGTTCGATGGCCTGGTCGATCCGATTCTCGGGCTGCTCGAGGGCCTTGGTTCAGTCGTGTTGCTGACGTTTCGCACACTCTGGTGGGCAATTCGACCGCCGTATCGATGGCTGCAGCTGCTGCGCGCTATGGAATTCATCGGCGCAGAGTCGGTATTCATCGTTTCGTTGACCGGGCTCTTCAGTGGGATGGTATTGGCGCTGCAGATGGTTTACGCGCTGCGGGCATTTAGTGCTGAAAGCACCGTCGGTTCGATTGTGGCAATCGCATTGATGCGCGAAATGAGTCCCGTGTTTGCCGCGCTCATGGTCACCGCTCGGGCCGGAAGCGCAATGGCGGCCGAGCTCGGTAACATGCGCATCACTGAGCAACTTGACGCGCTCGTGACCATGGGGGTTAGTCCCGTCCAGTACCTGCTTTCGCCGCGCATGGTCGCCGCTGTCATGATGCTGCCGCTGCTCTGCGTGCTGTATACTAGCGTCGGCATGTTCGGCTGTTGGTTGATTGCCGTGCAGACACTTGGTGTGGATCCTGGAATCTTCATCGCCAATATCGAGAAGTTTGCAGTGATGGCCGATTTCATGATGGGCATGATAAAGTCTGCTGTTTTTGGGTTCCTCATCGCGGCGATCTCGTGCCACCAGGGTTTCTTTGCTTCGGGCGGGGCTCGGGGCGTGGGCGTTGCCACCACGCGTGCGGTCGTGCAAAGCGCGGTTACCATGTTGATCGCGAACTACGTCATTACGAGTCTTCTGACCGCAACCTGACCCGCGGCGCTCTACGTGTGAGTGTGTCTGTGGTCGAGCACGCCAGCGCCTACTGTGCGTGAATGCGGCTCTCGAGCACGCCACCGTCTACCGTTAATGCGAAGAGGTGACCCAATTCGGCGTGCAGGCTCACGAAGGGTGAGCCCCAGGACGGGTTGTGCCATTGGCAACTGAAGGCGCTCGATGGACTGACCCGGTTCTGGATACTGCCGATGCTTGCGACCCAGATCTGTGACGATAGGTCGATTGCAACGGCAGATAGATCCGGGCAACCAGGGACGATGGCGGTCGAGGCTCCAGTTTCGTCGAAACAAAGCAAGGTTCCAGTGCTACCGACCGCGACAGCCAAACGCTGCCCGCGCCGACTCGTGCAGGCAACGAGCGCCCTGGTGTTCGGCACTGGAATGGCAGTGACCCGCATGTCGAGCGGGTAGTGAATGCCTGCCCAAGCGCGACCACCGTGGTCGCGGCCGGTAATCAGCCATCGAGTTTCATCAACTCGAGCTACTGTCGAGAGCAGGCTCACCTCACGGAGTTCGAGCGACCGGATCCAGTGGCGCCCGATGCGTGTGCAAATGAGTGGCGAGCGTCCGGGCGCTTCGGCAATTGCTACGGCCAGGTCGTCCAGATCGCCGTCGATGTCGATGAAGTCGACGCCCTCGTCGCGGCCATCGGCCAATATTGTGGTTCCTTCACGAGCTACTTGCACGATACGCGACCCGCTTGCGATCACGAGCCAAGTGGTCGGGCTGTGGCGCCTGACTTGCAGAGGGCGGCGCCCTTGCAGCACTTCGGGCTCGGCAAGGTTTTGCCAACTGGCTCCATCGAAGTAGTCTAATCCGTTGGTCGTGGCGGCAAGACAATGGCCGTCGGCATTCCAGGCAGCGCCTAAGATCAATCGGTCACCGCCAGGAGGATGCCGTACAATCCAGTTGCTATCGACCCGCAGGCTACTCGAACGCGCTGAGCGCATGCTCTCCAGCCAGCGGTCGCTGACCTGGACGCTATTCGGCTGATCCAGGAGCCAGGGCAACACCGTAGCCGCGAATTGACCGGCGCTGCGTGGGCGCAGCGCCGCCTCGAACGAGGTTGCTCGGGCCAATGCCTGATCGATGGCGAAAATGGCTGCGCCATTTTCTCGCAATTCAGGACAAAGGTATTTGCCGTCTGCCACGCTACGGCGCAGGCTCGCGCTAAATTCATTGTACGCGTTGGGGGCGGTGTCGGAAACGAAGTAGTCCTCGCCCGTCAGCACAAAGTAGATGATGGCTGCCAGGGCAAATATGTCCGCTTGGGGACCGATGCTGCCGCGATCTGCCAACATCTGCTCGGGTGCGGTGTAGCCCGGGGTGCCGACAGCAATCGCACCGAAAGTGGCCGAGAGTCCCATCGGGCGAGCAAAGCCGAAATCGGCGATCTTGTGGATTTCCGTGTCACCACTGCCGCAGCACAAAACGTTGGTTGGCTTAAGATCGCGGTGCAACACACCAGCCGCGTGGATCTCGTCGAGGCCCTTGGCCATGGCATCGAGTGATCGCCCGGCACGGGCGCGATCGAACGCGAAGCTAGTATGCTTGACCGAGTACTTTACACGGTCCTCAAGCAATGTCCCTTCATACCCACCGTCGACGAATTCTACCGCTAACCAGGGGAGCCGCAGTGGATAACCACCATAGTTGACTTCCATCGCACCAGTGTCGATGAAGCGTACGACATAGGGACAACGCGGGATCCGCTCGTTCAGGCGACCGAGAGCGACTGCTTCCTTTTGTACAACGAGGTTACCGACAGTGCTGGAGTGCTGGGCGATTTGCGGCAGGATGACCTTGATCGCGACCGGCAGTTGTCCATAGGGAGTGATGCGCATCGCAGCGTAGGCGCGAGCGGTTGCGCCTTGTCCCAGCAAGCGTGTCAAACGATAGCCAACGTCAGGATGGACCTCCGAGGAAACGGTTCTGCCGAGGAGCGTGTCCGAACGTTGGAGGGTGGGAGCAGGTGAACTCATCGAGTTGGCGTCGGGGATCCTAGTACGCCGCATCGCAGGAATCGAGGGCCTTGACTGCCAGCTATTTGTTGGCAGCCAACTGTCCGAGTTCGATCGAGCGCAGTGTCGCTGCCCGGACGGCGTTGATGAACGAATGACGCACAGCTCCCTCCTCCAACGCAGATAACCCGGCAATCGTTGTGCCGCCGGGGCTCGTCACGTTATCACGCAGCTGTGCCGGGTGAATATTCGACTCCAGCACCATTTTCGCCGTGCCAAATACGGTCTGTGCGGCGAGCAATTGGGCTGTTTGTCGCGGCAAACCCATGCGAACACCCCCGTCGGCGAGCGCTTCGATGGCCAACAATACATAGGCTGGTCCACTGCCTGAAAGTCCGGTCACGGCGTCCAGCATCGACTCGTCGACTTCCACCACCTGTCCGATCGATTCGAAGAGAAACCGAGCTATATCCATGTCTTCCGGCTTGGTGCGTGAACCTTTTGCGATTGCGGTGATCGATGCCAGCGCGATTGCGGGGGTATTGGGCATCGTTCGAACGATGCGTGCCGTTGCCGGCAACGCCTGCTCGAGGGCGTGCGTGGTGACGCCAGCCGCAATCGACACGAACAGTCGAGATGCCGAGACGGTTGGGCTCACCTCTTCGAGGACCCGGAAGAGGATCTGGGGCTTTACGGCAAGGATTACTACGTCGCACTGGGCGACCAGCGCTTGGTTGCTCGGAAGCGCTGTGATTGCGTATTCCTCTGCAAGCTCCTTTAGTCGATCAATGGCGGTGTCGGTCGCACAAATCGACTCCTTGGCAATCTTACCCGACGTCGCAAGCCCGCGTACGATGGCTGCGCCCATGTTGCCAGTCCCTAGAACTCCAATGCGGCTTGGGGGGATCGAGTCGGTCATCTGCGCCACAGAATGGATCAGCCCCAGCCCTCGCGCCAAGCAGAGTGGGTCGAGCGATTGCCGGCGCCGGGCGAATTACGGCAATTGGGCTAAGGTTTTGGGTCGGCGGCGGCGCTTTCGCCCTCGGAAACGGCCAGGATCCTGCCGAGTTCGCTCGCGTTGGGGCACCAGAGCACCCCGGGGGGAAGGGTCACCGTGGGCTCACGCACAAACCAGATCGGCGTCATGCCAGCACCCATCGCACCCAAGACGTCGGCTTCGAAGGAATCACCGATGTGGACGACATTGGCCGGGTCACACCCTAGACGTTCGGCCATGAGAGCGAATGCACGTGGATCGGGCTTCTCGAATCCCTCGACGCCGGAATCTACGACGGTCTGCACGTAGGGACCGAAGACCGAGTGTGCCACGAGCTCCTGCGCGCGACCTTCCGAATTCGTCAGTACGCCAATCCGAGTGCCGCGAGAAGAAAGTTTTTCCACGACTTCGAGCATTCCCGCGACGGGACGACGCCACAGGTTGTTGTGTGGCTGTTCGGACCAGAGAAATCGAATGAAATCCTCGACCGCATCGGCGCCGACGGGCGCGCGCTGTTCGAGCGAGCTGAACTCGACGCGGCTCAAGAGGTCACGGATGAACGCGCTCCACGCGTCGTAGCCCACCTTGCCGCTAGCTTTCGCGGCATCGTAGGCTTGCCAAGCGAGCGGCTGCTCCGAACGTACGAGAGACGGTGCGAGCCAATAACCTTGTCGACGAGCCTGCTCGTGCACAAGCATTTCGTCGAACTCAACTAGAGTTTGACCGAGGTCGAAGCTAACAGCTAACGCGTGCATGTTGGGTAACCGAACTAGAACCAACGTTTCAGACGATCGAAAATTGAGGCAGGGTCAGTCGACCCCGGCTGCCCGAGCTCCAGGGAAAGGGCTTCGACTAGAGTCTTTGCGCGCGGACTGAGCTGACTCGGAACCTCGATTTGCATCTCGACGAGCTGGTCCCCACGCCCCGTGCGTATGCGGTGGGGTAGGCCTTTGCCGCGCATCTTCAATTGGGTCCCTGGCTGAGTCCCTGGTGGAACCCGCAGCCGCGCAACCCCTTCTAGGGTCGGGATCTCTATATCTGCACCGAGGGCGGCTTGGGTGAAGTTGATACTCGCCTTGCAGAGGATGTTGTCTTCACTTCGGCGGAAGAACGGATGGGGTTCAACCGTGATCTCAACGATGAGATCGCCAGCAGGGCGGTCGACGGAAGGCCGACTTCCATCGCCCTGCACTTGTCGTGTGGCGCCCGATTCGATTCCTGCTGGGATATTGATCGTGCGTTGACGTTTTACTCCGAGCAGGCCCGCACCGCGACAAGTCGTGCAATCGCGTGTCGAGCGCCTGCCTGAGCCGTGGCATTGTGGGCAGCTGCGATCGAGTGGCAGCGGTGCGGCGCGGATTCGACCCCGACCGGCGCAGGCGCCACACACCGACGTTTGCGCGTCAGGTTCCCCGCCCACGCCCGAACAGCGTGGGCAGAGTTCTTGGACGTTGTATTCGACAGCTCGCTCACAACCGCGGGCCGCTTCGAGGAAAGAAATGGTCAACTTCTGCCGGACATCACCAGACTTTTGAAGCCTCACCCCCATGCGCCCGAGGACGTCGCCGAAGATCCCGTCGAAGTTGACGAAGTCGCCCAGGTTGACCTGACCGAAGTCGAATCCTGGTTGGCTGCCGCCGGCACCGAACCCACCCGGGCGAAATGCGGACTCGCCAAATCGGTCGAACGCTGCGCGCTTCTGCGGATCCGAGAGGATCTGATAGGCCGCATTCAAATCAGCGAAGCGCTGTTGGGCCGTCGGATCGTCCGGATTTTTGTCTGGATGATGTTGGGCTGCCAGACGACGGAAGGCGACCTTGATCTGCGCCTCGTCGGCGCCGCGGGTCAGGCCAAGCACATCGTAGGGGTTCTGCACGAGAGTGGCCGGAGTAGCACGAAAGCCGGCTCGAGCCATCCGGACAGCTCTCCCCCTTGCCGCGGTTGTTCAGTGGTTTGCGCGGTAAATTCGTAAAAACCCACTGGACAAACTGGGGACAAATCGCTTAATGATGTGTCAGCGAACGCCGCGAACTGACTCGCCCGAAGTGAGGCGCCGAGTGCTCGTCGTGGTCCGCCAGCATCAACGCAAGCGGCGGAGATAGTGCCGCAACGTCATGCAACTTGCATGCGAGTTGCGATGCAGTTGCACTGGGTCCTTTGGTCGCGTCGGGTCTCTCTGGCTTTAGATTGTTGTTGGTGCGTCGTAGTGACGGAGCGTGCGGGTTGACGAGGACCATGCATCTGCCGGCAGGCACCCGAGGCGGGTCCTGCGACGGTCGCAGGTGTCATCCTTGACGAGCTGGGTTGCCCGACTGAATTGGGTCTCGACGAAATCAGGCCAATTGAACAATGGGCCCGGACTTTGCGAGGTCCCTTACTTGGCCCCCACTCGGGACCTGATGCGACAATTTCTGTCCGCTCATCATGTCTCGGTCAAAACTCATCCAGTCGTGGTCCCGCCTTCTTGCGGTGGCCGGCTTTCTGACCAGTCACGGCAGTCACGCCTCGAACCCATACCTAGAGGCGCCATTGGTCAGCGAGATGTTGTCGACACCTGCCTATCGCTACGCCAATGCCTCAAACGACGAGGTGCGAGAGTGGCTCGAAGCGCGACAAATTCCCTTTGTTGAGATCCGCGATTCCATACCCGGGGTGCGACTGCCTGGTCGCCTCGTGGGGCCTCTTCACGGCGTGTTCATCCACGGCACCGACGTGCGGCATATGGCTGACTCGCCTTACGAGATCCTCGACGGACGTTTAGCCTTGGCTCTTGACGACTTCTCACAGTTGCTTGCCGAAAACGGGATCGTTGAACTTGTTCACTTCACGATCCTGCGAGTGAAGCCGACCGCGACTACTCTGCTAACGCGGCATCCCGGTGCGTTGGCGATCGACGTGGGTGAACTCAAACGAAACGATGGGACCTGGCTTCGCGTCAAGCACGACTTCGAGCCGGCAATTGGTGCGAAGACTTGCGGTACAGGTGCGACGCGGCTAGATTCCGATGCTGGGCGATTGCTGCAGGCATTGGTTTGCCAAGCGCGTGCCCGCGGGATCTTTCACTACGCGTTGACGCCCCATTTCGACGCAGCCCATGCCGACCATTTCCACTTGGAGATAAAACCAGCGGTGAAGTGGTTCCTCTACAACTGAACGCATCAGATTTCCGCCTTGCGTAATGCGCGCCCACCGCCGATACTCGGGCGAATCACAGCAATTTGAGATTGGAGTAGCGATGGCGCAAGGCGGCGGATATCCACCAGGTCAAGGCAACCCACCCGCACCCGGAGGACCACCCGGTTATGGCGGGCCTCCTGGGCCCGGAGGACCACCCGGTTATGGCGGGCCTCCTGGGCCCGGAGGACCACCCGGTTATGGCGGGCCTCCTGGGCCCGGAGGACCACCTGGTTATGGCGGGCCTCCTGGGCCCGGAGGACCACCCGGTTATGGCGGGCCTCCTGGCCACTATCAGCAGCCTGGCTATCAGGCGCCTGGGCCTCAGCCCTATCAGCCTCCGCCCGCACCTCAGAAGAAGTCCTCGGGAATGCTTGGTGTTGGTCTAGGTTGTGGCGCATTGCTGTTGGTTGGCCTGGTGGGCGCAGCCGGGGTGGCCTACTCCTATTGGCAACGCAATTCAGCATTGGTGGCCCAATTGGCTGCAGCTGAAGCTGCGGCCGCAGCCGCTCGGGCGGGTCAGGCAGCGGCAACGGCCGAACCGGTTGGCGACTGCAAGAAGGCGTACGACTGCTGCCTAGCCATCACCGCGAAGGCAGCCAATGCGCAGGTTGGTGTTCAATGTGAAGCCTTCAAGGCGGCGGGTCGCGCTGAGAGTGATTGCACGACAGCACTTGATGGGTACCGCAATGTTGCGAAGACCCACAATTTGATCTGCGACTAGCGAGTTGGTTTGTCAGGCGACTCCAATGGTCGCCTGGCGGCCAGCTGCGCCTCGAGGATGGCAATGTCATGTTCGAGCGCTGAGCGTTCCGACGCATTAGCGCGCTGGGCTTTGGTTCGGAGCTCCGCGAGGTAGCGCTCTAGGCGGCGATCCAACATTGCGGCGCGGCTAGCTCGGGCTTGATAGATTTCTTGAAGTCGGGGGCTTGCCTGAACACTCGGTGCGGAACGCAGGTTGGGCGCAGTCGGCAGACGACCCTGGGCAAAACCCTTGGGCGTCGGCTTGCCAGGTTTTTCGGTGGCTTCGACCGTCGTCTCGACCGCGCGCTCGACTGGGGCAGACCGAATTGTCGCATCCACGTGCGGGCGCGGGACCGGTAACTGGCTGGCGTAGATTGGGTCACTTTGCGCAATTTCGGTGACCTGCGGTTTCTCCACGCTGGGTGCCGTGGCGCCGCGGCTCAGCCACCCGAGGATCCCAACAATACTCACTGCGGTGAACCCGCCTAACGCAACCGCGAAAGCGCGCTTTCGCGTCACTGCTTGTCCACGCTGTCGGCTTTGACGTAGCGAAGGCTACCGTCGACGACAAGTTTGCCGCGCACTATGAGCATAAGATTGGGTGGTGGCGCGTTGGGCAGTACGTCGGGCACCGCGGGACCATCCACGTACACACAGGCGGCGTTTGCCGCATCAGAGTCCGCGAGTTGCCACGCGGAGCGTGTCGGGGGCTTGCCGGTGCATGGCCCATTCCACCCGAGGTACAGCCCCTTGACATGGATTGCGCTGTCGGCGGGCTGCTTGAGAGCCTCACTAACGGACAATGGGTCCGTGACGGCCATTGCGGCAGTTACCGCCGTTGAGGAAGTCGGGCCACTCGGCGCTAGCGCTGGCGGCGGCGCATTGTTCGGCGTAGCCGAGCTCTGACAGCTGGAAACCACGAGAAAACACAGACCAAGAGCCGTCTTCGTCATCAGTAAACCTCTACGGTGAATGCATACCAGATGTCGGTGTAGACGAGGTTCTGCACGTCGCCGAAATTGGAGTTGTCGATCGGTGGGGTGACACGTTTGGTAACATTCATCGGCGATTCAGTGAACACGCGATTGACGATTTTGCCACGCAAGTAGATTCGACTTCCGCCCGGTATGTCGTTGCGGAACAATTGCAGCCGCGGGTAGGCGGCCTCGCCCGCTGGGATATCGTAGCAATGCGCCAGAATGATATAGGTGCCCGAATCGTGGCTCGGTTTGAGCTCGTAACTCTCACGCGGCACACCGGTATCGTATGAATCACCAGACAAGACGCCGTTTTGACTGACGGTGCCGTTGACTGGGACGGCAAAGTCGCCGTAGGGCTCGTAGACATACAGATCCAGATCCGCGTTCGACGTTTTGCCGTCAGGTACGCTCGCCCACGACAGGATGACCGAGAATGCACTGACTGAACCTGTGCCCGGGGTCGTAGTCGAGGAGCTGCTGCTGTTGCGCAAACCGTTGAGTGCGGAGTACCAGGACTGAAGCGGCAAGAAGCTCGTGGCTTGTCGGTACTCGTCCAGCGTTGTTGCCGTAAAGCCTACCTTGGGGAAGAAGAACGACAGACCTGCGGCGTCTTTGGCGTCGCCAGAAGCGGCGTTGCGCGCGACCAGGCCGGAACTTGCAAAGGCGGAAGAAGCCGCTTTGGCCGCAGTGGCAATATCGCCCGTCAGTTGAGAGAGAGCAGCCATGGCAGAACGGAAGTCGGCCTGATCGTCCACAGTGAAGCGCAATACGCTCGAACTGCCGAAAGCACCAATGATGCCATTGCGTTGTTGCGAAATGTTTGTCGATATTGCCTCGGCAACGGTGCCCAGCTGATCATTGAAGGCGGAGATTTTCGACAAATCGCTCAGTGCCTGCGTCGACGTGCCGACACGCACCGATGAGGTGTTGAAGGTGGCGTACTCGTCGACAATCGCTGTGCCTAACTGTTGCGCAGTGAGTGCCGGTGTTTGCTGCAGGTGGCTGAGGACCTTGTCGTAGGGGTAGCCACTTCCAGGTTCAACTTCTTCGGAACCAACCATCCAATCCGTTAGGCCGCGCAGCGACATGCCTACTTCGTGCATGCCCATGAGACAAGCGTCGAACCCAACCAGATCTGGGTGGACGCCAGAGTTCTTGATGCCGCTGACGATTTCACTCAGTGTTAGAAGGTCGCTGCTGCCGTCAACGAACCCCCCTTGATAGCCCATGCCGTGATCCCAAAGGATAAGCGCAAAATGTTTGGCCGGGTAGGTTTCGGCAGCCCACTTCGCGAAGGCACTCAGTGATGCTGGATCGCTCATGTTCGTGGCCGGCATGGCTGTGGCCGACGCCAAGCTCGACACATTTTGACGATCGGTGTCCTTGTTGACCAAGAAGCGGTACGTTCCGGCCTGGTATTGGATTGGCACCGAGCTCGAGTATTTCTGGGAAAACTCGGCCTCGACGGCGATGGCCAAGCTACTGGAACTACCGACTACTTCCATCTCGTTGAGATCGTCCCAACCCGAGTCGGAAAGGTTGTTGTTGCCCACGAGGTACACCGCGAACGTCCACTCTCGCGTGGGAGCAGTTGTCGGGGCACACTTGCCGGCGGTACAGCTGTAGCCCGTTGGGCAAGTTGCTGCACACGTCGTACCGCGTTGGCAAGCTGCGCTGGTCGTTCCCTTGACGCATTGCATCCCGAGTGTTGCACATTCTTCCTTGAGAACGGTATTGGTGGGGCAATACACGCGGGTCTGCGTATCGCAGCGGCCAGCGGCCGTTTCCGTGCCACAGCCCGTTGCGATGGTGGGCATGTAACAATCGGTGAAGCTGCCAACCGTCTTGCACTCGTCGAGGCCGCAATCGAATTGGTACAGATCGCCACCATCGCAGAAACGCAACGTATTGCCCGAGCAGACGCCAGCCGCGGTCACCCCAGTTGGGCACTTGCTGATTGGCACACATTGCGCTCCACCGTCGGAAGCGGCCGTAGGATTGCAGGTCTGACCATAGGCAGCGCAATCGACGATCTTCTGCACGCCGACCATGCTCGACGTCTTGTCGCAGTAGTACATCTTGGCGCTCGAACAGGTACCCTTTTCCGTGATAGAGCCGCAGCTCGAGTAGCGCGTCGTATCTTGGCAATCGGCGACCCCGCCCGTTACCTTGCAAGTGGCACCCGCTGACCCGCAATCGAGCGTCGTTAGTAGCGAATTCTTGCAGTAAGTCAGTGTGTCACCGCTGCATTGGCCCTGCTCAGTCACAGCGCCGCAGGCTTGAGCCGTTGCGCCAGTCGCGCCAGCTGCACCCACAAGCCCACCCGCGCCAGCCGTGCTCAGACTGGTCGAGCCGCCCGTGGCCTCGGTACCGCCAGCATTGTCAGTGGCGCCGCCCACTTCAGCCGTACCGGTCGAGCCACCTGCACTCGTTTGGCCCCCCTTGCCCTTGGTGCTACTGCCGCCGCTGCCGTCAGTCTCCTTGACGGCGACCGTGCAGCCCAGCAATGCAATCAAGCAACCGCTACAGAATAATTCAATCGAGCGCCTGGACGAAATCGTCATGGGGTCACCCCGGGTCGAGTCGGAGCATTGGTCGTGCGGCGGTGGGTTGTTGTGTTCGCAGGTGTCGGCGTTACTGCCCTGTTGCTAGCGGCATTTACTACACTTGGACTCAGTAGGCCCGGGCGCTTTGGTGGATGAGCCGTAGACGCCGTGGTGGCAGTAGGCGTTGCTGTAGCTGGCGGCTTGGCCGTCGGCGCAGCGGTAGCCGTTGGCGGAGGTTTGAGCGTCGCCGTCGCGGCGGTTGCCGGTGGTTTGGTGGTTGTGGTCGCAGTGGCGGCGTGGGATGCCGTCGCCGCGGTGTGAGGCACGAGGTGAGACGTTGCGGTAGTTGCGGGCTGACTTGCTGCGCTTGGCGCCGTGGTCGCAACTTTGGTTGACGCTGAGGCTTCGGGCGCTGCCGCGAGTGGGTCGAGATTCGGCAGCGCCGGCAGCGGTGCCGTGGCTACGACGGTCGGCGTGGCAGCATCCGGTGCCGTGACGGCCTTTTCGCCCAGGTCACACGCGAGTAATACGACGCTCGAACAGAGCGCGAAGCCCACGCGGCAAAAACCATACAAGGTAGAATTGGACATAGGGTCAGCTTCAGAGGTCACGGCTAGCGGATTCATAAAGATCGTTTCGTGGCTCCGATGGAGCCAAAAGGGATGGCGCGATGCCTAGCGCTGCAAGTTCTCGACACTTGCTTTAGGGCTTGCAGTGCTAGGCAATCGACTTTGTGCATTGAGGTCAGCTACCCGCGCAGACACTGCCAGAGCAAATCTTCGAACAGCAGGAGGCACTACTCGAACAGGATTGGCCCGCAAGCAGACACACCGGTCCACGATTCCCCGCGCCACCGGTTCCGCTTGCGCCGCCGACGCCCGTCGACGTGCCCGTCTTGCAGCCGAATCGCACACCCAAACTGGCACTGGCGCCGTTCTGCACGACCTGGCAGGTTGCGGGACAGAGCTTCACGAGCGAGGGCGCAAGGTTATCGTCGTAGTAAAAGCCGCCGGTAGTGGCGTCACACGAAGCGTAGGTCGAGCGCCAGGCAATCGTGGTGGTCGTGCTGCCAGTCTTATACTCCAGGCTTGCTCGCATCGCATCAATGACCTTGCCGGCCGTTGCTGGCGGCAAAGCGAGATCGCAAGACTGCAGGTTTGCATCGCGGATCGCCCCCATCGCGTTGCTGAATAACGCGCGCATGCTCTTGTTGCCGGTACCCGTGGTGTCGACCACAAAGGCCGAACCCGTGCCGCCTGCCAAGGCAAATGCGTTGAGGTTGTCGATCAGTTCAGTATCACCAGGGCTGACGACGCCGAGCACGTAAGTAGGAATTGAAGGGTTACCCGATACGCCAGCGGATGCGGCAGCCGATGTGTCGGTTACTGGATCGTTGGTAGCGCAATTGTTGGGACCGCCGTCGGTGGCGAGTACGACTACCACTCGATCTGTGGCTGCTCGTGTCGTTGCAACCGTCTTCGCGTAGATGATCGCGCCCTGTAGGGCGACAGGGGTGGCGGTTGAGTCAGCGGACGGCGACTCGTTCGCAATCGCATTGACGATTGCCGTGCCGGTGGTGCTAAGCGAGCCGACGGCTACAGTCGGAGTCGTGTAGCTGGCGAGGGTGCAAGCGCTCGAATAGCTGCCGATCGAGAAGAAACCGATCCCAGCCGAGATCCCAGCCGAACTTGGGGCGACTACGAAATTCTACACGGCCGCCGACATCGCCGCCCAAAGTGACTCGCCGGTACCCGTTGATGCGCCCATTGAACCCGTCGCGTCTTGCAGGATGTAGATCGAAAGCCCGAGTGGCAGCGAGTTGTTGGCACAGGCTTCGGTCGCAGTGATTGACGTGACAGCGAATGATGCGCCTGCAGTCCCAGTGGTTCCACCAGTGACTACTGCAGCGCCGCCGGTTCCGGGCTTTCCACCCGTAGCGACAGCCGTGACGCCACCGGTCGCGGCGCCACCGGTAGCGACCACGGTTGTGCCTCCGTTGGCCACGACGGTAGCCCCGCCAGTGGCTACGACCGTAGCGCCGCCAGTAGCTTCAGTCACCGTACCGCCTTGACCCGTAGTGCCGCCTTGACCCGTCTTGCCTCCCTTCGGCGCGACTGGGGTGTCCGAAGCACCGCCGTTGGAACAATCCTTTGCGGAATTGATGGTGCAGCTCGATGAAGCCAACAGCACCACGGCCGCCGCGAGCGGCAACCCATGCCGGAACTGCTTGGTGATTGAGCCCGAATGCGTAACTGCCCTGCGATATGCTTTGATCATGACGGTATTCTTTCGCTTGTTCTCTCGGGTCAGCGGCCTCTTCTGACCCAAACGGCCTCAATCTGTGCGCGGCCTAGTCGATTTTCCCTGAGTCGTCCGGATCGTTTCCTGCGAAGGCATGCTTCAGCGGCGCGCGCCGGCAGGCGACCACCTCCTACGTCGAGCCATCGCAACCTCTACCCTAGCGGCTTCAATTCGCCAAGTGCTAACGAATGCGCGAGCTTTCCCGCAATCCTTGGGCGCGTCGTGGCGGACTGCCACACTGGAATCGCTCTCGGTGAAGTTAGAGCCAAAGGCCATAAAGAACGACCCGTGATTGCCTTAGCTCGCCGCTCAACCCACAGCCATTTCGAGCTATTTCAACGCTTTCTTGCGCAGCTTTCAGCTCTGCTGCACGAGCTCTTGACCACGGAGCCTGGCAGCTCCGCGACTAAGCAAGCCGACCCTTGACCGCCGCTCAGTCTTACCAAACCGAATTGGCCCCAGGGCTTACTTCGCGCTAAGCGCGTATCGCTTGTTCAGGTCGGTGTCGAGCGGTCCCGGCGCGCGACTTCATTGTGGACCACGCGGCAGTTCAGCGAGCTTCAGTGGCGCTTCGACTCGAGTCGCCGTGATGGGCAACGTGGTGCAGATTCTGTTTTGGTTAGTGCGTCGCGGCTACACCGTGGGGCCGGTCGCGACGCACGATGCGCGACACACGACACAGCGTCTATTCAGCAGGCTTACGCTCCACATCCTGGGCGCCATGTTCGAACATTTCCCAAATGTCTGCGGAACAACTTGAGCGCCTCAACCAATGCAAATGGGTCAGATTAGCGGGTCACCGAAGCGGTAACCCGCTAATGAACTACCAACGAGCTACCGTCTGAACTCGTCCATCGCGGGCAAAGCGTGTCCCGTGAAGTCAAACAATGCCTGGTTCTCCCAGGCATTCCCCGAAGACGGATCCGCGGGATCCCAGCCATTTCCTTCGACTGCGATCCATGTCGCATCCCAATAGAAGACTCCGAGTCCGTGACCGTTCGGTACCGCTCGCACGATCGTCATGACGTCGCGGAAGTTTGCCGCTTGGCCGGCAGGAGTGGCGGGATATCCGGCAACGAGCTGATTCGCAAGGCCAATGGTGTTCCACCAACCGTCGTTGTCCTCGAGCGTAAATGGATAGGCGGTTTCCGCGACCAAGACGTCCTTATTGTATCGAGCGGATACGTCATTCAAGTTCTTCTGTAAATCACCCAGGGAACCATGCCAATAGCCGTAATATGAAGCAGCAATAACGTCGAACGGAACCGCCCGCTGCGTGATATTGTCGAACCACCAGCGGAACGCCCCATTGTCTCCGCCATTTGCCAGGTGTAGCACCACTTTCGTTGCGGGTGAACAGGCTTTCACAGCTGCGTAACCCGACTTCAGAAACTCGGCTAGGTTGTCCCAATTCGGGGGACCCCAAGTGTGACCGTCAGGCCACAACATACCCGAGTTGATCTCGTTTCCGAGCTGAATCATCGCTGGGCCACGCCCGTGAACTGTCGCCGCCTTGCATACGGAATAGGTGCTTTCGTAAATGGCTTGCTTGAGCTCGTCGACAGTGTTGTTGGCCCAAGCCGCCGGTTTGCTTTGGTGCCCAGGATCCGCCCAGGTATCTGAGTAGTGAAGATCAACGAAGAGCCCAAGCCCGTGAGTGTCACATCGCCGGGCGATTTCGGCGACTTCAGCGCGATCGTGATAGCCGTCAGCGGGATTGGCCCAGACCCGCATGCGAATCGAGTTCATTCCATGTTCGCGTAGAATCTTCAAGGCGGATTCATCGTGATGTCGTCGCTCACGATGCGGTCCGTCCCTATCATCATCACGTTGGGTGTCGTAGTATAGGCCTCCCAAATCCTCCGACTTGATCAGACTCGATACATCCGCTCCCAATGCCGACAGTTCGACGTTTTCAGGAACAAGCTCGACACCATCGAAATTCGACCATTCACCTGCGGCACCATCCGTGTGAAGCACGATCGTGCATTGATCGCGCCTCACATGCGTGGAAACGACCACCTGCAACCATTGGTCGGACCACGCTACGGGAACGTACGTGCGCTCAGACTTTTCGCCGCACTGGAGCGCAATATAGGCGTTGTTTTGGCCGGAGCTTCGCTTCACCCAGGCGCGTAGCGTGTACGAGCCCGGATGGAGGTTCGCCACCGTCTGCCGCGTCTCGACCGAATACGCTTCACTACTCCAATGTGAGAGCCGATAGCCACCGTTGACTCCGCCCCATTCGGTATAGTCCGCATTGACAGTGCCAGTACTCTGCCAACCCATCGGACTCGCGACGCCCGTTGCATCTTGCTCAAAGCTCGGATTAACGACCACAGGCGCTGCGGCCAAGGCGCAGGGCGCATTCGCAAAAACCGCGCCTAGGAGAATTGCAGAAAACGACAGATACATTCTAAATCGCAGCATTTGTCGAACCTTTCTTACTGCTAAGACACCCTATCCCGCTGACGAATATTGGCGGGACTTCAAACCTAATGATGTGGGTAGCGGCCGGACTAGAGATAGCTCGAGCCGCATAAGGAATCCATTTGACGTTCGGGTTGACATGACCCGTCCAATTGTCGGAATTGTGGGAGTCGACAATCAGCTTCAGCCTTTCGGGCTTTGCGGCCTTGGTACAGGCCAATACTTTGGTCTTGTTGTTAGAACCACTTGCCGGGTGGTTCCAAATCCGTGGACGAATGTGGTTCACCCCAACTCCCTTCCGGACATGCAGGGGATCCTTGTCGCGCCGCCCGCGTCGGAGCACGACGCTCCCAAATCTAGTGCGCGCTGAACGGGCGACACGTTCGCGCCCGTCATCGACATCGCGAGACCCGGTTGAGTGCTAGCTGCCTCGTTTTGCCCGCCGGCCAACAAGCGATAGTCGTCCGTGTCGCGACAAAAGGAGCCAAAGAGCTTAAGCTTGCACCGAACATGGTCGTTACCCGAGGAGAAGCACTCATACACGAGCCTTTCTGCCAAAAAAGCGACATTGCCGAACTTAAGGCATAGCAAGTCGCTTTTCCAAGTCGATGACTTTTGGTGAAGTCATCGAAATCGGGTGTGCGCATTGGCGACACCGGCAATCGTCGACGGAACATGGGGGTGATACGCCTACTATGTGGACGGTGCTGAGAGTGCAATGTTGCATATCCACGACGCGGCATGCCGTCAGAACACTGCTCGAATACGGCAACCTGCGCTGGCTTTTGCACCGACCAGGCATGGATCCTGACGGACCCGCGCTTGCAGAGATAAGCGACTCACTTGACCGCACTCTGCTGTCGAAGTTGAGGGTGGCCGTTTCCAGAAAAGGCGCAAGGCGTCGCCCTGAATTCTAGACAGAGGATCTCTCAGTGCCCTTCAGCGTTGCGCGTTAGCGGACCAGTGCAATTGCAATCGTTTTGGCCTGATTGCTGCTCCACATGCAATCCTTCGGACACGCACGGAAGGGATCCTTGCGTCAGGCCTCATTCGGAGCTTTGCTGGCCGCAGGTCGAGATTTGGGATACTGTCGCCGAAACGGACAGTCACCCCTACCGAACAGAAGGAATCGACATGGCAAAGGCAGCGGTACCGGAAGTAACATTCGAAGACGTGTTCTCTATCCTCAACGATTCGGCACGTGATGTGATTGGTGAAGAAATCGACATTGCAGCGGTTGGCGGTGCTTTCAATATTCTGATAAGCATTGCGCTCCGTTGTCATCGCAACAACCCGTCCGTAACGGCCGCGGAAGTAGTAAGCTTCTATCGTGAGGTCGGAATCGACGTTGATGGCATTCCAGATCTAAAACGGATTGTTTCCGATGTCTTGAGTGCCGCCAAAGACGGCGGCAAGGCCAAGCCCAAGAAGGTAGCCAGCAAGGCGAAGTCCAAAGCCAAGCCAAAGCGTTAACCTTCGGCTGCCCAAATATTGATTGCCCCCGACCGTGAAGGCTCGGGGGCTTTTCGATTAGCCAGTCGAAACTGGTAACGGCGATCGAACCGCTGCCTTGCCACAACGCTCTAGCTGCTCAAGACGCAGGCATCGTCACTGGGTTACTGCTGCACCACAGTTCGTTCAACGTGAGCCTGGAAAGTTCGTCGGCATTGCCGTCTTGAGGTGAGCGGTCCGAACGTGACCGCGGCACCGAAAGCGCGCAATTGAACTTCAGTTCCAGTTCGCGAGAGCTAGTCGATGAGAGTCCTTGTGCCCGTCGTTCGGTGATTGCGGCAACGGCCCTACATACAATAGCAATCCGATCGAGCCGGGGCTTTGACTCGCCAATCTGCGAAATGATTCTTACCTTCACAATAGCAATGCCACGTGAACCGAGACCAATTCAGGGTGGGTAGTCGGCGATTGCGCCAGTGTCGGTTGGCTGGCGGCCGGAGCTGGTACTCGGGCGCATTACGGCGATGGTTTGCCTCCACGACCGACGGTTAAAACCACTTGGTTCGCGAGGGAGGCTTGCGACTTGGGAGCCCTTTGCTGGCGTACGATGTACGGCATCGCCTACGAGTTTCGTATGGCTCGCGTGGGCTCGAAGCGCAATTGGCATCAAAGCCCCGGGGATCCCAAGTCGCGTCGGGATGCGCTCTGGACTACTTTCCGGCTTCTGCCGCTGAGTCTGTCCGCTTACTTCCTTCAGCACGCTTCGACTGATCGACTTCGAGCTCGTTGCTAGCAACTGCGGCTCGGTCTTGAACGGCCTCACGGGCCGCCGCGCCTTCGGCACTCGACAGCGATGCTTTCGCGGCAGTAGGCGCAGGTTTGCCGTGGGAAGCCCTGGCGCGCTGGATAGCGCGTGACACGGCATTTTTGTCGGCGAGATTAGTCCTCGCGATTTCAGTTTGATCGACACCTGCCGCCTTCATCGCTGCCCGCGCCTTACTCGAAATCGTCACTTTGGCGGCAGGACCGGCGTCGGTTTTTGCCTGTGCACCGGTTCTCTGGGTGGCGGAGCTAGGCTGATCGGGGGCAGCAGCATCCAGCGCGGCTGTACGCGAATTTGCCCCTGTTGACGCCACTTGATCGTTGCGTAGACTCGCATCAGCCGCGATTTTTGCGGCCCCTGCTGTGATGTTCATGCTCTACCTACTGCTCTTCGTGAGCTTCTCGAGGTCGCGTCCTTGTTGGACGTACCCGCCTGAACGGTGCAGAACCCGACAGTTGGAGCCGAATCTCAATGCGATTTGCTTCATTGTCGGACCGAGGCAAGTACGACATCTGCTGCGATGTCGCGGCTTACCTACTCAGGTCAATTCGGGAGGAACCTGGATGGCGCACCCCGGGTGGGTTTGGGCACGGTGGAGGTCGACGACCTCGGATTCGTGCCTTGAGTCGCTAGAAATACCCAACTAGCCCAGTCGTTAAGCCAATGCGCCGTAGGCGCGAATCGTTCGAGTAGTCGCCGGCTGGCACGTTATGTTCGAAATGACTGCCGATCAGACTGTTTTCAAAAACAGGACCGACAAGCAAGCCGAAATGCGGCACTGGGCTCCACACGAACAGAACATCCGCCGAGGCCATGAGAAACGAATCGCGCGTGTAGTTCTCCCGGTCACCCTCGCCGTTGCGTTGCTTCAAACGTTCGTAGCCGAGGCCTGCTCGGAACCAAAGCCCCACTTTGTCAGTGAACATCAGCGCGTAACCAACCTTGGGCGCTAGCACGAGTCGCGTGTTGGTCGGAACGCCAGCCGACCATTCACCGGGATTGTCTTGATAGGTGTTGGTGCCGTTGACGCTCTCGAAACCCACCGTGCCGCCGAGTGAGAGCCCTGGGATGAGGAAGTAATGCAGGCCCAAACGCACGCCACCTGTGGCAATCCCGAGTGAAAATGCTGAGCGCGAAAGCTCGACCGTGCGATCGTCTCGATCCCAGAACTTGAGCGAGCGCGAGTTGAACCCGGCGATGTCCTCGGCCCCGAGTACGAAGGTGCCCGGATTGCCAAACACCGGCGCTGCTTCGGCGTTGTGGAGCGATGCGAGTAGCGTCAGACAGCCGAGAGCCAAAGCAGAGGTTCGCAAGCACAGGCGAGCAATCGATGTGTTGGCCATGTCGCAAGCTATCACGGTGGCCATTGGCGTGTCTCGCCCAGCTCGGCAGCACGAGCATTAGCGGTTCGCACATTTCATGCGCAAGGCAGGCGCGCGCGTGAGTTTGCTTACAGCTGATTACAGTGGCTTCTGCATGCCGCCTTCTTGGCGTTGTCGCTCAAGAACCCAAAAGTGGCTAACCGCGGCTGTTACCGTTTGCGCGCTTCAAGCTCGGACTCCGTGAATGCCTCGGCATGGTAGATGAACACTTCCGTGCCGGGTGCGCGCCAGGCGCGTGGGTCGAGACCAGCTTTGGACGACAAACGGTCGAGAAATTCTTGTGGTTGCGGAAGCTTTTCCCAGACCTGGGGCAGGAAGGTCGAGCGGTGCAGACCCACGTTCAACACCACCCCGTCGATGTGAGGTTGCAGCTTGTGCAAAAGCTCTTCCGGCGAGGCGAAGGCGAGGGGTTCTGGAGCACTGAGGACGCTCACTTCCACCTCGATCGAGGCGAGCTCGTCGATGGTGACCGGCGGAAAGCGCGGATCATTGAGCGCAGCGCGGTAGGCGTTGGTGGTAACGGCTTCGGCTAAGGGCAACTCGGGGTAGATGTTGCCGATGCAGCCGCGCAATTCGCCCCGTTTGGTCAGGGTGACAAAAGCCCCTTTTTGCTCGTTCAGCGCGAGTGGCAGCGCGCGCGGCAACTCGAGGTGCTTGTTCTGTCGCACAGCCAGTTCGAGCGCCGAACGCGCGAGACGCAGCAGGGATTGACGGATTTCAGTGGGGAAGGCTGGGGGGGAAGTCACTTGATGCTCGGTGGTGGGGCGGCTTGTCGATTCAGGCGTTGGGTTGGGACGCGAAACACAGCTGAGCAACGCTACCACGAGACCAAGGGATTTGACGGTGATCGGTGAGAAGTCGAGCCGACGCTGCGTGCGACTGGCCAATCTTCTGCCTGGCGTAGTGGAGCCGTCAACCATACCCCTTAACTTTCCGGGGCCAGAAAGGCAATTGCCGCATAGCCAACGACGCGCGAATGATCACCTGTAGTGTCGCCGCTGTTGCGCAGATCGAGCAACCGAGCCTGCCAACCGAGTGACTTTGCCAGGGCCAAGAGCACAAGTATTGGTCCTTTGCCGCAAGCCTCGCGCTGCCGCATGGCGTCGATGTCGAGCCGCACGATGGCTTGCACGGTACCGTCGTCGAGCGCCCTTGCCCGCTCGTACGTGTAGAAATGGCTGAGGTCGCTGCTGGCGATGAAGAAGGTGTGGTCGTTAGCAAGTTCACTCAAGCGCGGAGCGAGCCTCACCTCATCCGCGTCACCAAAAACCAAAGGCACGAGCTCGAACGAGTCGAGTACGCGTTGCAAGAACGGCAATTGTACCTCGAGCGCGTGCTCTTTTGCATGCGGAGCCGAGTCGAGGACAAAGAAATGACGCATACGCTTTGGTGGGCTCTTGCGGGTGGTTCAGAACTCAAACAACCGGCAGATGCCTGTCGAGCATCAGCGCGACATCACAAACGCCACGATGGCGCCGAAGACCATGAGCAGAAAGCTTATTACAGTGATTGCGACTGCACAACCAGATGCGGCCATTTGACCTTGCATACGGCGTTCCATGCCGGTGCCGAAGGCCAGACTTTCCGAGAACCCTGCGCTGCCCGCGCCGCGCAGGGTGAGGGAATCTTCGTCACGTACTATTGCTTGGAAAGGCAATGTTGGGCTGTGCGGCGCGACCCCGTCGAGCGGGCGAACGGCGGTACCAACTGCGACCACTTCGATCAGTCCGGGCGAAAGTTCACGGATCTGGAGCCGATTGCCGATGACGCGCTCGGCCCCCACCTGTTGTGCCTCTTGGCGCAGTAGTGCTAGGCAATTCTCCCGCGCCCCGTAGATGAGTTGGGTCAGCTCCGAGAGTTCACCGCGGGCCAACGCTGAGAACAGCGCGCCAATCCCGCCCACCAACCCCAAGGAGTAGACACTAGTCGCCATGACGAGTTGCACCGGAGCGTAGCCCAGCTGCGCCAAACTGAAGATTTCTGCGCCGTTCAGTTCGCTCGTGACGACTTGTGCCGGATCCTGAACGCTGCCACCAAATCGGGGAAAATGTGATGCGGTTCCGGTCATGAGTAGCTCAACGACGCCGGCGCCAAAGGGCCTGACGTCAATGCTAATGTCGACCACGGAATTGGCGCCTACCGCCGCGGCTTCGCGCCGCATGCGATACAATGCCAGGTGTCGGATCCGATTGTACATCTCGGAATACTCGTGCACTTCGCCCTTGGCGAGCGTACGCAGGCCGCCGGTGATGCCACGTCCGAGGCCGAGCGCGTAAGCGACGTTGCCCATGACGAAGCTGATCGGCAAATATCCGGCCTCGAGATGACAGAAGAGTTCAGTTCCGGAAGCAGAAGTGGTGAAGAACGGAATCCCCGGTTGTTGTGCAGAGATGCTCGTGCCCTGCGAGAGGAATTCAGTATATCCAGCCAATGTCGATAGTTCAGTTGTTACCCCCGTGACACCATGTGCCCCGTGCCGATGGGCCTCTTCGACTAGCCGCTGCATCGCAGCGTGTCGCCCCTCAGAGATGAGCGACGTGATGTTTTCGACCTCACCGCCAGCGAGCGTGCGCAATGACGAGCCCACTGAACCTACGACCCCAAGGCTGCGAACGCTGTTGCCCACCACGATGTCGCCGGGAAAGAAGCCCTTTTGTCGGAGGCAGAAGATTTCGTTACCGGACAATGAGCAAATCTGCATCTGCGGAGGATAGCCACAGCGCTCGGGACAACACAACCACTTCGCCCGATCTCAGAGCTAACTGCGCGGCATCCTGTCGACCCTCGGGTGCGACCAGTAGCTGGCAATGCCCGCACCATTCGCTGCCATTTCTTTGACCCATATCGACAGTGGGCGCTTATTGGCCTAGGTTTTCGCCAGGTTCAAAATGCTTTTATACCACTCCCTCACCAGTCCGTATTCGCGCAAGGTTCGGGTTCTGCTCCTCGAAAAAGGGGTTGCTTACGAGGACATCAACGTCCGAAGCTCCGACCGAAAGGCCTCGGACCACAACCCACTCGGCAAAGTGCCCACGGTCGTGCTGGATGACGGAACCGTGCTGTTTGATTCGGTGGTGATCACGGAAACGCTTGATGCACTTTTCCCCAATCCACGGTTCATCCCCGGGACGCCACTCGAGCGTGCCGCTGTGCGGAGGTGGGAAGCCATTGCCGATGGTATCTCTGACGTGCTGATTCCGGTCGTTACCGAGTCTTGCCGACCGGAATCGAAACAAGATGTTGCCTATCAGGCAAAGCTCCTCGGAAAGGTGCGGGCGAGCCTCAGGTACATTGAGCTACAGCTCAATGGGCGCCGCTACCTTCACGGCGAGGGGTTCTCTTTGGCGGATATCGCCGTGGTGTCGATGGCGGGCTACGTGAACTTACGGCGTCCAGATCTGCTTCGGGAGGACTATCCGGAACTCGAGCGCTACCTTCGCGAGCAGTTGCAGCGAAAGAGCCTCGCCGACACCATTCCGCCGAATTTACCGATGATGGCGTAACCTTGCCGGTATGCTGGCCGAAGGCACGCGACCCGCCATCGTGCGGTCTCTTGGTCGTCGACCTGCGGGCGAACCGAAGTTGAACGCGCGGTCGCCGATGGCCTAGAACCGCTGACAATTCGGACAAAAGTGCGACGAGCGTTGCCCAATCACGACTCGAGAGACAGCGGTGCCACACTTGCGACAAGGCTCGCCTTCGCGGCCATAGACGCGAAAGCGTTGCTGGAAACCGCCTTTGCTGCCGTCCGGGTGAATGTAGTCGTCAATGCTGGAACCGCCGGCTTCGATCGAGCGGGTTAGCACGCGCCGAACGATGCGCGCGAGGTTCTTGCACTCGCTTTCAGTGAGCGACATTGCCGGACGCTCGGGGTGGATCCGAGCGAGAGATAGCGATTCGTCGGCGTAAATATTACCGATCCCCGCGGTGACTGTTTGATCGAGCAGCATCGATTTTACTTTGGCGCGCCGTTTGCGCGACGCGCCAAACAAAATGCGCTGCGTTAATGTCAGTGCGTCGGGGCCCAACTTGTCTAGCCGCGGATCGCTTTCACCCGGCATGAGCAACCGGACCTTGCCGAACTTGCGTGTGTCACGAAAGTAGAGCTTGGGCCCAGAGTCAGCAAATTCGAGCACGAGATGCGTATGTTTGTCGCGAACGAAGGGCGTGCCATGCACCAAACGCGGACTTTGGGCGCCCTCGAGGATCAATTGCCCCGTCATTCCGAGGTGCAGCAACAGCCGACGTCCGCTCGAGAGTTGGGCGAGCAGGTACTTGCCAATGCGTTCGAGTGAACGAATCGTCTCTCCGGGCAACTGCTGGCGCAGCGTTGCCGGCGAGGTCAGAAAAAAGTACGACGGTGCCGTTGCCGTGACGTGTCGAATTCGACGCCCAAGTATGTGTGGTCGCAGGTGGCGACCCACTAGTTCTACTTCGGGCAACTCGGGCATGGGGCTGCAAGTGTGCCTGTCGTTGGTGTCTTGGGTGCAACGGCGGCCGCGCGGATGCCTGCGTCGCCGCCCGATTCTGGGACCCGTTCGGTCGATTGCGTGGGTGCGTGTGACGCGCGCGGTGCAGCGCGGCGTGTCACGTAGAAGAAGTCACGGAAGGCGGATTTGGTCACGTAGTCCCCGGGCGTGAATTCAAAGCCGTCCATCAGGGCGCGTGCCTCGAGCTCTCCGTCCTTTCCGATCCCGTAGGTTAAGAACTTCGGGTATGACCAATTGACGTCGAGCTGCGCGACGTCGATGGCGCCACAGTGGTGCATGCCTTCTGCGAGCGCGCGTGCGGTCATGTTGTTACCAATCCCCACGTAGAGCACACGCCGCGATTCGTCGAGGCCAATTGCCGAACGGCGAATCACCGTGTCACCATCGAGGGTAGCGCCCCAAAGGCGCGTTTCCGGGTGACGCAAACCAACGTGCATGACGTTGTTTTCGAACATGCAGGCGGGTGTTTGACGGAACCAATCCATGCGGTCCGCTGCGTGGCTTACGGATTTCCAAGTTGCCACTTCGACCGTGCCGTCGTGATACCCTATGACGCTGCAGGAAAGGTCGCGCGGTTTGACCAAAGTCACGCCATTGACCAGCATGCCATAGTGGCCGTGCTCAGCCATGAAGCCGCCATTAAAGGCGGCTACGAGGGCAGCATGTTCTGCAGGCGGAACGCGACCCGGGCGTGCAAAATCCTTAGGAATTGGTGCCTCGGCTTTGGGTTCATGCGTGCCCGCTGCCGCATGCAGATCCGTTTGCTCGAGATCGATCGCAACGACGAAGAGTTCACCCCATGAGCGATTCGGATCCGGGTGAACCAACGTCTTGTACATGGCCACAGGCGCTTCGGCGTGCCGAGGATCCTCGACTGTAACCCATTGGCCATCGCCGGGCGCTGACCAGCTTTTGTGCACCGGTCCGACTGCTTTGGGCTCGAACGCTGGCCACGCCGGACCTGCGTCGCTGGTGGCAGCTGGTGCTACATGGTTTGGCTTTGGTTCAGGCACCGCCCAATGCGCCTGGGGTTTTTCGCCGCGGCGACGGATGCGAGTCACCCGATCTTCGATTGCGTAAACGAAATCCTCAAGATGCGCCACGTTGTCCGTGCCGATGACGCTGCGCAGCGTGTTAGCGAACAGGGGCCCTGCCCAAGTCGTAGAATGCACCAACACCCAACTGAGCGCGCCGAGGGCGAAAGCCGCACCCACGCCCCCGCCAATTCGGCGGCGCCAGGGATGATTATGGGCTTGGTTCTGGGACATGGCGGGCGGAGGTTAGCGCGCCTCAAGCCCTTTCGGGCAATCGTAGGGACGACTTTCGGGCGTAATGGTGTAAGAAGGCAAATAGCGCATGACCCGGCACCAGAAACTTCGCAGAATTCGAAGATTCGGGCCATTTCTTGTGGCATTTTTGGGGTTGATCGGTCCGGCGTGGGCACAGGCGGGGGAAAACACGGACCTGTTGGCGCCGCGGCCGGTAAGCGACGACTACGCGCGCTATGCCGGCAAGCCAATTCGGGCGCTCGAAATCGTGCCACGCGGACGCTGGTTTCAGGAACGCCTGGAATTGCGCTGGGTGAAAATTGGCGATCCATTTTATGCCGCGACCTTGCGCAGTGCGGTCCGCGATTTGCTCGATAATGGGCACGTCGCGCGTGTCGACATCGAGGCGTTGCCGCTCAGTGACGGCGTTAGAGTGCGAGTCTTGGTGGAACTGAGACGGCTCATTGCACGCCTCTCGAGCACCGGTGCTGCCGTTGCCGACGACGAACTGTTCAACTTGGCGGGGCTCAAGGATGGGGACGAGATTTCCGACGCCGACGTCGACGCCAAGATCGAAGTTTTGCGCCGCATCCACGTCGAACGCGGCTATCCGGAGGCGAAGGTCACGCTTGCGATTCAATCGACCGACGACCCCTTGGGCGTCGTGCTTTCATTTGCCGTCGAACTGGGACGACCGGCACTGATTGCCAAGCGCCGCTTCGAAGTCGCCCCGGATCCGCAAGCGCCTGGCCTCACCGGACTCTTGAGCGCGTACGACGGCCGCGTTGGGGAGCAATACGATGCCGCGAGCCTAGTCGAGTCCGACCGTGACCTTGCCGAGAAACTGAAACAACACGGATGGTACGAAGCCCGGGTCTCCCACCGAGCTGAGCCCACGTCCGCCGGCATGTTGGTGCACGTGCGGGTCGAGGCCGGGCCGAAATACAGCGTGGTGTTTGTGGGCAATCGCAGCTTTGACACCGATCAGCTGTTTGACGTCTTGGAAATCGAAACCAACGACGATCGTGGCATTGACAGCTTCGTCGAACGCGTCAAAAAGCATTATCGGAACTACGGCTTTTTGGACGCCAGTGTAGTCGCCAAGTCGAACGACGACGCGCGCACCCATCGGGTGACGTTCAATATCGACGAGGGGGCCATCGTGCAGGTCGTTGGTCGCGAGTTTCCTTGCCTGACCGGCGAGCGTAGCGCGGCCGACGTGGGCGCCGAAATCGATAGCTTCCTTGCCGAGGAGCTACCGGGTACCGAATTGCTCGGCCCCGTGGATCCGCAGAAGATCGACGCTACGATTGGTCCGGGTGTTGCTGGCACGCGACCCGTACCCTTGAATCCCAAGCCCTACGCGACGTATGTTCCACGCGTTTATGAGCGCGCGACAAAGCACCTTCAGGATCTCTACCGCTCGGATGGCTATCTAGCCGCCACAGCTGGGCCAGTGCAGTTGTTGCGGCGCCGTTGCGCGATCGGTTCCCCGCCGGGACAATGCCGGCCACTCGGGCCGCTGTCGCGACCGCAAGTACAATGCGCCTACGACGACATCGGCTTGCCACTCGAACAACCTGCACAAAAATCGGCGTTTGCTTGCGTTCAGGATCCGAAGCGCGAGCACAGCTGCGAACCCGAGATCGCGCTGCAGATCCCAATCAAGTTGGGGCCCCGCACCTTGCTCTGGGACGTAGCCTTTGACGGCAACCAGCGCGTCACCGAACGTGAGCTAGGCGAGGCTGCCGCCATGCCGTTGGGGCGGCCGCTATCGTTGCGCGAGGTCGAACAAGGGCGGCGACGACTGCTCGATGAGTACGCTGAGCGTGGCTTCACCTACGCCGAAGCAACGAGTTTGGTTGAGCCCTCGGCGGACCACACCCGGGCTCGGGTTCGATTCTCAGTGCGTGAAGGCGAGCAGGTCAAGATTGGTGGTATCATCGTCAAGGGCGCCAAGGTCACCAGCGAGCGGCTGATTCGCGGTCGAATCGCGCTCGAACAGGGACAGCCGTACCGGCGCAGCGCCGTGCGTGCCACCGAGGAACGCTTGGGAACACTTGGCGTGTTTTCGACTATTCGTGTCGGACTCGAGGACCCATACGTACCTGCGAAAGAGAAAAACGTCGTTATTGACGTGGTTGAACGCGTGCCGCAGTACTTCGAAGTTCAACCAGGGTTTAGCTCTGGCGAAGGGGTGCGTGGGCGATTTAGCTACGGGCACCTCAACGTTGGAGGCAAGGCAATTCAGCTGATGTTTCGCGCCCGAGTGGCCTACATGCCCGATTGGCTGATTCTCGAGCCTGACGTTCGAGCGAAGTACGAGAGTGACGTAGGTCAGGTGTTTCAACGTTTGGAGCGTACGATTTCTCTTCAAGTGACGTTCCCCGACATTGGGCTCGGTCCGCTCTTCAACTTGGGGCTTGAGGGACTCGATGTTCACGACAATTCGCGCGACTACGGGCTAACGAAAGAAGCCTTCGTTTCGACGCTTACCTTTCAACCCAATCGTCGCGTTACGCTACAACTGGGAGGCTCGCTTGAGCGAAACGATGTATCCATTTTTGGCGACGCAGCGCAGAATGCGCTCACGCGTTACCTCGCCGCTCATCCTGAGCGTTCGATGATCTTTCGCGTCCCCCAAGGAACAACCGGAGCAATCGCGCAACGGTTGACCGTGAGTTGGGATCGGCGAGATGTGCCACTCGATGCGCACAGTGGCACCTTTGCCACGACTTCGATCGAGCATGTAACCGCGCAGCCGCTCGGCTCGACAACAACCGCGGCCAAGGCGAACAATGCGCCCTGGACGGGACAGGTAAGCGGGGACAGTTCCGACCCGTTTGCCCCAAGTCAAAGCGAGTTTTTGCGCTGGACGAGTCGACTCGCCGGATACATCCCGCTGTCGCGACGCGGGGCGAGCCTGGCCATGAGTTTTCGTTGGGGCGTCAACTACCAGATGCGCAATTCCTCCAAGACCTACCCCGATCGCCTATTTTTTGTGGGTGGCGTCGACACTATTCGGGGTTTCCTTCAAGGCTCGATGATTCCTGAGGATGTCGCGCAGCAACTGTTAGCGTCAACTGAGCTATCCACGAACAAGATTGTGATGCGCGGCGGAAATTTCTTCGTCAATCCGCGTGCCGAGCTGCGATTGCCAATCAACAAATCGACCGAAACTGTCCTATTTGTCGACGCCGGCAATGTCTGGAGCCGCTCGCCGACTGATCCTAAGGACCCGGCCTACGTCCCCAATTACCTACGGCTGCGCTACGCCTTCGGCACGGGTTTGCGTATCAACACGCCGGTCGGGCCACTGGCGTTCGACTATGGGTTCAACGTCGAACGCGTGCTCGATCGCCTGTACCCAAGCCGCAAGAACCAGCGCTACTGGGAGGATCTTGGGGCCTTTAGTTTCAGTATCGGTCTCTACTGAGCTGCGGGCTTTTCCCACCGGCCGCGCAGCACAGTGCGCAAGAAGTCCGGAGCGCCGCGCAACTCAGCGAGGACTTGTTGTTGGTTTCGGAACCCCAGGTATTCGAGCGCAGGCCTTGGATCCCGGTTGAGCTGACAGCCATTTGAGCATCGCGACCAGAGCGGATTGAGGCGCTGTTGCCAGCGCCGACGGCGCGATCCGGGAGCGGCCAGAATGTGTTCAATTAGGATGAATTGGCCGCCGGGGCGCAGCAGGCGGTGCACTTCGCGCACGCTTTGTTCCACATCGGCCACTGAGCAGAGCACCAAGGTGGAAACGATAGTATCGAAGGATGCATCGGCAAAATCCAACCGCTCCGCAGGCGAGTCGCACAGCTCGACGGGTGTATCGAACTTGCACGCACGAATCCGCTGGGTAAGCTGTTTGCGCATATGATGATTTGGCTCAGCGAGCACCAAACGCGTAAGCGTGGGGCTGTAATGCTCGAGATTGCGTCCCGTCCCTGAGCCAATTTCCAGAACTGACCCGGCCAAACTGGACACCAAGCCATGTCGCCAATCGGCGAGGCAAAGCCGCTCGGAGCGAGCGAGCAGGGCGTCGTAAATTTTGGAGATAACGAAAGACAAGGCCAATTGACCTGCAAAGGACGGCAGCGGGCGACCAAGGCTGGCAGGCTGACGTGTTGCGTCCTATCTATCGCGCGCCGGACGGCTTGCCAAGTTGCGGTCGACCCAAAGCATTCGTGTCGAGAAAATACCCCATCAAGACCAATCCCTTGACACTCTTTGGCCAGTTCCGCGCGCGGCTTGGACGCTATGCGGTGGGGTTCGGCTTGCTCCTATCGTACCAGGTTGCCCAGTTCTGGTTCGACAAGCGGCTCATGCGTGCCGTCGACGCTGCGCGCGGCGGGGAGTTGCGTGCTGCGCAATGGTTGGCAGGCTCATTGGTGGTCATCGCGCTAGCGGCATTCGTCGTTCGAGTCGCATCGCGGATTGCCATATTCTACGCCGGGCGTGACGCCGAGTACGCGTTGCGCCGAGCGCTGCTCGACAAACTCTACGATCTTGGGCCGAGCTTCTACGCCAAGTCCGGTACGGGCGACCTTATGAGTCGTGCCACCAACGACTTGGCGCAGGTGCGCTTGCTGCTCGGCTTCGGTGTACTGAACGTCATCAACACTGCGTTGGCCCTGATCAGCGCTCTGAGCGTGATGGTTTCGATTTCGGTTCCGCTCACCGTGGCTGCATTGGTGCCTTTGCCGTTTTTAGCGCTCGTCACCCGTGCCTTCTCCAAGCGCATCTTCCTGCGAACGCGCGAAAATCAGGCCGCGCTCGGCGCCATGAGCAATACCGTTCAATCGAGCCTCACGGCAATTCGCGTCGTGCGGGCCTTCGGCCTCGAATCCGCGGAGGCCCAACGCTTCGAGGTCGACAACGCAAGCGTACGCGAACGGGGCCTAGAGTTGGCCAAGTTGCGCGGCCTCATCGGGCCCATCATGCAGGCGATCTCTGCGATTGGTATCATCGTCGTGTTTTGGTACGGCGGGCATCTGCTGGTCGAAGGTCGCATTACGGCAGGGGGTTTACTCTCGTTCGTGCGCGCCATGACGCGCCTCACCTGGCCGCTGATTGCGCTTGGCTTTCTGGTATCCATGGTGCAACGCGGGCGCGCGGCATACGAACGCTTGCGTGAAGTGTTCGACACCAAGAGCGACGTCGATCCGGAGATCGCGCCGCCCAGGGTACCGGGGGCGCCTTGCCTCGAGACTCGGAATCTATCCTATTGTGTTGGCGAGCGCGAAGTGCTCAGCGCCATCAACCTCAAAATCGCTGAGGGTGAGCGCATTGCCATCGTTGGTGCGACAGGTTCAGGCAAGTCGATGCTCGCCAAACTCCTTGCTGGCGCACTCCCCGCCTCGAAAGGTACGGTCTTGGTCGATGGTCGCGCAGTCGAAAGCCTATCACGTGCGGAAGTTCGGCGTAGAATCTGCCATTCGCAGCAAGTCCCGTTCCTGTTCTCCTCCACCGTTGCGCAGAATTTGGCGTATGCGTTGCCTGAAGCCAGTTCAGCTGCAGCGCATCACGCAAGTGTGGACATGGCCACGCGGGTGCGACTGGACGCGGAAATTCGGCAACTCGTACACGGCTACGATACCGTCGTTGGCGAGCGCGGGCTTCAGCTCTCAGGCGGCCAGCGACAGCGGGTGGCCTTGGGCCGCGCGCTCTTGTCCTCGAGTCCCGTCCTGATTCTCGACGATCCAACGAGCTCAGTCGACGTCGGGACCGAACGCGCTCTGTGCCAGATGTTCGCCGAGCTCGGCCGCGACCGGACGCTCGTCATGATTACTCACCGTATTTCTCTGGCGTCGCAGTGCGATCGCGTCATCGTGCTCGAGGCAGGGCGCGTCGTCGAGGTAGGGCCGCCGTCGCAACTCGCTCAGGGATCCGGCCTCTACCATACGTTTTCGGAGGAGCAGCGACTCGAATCGGAAATCGAGGATGACGAGGTGCTTGCTGTGAGGTCGGCATCAACGCCAACAACACGCGTGGCTGCTTCCGCCAGCGAAAGTGTCGCCACTTCGGAGCGTGACCAGCGGATGCGCGAGTTTCACGAGGAATCTGAATTGGCGAGTGCCTTCAAATCTCGCCTGTACCGGGACCTGCTCAGGACTGTGCGCGACGAACGCGGGCGACTCATGCTGGCCGCGGTGGCGGTCGTGTTCACGGCGACTTTTGGCTTGATGCGTCCGATGTACATGCGCAGTGCTTTGGATGCGGCCGTGGGCGCTGGTGACGTCGAGCGCTTGGGGCGCCTTGGTGTCGTCGTCGCGCTCTTGGCATTTGGTGAGCAACTGATGGGGTTCGTGCAAACCTACACGACCCAAATCGCCGGCGCCGAATCGATGGCCAGGTTACGCGCCCGCGTGTTCGCTTTCCTGCATCGCCTCCCAATCGCCTTCTTCGATCGCCAGCCGGTCGGGCGTCTGACGACGCGGGTCACCAACGATATTGACGCTATCTCCGAGCTATTTGCCTCGGGGATCCTCGGGGCAATTGGGGATCTGCTGCGCCTTGCGGGGATCGTCGTGCTGATGCTGATGCTTGATGTCACCCTCAGCTTGTCGGCGTTCGCCGCGCTGCCGATCGTCATTCTGCTCGTGCTCTTTTTGCGTCGGCCCTTGCGTGACGCATTTCGCGCGATCCGGCGCCAAACCGCGCGCATGAACGCGGCTCTGAACGAGCAGATATCGGGCATGGCGGTCATTCAAGCTTTTGACAAGGTGCGGCGCTCGGCGGACGAATTCGATCAGATCAATCGGGCACACCGCGACGCACACCTGAATTCGATTCGCTTCGAATCCGTGCAAGATGCCGCGCTCGAAACGGTTGCCAGTGTGGCTTTGGCGTGCATGGTTTTTGCGTTCGGCACCTCTCACGCGAGTACCGGCACGTTGCTCGCGTTTCAATTGTACTTGGCGCAATTCTTCGAGCCCTTGAGTCAACTGACCCAGCGTTACACCCTGCTGCAGAGTGCCTTGGCCGGGGCGGAACGGGTGTTTGGGCTGCTCGACACTGAAGAGCGTGATGCCCCAGGCCAATTGGGAGTGGTTGCTTCTACCGCAGCTGGCTTGGCGCTAGCTTTGCCAGTGGCAACTGACAGTGCTGTCACGCGAGCGCGCAATAGCGCGGCGTTGGTGGCATTCGAGGACGTCGAGTTCTCGTATTACCCTGGGGTACCCGTGCTGCGGCAGTTGAGCTTCTCGATGACCGAGGGTGAGCACTTGGCTCTGGTGGGGCCAACAGGATCGGGAAAGTCGACGGTGGCGGCCCTGCTTTTGCGCCTGTACGACGCCCAGTCTGGGCAAATCTACGTTAATGGCAAGTCCGTCTTGGAAGTCGATGTCGACTGGCTTCGACGCCAATTCGCCTTAGTGCCACAGGATCCAGTCCTGTTTCCAGGAACACTGCTCAGCAACATCGCGGGCGCGGATCCCGTCGAGCGTGAGCGTGCCAGAGCGGTGCTTGAGCGTATGGGCGCGCTCCAGCATTTCGAGCTGCGACTTGGCGGGCTCGATGCCGTTGTCGGCTCGAAAGGGGTCGAATATAGTGTCGGCGAGCGACAATTGGTGGCATTCGCACGTGCGCTGTATCGCGATGCACCAATTCTCTTACTCGACGAGGCGACGGCGAGCATCGATAGTGATACTGAAGCGTGCCTGCAGCGGGCGCTTCTGGCGTCGCTTTCGGAACGAACGGCAATCGTCATCGCCCATCGGCTTTCGACGATCAAAGCGGCCGACAGAATTCTGGTGCTATCTCATGGAAGTCTCGCCGAACAGGGGTCGCACCGCGAATTGATGCAGTCCAATGGCTTGTACCGGCGTCTCGTCGCGCTCTCGGCTGTGCGTCAACCTGGCTCGATGCATGGCCTGGGCGCGTGACGCGAGGGGTTCGCGTTTGGGCAGGTGAGTGGTCAACCTAGTTAGTTACGCGATCGGCCTGGTAGATATTCAGCGTGCCTGGGTTGTCTCGATCCGAGGAAAAGTACAGGCGCTTTCCATCGGGACTCAGCCAGGGATCGCGGTCGTCGCGGGTCGTATTGAGCGTCGAAAGCGCCACAGCCGCGCCAAAGGGCACATTCACAGTCGCTCGATAGGCGGCGTAAATATCAGAAGAACTGTTGACCGAGCGCGCGAAGTACAGAGTTAGCCCGTCGTCAGTCAGAAAGGCATCAGCGAAGTTCGAACCACTGACGATGAGCTCACTCTTTAGTACCGGTGTGCCAAAGGGAGCAGCAGGGCTGGTGCGCGTGGCGAAATACGTCGTGTAGAGCTCGTTGTCGCGGCGTGAAGCGAGCGGCATAATGAGATCGTGGTACCCGAGTGGCCGTGGGATATCGTCTGCAGACGAACTTAACTCTTTGGCGAGAACGGGTGTGCCAAAGTCATCGTTACGCGATGCCCGCGTGGCCTGCATGATGTCATAACCACCCAAGCCTTCGGTAGCTGGCGCAAACCCAACCCAAATCGCTAGGCCATCAGCCGATATTGCCGGGCTGTTGTCGATGCCAACTGTGCTTACGGCCAAAACGGGGAAAGGTTCGCCAAAGTCAGCGTCGGCACTGTCGCGTTTGGCCACCCAGACGTCGACGTTGCCCTTGCCCTCAGGGCGATTCTTCGAAGAGAAATAGAGCTCTTTCATGTCGAAGGTGAGCGTTGGATTGTCGTCCTCGTAGATAGAAGAGAGGGAGAGCACGCGCGTTACGTTGGTGAACGTTGGCTCCGTAAACGCGCCCTGCCCAGTCGTACCGGCTTGGCTTCTGCCGGCTGTACTTGTCGCCACGCCACCTGGGTCTGAGCCGGCGTTGGTGTTGGGGACGCGACCGGCGGAACCGACAAACTGCCCACCGCTGTTCAATGCCGTGGTTGAAGTGCCGCCGGTCGCAGTGGTGCCGGCAGACGCGCTAGCGGTTGCGCCTGCCGTGGCAGTGCTGACCTTGCCTTGGCCCAGGTTCACCAGGGCGCCATCGCAAGCCACGATGCCCATTCCGAGTGCAAATGCCGAAGAATAGACCTTCCTACCGCCAAGTGCTCGCCGCAATGTCACGAGCCAAGGATAGCTCAGCTGCAGAGCTCGCGCACTTCGGGCCAGGTAGCGTCGTTCGTCGTGGAGGTTGAGGGCCAGTGTCGAGTTCACTTCGAGTCGCATGCGTCCCGTTCCGTGCGTCGAGACGCTGGCGAGAGTTGTCTCGGCACGCCGAAAGCTCCGGCGCGAGCCGTCCTTGGTCGGCTCGATGCGAACATTGAACGAGGCTGGCGTGCAATTCTCATCGAAGTTGAGTTTCGCGCCGCGTGCTGATTGTTCGACGCTGATTTTGTTGGGCAGGCTAGGACCACTCAAGGCCGCGCTTTGTCGCCACCGTTGCGATCGTAGGGCGTCGCCACGAAAACCGGATCTGACCGGCCGATTCTCCAGCAACGCAGTCGAGCCACTTGACTGCGCGGTGACTGGCCCATTGGCTGCTGGCAAACCGCGTTCCTTCATGTTTGTCGTTTTTCGGATGACCCCGCATCGTTACCTCGTCGCATCATCCAAAAAAAACGAAGAATCTAGCGCCAAGTTGAGGCGCCAAGCGGACAAATGACCAAGCCGATTTTGGCTGGACTTGGAAAATTCGTCAGGTGCAATAGCAGGCGTGCAGGCGGCTTCAGGCGCTCAGTGCCGGGGCACCCAAGTTGCTGAGCTACTGCCTTGGCGCTCCGACACTTAGCGACGACTTGGTTCGAGATTCACAACAAAGTGTTCGCCGGCACGAGCTGATCGGCCTTAGCTGTCGGCATAATTTGCGGTGCAGTTGCCTTGCACTGAGGATTGATAAGTCGTGATAGCGGCTGGACGGACTGGACCAATTGCGGAGGTTAGAGGCGTTGACGGTCACCCGCCAGCTACGCTAACACGTGTCTGGCAGCCGCTTGCTGAGTCCAACTTGCGCAATGGCGTCGGTCCATGGCTGAGTCGCATGCTAACGGAACACCGTGCAATGTTGTCTGATACTCGCCTCGCTGCTGATGCCTGCAAAAGAGCACCGTTGTGATCAGAATAGAAGCATCCAATCAATTCACTGTCGATGGTGATGCTTGGGCCCGAACTCTACACTCAGAGCATCCGCTACATAGTTCCGGGCGAATTGCGCGCCAGATTGGCTGAAGCCGTCGTACCGAAGGGCCTCATTCGTCTTATAGGTCGTACACCCCGTAATTGGGAGAGCAACTTTGATTCTCACTGTCCGAGAAAGCCTTCGCGCCCTCTATCACCGACTGATTCGGCTCAAGCTGCTCAGTGAACGCAATTTTGGGCAACTGACGCTCAGCGATCGGCTTTTGCATGTTAGGCCGCTGTCTGCCCTCGTGCTCTCGGCGCCAGCGCTCCTGTTCATCCTTTGGTATTCTGGCTTGGCGGTGTCGACCCACCTGCGCCAGAAGAGTGCGGTCAAGGCGGATGAACCGTTGACCCCCGAGTTGTTCCAATTACACCTGCATGATCGCTTGGTAGCCGACGCTCGGCGGTTGGCCATGCCAGAGCCGCTGGTGCACTCTGAGCTGCCGACTTACAACCTTGTCATCAGTAACGACAAGCTGGCACAACTCGATGCGGCTTTGCCTCCTGACGAGGGGAAAGCCGGGTACGTTAGTGGATTTCTGGAACATAAGAACCACGTCTACGAGATCGACGCACGCTACCGTGGTACGAAGCATTGGCATTGGAACAATCCGCAGAAATCCTGGAAGATCCGGGTCAAGCCGGAACATCTGATGTTCGAGGGTCTACCGACGTTCAACTTCGTCAACACCCCCGATCCCATGCCATTCAACGAGCAGATGGTGCTCGACGTCGCGCGCGATAGTGGCTTGCTCACTCCGGCGTATTATCCGTTTCGGCTCCAGCTAAACCGGGCGTTTCTGGGTGTCTATTTCTTCGAGGCCCAGCCCGATGAGGGGTTGCTGCGTCGGGCGCGGCGCATGACCGGGAGCATCTATTCTGGTGCTGGCGCGCCGCTTAATCCCGATACCCAAGTCAGTAGCCTCTGGGAGTCGACGAAGCACTGGAAGAAGGTTGGGTCCGCTGGCGACGCAAGTGTCGGAGAACTTGACGCGCTGCTTACGGCGGTCAATCGCGGAACCGCGCTTGGGTTCGCCGACTACGCGGAGACTGCGCTTGATGTCGACAAGTTTGCCGCCTTCGACGCCGTGGACGTCGTCTTCGGCAACAACCAGCACGACTACCATCAAAATCACAAATTGTACTTCGATCCGTACAAGCACCGATTCGAACCGATAGCGACGGATTTTCGCGACATGGAGCACGCTCGTGAGTTCAATCGCACCGAAAATCCGTTGTTGCTTCGGCTCAAACAACTGCCCGACTACCTGAGTCGTCGCAATCGAAAGGTTTATGAGCTACTGACTGGGGCATGCTCGACCAAGGCGATAACGGACATGACGCGTCATTGGACCGAGCTGCTTGGCCAACATCAGGCACGGGATCCGTACTGGGACGCCTACGAGCTTCTGCCCGTCATGGGTACCTACTATCGGCAGTTGGTGCGCCCGATGACCGAAGAGCGCCAGATCGCGGCTGCACGCGGACGCCTGCACGACCATGGGCTGCGCGTCGATTATCTGCGCGGCGAGCTGGAACACCTCGACGTGACCGCGACGCTGTTCAAGATCCCCACTTCCCCGTTATCAGAAAGGCCCAAGCGGGCAGCGTTGTCCTCGCTTGAACGGCTGTCTGGTATCGACCTGACAATCCGGGGGCCTGCAGCGTTCGAACTGGGCGAAGTCTCGGCAGAGTTTCCCGCTGGCTGCGCCCCAGGCGAGTGGCAGTTGTTTGCCGATCGCGATCTCGACCAGAAGCTCTCGAGCGAGCACGATCTTCGGTTGCTCGCGGTCGCGCCGCCACTGCACAGTGGCAAGGCCGACCTAACCATGTATCCTGGGGTGTCTTTACGCGCGATTGCGGCCAATCAATTCCGTGGGCGCGTGCGTGCCGAGGTCGAGCCGCAAACCTACCGGTTCTTCCTACGCAGCAGTGGCTGCATGCCGATACGAGTGACGCTGGTCGGACGCAATTCCGCCACGCTCTCGCCTGTAACGCTGGCGACGCAACAGCTCGACACCGCGCCTGACATTAGCGCAATCAGTTGCGGCGACTCGGCCGGCTTCAGCGAGCCAGGCAGCAAGTCACTGCACTCCTTCTGCTACCCGCTCAAGCTCGAGGAAACGGTGCATCTCGGTCCCGGAACGGTAGAGCTAAAGAAGACCCGCATCTTCTCGAGTAACCAGACCCTCGTCATCGAGCCGGGCACAATCATTCGCGCTTCCGGAAAGGGGACGCTGATTGCCTACGGAAAAGTTCTCGCCGAGGGACGCCCAGATGCGAAAATTCGTTTCGAAGCACACGATGGGCATTGGGGTGGTTTGGCGCTTCAGGGCCCGGGCACTGCGGGGTCCCGCTTCTCCCACGTGGAGATTTCGCAAGGCACGAAGCCGGACGAACGCTCGTGCTCGAATCTCCCAGGGATGGTGAACCTGCACGACTCACACGACATCCAGTTGTCCTTTGTCACTTTTGCGAACAACGAGCAATCGGATGCCGCGCTGCATGTCGCCTACGTCGACGGCCTAGTCTTGAATGACGTCACTGTTCTGCAATCGCCAATCGCTGCTATCTCGATGGCCTACTCAGCTGCTAAGCTGAGGCGGTTGACTGTCGTCGGTGTCGGCGGCGACTGTCTTCAGTCGATGGGTTCGCGCATTGAGCTGACGGATTCCCGATTCGTTGCGTGTCACGAGAACGCCCTTTCCTTGGGTGAACACTCGGACGTGACCGTGACGCGCAGCCTTTTCGCGCGCAGCGCGCGAGCCGTCAGGCTGAAGAACGCATCGTCGCTAACAGCATCGGAACTATTGGTCTACGCCAGTGCCCAGGGGGCGCAGCTCGAGCCCGAGTCGCTCTGGTATTCGGGGGCGAGCAGCTTGCGAATGAGTGAGGTTCATGCGGTGCAAACCCCGAAGAAAATTGACGGTGCCGTCGCTACGGTGACGGGGCGGTTCCTTGAATACCTTGAAGAGAAGGACCTGTCCGGACTACGACGTGAGGTGTTGGAGATCCCCGAGTGGGCCGCGTTGGAGCCGGCGCTTGAGCGGCTCGAGCAGCGGAGGGCACCGTGAGCGCGCGTTTTGCATTGGGCTGGCCGAGTGCCGGCTTCTATGTACTCCTTGGCACGCACGGCTTGCTTGGAGCGATCTTGCTTTGGGGATGGCAGCGCCCACCCCTTGATGAAGTGTTCGACTTACTCTCGCGTCGCGAGCTCGACGCTGTAGTCGAGTACTCGCCACGCGAGGTAGCGGTTCTGCAGTCCTCGTGGGACAAGCACGCTGGGCTCGGTCGCGCTTTGCTCGGTAAATCAACGGTCAAGTTCTTAGAACCAACCGATTCAGGGTGGTTGTCGCGTAGGGTTGCGCATCTAGCGGTGTCCCCAGAAGCGGACCATTCGACCGCCCTCAGTTTCGAGGGTCGCGGTGCCCCCAGCGATTTCCCCCTCGTGGTTACCGTACGCGGTGCTGGGGCAGATCGCCGATTGGAACTGACCCAACCGAAGCAACCCAAAGTAGTCGAATGGTTACCGAGTGACCTAAAGCTTGCGAGCATCCTAGACGTCGAGGTGACGGCGGTGCAGGGGAACGGTGCCGCTGCACCCGGTTGGGCCGTACGTGTGACGAACAGTGCTGCCGCCCGAGAGACACCATGATCAAGCGTTTCAACCGCTACGAACTGAAGTACATCGTGGATGCCAGAAGCTACCGTCGGCTCTGTGACGACTTGGCCAACTTCATGATCCCCGATGCCTACGGCGACGTCGATGGGTTCTATCGGATTATCAGCCTCTACTACGATAGCCCCCAGCTCTCAGGCTACTGGTCCAAGATTGATGGGCTGAAATTTCGCCGCAAGTTGCGTCTTCGCATCTACCCGGGTGCGGACATTCGTAAGGTAGATACAGGCTTCGTCGAGATCAAGCAGCGCATCAACCGCACCGTGCAGAAGAAGCGGGTCATTCTGCCGTTGGAGCAGGCAATTCGACTGTGCGATCAAGCGGAGGTCCCGTCGGGGCTAGATGCTTCAGACACCGCGGCGGCCGAGGAAATGGCCTACATGGTGCGCCTGATGCAACTGAAACCGAAGGCGATCGTGAGCTACCGTCGTCGCGCCTACATGGGTGGCCTGTACGAAAAGGGTATGCGCCTCACCTTCGACATGCAATTGCAGGGTCGGACCACAGCGCTCGACGTGAATCAAATCGCCAAGAACTACTACTTCATGCCGCCTGATGCACTCATCATGGAGGTGAAGGTAAACGAACGCATCCCGGCCTGGATGGTTTCGTTGCTAGCGCAGCATGAGTGCAAGCTGCAGCGCGTTAGCAAGTACTGCGCGGTGATGGCAACCGGAATGCAACGACTCAAGAACAATCTGCAGAATCACAAGGAGAATCTCTATGGGTGAGCTCACGAAAGGGCTCGAGCGATTTGGTGACCAAACGAGCACGTTCACGTTGTTGGACGTTGCGGTGGTCTTTGCATTGAGCCTGGTGCTATCGTTGTTGATCGGCTGGGTGTATCGGTCCACGCACAAGGGCGTGTCGTACTCGCAGACCTACGTTCACACGTTGGTCATGTTCAGCGTGGTCGTGGCGTTTGTCATGCTGATCATCGGCTCGAATATTGCGCGAGCATTCACGCTGGTGGGCGCGCTTTCGATCGTCCGGTTCCGCCATGCGGTCAAGGAGCCGCGGGACATCGGTTTTGTGTTCACTGCCATGATGGTCGGCATGGCCTGCGGCACCCGATTTTACGCCCTGGCTACTTTTGCCGCGGTCGCGATGGTGGGCACTGTCCTCTTGCTACACAAGCTGAATCTATTTGCCAAGGTCCTCCGAGAGCGAATTCTCATCGTTCGCGTACCAATTGGTACCGACTACGAGAAGACTTTTTCGTCGGTATTCCACGACTTTCTCGAGGAATATAACCTTATCAGCATGGAGACGGTCGGTGAAGCGGAGTACCAAGAAGCGGTGTACTCCGTTGTACTCAAGCCCAGCCGTGAGCCCAACAAGTTCCTGGATGGCATTCGCGAGGTCAATGGCCACATGAAGGCGTCGCTCGTCCTTGGGCAGCAGGAGATTGACCTTTAGCGAACCGAAGGCCAGACTGTCGTCCTTGTACTGAGCCGGTACTCGGTGGACCTAGTTTCAGGAGACGACAAGATGGTATTGGTGCGATTGAAGTATGGGCTTGGCTTGGTAGGTGCCTTTGGTCATCTACTGGTGGCCTGTGGCAGCGGAGATTCGAACAACACGGTGGACTATTCGAAGGTTGAGCTCGCTATCAACGAGCTGCAAGCGTCGAATCAGTCCACTGCCTACGATGAGGCGAACGAAGCGGACGATTGGTTCGAAGTCTACAACCCGAGTAAGACCAAGCAGGCGCTGACGAGCTTCTATGTCAGCGACGATCCGAGCAATCCTACGAAGTACCAGATGCCTGAGGGTGTCACGGTTCCGGCGGGTGGTGTTGTCATCATCTGGGCTGACGGCACACCGGCGCAAGGTTCCAACCATTTACCGTTCAAACTCAGCGCCGCGGGCGAGAGCGTGCTTATCTCGGATCCGACCGGTGCGCTGCTGGACACGGTTGACTACGTAACTGCGCCCGGCGCTGGCCAATCCTTCGCTCGCCACCCAGATGGGACCGGCACCTTCCAATGGTGCGCCACGCCCACACCTGGTGCATTGAACAGTGACGTCTGCGCAGCAGCGCCGGTGCCTTAGGGTTCGTTGCTGCGCCGTGCCGTCCCGTGGGCCATTTTCCGGGCAAGCCGACACTGCGTGGATCGGACTTGTTGAGAGGAACATGCAGCATGCGAAAATCCAGGAAAATGCCCCAATGGCTGTTGGCGGGAACGGGCCTACTTCTGCTTGGGCTCATCGTCTCCTCCTGCGGAAGTGACAGTTCGAGTGGCGCGGCCAACAACTGTTCCTTTGGCCGTAACGCCTGCCAGTTTGGTTGCAGTCCGGAATTGGGTTGCGTTGAATGCGTCGGGAACTCCGATTGCGCTTCCGGTGCGCCCGTCTGCGTGCTTGGCCGTTGTGCGGCTTGCGCCGTCAATGCCGATTGCGCAACCGGTCAGGTCTGCTCACCGGCGACCCACCAATGTGTGACTGGTTGCTCAACCGCCGCGAACTGTACCGGTGCGGGCCAAGGGAATAACAACACACCGTTGTGCGATACGGCGCTCGGCGCTTGTGTTGGTTGCATTGCTGCCGCGGACTGCGCGGACACTCCGGCTCGCCCAGTGTGCGATCCCACGCGACGTCAGTGCTCTGAATGTGCTTCGAGCGCGAATTGCGGCGTTGCGGCTCCCGCCTGCAATTTGCAGAGCGGAAACTGCGAGGAGTGTCTGGTTGACGGCAACTGCGGGGTCAATGAGGTTTGCGGTCCCAATCACCAATGCATTCCATTGTGCACGACGAATGCCAACTGCGGAAATAATCAGGGCGGGCCCGTCTGTGATACTGCCACTGGCGCTTGTGTAGAGTGCGTGTCGGCTGCAGATTGTAAGAACACCGCCAGACCAGTATGCTCAGCGCAGCAGCGTTGTGCTGCCTGTGCGGCAAATACGGATTGCCCAACGGCCACTCCGATTTGCAACACCGCCGTGACCGGCGCCGCTCAGGGCCAGCCTAGCGGCGCGCGCTGTGTGGCCTGTATCGCGGCCACGGACTGCAAGGATGCAACGAAGCCCATCTGCGACGCGCAGGGGATTTGCGTTCAGTGTCGGCGCAATCAGGACTGCCCAACGACAGCACCGACGTGCACCAACCAGGGCGTGTGTGTCGCCGGCTAGACCGAAACAATTCTTTGCGGATTGAGTCTAGTTCAAGTGGTGGTCACGATCTTCGTGGCCACCACGCCATTTGAGGCATGCGTCAATTCGCGCCTGCATCCGGTGTGGCAGTCGAATTTTCTTTGATGCTGACGAAGAGGTAGTAGGTGTTTTCGCACGTGGAATTTTCGACGATGACGTTGTTTTCGTCTTCGATTGTGGCCAGAACTTCGCCCGAAGAGGCGATGGCGAAGTTCGTTGAGCCGCCGTCAACTGCGGCTGGGCGGTCCACGGCCAGCGAAATGTACGGCTGGATCGACACATCTCGATTGCCGAAGCCATGGGGCAGTCGGAATCGGCGATACGATGGGAAGTGTAGCCAGGTTCCGTCGATCGGTGTCGTCGCGTACGTTCTGAGGCCGCTCGGCGCCGTCGAGCTTACTCCGTCGGCCCAGAGAAGCGGCTCAACATGCTTGCCGCAACTCGTGTCACAGCCGAACAATGTGGCCAAAGAAAGGGTTGCTGACAGCGCTATCCAAGCTGTTTGCATCAGGCCGGAACTAGCACAGGTTCCCCAAGGCCGAAACGGGGTAGCCCTAGTGGGGCTAGCAGGGATCCCCTGGTTCAACGGCCGATACGCTGTAACGCTGCGTCACGGCACCAACGATTGCTACCCTAGCGTCCCATGTCGTCCGACGTACAAGTTTGGCTCGTAGGTGCCGGCCCCGGTGACCCTGAACTCATCACGGTCAAGGGCCTCGAACTGTTGCGTCGAGCTGATGTAGTTCTCTACGATGCTTTGGCCCATCCTGCATTGCTTGAAGCTTGTCGTGCCGATGCAACTTTGATCAACGTGGGCAAGCGCTATGCGGATCACGCCGTCGAGCAGTCTGAAATCATCCGGCTGCTGATTGAACATGCAGAGGCGGGTCGGCGCGTGGTGCGCCTCAAGGGTGGCGATCCATTTCTGTTTGCGCGCGGCGCGGAAGAGGCTGAAAGTCTGGCTGCCGCTGGGATCCGCTACGCCGTCGTACCTGGGATCTCCTCACCCGTCGGCACCTCGACCTATGCTGGGTTTGCGCTCACGCACCGCGACTTATCGTCGAGTGTCAGTTTCGTTACCGGCACGGACAGAACTGGGCAACTGCGTAGTTCGGAGGCTTGGCAACGCTTAGCGACCGCGACTGACACGATTTGCATTGTCATGGGGATGCGGCGTCTCGAAGACATTGCAAGAGCTCTCGTACAAGGGGGGCGATCGGCTGAAACACCGTCGGCTGTCATCGAGTGGGGTGCGCGGCCCGAGCAGCGGGTACTCGTAGCCACGCTTTCGACCATTGCAGAAAGAGTGCGCGAACAGGGTTTGCGCAACCCCGCAGTGATCGTCGTGGGTGATGTCGTGAGGCTGCGAGAAAAACTGCGCTGGTACGACAATCGACCGCTTTTCGGCAAGCGGTTGCTGCTACCGCGACCCGCTGGGCAGGCGGCGCAGAGTGCGCAGTTGATCCGTGAACGTGGAGCAGAGCCGATCAGTATTCCCTTGATCGCCATTGAGGAGCCCGAGGATCCGGCTGCAATTCGAGCTGTCGCGACGCAATTGGGCCAATACGATTGGGTGATCCTGACTAGTTCTAACGGTGCGGAGCGACTCCTTTGCGCGATTCGGGCGGCACGGCTCGACGCCAGAGCATTTGGTCGCGCTCGGATCGCCACGATTGGACCGAAGACCGCCGAACCGCTCGAGCAGTTTGGGATTATCCCCGACCTCGTTGCCAAGGATCACGTCGCCGAAGGTTTGGTCAAGGACCTGCTCGAACGCGCACCGATCCGGCGCGTCCTGGTGTTTCGCGCGGCCGAGGCTAGGGAAGTCCTGCCCGAGAGTCTGCGCGCTGCTGGGATTGAGGTGGACGTGGTGGCCGCCTATCGCACCCGTCGCTTGGGTGCACAACAGGCAACCGAGTTGACCCAGGCGTTGGGTGAACGCAAATTCGACGCGGTGCTCGTAACGTCGAGTTCCATGGCAACGGCACTCGTGGAGGCGCTGGGCTCCGACGCATCGCGATTGCTGGCACGGGTGGTCGTCGCGAGTATCGGCCCCGTGACTACTTCGACACTTGAATCGCTTGGGATAGGCGCCGACGTTACCGCTAGTGTCCACACCATCCCGCGACTTCTCGACGCCATCGAAGACTATTTCGGCGCCCAAGCCCTCAGGTGCGACTAGCGCGGTTTGCAGAGGAACGGAACGGTCGGGTGGCAAACCGCTCCGGCTCTGCGCACAAAGCGAGAAACCCGCCTCCATTGCGGAAGCGGGTTTCTGTTTGGCGAAGGTCCAAGTGACGAACCGGACCCCACGCCAGGCGATTAGCCCTTCAGTGCTTCGTCGATCATCTTCGAGATGGCTTCGACGTCGGTCGCATTCTGGACCTTCTTGCCATTGAGGAACATCGAAGGCGTGCCCTGGACGCCAATCTCAGTACCAAGCTTCATGTCGGCGTCGACCTGAGCCGCGAAGGCCTTGTCGTCGAGAGCCTTCTTGAGTTCGTCGACTTTTAGCCCCACCTCGCCCGCGTACTTCTCGAGGTTGGCACGATCGAGCGAATTCTGGTTAGCGAACATCTTGTCGTGGAACTCCCAGAACTTGCCCTTAGAGTGGGCAAAGAGGGCAGCTTCAGCTGCGACATGAGCCTTGTCGTGGAAGCTCAAGGGGAACTGACGGAAGACGACGCGGAGCTTGCCGGCGTACTTCTTCTTCAGATCGGTGACGGCACTGGCACCCTTCGAGCAGAAGGGGCACTGGAAATCCGAGAACTCGATGATCGTGGCCTTGGCATTTTCGGGGCCAACCGAGGGCGCGTCGCCCTTCGCGATCGCCGCCTGCTTCTCGGCGCTCAGGGGCTTATTGGCGTCTTCCATGCGCTTGAGATCTGCGAGCACCTCGGGGTACCGGTCGAGCATCATCTTGCAGCGCTCGGGCGGGAAATTCTTGGTGTGGGTCTCGACCATCTTGCAGGTCTCAGACGTCTTGCCGAGCTCGCCGCAGAGGCGCTCGACCAACACATCGCAGTTCTTGCGTTTCTCAGCCAGCTTATCAGCGGTAAACTTGATGTCGCGCTTGGCTGCACTGCAGGTAGCCGGTGAGAACAACTCGGCGGCTTTGGTGATGTCAGTGCAAGCTGGCGACTGCTTGCCAACCTTGTCACATAGACGATCGACGTACGCTTGGCACTCCTCGTTCAGTTCTGGACCAGCGGGCTTGGCCGATGATGATCCTGAAGCAGCGGCTGCTGCAGAGTTCTTGCCCTTGGGTTTGCAAGCGGACGAAAGGGATGCACCAACGAGCGCGATGGCGACGGTGGCGCCGAGGCTTACCAGCCAACGCTTATTACCGAACGAGATCATCTTCGAATCCTCCTCTGCCTTCAGCCGGCAGAAAACAGTCTGGTACCGCCCAGCCAAAGTCGGCCCGAGCGCGGACGGAGTGTTAGCAGCCTTTTGGGCCATCTGCCTAGGGTAGGGCCGGTGCAAATCGAGCTTCGCGCCCGAAGCCAATAAAACCCCGAAGAAACCCCGCGGTCTTCTGGCCCAGTCAACCGACCCAGCCGCACCGAAGGGCTTCGGCATCCCGGGATGGCCCGGATTCGCCTCAGAGTTCGACTCGGACCAACGTGAACTTGTTGTTCAGCCGCGCGTCCGTCAGGACGTCGAGACGCGCCACTTTTCCGAGGTCATTGCGCAGGTTACCGACGCGACCAGGCTCCAGGGTAAAAAATAGGGTCGTATGTTTCGCCGCCCGCTGTTCGTCGATGAATTTTTTGAAGGTTTCGCCCGTCGTGATGAAGGCGGGGGTGCGATTACCCGTGTAGAAGTTCTCACCCTTCCAATTCATCTGATACGAGACGAGCATCTCTTCAGGCCCGTGACGCCGGCGATAATACTCAACGATGGTGTCGCGCTGACCCCAATGCGGAGCGATGCGCGGCAAGTACACGTTACAGGTCCACGCCGCGAACCCAAGGCAGACAGCCAACAGTAACATCACGCTGAAAGCGCGGATCCGTCGCGGGCCAACCCAACCGAGCAGGCACGCAATTGTGGCGAGCGTTGTCAATTGGATGGCTCTTTCCAGTGCCAAGTTTTGCGGCCAAGTTCTGGCGTAGTTGTAGGTGACCAGATTGATCAGACGCATTGGACCGCCTGGGGCCTTGACCGTAAACAAGTCGACCCCAACAAACCAGGTGATGGAAACGGCTGAAATCACCAAGAGCAGTCGCTGTGAAGGATCTGTCGCCAGCAGATCGCGGCGGCGTACGTTCGGCGCGGCTGGTCGCCTCAGTAGCGACGTCGACCAATTGGTATCGCCCAACACTGCCGCCAAGACGCGCCCCGACAACAGGCAAAGCGGCGGGACTATTGCGATGGCGTAATGGTGAAATTTCGTCAGCGTCAGCGAGAACATCGCGAACCCAACCAAGAACCACGTGCCCAGGAACGTGGCCGTTGCCTGCTTTCGATCCTTGTGTTCACCGCGGCCGAAAAAGGCCCCGAGGCTCGTCAATGCGACCACTCCGGTCGCCGGAAATAGCCCATAGCCGAGTTGCCACAGGTAATACCCGATGCTGGTATCGTCACCCGTGTTCGTATCGTGAACGTGAACAAAGGCGCGCTTGTACATGTCGTGAATGAACAAGCGCTCCAAGAATGCCGGGCCGTGACGGACAGTCATTTGCACGAACCAAGGCATGGCAACGACGGCAAAAATCAACAGCCCGCTAGGCAGCTCGAGCCGCTCGAAGTCGGACCAGCGGCGCATGAACGTCAGGGCTGCCCCGAGTGACGCTACGGCAATCACTGGACCGGGCAGTCCCTTTGCCATGAAGCTCAGGGCCAACATGAGCCAAGCCGCGAGGTAGCAGAGGCGCTGGCGTCGTCGTTCACCGCGGTTGATGAACAAGAAGACCCCGAGCAAGAACGCCCAAAAAAAGCCGCTAGTTGCGGGTTGTGGGCGCGAATGCACCGGGAACTGGGACGCGCAAGCCTCATTCCCAGGTAGGCCACAGTTGCCCCCACCAGAGCCGGAGAAGAATCGATCGAGGTGCGGAAAAAACCCAAGATCATTACCGGCAGTGACGAGCCCGAGGTTGCGCGACAAGAGGTAGGCGATCTGTGGGAGTGCCAGCAGGATGACGGCTCCGATGATCAACGCGTGGGCGGAAAGGACGAGCCGACGTCGGCCAAGCGTCACCGCATAGCCCTCGATCAATTTGTCCGCCGGGCAGAAAAAACCCAGCAGGAACAGGCCCATCGCTGCCATCAGGCAGGCGATGTAGGGCAGATCCGTCATCGATTGATGTGCGAGGATCGAGTAGTAGGGCACGGCGACGAGCAGTAGTGAACCAACGAGTGCCGCGCGCCTGCCCCAGGTGCGAGCCACTCCAGCGTAAAGCAGGCTTTGCCCAAGCAACGAGCAGAGCAGAATCGGTAGACGCGCCGCCCACTCAGGATAGGGAATGCGGCCAAGCGTGACCGCGCCGAGCATCGTGTCTGGCGCCGTACCGACGTCGAACACTGAGAAGCTGAGCGCTTGCAGCCAGAAGTCGAGGATTGGCTTGGACCAGAACCAACCGTCCTGGGCCCACCAGAGGCTGATCCAATCGTCGCGCGCGATCATTTCGCGGGCCACCTCGCCGTAATGCGTTTCCCAGGGATCGACGAGCGAGAAGCTCCCAAGCATCGGGGCGTAGATGCCGATCGTCACCCCAACGAGCCAGAGCGAGGGGTGGCGCCAGAAGGGCGCGCCGCCGTTGCCGAAGACTCCCAACGCGTCGACAGTGCGATAGAGCATGGTAACGGTGAAGATCAGCAACGCGGGTATGAGTAACGCAGCGGTCCAAAGCCCACCGGGCAAATTACCGGCCACCGACAGCCGCGTCACAACCACGAACAAGCCAAACCCAACCACCGTCGAGACCAAATAACGATCTAGGTTCGGCGTGGACTCGACGCAGGTCATCTCGTTCGTTGGTTCGAAGCTTCCGAGGATATCGAGCAGCGAAAGCGTCGCGCAGAGACAGGCCAAGGTCCCGATGGCGACTCCACCGTGCACGTGGCCGTAATTGGCCATCAACAGTAAAAGCACAACGCAACTCGGTACGAACCAAGCCAACCCCGGCATGAAGCGCAGCTTTGGTGCCGAGGGCAACAGACCTGCTGGCTCTTCGGGTGGAGTCACGCTCGTCATCGGGAGCGCTCAAGCTGCTCGAAGCCTAACAGTTGGTACCCCTCGGCAACAAGAGCCACCGTGCAGGCAAAACCGAGTCTGTGGAGTGGGGCTGATATGAGTTCCGATTGCTCGGCAAGAAATCCGCTAAGCAGCAAGAGGCCATCGGGCTTTACGCGTGCAGCGAGCGCTCGGGACAAATCGAGTTGGACTCGCGGCTCGAGGTTGGCTAGGACGAGATCAAATTGCTCAAGCACTGATTCGATGGGCGTCAGCGCGAACCGGCAACGCTCACCTAGACCATTGAGTTCAACATTGTGCTGGGCAGCGTCGCGAGCAGACACATCGATATCGATGCCAAGGCAGTGCGCGCCATGCGTAGCCGCGACTAGCGAAAGTACGCCGTTGCCCGTGCCCACGTCGAGCACCGAGCAGCCCTGATGCTGCAAACAGTATTGTTCGACGGCCTGCGCCACGAGTCGCGTCGTTGGGTGACTTCCATCGCCGAAGGACGGATGAGGTTCGAAAATGAGCCAATTGTTGCCCTCAGGCACGGTTTCGGTCTTAGTCGCCGGAGCGAACCAGAGCGTCTTGGTTAGCTCGACGGCAGTTAAGTGTTCAAGCCAGCCCGCGTGGTAGTCGACCTCGAGCTTTTCGACGCGCAACACAAAAGCACCAGCAGGGAGCTCCAGTTGCTCGGCAAAGGCCTCAGACAGCGTCGCCACCGCTACCTGCCAAGGCTCGATTGGTTCGTCCGCGGGTAGAGCCACCAGCAATTCGCTGCTCTCGGGCTGGAGCAGGTCACGTTGCTCGACGGCGCCTGCCCCAAGGTCGATCAAAGCCGCGCCGTAGGGCTCGGCCACCCACCGCGGCAAGGTGATGACAAGGCGCGAGAACCGGGTCGCTTGCGTTGCCACTGCGGATTAATCGAGCTCCGAAACGAGCCCCTTGGCCTCATCGAGCTGTTCGAGTTGTCGCTTGAGATTGGTCACCTGGGCGCGTACCTCGGCAACGACTTCGGGCGCAGCCTTGTCGACGAAGCTCGGATTGTTCAGGCGCTTGTCGTAGGACTCGATGTCCTTCTTGAGCTTCTTTTGGGCGCGCTCGATGCGCTCAGCCTCTTTCTTCGGATCGACGAGACCCTTGAGCCCAACCAGCACTTGGACGCCGCTTACGACCGACACGACAGTGCCCTTCGGGCGTTCACTGCTTTCAAGCTCGATCTTGGGTTCGCCCACGGTACGCACCAAGAACTTAATGATCGACGTTTGGCTCAGAAGAGCCACTTTGAGTGATTCGTCTGCTACCCGCAACACGAGCGGCACTTCGGCACTTGGGTGAACGTCGTGTTCGTTGCGCATGCTGCGAGCTGCACTGATCGCCCCCGAGAGTGCGGCAAATACGCGCTCGGCCTGTTCGTCGACATGTCCGTCCTTGGAAGTCGGATAGGGCGCGAGCGCGATCGATGCAGGCCGCGAAGCTGGTCGCGGCACTCGCTGCCACAGCTCCTCTGTGATGAAGGGCATGAAGGGGTGCATGGCGCGCAGTGCCGTTTCAATCACGTGCGCCAGGGTCTCGCGCGTCTCAGCCTTGTCCGTCGCGTGCTCACCGTGGAAGATGGGCTTGGTGGTTTCAAGGTACCAGTCACAGAGCTCGTCCCAAAAGAAGTGGTAAAGCGCACCGGTGGCGTCGTCCAAGCGGAATTCGCTGATCCCCGCTTCGCTCGCCTCGATGGCCTTGACCAGGCGCGACAAAATCCAGCGATTTTGCAGCAGTTTGGGCGCTTTTGGTGGCTCATCCGAGAGCGTGAGCTCGCCCAGGTTACCGAGCGCGAAGCGCACCGCATTGTACATCTTGTTGCAGAAATTGCGGTACCCCTCGATGCGCTTCGGCGAGAGCGCGATGCGCCGAGCCTGGGGCGAGTAGCTGCAAAGCGCAATACGCAAGGCATCGGTGCCATACGCTGGGAACCCGGTGCCCATCTGTGCCGTCGAAGGGTAGGCCTTCTTGAATTTGTTTAGGGCCTCAGCTTTGGACGCGCCCGGCAACGCCTTTTGCACCACCTCTTCGAAGGTCGCGCCATGGATCAGATCGAGTGGATCGATCGTGTTGCCAAGGACCTTGCTCATCTTGTAGCCGGTCTCGTCGACGACCGTCCCATGCAACAGGATCCGTTTGAACGGGGGTTGGCCCATGAAATGGATCCCCATCATCATCATGCGCGCGACCCAGAAGAACAAGATGTCCGAGCCGGTCTCCATGTCGCTGGCCGGGTAGAAGCGCTCAAGGTACGGCGTTTTCTCGGGCCAACCCAGGGTCGAAAAGGGCCAGAGCGCACTCGAAAACCAAGTATCGAGGCAATCGGGATCCTGCTTTAGATCGTGGCTGCCACACTTGGGGCACTTGTCCGCCGAATCTTCGCGCGTGACGTGGATGTGTCCGCAGGCACCGCAGAAGAACGCGGGGATCTGATGGCCCCACCAGAGTTGGCGTGAGATGCACCAGTCTTGGATGTTGTTCAGCCAATGCTCGTAGGTCTTGACCCACTCTTCGGGAACAATCCGCGTCTGACCACTGCGCACCGCCTCGAGTGCTGGCTCGGCGAGCGGCGCCATCTTCACGAACCACTGAGTGGAGATCATCGGCTCCACGATGCTGCCCGAACGCTGCGAGCGCGGTAGCGTCATCTGATGCGGCTTGCTGCCGCGCTCGAGGCCAAGCTCGGCGAGGCGTGCCTTGACGAGCTTGCGCGCGGCGAAGCGCTCGAGGCCTTGGAACTCGCCGCACTCGTGGTTCATCTTGCCGTCAAGGGTCAAGATGTTGATCTCGCCCAAGCCGTGGCGCTTGCCCGTTGCAAAGTCGTTGAAGTCATGGGCAGGGGTCACCTTCACGGCGCCGGTGCCGAATGCCATATCGACTAGAATCGCGTCGGCAATCACCGGGATTAGGCGATCTACGAACGGGTGTCTTACAAATTTGCCGTGCAGGTGCTGGTAGCGCGGATCGTCGGGGTGGACGGCGACGGCCGTGTCACCGAGCATGGTTTCGGGCCGCGTTGTGGCCACGACGAGTTCCTTCGCGGCATCGGGCGCGCCTTCGGTCGTGTCCGCGACGGGATAGGCAAATTCATAAAGCTCACCCGTGACGCCTTCTTCGGAATCGACCTCGAGATCGCTGAGTACGGTCTGCGATTCCACGTCCCAATTGACAAGCCGCGTAGCCCGATAGATCAGGCCCTCTTCGTACAGGCGAACGAAGGCCTCCCTGACGGCCCTCGACATGTCTGCATCCATCGTGAACTTCGTACGTTCCCAATCCGCGGAGCAACCGAGCACGCGCATCTGCTCCATAATGCGCCCCCCACTCTGTTCCTTCCACTGCCAGATCCGCGCGGTGAAGGCGGCACGTCCGAGCTCGTGTCGCGTCGTTCCCTCGCGCTTGAGCTGGCGTTCGACGACGGTTTGTGTCGCGATGCCAGCGTGATCGATCCCCGGTTGCCAAAGCGCATTTTTGCCCGACATGCGCGCGTGACGAATCAGCGCATCTTCGATCGTGCCCATCAACGCGTGTCCGATATGCAGCGAACCGGTGACGTTGGGCGGTGGCATCGGGATGACGTAGGTTTCCCGCGCGTCACTTGGCTCGATGCTGGCGCGAAACACACCTAGCTCTTGCCAGTATTTGTACCAACGGGGTTCGACGTCGACGGGCTCGTAAGCCTTCGCAAGCTCCTGCATAGCGGGCGGGACCCTAGCACCTAACCCGGTCGGCGCAGGCCAACCGGGCGTGTTCGCTAGGAGTTGCGTACCAGGCAGACCTACTCAGCGCTGATACGCTTGATTTCCTCGCGGATCATCGTTTCGGCGAGCACCGGGACGACCTCCCAGACCACCTGCTCGATGACTTCGCGAGACAGCGCAACCACGCCGGCGATTTGGTCTTTCGTTAGGCCAAGCGAAGTAAGCTTGGTTTCCATCGAAGCATCGACAAGCGCCGCCACTTGTGGTGCCGACGCGGAAACTACCGTTGGGGCAGGGGCTGCCGCTACGGGTTTGGCTGACACGGTCGACGCGGCGGCGAAAGTTGCTGCTGGGACCGACTCGGCTGTTCCGGCAGGCGTAGGCGCCGGTCGAATCGGCGCTGCTGCGGGCGTGGCAGGGCTTGCAACTGGCGCAGTTCGCGCTGCCGCTGGCGCGCCAAACGACATCGTTGTGGTGTGCGGGCGCGTCGCTACAGGCGCCGCTGGCGCCACGGGCGCTGCGGGCGTCGCAGGGCTTGCTACAGGCGCTGGTCGAACGGGCTCTGCAGTTAGTTGGGATTGTTCTGCTGGGCGTGCAGCAGCAGGGCGCGCTGCTGGAGCAGCGGCGAGTTTCTGTACGAGGGCCGCCACCTTGTCGATCAAGGCTTGGCTGTCGAATGGCTTGTCGAGGTAATCGTCCGCACCAACCGCCCCACCCTTTACGCGATCGTAAGGGTGCTGCTTGCTGCTGAGTACAATGACGCCCACTTGAGGCATCTCAGCCTTGATCTGTTGACACAGATCGTAGCCACTCGACCCACCCAACAATGCGTCCACGAGGGCAACCGAGGGCTTGTCTGCCCTAAGCTTTGTCATGGCGTCGGCGGGACTGTCGGCCAGAACCATCCGGTAGTTCTCGCCAGCGAAGGTGATCTCAATCACCCTTCGCATGGTTTTGCTGTCGTCGACGGCGAGCAAAGTAGCAGTCACAAATCCTCCGGAGATCGGAAACACTCCTGGCGCCGATCATCGAACTATCGGTTGAAAAGTGTCAAGGATTTCGCCTGAACGGGTCTGCGGACCGGGACCGCCTGGCGGCTGATTGACCAAAAGTCAGGCCTTTTTGGGTGCCTGTCGCCCGAGGCCACGGCTAAATGCGGTGGCCGTCGAGCGTCGCGAAAACGCCCGCGCGGGTGTTTCAGCTCGTTTCCCGCCCCCTCGCGGACCCGGGCCGGACCCGGCTAACTCACGATGAACCACTTGACTCCGGGCGTGAGCTCGAAATGGAAATGGTTGTGATGCGGTCGGTCGTAGTTCGGCGTCAGGATACTTTGAAACAGGTGTTGCTCGGAGGCGTCGCAGACGAGCCGCCGTAATAATACGGCCTCGGGCATGGCCGGGTGAGGCGCCGACTTGCCGCACACCTTGGCTCCAATCCGACCGTGAAAGTCCCGGTCAACCTTGAACCAAGTGCCATCCTCACGCGCCATTCGGTGGACATCCACCGCGAGCCCGCCAGCGTGGCGCTTGCCCTGCTCATCGTGTTCACTTGCTGACTTGGGTGGTGGGCGATAGGCGGAAGATAGAACCACCTCGGTGATGCCTGCGGCACGCAAGACCTTGCTGAAGTCATCCAATGCCAGCGCGAGGCGGCAATCGAACAGTTCGAAGGGCGAACTCGAGCGCTCCGCCGCTGGGATGTCGGTACGAAATACGATCCCATTGACTGGCCCCGTGAAGCGCATTGGTGCCGAAATGCCGCGCCAACTCTGCGCTTCGCGGCGCAATGGTAGCTGGCGCCTGTTGACTTCCGCGTAGCAGCTACTCACGTCGAGCTGCGCATAGCGATACGCCGGCGTGGATTCAGCGTCGGCAAGAAATACCGCGTCCGAATGGCGCTTAGGGTGATGGTGCGACTGCGAGCTGCGGCTCTGTGCGTGCGCAGGTGCCGATTTTGCCGACCTAGGCGAGTGAATGGGGTGTTTGGGCGCAGCGTGGGCGATGGGTGCTACGAGCAACGTGGTGCAAACGGCTCTCCAGTATACTGAGGGACTTAGGCAGCGGTGCACCTGCGACCTCTAGCGCGTGGTCAACACTACGCCAATCGGATATAGCGGTGGTATCCTGCACTGCCACTGCATATTTTTGCCCTGACCAATCGCACGTGAATGGTTCTTAGCAAGGGATCGAGCGATTCAATCGTCCCATGAGGGTGACGAAACCAGGGCCGGATTGCGGCCGGCGTTCGTTTTCGAAGTGACCACCACTCTTTCGCGTTTGGTTTGCTTGGATGCTGACACCGCGAACGCCCGGCGTTTGGATTTGCGATCTGTTGATGCAAGGTCGTAGTGTTGGTGCCTTGGTACAGGCCTTTGGCTTCTGTAGCTCTCGTGCTCTTCCACTCGGACGAAGTCGCCGATGCAAATCTACGCGCGGCTTTGGTCGCCCAGCCATTGCGTATCGTTGGCGGGGAATACCGAACTGAATAGAGGTCGCATCGGGGTAGGGCACCAGTGTCGACACTTGCTGAACGTTCTCGCGATACCGTATCCAATGTGACCGACGCCGCTCGAAGCGCTTCAACGGCAAGGACAATCGAGTCGGAGTTGGCGCTGGATGCAAGACCAGAAGATGGCGCACTTTCGAGTCTGACTTCTGCTCCCAGTAGGCGAATGTAGTTATTGGTCTGGCCGTCGTCCCGGTCGCGATCTTTTCCGGCTATGCGGGTTCACACATTGGGTGCGCCACACCAATTTCGTCGCGCTTCGGGTTCGAAGGTGCGCAATCGAGTTTGAAGGTGATATCTTCGCCCGCCCTCAACGCTCTTTGGTCGCCCCCATGCCGGCATGGTTCGAAGCACAATACCGTGCATTTCTGGACTCGTACGATCCCGACGAAACCGTTGCGGGTTCTAGTCCAATTGGAGTTGCCGTAGCGGTTGCGACCTTGGCTGTCGCCGTACTTGTACTTGGATATGCACCGCTTGTGCCGCCACAGAGTCAGGTCAAATACCCAACAGCCGGGGTCGTGTTGGTGCTCGTGGCGGGAGCAACGACAGCGATCGCCTATCGGCATCGCTGTCGGGGCCGAATTGGTTCGGCAGCAACGCTCTTGGACAACGCGCTTTGGTCTGGCGCAATTGTCTTTGCCGCGGCTACCTCCGGCGGCAATGTGTCTATCGGGCTTGCCTTGGTCAATGCCCTGATAGTCTTGATGGTTACGGTGAGGTTCTACGGGCTCACGCTGCTATTCGGTTTGGCTTTGGTCGCGCCAAACGCCGTCTTGCTGATCGCATTTCAGCCTCCGATGCCAGTTATTTTGGTTGTTGCCTCGACCACTGTCACGGCCATCGTCATGGCGAATACGACTGCTCACAGGCGCACCATGGCGCGAAGGACCAGCCAACTCGAACAGGCGCTGGGCGCAGCGGACCGCGCTGCCGATGAAAGCATGCAGGCAGCACTAGCCACAATGCTGCTTTCCATGGGCCACTTCGTTCACGAACTTCGCAATTGCCAAACCGCGGTGACGACCAACCTCGCCTATATCGAATCGACTTGTGAACTCAGTGAACCGGCGCTTGAGGCGCTGCGCGATGTCAAGGAATCGCTGGCGATGGAACAGCGCTTGGTGGCGACGACGATTGACGGCCTACGCAAACGAGGTCAACCCATCGTGACGGCGTTTGCGTTAGAAGAATTGGTTCAACGCGCGGCCAACACAAGTCCCCTGCCAACGGTTGTCACTGGAAGCGCAGCTCAATTTCAATTGAACGGAAATCCCGAGCATCTGAGCATCGTGCTGCAGAACTTGTTGCGGAATGCCGCACAAGCTGGTGCGATGACGGCCTACATCGACCTCAGTCTGGATTCAGAGGGGCGCTGTGCACGGCTCGTCGTGCACGACAACGGTCCGGGCATCACCCCCGAGCGGCGCGCTTCGTTGTTCGCCCCATTTGGCGACACATCGAGAGCCGAAGGTACGGGCCTCGGGTTATATCTGTGTCGGCGCTACGTTGGGCTATTCGGCGGCACCATCGGCGCGGACACGGGGAAGTTTGGCGGCGCTGCCTTTGATATCCGGTTGCCAGGGCGGGATGCCGCCGTCGACAGTTCTCGTCGTTCGTAGCCAAGCGCGCATGTTCACGCCTAGGGCGGCATCACCTTGCCGCACCTGTCGATATTTTGTCACGAATGTTGGCCGCCCTAGGGGCGGCCCGGCATATTCGCCAGCATGGGATATTCCTTGCGCACTCAGGACAAAACGTCGCAGCGCATTGAGGGAGATCTCTTGGTAGTGCTAGAGCATGCGTACCTACGGCGGTCGCTTACTCGATACTTTGGGCTGTTCTTTTCCCAGGTTCGAGTGGCCACTCGGCTTGCCGACGTATCGGCACTGATGCCCGTCGGGTTTTGTACACCCGTAGCGCTACTACTGGGTTTGGGACGCCAAGGACTATCGCACGCTGAAGTGAGTGAGGTGGTGCGCCTACGTCACGAACATCAGAACCTTCGGCGTGTCGTCGGTCTCGCTAGTGTTCACCAATTGGCCATGGGTGTTGATCGATGGCTAACCATGCCAATCGAGCCTCGCGTGCTGGCGGAAACTCTCATCGACGCCTTCACGCACAAATCTTAGGCCAGGGTTTGACGGCCCCATCTTGGTGCCGGATCAAAAGAAGGAGATGTGGATGAATAGCAAGGTACTCGTGCATCCTCTGCGCGATCTGGAGGAACGACTTTGTGTCGAACGTGATCGCAACTCGACGAGTGACAACTCCGATCATAGCGTGGAGGAAACTCTGGCAGTTACGTCACCGAGCGGCTTCATGGTTACGTCACCGAGCGGCTTCATGGTTACGTCACCGAGCGGCTTCATGGTTACGTAGTGACTCGGTGTGCATCCCCGCGGCATGAAATCCAAGGGGATGCACACAACTTACATTGAAGGTGAATTGCGTGCGACTATTGGATTTTCTAGACGCTGTCGAGCGACGTATTGACGTTGCAGTGGCACATGAGCAGTTTCATTCCACACAACGTGAATTGTTGCAGCGAGCCGTCAGCTGGTATCGTCCGGTTTTTGCCGCCAATCCGACGAGCAATCCGATCGCCCTACTCTACCTGTTGGCGCGTGCTTGGGGACGCGAGATCGACCATCAAGTCGAATGCGCAGGCGTCTTTTGTTCCCTGTACCTGCTGTCTGCAGACTTGCTTGATGACGTTCAGGACGGGGAACTCGCGACCAAATCGCACGCAGCCACATCCTCGGCCATCGCGATCAACAATGCCGTGACTTTGCTTTTCCTCGGGCTTGAGGCGCTTGAGCAATGCGTCGAGCTGGAAGGTTCTCCGGTGCGTCGCGAGGAGCTTTGGCGGTTGTTCAACCACGCATCGAAGGCCGCAGTTTCCGGGCAACACCTTGACCTGGTTGGACGAATCGACGATATGACGCCTGACCAAGTCCTGATGCTAGCGCAGGCCAAGACGTCCAGTGTTGCGATGGTTACGGAATGCGCGGCCCTGCTAGCTCGGTGTGAAGCCGCAGAGGTGGCACGTTTTCGCCAAGTTGGCGAATCCATGGCCAAGTTGGTCCAGATTCGTGACGATCTGGTTGACATTTACGGCAAATCGAACAGTCCGGATCTTGCAGCGCGAAAGGTGACCTATCCCGTTGCGTGTTACAACATAAACGCAAACTCGGCTGAGCGTGAACACTTTGCTCAGTTGCTGCAACGACTTCCCGAAAGCTTGCGCGATATTCGCGAGCTTCTCTACGAGCAAGGCGCGGTGGAAAGCTGTGCCTCACGCATGGAGCAACTGCGCGTCGAAATCCATTATGCGGTTGCCGCTACCGCAAACCACTCGGCCTACCTCCGTGGTTTGCTCGAACTTGTCGACCGGCTTGCTGACAGTGTCTATGAACCGGTCGATGTCGAGGCAACGACGCGCCCATTCGTGACTCAGAGCGTTGGGTACAACCGAATCGGTGAAGAACTGATGCGTTGCATGGGCAGACTCTCTGGGATGGTGTCAGTGGCGCCACCGCAGCATCGGCCATGGCACCTTCCCCAGTGGATGTACTGCTCGGGAAATCAGACTATCTACTACCCGGACATTGACGGTTTGGCCGAGGAAGTGCTGCCATTTCAAGCGAAACTTTTGGGGCTTGATGACCTCTCTGACGTTGCACGAGTCATGCTAGGCCAGCTGCCCGCAGTCGTTGCCCATGAAACGTTTCATTATCTTCGACATGTATCTGGCAACATGACGTCGGACCATTGGTACGAGGAATGGGCAGCCAATCGCTTGAGTGTCGCCTACCTCCGGCAGTACGAACCAGCGACGTTGGAGCGTTCGCTCGAACTTGCAGCGACCATTCTCGGGCGCTACCCGCGCATGCTCGATGCCCGTGCGGAAAAGACGCTCGAACGCTGTTTTGCGCAGCGGATTGTGGCCGGTGAAGGCTATGATATGGACTCTACCTCGATGGCAATTGCAAGCCTTGAAATGATCCGTAGGCTTGCCGAACAGTCGATCAACCTTGAAGTTGCATTCAAGGAATTGTTGACTCGAGTGGTGCCGAGCGCCCGCGCGACTGCCGCGTAGCCAGTTCGTCCTGGCTCGCCATAGTCGACATGAAGCGAAACCGAGCATTTGTCGGTGAAATCTGGTAACAAAGAGGCGTGAGCGCTACCGAAATGGCAAACGTTCGACTTGACACCTTCGAAAAGGCGCTCCGACATATCGGGATCGACTGGGTAGTGCGTCGTGGCCTTGGCACCGTTCGTGATGAGTTTCAGTCGCTCGAGTTGTCCTGGCCAGCGCGCGATAATCCGCTCGGGATTTTGATTGGCAACACACTTGCGATCTGGCCACATTTTCTTGCGCATGTTCGCGCCGAACCAGACCTTTCGCGCCACGAGCATCCGCTCGATACCTGGGTGGAACGAAGCATTCGCTCGGCTCTTGACCAGATGGGGGCGAACGCGACGCCATACTTTGCTCACCACAAGTACTTGCGCGGCTACCTTCCACTTCAGCATTTTGCCCAACAGTTGGGGGCACTGGCCTTGTCACCGAGCCATCTGTCGGTCCACCCAGAGTATGGGCCTTGGCTTGCGCTGCGTGCGCTCATCGTCTTGGATCTCGAAGCCGACGACGGTGCGGCAAGTGGTGGGGTATTTCCGCCAGCGACCGAGCCTTGCGCAAGCTGTGCTGCACCCTGTCGCGCTCCATTCGAATTGGCAGCTCAAAATTCGTCGCCGCTCGAGGGTGCTCAGCGTGTCGTTGGCCATTGGCAACAATGGCTTAGGGTGCGCGATGCCTGTCCGCAGGGCAGGCCATTTCGCTACAGTGACGAGCAGATTTCTTACCACTACGCGAGGGATCGCCGCGCGCTAGGGTTGTGAATTCGCACCGCCCATTTCGCGATAGTGTCATCGGCTGAGTCGATTCTAGCCGGCGCCATGCAGCCGAACGAGCTGCTTGACTCGAGCTGGCGAACCTACTCGCCAACAAACTTAGCGCGGTCATCACGTCCGCGATCAGACGGGCGTTGTGTTGACGCTCCACTTGCACACAGCGTTCGATGGTTGGGCCCGACGTCAGAGCGTGACCACCTCCTCACCTCCGCAACGACCTGGCTCGCGCTCGGTGTACGACATCGCCGATGCGCGTCTTTCCGAACTCGCGGGCGACCGGCCAAAAAAAGTCACTGCTAGAGGTCAGCTCGGCCTGGATGCGGTCGGCTGTACAGTAACGGAGGCCGGCGGATCCCCAACGGTTGCGTGCTGATTGCGTCGCGGCCCACAAAATCCCGGACCATTTCCACATTTGGCCACGTAGCCAGGCGCATCCCCTCGGCGCCTCGAGGAGAGGCGATCCCAAAAATCGACATCGAAGTGAATGAATGCGCCTCAGAGTTTGTGCATTTCGGCGCAATTATCGTACCCTCGCCGGGACATGTCGGACCCTGTGCAGAGCACCTCGGAAGAACCACGCTGGACCCGCCCAGATTTCCGCGATCATTACGCGGAAAAATGCGTCGTCGAAGAACGTGATGGACGCACCTGGCATCTAGGCAAAGGGGTAGGTCCTGCGGCCCACCCGCTCGCGCACGCCATTCCGATGTCGGAATACGACTGCGCTGCCTGCGGGGGGATCTACCCCTACCATACGGTAGTTGCCGCCACGCATAAGCCTGGCCAAGGGTACGCCTCGGGGCCCTTCAGCTACGAGTTTCAGTGCGATTCTTGCGGGCGGTACAATCAGGTCGTAAAAGACGAATAGCTAGCGACATCTAGCGGTGTCCGCCGGAAGGTCGAGCAACGGTGTCGTCGTCTCTGTCGTCACGGGCCCGTTCGGTACTGTACGCTGCAGTGAGCGAGTTTATTCGCACGGGTGAACCCGTGGGCAGTCGCACACTGACGAAGAAGTATCGCTTCGACCTTTCACCAGCGACTATTCGCAACGTGCTGGCCGATCTCGAGGACATGGGATACCTCGTGCAGCCGCACACGTCGGCCGGGCGCGTGCCGACGCAGCAGGCATTCCGCCTTTTCATCGACGCCTTGATGAAGACGCAGCAACTGAGTCCTGAAGCGGCGGCCAAGATTGCCAGCTGGCTCGACGACGTGGCGCCCGGTCAAGACATGCTGCGCTCGACCGGGAAATTGCTTTCCGAGCTGACGGGCGTACCGGCAATCGTAGCGCGCGTACCCGGCCAGGACCGCACTGTCTTGCGCATTCGGTTCATTCCGACGCGGCCACACGAAGTGCTCAGTGTGGTCGTGTTCACTGACGGATCCGTCGAGAATCGGTTCATCCGCGTCGAGCAGGCCATTCCAGAGCGAGAGTTGGCGCGGCTGCACGAGCACTTGGAACGCGTGGTCGAAGGTCACAGCCTCGCAGAGATCCGCCAACACTTCGCCCAGCTGCGCGACAGCAGCCGCGAACAAATTGCTCGGCTTGAGTTCGCGGAACAGACGCTCGTCGATGGACTGTTCGCCCCGCACAGTCAGACGCTTGAGCTCGTTGTCGAAGGGCAGTCGCGGTTACTCGGGCGGCCTGAGCTAGCCTCCGGGCTCGACCTGAAGGATCTGATGGGAGCGCTGGAGGATCACGAGCGCCTTGTCAGCATGTTGGATCGAACCTTAGCGGCCAATCACGTACAAGTGTTTCTGGGTGGCGAGCCCGGAGAATCGTTGGCAACTGGCAGCATGAGCTTCGTCGCCGCACCATTTCGTGGCGGCGACGGCGAGGCGGTTGGTGCAGTTGGTGTGCTTGGTCCGTCGCGCATGGACTACCCGGTAGTCGTCCCGCTCGTGACTGCCACGGCTGACGCTGTGGGTACGGCACTCTCGCGTGCTGAGGCGGGCGAGATGGGCAGCAGCCCTCGAGGGTTCAAACCCTAAGCGGTCTCAGTACGACCGTTGAGGAAATTGGACAGACGAGTCGGGTTGTTGCTGACCGCGCTCAAGACGTTGTGGAAGTGGCAGAGCAGGCGGTTGAAGATGGACAGAAGGGCACGCGGTCGATCACGGTCGCGGATTCGGCGTAGTCGCGATCAAATCTCGGACGCCATGGGCAATGTCGTCGAGGGTGGGCGTGTCACGGCGGAAGGAGCAAGGCAGCTTGAGGCTGCAGTGTCCAATCTGAACGCCCTCGCTCAACGTTTGGACGCAACGCTTGCCAGCTACAAGACATGAATCCGGGGCTGCCGTGCGTGCCGGCAGCCTCAGCTCATTGCACTTTCCGACGGACGAAGATGCACCAGGGTCGCGCCTTACCTGCCAAGTGATGGTGGTGCGTCGTTTGGACCTTCGCTCATTCGCTGGTCGTTATCGCCTTACTTGGGCTTCGCGTGGGTAGGCTGAATGGGCGCAGGGCGCGCCCCACTGCTGTGCGCACGCCGCACCGACCAGAAGCCCGAAATTAGCCAAGATCTCGCCGTCTGCAGCGGCCCGACCGATCGGTAGTGCCCTTCGGCCTTGGCCTCGTGGTAGCCTCCAAGGTCTATGAGTTCGAGTCGAGAGGCAAGCCAAACTCCGGTTGCGCGCAGCCCATTGGATCTAGCAATCACCGCTGCGATCAGCGGCGACAACGAGGCCGCGTTGCGGCATGCGGGTGCAATTCTCGAAGAGGATCCCACTCGATCGGTGGCAGTGCTTTTGGCTGGGCGTATTCTAGGTGTGCTCGGACAAACTGACGTTGCGACGCTCGCTTTGCGCCGAGCAGTGCGGCTTGGTGTGTTGGAGGGTTCGTTGCCACGCGCCGCTGCTGCAGCCATCGAGCTGTCGAAGCTCGGGGTCGACACTAAGGAGATTCGAAGCCGCATTGCCGAGGTATTCGCGCGCGGCTCACGCCGGCTGCTCGCGCAAGGTGCCACGCCTCCGGCGCTTGTGCGTCAACGTCTGAGCGGGATCCCGCTGCCTCACACTCTCGCGGGAATCGAACTCGTTCAGCACATCAAGAACCTGGTCATTGCCGAGCCTGATGGTTACGAAGGCGACGAAGAGGCGCGGCCGGTTTCAGGTCAGTCATTGCTGTCAGCCCTCGACCAAGGGGGGTTGGAGCGGATGCTCGAGGTGCTGGATTTGGTTTGGGTCGGCGCGGGAACGAAGGTCGTCGAGCAGGCTCAATCTGGCCAGGAAGCGTACATTTTAGCGCGCGGTGAGGTCGAGGTGATCCGTCAGTCCGACCGCGGAGGTTCCCTCGTTTTGGCCCGACTCGGTGCGGGTGCACTGTTTGGCGAAATGGCACTCCTATCGCGCGCAGCTCGCGCGGCAAGTGTCGTCGCATGCCGACCAAGCCTGTTGCTTGTGGCGCGCAAGGAGGATCTCGACAAGGTCGTTGCCACTTCGCCAGACGTGGGCAACGTATTGGCCGATTATTGCCGTCGGCGCATGATGGACAACCTGGTTCGCACGAGCGCGATTCTGAAGAGCGTCGAGCCCCAAGAGCGTTCGCATTTGATGCAACTATTTGTGACCCGCAGCTTCGAAAAAGGCGAGCGACTAATTCGTCAGGGGCAGGAGTCCGAGGGGTTACAGCTGATCGCGTCCGGGGAGGTGGCGGTCGTTCGACACGATGGCGAAGATCGCACGGTGTTGGCGACGCTGACTGCGGGTGAAGTGGTTGGGGAGATGTCACTCGTGTTGCGGCGGCCATCGACGGCAGACGTCGTCGCAACGGCACCGACTGTCACGTTGCATCTGCCACATGGGCAATTCATGGGGATCGTTCGGCGCTACCCAGAAGTGTTGAGTCACCTTTACGAGTTGGCTGTCGATCGCGACGCCATCACCAGTTCGATCGTGGCCCAAGAGGCCACCGATGCCGACGACTTCGTCCTGCTCTGAGGGATGGCGCTTCGCTGGGCGCACGACTCGGCGCCCGGTCAGGGCACGAAGTTACGGCCTGGAGGTGACCCGAGGGGCCGGTGTTCCCGCGAAATTGGCGGGCGGTCGTGGGTCAATACCCGGCGAATTGCCCGAGATTCTGGCAATTTTGCGATAATTCGCGGGGTTGAGTTGCACGGCCTCGGCCCAGCCGCTAATCCCCGGGGGCCATGGCATTGCCCCGCACCCTACTGTCACTCGTTCCCTCCCTAATTGCAGGCCTTCTACTCGTCGCACCCGCTACGGCCTCGGCGCAGCAGAAGATCGCTGTCGTAGACACCCAGCGAGCGGTTATGGAGACTGAAGATGGAATGAGGGCTCAGGCGACCCTGAAGAAGGTCTTTGACAACAAGCAGCGCGAGCTCGACAAGAAGCAAGAAGATCTTCAGAAGGAGCGCGAGGATATCGAGAAGCAGCGCAACGTGCTAAGCGCCGAGGCGATGCAGAAGCGCGTTGAGACCTGGCAACGCGATATGGCGCAATTGCAGTCGGTATTTCTTGAGTACAACAAAGACCTGCAGAAGAAGCAGGGCGAGTTGACCGAGCCGATCTTCCGTCGCACCGTCGGCGTGATTCGTCGTTTGGCCACCACTGAAGGTTACGATCTGGTCGTCGATAAGCAGGCCGTGCCCTATGTGCGTGGGGATTTAGACCTAACTGACAAGGTCATCCAGCTGATCAATTCTGGATCTGCAGGCGACGCAGACACGAAGGCTGATCCCAAGAAGGGCAAGGGCCCGAAGGCCGCCGCCGCTGCACCCGCCCCTCTGGCAGCACCCACTCCAGCTCCAGTCCCAGCGGCCCCTGCTGCGCCCGCTGCGCCAAAGAAGTAGAGCACGAGGTTTTGGTCGTAGCTGAAAGGCGAGCGCCCTCAGATGGGCGGCTCGCCTTTTGCAATTTGCTACAGCAAAAACCCAAGCCTAGTTGCCGAAAATGTCGTCGAAGGCGCGCTCAAAGTCTTCCTCGGCATTCACGGCGCGCGCGGGCTTGGCCACCACTGGGCCTTCGCCAGGATGTTCGAGGGCATTGATACGCTCGATGACGTCGCGATACGTCGGATCGGTGCGGGCGATCTCTCGGAAGTACTGCGCCGCCGCGTTGTAATCCCCCTTCATCTCGTGTGCGATTCCGAGGTCATAGTAGAGGCTCGCCTCTTGCTCGGTGGTCTTCTGCGACGCGCTCAGACCCCGACTGTAGGCTTCGACCGCTTCCTCGACTTCGTTTTGCTCGAGATGAATGAGCCCAATCATAGCGAGGCACATGCACTCGCGTGCCGGATCGCGCGCAGCTAGTCCGAACTCTTTGAGGGCGTCAGTGACCAAGCCCATTTCTTTGTAGGCGACGCCCAGGTCGTAGTGAGTAGCACTATCGGTCTCCTCGACCTGCGATCGCACTCCCGCCTTGAACTGGGCAAAGACAGCATCCACGTCGGCAATCGCCGTGGTCGTAGCCAGGCGCGGCATGCTGCTGTTCATTTCCAGGCGATCCAACGCAAGGAAGGAAGATTCCAGCTCGTTGTCGTTGCCGCCGGTGGCGTTGACCTGCGAGTGACCGTCGCCAATGATTTGGTCCAAATCGGCGCCCACCTGAGCCAGCTCCTCAAGTCGCTCGAGCAGCAACGGGTGGTTTGGGTTGCGTTTTAGCTGCTGCTCGAGAAGGATTCTGGCTTCGGGGCGTTTCCCGTTTTGGACCATCCAATCGGTGTCATCGAGGATTTGCTCGATATCGCGGACACCGGTGGCAGAAGTCGAGCTTCCGAGATCTTGGGTGAGTGCCTCGTCGAGAGCAAAACTCGGCAATTCGCCCGGGACACCGGCTTCTTCGGCAAAAGGATCGTCGACGTCGCTGAGTTGTGAAACAGCGCCGGAAGTAAATGCGCGCGAGGCGTGGGTCCCCTCGAGATCGTACGATGCCAGCGCTTCCCCGCGTTGATGTCGCTGCGATTCCGGTGCAGGCTCGGCACGCACCGAACGAGCTGGGGGCTGTCCGTAGAGCTGAGTGTAGAGCCGGATCCCCTCCGGATGGTCCGGCTGGGTCGCGAGCACCTCTTCGACGAAGGGCACTGCCTCCTGCACGTAGCCATATTCGATCAGGAGCACAGCGATATTGACCGATTCGGCCAACATCTGGGGATGATCGCCCGATTCGTACAGCACTTCACGCAGTTTGTAGCGAAGTTCGA
>Ga0302323_100000017_pt1 | contig 104596 bp, 88 predicted proteins | sample Fen_T0_3_FD_201950 | JGI IMG/M metagenome (GOLD analysis project Ga0302323, IMG submission 201950) | Peat permafrost microbial communities from Stordalen Mire near Abisko, Sweden - Fen_T0_3 | ecosystem: Environmental > Terrestrial > Soil > Wetlands > Permafrost | place: Sweden: Abisko...
TGCAAAAACTGCTGGTGACTCGCGTGCTCGAACACCTCGACCGCATGGCCAAAGACGCACACGGCGACAGAGTCACGCAACTGGATCTGGTCGATGCCTATTCACGGCTGGGGAACCTTCAGGGCAATAGTTATGCGCAGAATCTGGGAGATGTTCCCGGAGCGCTTCAAAGTATCGGCAAGGCCATCGCTCTGGCTGAGCCGCTGGGAGTTGGTGGCTCAAAGGACGTTGAGGCGCTGCGTGCGCTGGCCCTGGCGCAGATGTATCGCAGTGAGATACTCTTCGGCACTCCTCGGATGCAGGAGACGATTGCGTCCATGCAGGCGTCCATTCAGACTTATGACCGCATCGTTGCCCTGCCCGGCGCTACGCCTGCCGAGATATGCGAGGCGGCGACCGCTTATGGCGTTCTCGGCGACGAGTTGGGCCAGGGAGGCAACCAGAGCCTGAACGACATGCCCGGCGCTCTCGCGGCCTACCGGAAGGACCTCGATCTGGTTGCCCGTGCGTTGAGCATCGATCCGAAGATGATGCGGGCCAGAAGGGCTTCGGTGATCGGCCAGTTGAAGATCGCCGAGACCGAGAGCGAAGCCGATCCAGCGCAGGCGCTCAAGGACTTCCAGATCGGCCTGGAACGCGTCAATGCCCTGCCCAAGGAGGAATTAGCGAGCCTGCGAATGGTCCGCGTGCGCAACTCACTTCTTGAAGGCCAGGCCGATGTGCTGGTTTCGCTTGGAGAATACTCCTCGGCAAATGCGCTCTACGCCGAAGTCACGCAGACGGTGCAACACCTGGCAGCGGCGGACCCGCAGGACTCCCGTGCGCTCTTTGACCTGCAAACGGCTCTGAACCAACAGGCCGCTAGTTATGAAGCCGCCGCCGATCCCGAACTGTCTGCCACGTCAATCGACCGGCGCGGCAATCTGGCCGCCGCACAGAAGCTCTTGATTCAGGAGATCGACGTTCTGGAAAGGATGCTCAAGCAGGACCCGTCCAACGATGAGTGCAAGCCGGTGCTGGCGGGCGCCGAGGTTCGCCTTGCCACCATTCAATCGAAGTTGCATACGGCTGCGGACTCCGGTGCGCTGGCAAGAAAAGGCCTGACCGCTTTGAAGGATCTGGCAAAAAGCGATCAAGCATCGCCGACGATTCTCGATCAGGCTGCGGGCGCCTTTCTCAAAGTGGAGCCGGCTTCTCTGCGTGATCCGCAATTTGCCGTTTCAAGCGCCGAGCGCGCAGTGGCCCTGAGTCATGGAAAGACGCCTTCCATCCTGCTGACGCTGGCGCAGGCCTATCGCGCCACGGGCCAGTTGGAGAAGAGCCGCGCAATAGCCGCAGAAGGACTGGCGCTTTTACCTGCCTTGCCGCCCGGAGGCGTGAAGCCCAGCATTCGCAAGCTGCTGAAAGTTCAGATGGCAACGCCGAAGTGACAGGGAAGTGTTGATGTGGGTAAAAAGCTGATGCTGACCTGAGCCTCAGTTTTTGCCCCAAGACTCGCACGATAGTCTTCATTTGAAGAATCGTTTTTGCGGCTAATTCGGAGAGCTTCGCGATGAAACCAGCATCTGCTTCAGCCCAGGCATTGCGCTGCCAAAATGCGGAAACAGTACCTCCGCGTCGATGGGAAGGCGCCTTTGGCGGCGAAGTGCTGGAATTTCCCTGGCATTCTCGGGAACAGGCAAGGCTTCGCCCTGCTGAATGCGGAACGGGTAGACACGAACCCTGGCCAGAAAGAACCATGGATACTGCGTCAATTCGATATGAACCACTTCCGCGGCGTTGAAGTATGCGCTGATGCGCCGCAGCGTGAGCTTGAGCGCACTGGCGACCGCTTCCTGCGAAGTTTCACCCACTCCGCTTCTGAGCGATCCATCCGCGATTCTGGTAATGCTCCACCCTCGCGCGGCAATCTTGTTTTCCAGACGGCGCGAATCGACTGACTGCGCGAAGTCCCAGCCTTCGCGGAACGCACTCGTGGCCAAATCGAGTCCGTCAGGCAACTCGGTGTCCGTGCGCAGAAGCATATCCAGTTCTGTGATCGCTTGCATGGCTTGCTCTTTCTGTTGGTGTTTTCAATCGTTGAAGTGAGGTGCGCTCTGCGGAAGCAGCATCTTCGCAAGAGATCCAATCGGCTCTGCACTGCGGAGAATCGCCGCCGGGAACTGGGGAAAGCTTTGCGGACACTCCGGAGAGGTGAATGGAGAATATCCATCCGGCGATGGATCGCTTGCATTACCGTGAACCCATTGGGGCACTTCGAGTCTTGATGACTGGGCCACGGGCCGATTGGTATGGGGCAGCGAAGTCATGATTCGCAGCAGGGCGACGATGCTGCTGCCTTTTTGGTAAAAGCCATCGGCGGCAACTCCGGAAGGAACCTCGTCGCCAGAGAACGACCCACTCATTGCGATCGTCTGAATGGAAGGAAAGCGGCGCCGAACGATCGAGAGCAACTCGAAGCCGGACATGTTAGGCATGTTGAGATCGGAGAGGAGAAGTTCGGGAATCTCATCTTGTATTTCGCGCAATGCTGAGACGCCGTCATCTGCGGAGCGAACGCGATAACCGATCTCAGTCAGTATGAGCGATAGCGATTCTCGAACGGAGGGTTCGTCGTCGACGATAAGCAGTGTGGCCGGCGCATTCTGCATCTCTTACCCCTCTCAAAAACTGCTTTCAAGGAATTGGAGCAAGTATGGCCTTCGTCAAATGGCCAGTCTGTTCAATTTCATACAGAGCTTCAGAAGAGGTTGCCGGACTGCATGGGACGGCCTCCGGGCAATGCCGTAATGAATGGCTTTTCAGCGTTGTCTTCCGGCAATTGATCGTGCAAGACCACATTGAGCAGGGATTTGTGCACGCAGATGCGGTCTTTGTATTCGATAAATCCAAGCTTGCGAAAGCGGTTCATGAAGAAGCTGACGCGGGAACGCGTGGTTCCGATCATCTCTGCAAGAGTCTCCTGCGAGATCTTTGGGATGAACCTTTGCGATTCCGCGATTTCGTCCGGCTGGCCGAACTGGGCCATGAGAAGAAGGATTCTCGCCAGCCGCTTTTCGCTCGAGTTGAAGAGTTGATCGACGAGATCGGCCTGTGTGCGCATGCTCCGCGCCAGCAGGAACTTCAGGAACAGGTCGGAGAATTCGTGCTCTTCGTGCATGACGCGGATCATCTGATCCCGCCCTATCTTGAGCGCGACACAGGAGGTGATGGCTGTAGCAGTAGACAGGCGCAGTCCAGGTACGGCCGCGAGCGCTCCTTCGCCGACAAACTCACCGGCGGAGATCAGTGTGATGGTGGCTTCCTTGCCCATCGCCGAAACAACAGTGACTTTAGCTCTGCCTCTCTGAAGATAGAAAACCGAGTCTGCATGATCACCTTGGGAATAGAAAGACTCCTTGGGCGCCAACTGAACAATCGTGCGTCCCAGACCAGCGTTTGCCAAGAAGGCAGCGGTATCGAACGCAGGGCGGACAAGAGCGGGAAAGGCAATTTGTGCCATGGCCGAAACCTCCTTCGGACTACAGTCTTCGCTTGAGAGGTTGCTGAGAAGCCGCAGTCACGGTTTCATGGGTGAACGGGAGAGTGGGACGTCCAAAGCAAAGTCATCGTTGAACGTATTCCGGATGACTCGGAGGAACTACATGAAAGAGCGGACTGAGGTTGCACTACAACATGCATAAACCCATCCCTTCGAATATTTTCCTCTTTGCGGGGAGATAAATCTGGTTACTTTTGCTCAGTATTGAGTGGATTGTTTTAAACCCTGCATCTTTTCGCAGGCGGAAGCCACAGCACCCGCCTGACACAAAAGAGACCCAGACAGGCCCCGCGACGAATAATGGCCTCTCCGTTATGAAGGGTATTTTCGAATCTAACTCTTTTATTTTTTGGTGCCCGGAGGGGGATTTGAACCCCCACGACCTTGCGGCCTGCGGATTTTAAGTCCGCTGCGTCTGCCAATTTCGCCATCCGGGCTCGGGGCTGGAGGATGCCGGGTGCTCTCGGTTGCTCGCTCCGTTTTGACTCCCAGATTGAATTCTAAATGTATCGGGAGGTTCTTCGGGTTCATTGGGGAATAGCGAATGGGCAAGGTTTGCGGCTGCCCTTTTCGTTCCATTTCTATTGTGCGCAGGAGCCGAGGAATTTTGTCGAAAAACTGGGCGAAAATGCCGCTGGGGAAGGGAAATGGCGCCCTGTGAGTGTCTTAAATTCAAGATACGGGGGATTACAGGCGTGGTCCTCGGATTTTGCTGCGCTTCATCCGGGATATTCTGCACATTGCCTCTTGTGCCCATCACCGAATTCATGACTCATCCATTGAGGCAGATCGAGGCTTATGGCCTCCCATCCTTTCCACGATGAGACTGTGGAAAGGATGGGGCACCCCAGTCATCACCGGTCCCCAACTGCGAGGGACCGGTGGCACCCTCGTCTGGGTTAGGACAGGACACCGAGACCGTGGCCACCTGCCCCATCACCGAATTTATGACTCATCCATTGAGGCTGATCGAGGTTTGTGGTCGCCCACCCTTTCCACGATGAGACAGTGGAAAGGATGGGGCACCCCAGTCATCACCGGTCCCCAACTGCGAGGGACCGGTGGCACCCTCTTCTGGGTTAGGACAGGACACCGAGACCGTGGCCACCTGCCCACCTGCGGTGGGGCCAACTGCTCGCTCATCGCTCGCTTAAGGTTCGTGGTCTCCCAGGTCCCCAAATGCGAGGGACCTCCACCTCACAGACGAAGACCTGTCCGTGGGGACCTCGAACCTGGGACGCCCGGCCACCTGTTTCTGGCCCAGCCGAACTGGTCTTGCGATGAGCACAGTAGCTCAGACTTTCTCTCTCAGGCTGGACAGAATGGATGTTGGAAGCGTGAATGTTTTTCCCCTTTCAGCAAGATCTGCCGTGCAACAAATAATGGCAAATCACAGCATCTTTTCGCAATCTGACGTTTACTCTTGCTGTTTCGAATATGCCGGAGCCAGCCAGCAAGGGCAAAGAAATACGACACGAATTTGCCGAACCGTCTGAGTCGCATCCGGGTGTCGATCTCCCCCGCACAGCGATTGGAGAAAATGAAATGCCGCTTGTCACCGTTGTTGTTGCGCTTGCCGTGGTTGGCCTGCTGCTTTGGCTAGTCAACCGTTACATACCGATGCAAAGCCAAATCAAGAGCATCTTGAATGCCGTTGTCGTGATTGCGGTGATTCTCTGGCTCTTGAAAGTTTTCGGACTTTTCGGATACCTTACCCAGTTTCGCGTGGGGCATTGAGAGACCACACCGCTTTAGCCCGTAGTTTCGATACGCGGCAAGACAGCACGAGTTCAACGCAACACAACAGAATTGGTTCAGCAGGAGGAATTGTGAAAGGCATTGTTCTACTCGCAATTGGAAGTGCACTCGGCTTGAGCGCGTTTGCTCAAGTTACACCCCAAGTGACGACAGTCCTCGTCCCCGTGGGACCCGCGTCAACCTACCGCGTGATCGTGATTAATCGCTCGGTGGCAGCAGTCAACTATCGGCATCGCAGCGGAGCCACCAGTGTGGATTTTGCCGGCACGTCGTTAATGCCTCTAGCGGACGGCAAAGCCAAGGTGCGCAGCAAGCGCGGAACCATGGAAGTTGAAGCCGAATTCGGAAACCTGCAAAATCCGGTCTCCTTTGGCGGCGAGTATCTCACCTATGTTCTATGGGCCATCTCGCCCGAGGGCCGGGCTGTGAATCTTGGCGAGGTTCTGGTGGGTGATAACAACCGCAGCAAGCTGACGGCGACCACCGACCTCCAGTCCTTTGCGCTGGTCGTGACCGCGGAGCCGTACTACGCCGTCCGGCAGCCAAGTAACGTCGTCGTTCTCGAGAACGTCGTTCGCAGCGACACAAAAGGCACCAGCGAAGCGGTCCAGGCAAAGTACGAACTGATGGAGCGCGGTGGATACATTCCCAGCGGCTATAAGTTCGATCCGGTCATCCTGAGCGCCAGCCTGCCACTGGAGTTCTACGAGGCGCGGAATGCGCTGCGCATCGCCCAATCCGAGGGAGCTGAGAACTATGCAAGCGCGAGTTATCAGCATGCCGTCGAGCTGATGAACAGAGCCGATGCATTCGCGGCAAGCAAGCATGTCGACAAAAAGCCGCTCATCGCCGTAGCCCGCGAGGCCGTGCAAACTGCCGAGGATGCGCGCGAGATCGCGGTCAAGAAGATCGATGAAGAGCGCCAGGCGAATGATCGCCGGGATGCGAGCGATGCACAGGCGCGATCGGAAGCCCAAGCGACACAAGCAACCCGTTTGAAAGATCAGGCGCAGTCAGATGCAGCAAAGGCGCAAGCCGATTTAGTGGCAAATCAGAGCGCATCGGCGGCGGCGATCTCGGCCGCGCAATCCGACACGGCCAAAGCTCAGGCAGATGCGGAGCAGGCGCGCATAGCCGCGGAGCAGGCTCGCATCGCCGCGGAACAGGCGCAACAGGGCGAACATCAGGCGGTTAGCGACAAGGCTGCCATGCGCGCTCAATTATCCGAGCAGTTGAACAGGGTTCTTGCCACTCGCGACAGTGCGCGCGGGCTGATTGTCAGCATGTCCGATGTGCTCTTTGACACCGGCCAGTACTCGCTGAAGCCGGGTGCGCGCGAGAAGCTTGCCAAGGTCGCAGGCATTCTCATCGCATATCCAGGGCTCAACATCGAGGTGGGAGGATATACCGATAACGTCGGCGGAGATGAGATGAATCAGAAGCTCTCGGAGAATCGCGCAGGGGCGGTCCGGGACTATCTTGTTCAGCAAGGCGTAACAACAAACTCAGTGAGCGCGAAAGGCTTTGGCAACACCTCGCCTGTAGCGTCCAACGAGAACTCCAGCGGCCGTCAGGAGAACCGGAGAGTTGAATTGGTCGTTTCCGGCGATATGATCGGCAGTACAGCAAACTCAACGATGGGAAGCCTGAACTAGGTCTCTGACCGCATGATTTCGCAGCTTATGGTTTCCGGTTTCCCACCCATTCGCCAGAAAAAAGCGAATGGATGGGGCACGGAGCAGGTACAAGAATAAACGGTCAGAGAGCTAGGGCCTACTCGCATTCGGAGTTATGGCGACATGACGTTATGGCGACATGACGGATGCGGTCTCGAAGGAGAGCGCATCTATCATGAACATGAACAATTCAAGCAGAAATTAGAGATGTGCTCCAGGTCCGGATTCCCGGATCTGGAGCACTCTGTTTTTGGTGCAAGAGTTACCTCAGCCGGCGGCGGATCAGGTCTAACGCCTGCTGGGTGGCCCATTCTCTTATTCTTGCGCGGTCGCCGCGGAAGGTTCTTTCTACTGTCTCGGTTTTGTGGTCGTCGCTGAGGGCCATGTAGACGAGGCCTACGGGCTTGGTGTCGGTGGCGCCGGTGGGGCCGGCGATGCCGGTGACTGCGAGACCTAGGGTCGCGCCGGTTTGCTTGCGGATGCCTTGAGCCAGGGCTTCGGCTACTTCTTTGGAGACGGCACCGTGCTGGGCGATGAGTTCGGCGGGGACGCCGGCGAAGTGGGTTTTCAGCTCATCGGAGTAGACGATGGCGCCGCCGAGAAATGTATGCGAGCTGCCGGGGACGCTGGTGATGCGCTGGGAGATCATGCCGCCGGTGCAGCTTTCGGCGACGGCGAGAGTGGACTGGCGAAGGCCGAGATAGTAGAGGACGATCTGTTCGAGAGAGTCGGCGGAGGCTTGGCCGGAGGAGTAGAGCCAGTCGTCGATGACTTCTTCGAGGCGTGTGGCGAGCTCGTCGACACGCTGCTGGGCTGTGGCTGCGTCGGACTTGGAGCAGAGCAGGGTGAGCTGGATGTCGCCGGCATGGGCGAGGATGGTGGTTTCTACATCCTTGTAAGTGGAGTAGATGGGCGCGAGAAGCTTGTCGGCCTGGGACTCGGGGATCATGGCGGCGCGGAGTGTGCGCTTGGCGATGTGGCGAACGGGAAGTTGCTCCCGGAGGCGGGGAGCGCATTCGGCGTCGAAGAGCGGTTTGCACTCGTTGGGCGGGCCGGGTACAAGCATGAGCAGCTTGCGATAGCCGGCGTAGGTGGTGTCGATCCACTGGCCGGGGGCGCTGCCGTTGGGGTTGGGCAGGACGGTTGCGCCATCGAGGACGTCGGCCTGCTTGAGGTTGTTGTCAGGCATGGGAATGCGCCAGGTGGCGGCGCGTGCGGCGAGAGCGACGACCTGATCGGCGTCGCGGCGCAGAGAGATGGAGAGAGCATCGGCGACGGCTTCGCGGGTGAGATCGTCTTCAGTGGGGCCGAGGCCGCCCATGACGACGACGATGTCAGTGCGTGTGAGGGCGGCGCGGAGAACGCTGACGAGGTCTTTGCGGCGGTCGCCGACGATGGTCTTGAAGGCTACGGTGACTCCGAGCTCGTTGAGTTTTTCCGTGAGGTAGAGGGAGTTGGTGTCCTGGCGGAAGGGGGTGAGCATCTCGGAGCCGATGGCGATGATTTCGGATTTCATGAAGAGCAGCCTCTAGCTTTTAGCTTCTAGCTTATCGCTTTCAGTTCGGGTGGCGCGGCGAGGCTGAAGACGCGCCCCTTTCGAAACGGGCCGGATTCAATGGCCGGTGAGGGACCAGTGGGGCGGATCGGTGACGAGCTTGATGAGGCCGTAGGTGGCGCCGACTTTGTGCAGATCAGGGTGACCTCCGTTGTGAGGCGATCCGGCGATGACGGCGGTTGAGCCGTCGGCGTTGACGATGGTGAGTTCGCCGGTCCAGGAGATGTCCATGTCGATGGCCTGGCCGATGGCGTGAAGGCTGTTGAGCGCGGGGGCGTAGACGATGCCGTAGGCCGCGACCATCTGTGCGGCGGCTGCGGTGGATGCGGCGACGTCCGGGTTGCCGTCGGCGTCGGTATGCACCCATTGAATGTCCACATTGGAGATGACAGGGACTTGCGCTGGGGCGAGCACGGACTTCGAGACCTGGAAGCAGTAGTGCATCAGAAATAAGCGCTGGGGAGGACGCAGGGTGTCTGCGATGGAGACGGTGGCTCCGGCGGCGGTGAGGGCGGCAATAAAGTTCTTCACATTGGTGCGAAAGGGTTCAGCAAGATCGTCGACGCTTTTGCTGGTGGGGAATTGATGAACCCATGCAGGTCCGCTGAGTGGCATGATTCTTCCTCCGTGGTGGAAGTGGGAGAGATGGTTACGGCCGGTTGTAGCATTTGGCGTTGTTTACGGCTTTGGGGACTCGGGGAAGGAGCCGTTTATCGGGGAAAACACAACTCAATGCACTTCCGATTCAAGGTTACAGGCAAACTTGAGAGGCTGCCAACTAAAAAAGACTGAGGCCTTCGACTCCCAGGTCCACTTCATAGACTGCTTCGTTGGTGGCGAGGATGGCGGTGCCGAGCGGGGAGAAGGCGAGGCCGACGATGTTTGCGCCGGAGAGCACGAGGGAGGCTTCGCCTTGCGGGGTGACGCGAACGAGACCGCGCTGGCCGTGGAGGCAGGCGGCGAGGAAGATATTGCCGTCGCGGTCGAGAGCCAGACCCTGCGGGCGGCCGAGGCCGCGATACCAGGCGCGGGTCTCTCCGTTGGGCTCGATGGCCCAGATGGCGTCGTAAGAGGAGAGGGTGGGGCCGGTGACGAAGAGGGTTCCAGCGGCGTTGACGGCAAGGTGATAGGCCGCGGGGCTGGGCTCGAGGGTGGCGTGGACGAAGATCTGGCGGTCTGGGTTGATCTTGAAGATGGTGCCGCTGCGGTCGCCGACGAAGAGATTGCCCTCGGCATCGAAGGCCGCGCCGGTGGCCACGCCCATGCCTTCGGCATAGAGAGTGGATTCGCCGACCTCGTCGATGCGGTAGACGTTGCCCTCGGCGCGGGAGGTGACGAAGAGGTCGCCGTCGAGGTTGAAGGCGAGGCCGGTGGCGTTGAGGATGCCGGAGACGAAGGGGGTTCCGCGGCCGTCGGGGCTGACGCGCACGATGGATACTGGAGTCTCTTTGCCGCGCTGGCCGGAGATGGTGGCATAGACCATGCCGGAGCGGCTGACGGCGGGGCTGGTGACCGGGTGCAGGCCGTCGGAGAGCTCACGAGCGACGCGCAGGGGAGCGGTGTTGCTTGGGCCGGCCGGGTTGCGCACCTCGACCATGCTGGTGGCGGCTGGCTCAGGAACGCGGACGGTCAGGCGCGTGGGGCGGCTCATGGTGACGTGTGCCGGGAAGCCGTCGATAAGGACAGTGGGGAGGCTGGAGCCAATGGGGCCGAGATTTGCGCCGGTCAGCTCGACTTCGCCGCCGGGAAGAGCAGCGGCGGGGAGAATGTCGTCGATGCGCGGCGCGGTGATGTCCAAGGGAGCGGATTGGGTGCTGACTTCGGGCATGGCTTTTCCTAGACCCACAAATGTAAAAGCGATGCTACACCCAAAGCATACAACCCGGCACCTACATCATCGAGGACGATGCCCCAGCCTTCGGGGAGCTTTTCGAGCTGGCGGATGCCCAAGGGCTTGGTCATGTCGAAGAGGCGGAAGAGAACGAGGGCGATGAGAGCATGACGCCAGTCGGCGTGGCTGCCGATCAGGGCGATCCACTGGCCGGCGACTTCGTCGATGACGACGAATTGCGGGTCGTGGCGGCCGGATTCGCGGGCGACGATGGTGGAGGCCGGGATGCCGAGCAGAAGCGAGAGGGCTATGCCTGCGAGAAGGGCGAAGAGGAGCGTCTGCGGTGCGGGATGGAGGCCAAAGGCGAAGGCGGACCAAACGAGGAGAGCGCCGACCGAGCCCCAGGTGCCGGGGCCGGGCTTGCCAAAGCCTGCGCCGAAGAAGGTCGCTGTTGTCCACGCCCAGAGGGTCCGCTTTTGCCGAACTATGGTTTGCGCCGTCATGCTGGTTTCCTTCGCGTTCGGGCCATGAGGCTGCTCAAGTCAGGCTTATAGAAGAAGGTGCCGAACTGCACCAGGACTGCAGGGATCAATAATGCCATCGTCAATGAACGCTCGAATGTGTACACCACGAGGTTCAACAATTCCGCATGGCTGCCATTGAACGTGCGGAATGCCGTGTGGAGTTCCAATGCATAGTCGATAATCCCCATCAACCATAAGGCGAGGCAGAAGCGTTTTGAAACAAAGACAGCGAGAAGATAGATCGGAAAGCCGAGAATCACGGGGAGGGAGAACGCGAAGTCCACAATTCGCGGCGACGTGCTCGGAAATAAATCGAACAATAAACTGAAGGACACAGCCCCGGAGAAAAAGAAGCTGATGAGGCCTGCGATTACGAGTGAAACGACACAGGGCCATCTTTGGCTAGTTGTCATAGGAGTCGCCGTTCTTGGGGTGGCCGCCGCTGAGTTCGCCGAGGTCTTCGAGGACTTCGGGGTCGAGGATGGGCGAGCTGATCTTGTAGACGCCCATGGCCCATTTGCCGAGGTCGATCTTGCGGCAGCGGTCGGAGCAGAAAGGGAAGTCCTCGTCGGTGAAGCGGACTAACATGCCGCATGTGGGGCAGTGGAGGAGCTTGGCGGATTTTTTCTTGGTGGCCATGGGACGTTCTAATTTTACAGTGGACAGATCTGTAAGCGCCTTGGGTTCGTGGTTTCCCACCCATCCCCGCAAAATACGCGGGAATGGGTGGGGCACCCAAACTTCGTGATTGATTTCAAAAAAAGATGGTTGAGGTTCGTGGTATCCCAGGTCCGCAAAGTGCGCGGGACCTGGGGCACCCACACAGTATTTAGTTGCCGGATCAATAAAGCGGGCCGGAGAGGATGCGGGCTACTACGTCGTAGTCGTGGGCTTCGGTGATCTGGGCGCGGTAGAAGCGGCCGGTTTCGAGGGCTTCGAGGTCGCCGAAGTCGTTGATGTAGACTTTGCCGTCGATCTCGGGGGCGTGGAACTGGGTGCGAGCCTCCCAGAGAAGCGGAGTCTCTTCGCTTTCGCCTTCGGCTAGCAGGACTAGCTCGCGGCCTACCCATTGCTGCTTGGCGCGCTTGCTGATCGATTGCTGGAGCTTCATCAGGCGGCGTTTGCGGGACTCGATGGTGCGTTTGGGCAGCTTGGCATCGAGCGAAAATGCGCTGGAGCCTTCTTCGTCGGAGTAATTGAAGACGCCTAGCCAATCGAATTTTGCGGCCTTGATGAAGTCTTCGAGGAGGGCGCTGTCTTCGGCGGTCTCGCCGGGGAATCCTACGATGAAGCTGGTGCGGAGGGCTATGCCGGGGACTACGGCGCGGACTTTTTCTAGGGTCTTCAAAAAGATCTCGGCGTTGGCTCCGCGCTTCATGCGCTTCAAAACATCGGGGGCCGCGTGCTGGAGGGGCAGGTCGAGATATTTGCAGATATTGTCGTGGCGGGCGATGGTGGCTAGTAGACGATTGGTAATGCGGTTGGGGTAGGCGTAGAGGAAGCGGAGCCAGCGCAGGTTGGGGATCTGGGCGAGGGCGTCGAGGAGTGTGGCGAGGCCGTCTTTGAGGCCGAGGTCTTCGCCATAACAGGTGGTGTCCTGGCCGATGAGGGTGATTTCGCGGACGCCGCGTGCGACGAGTTGATGGGCCTCGGCGACGACGGATTCAAAGCGCCGCGAACGGAACTTTCCGCGCAGATTGGGGATGACACAGAAGGAGCAGGGGTGGTCGCAGCCTTCGGCGATTTTTATATACGCTGAAGATTTCGGAGTGGTTAAGAACCGTGGAACGGTTTCGTCGTAGAGGTAGGTGGGGAGCAGATGCGTTGCGCCTTGCCAGTCGTCACGGCGGAAGCGGCCTTGCTGTTCGCGGAGGTCGCCTTCCGGGCGGGAGGTTACCTCAGGGGCTAAAGCCCCGGCCTTTTTGGCCGGCCTAGTGTCAGGGCTGAAGCCCTGACCTACCGCCCGCTTGTGCGTGCCGGCTTGGGATTCCTGGCCGGGGCGCGTTTCGGCCGCCTTGCCGGTGAGGATGTTGAAGGGCGACAGGGCGGCGGGCGGGGTAGAGAGGCCTGCGGCTTCCAGGATGGCTTCGAGCTCGCCGGTGCCGACAACGGCGTCGACCTCGGGGATGCTCTTGCGGATTTCGTCGCGGTAGCGCTCGACGAGGCAACCGGCAACGATGAGTTTTTTGGCCGCGCCGGAGGTTTTGTGGCGGGCCATTTCGAGGATGGTGTCGATCGACTCCTGCTTGGCCGTGTCGATGAAGCTGCAGGTGTTGACGACGAGGATCTCTGCCTCTTCGGGATGGTTGGTGAGGCGTGCGCCAGCGCGGTCGAGCAAGCCCATCATGACCTCGGAGTCGACGAGGTTTTTGGGGCAGCCCAGGGAGATAAAGCCCACGGTGGGGGGCGCATGTGGGGAGATTTTGGTCACAGTCCCATTGTACCGGGGAGTGTGATTTGCTGTTTGGCGTGCATCATGATAGAAAGGCGGCATGATACAACTCCGGTTGTTGGTACTCTGCGTAGCACTCTCTCTAAGTATTACGAGTCAAAACCACTTGGTAGCGCAAGAGGCACTGCAGCCACCACTAGGCAAAGCGCCGGTTGAGGTCTATTTGACTGCAACTGGCAAGAATTCTTCCTCTGGGGCGCTAGATCAGTCTGCACTGACGGTTACCTTGGATAAGCAACCCATTCAGTTGACTTCGATTCGCTCTGCGAAGCATGACAAGCTACTGTTCGCGGTTGTGGTTGATGCGAGCACGTCGAATGCCAGGAATTCTGGTTGGATCAAAAAGGCAGCCTTCGATCTTTTCGAGGGGCTGTTGGCCAATGGCAACCAGGGCTACCTCGTCTCTTTCGATGTCTCAGCTAGGAGGAGCGCGAGTCCTCTCCAACTGTCCGAAGTCCGGAAGGTGTTGGTTGACCTCCAATTCGTCGGTGGAACGGCGCTCTTCGACACGATTGCCAAGACTTGCACGACCGTATTGAGCAAGAGTGGAAACCCCAACAACCCTCGCCGGGCAATCATTTTGATCTCTGACGGAGACGACAACCAGAGTCACACTCAGCCGAAGGAAGCTATACAGGTGGCCGAGAAAGAAGGAGTATCAATCTTCTCTCTCAGAACCACCGTCGGCGGGGATACAGGTGAGCAAATCCTCGGTGACTTCACAAAGAAGACGGGCGGTCGGGCAGTGATCGACGAGAGCAGGAAAGAAGGCGTTAGAGCATTACTCTCCGCGATCGACTCACAATGGGTCTTGAGCTTCGTCCCTCCATCGTCTTCCAATCGGGATCTGCATTCATTTGCGGTGAAGAGTTCGCAAAAGAGCATTGAGATTTCTGCCCCGGCGAACATCGTCATCCAATCGGGTGCTGAGGGCAGTTCGGGGAGATGAAGCCAAGGGTGGGGAAACAGCGGGTCATACCAGTGCGGGAGTCATGTGGAATGGTGGCTGGGTGAGCAAGCGGGAAAACTGCTCGGCGGGGATTGGGCGGCTGAAATAGAAGCCTTGCACTTCGTCACAACCATGCGACTTCAGGAATGCGAGATCCTCCTCTGTCTCGACTCCTTCAGCAATGATTCTCAGGTTGAGGCTTTGGCCCATGCTGATGATCGCGACCGCGATAGCCGCATCGTCAGGATTCTCGCTGAGTTGGTGAACGAAAGATTGATCGATCTTCAAGATGTCGAGCGGGAGTTTTTTGAGATAACTCAAGCTGGAGTAGCCCGTGCCGAAGTCGTCGACCGACACTACGACGCCTTTGCTTCTGAGGGTTTTTAGTGTGGCAGCTGCAAGCTCGGGCTGTTTCATGAGCGCGCTTTCGGTCAACTCCAGTTCAAGGAATCCGGGGTCGAGGCCGGTCTCGGCGAGCGTGGCAAAGATGCCTTCGAGGAAGTGCTCGTCGCGAAACTGGACGGCCGAAACATTCACCGCCATGGTCGTAGGAGGCAGTCCTTGATCGATCCATGCACGGGCCTGGCGACATGCTTCCTTGAGGACCCATGCGCCGATGGGCAAGATGAGGCCGGAGTCTTCCGCGATGCGAATGAAGTTGAGCGGGGGAACGCAGCCTCGAGTGGGATGCGTCCACCGAAGCAATGCTTCGACCCCGATGATGGCTCCGGTTGCGATATTGATCTTTGGCTGGTAGTGCAGCGAGAATTCGTTGCGTTCCAGGGCGCGGCGCAGATCTTCTTCAATGGATTGCCGCTCGACAGCGTGCGTGTTCATAACAGGCTTGAAGAACCGATAGCGCTGGCGCCCGCTTTCCTTTGCCTGGTACATCGCCGTATCAGCATTCTTCAAGAGAGTCTCTGCGTCCAGCCCATCGTCGGGGTACATGCTTACTCCGATGCTTGCGGTGACAAACAGATCGTGCTGGTCGATCGAATGAGGCTCCGACACAGCCTTTAATACTCTCCTCGCGGTAATGGCTGCATCTTCCTGTCTCTCAACTTCCTGGAGCAGCAGCACGAATTCATCGCCTCCCTGCCGGCTCACAGTGTCTGGCGTGCGGACATGCTGCTGCAAGCGACCTGCGACGGATTGAAGCAGCTTATCGCCGACCAGATGCCCCAAGGAATCGTTGATGTGCTTGAAGCCATCGAGATCGAGGAATAGAACCGCGATGTGGCCTTTGTGACGCTCGGCCAGAGCGATTGCCTGGCCCAGCCGGTCGTTCAGAAGTTCTCGATTGGGCAGATCGGTAAGGAAATCGTGCTGGGAGGAATGGAGGGTCTGCTCAGCCAATTTTCTTGCCGCACTGACGTCGCGGAAGACGATGACGGCTCCGATGATTATTCCTTCGAGGTTGTGAATGGGGGCGGCGGAGTCTTCAATGAAGATTTCAACTCCATTCCGGGAGATGAGGACGCTGTTCAGGGGCAGGTGGCCGGTCCGGTTATTCTTGATGGCATCTCTCATTGGGTTTTCGATGGCAATGCGGGTGGCAGGATCCACGAGCCTGAAGATTTCATCCATGGCGCGGCCATTGGCATCCAGCCGGGACCAGCCGGTGAGCCTCTCCGCGACCAGATTGAGCAGCGTGATTTTGCCCTGGGAGTCTGTGCAGACTACGGCATCGCCGATGGAGTCGACCGTGACCCTGAACCACTCTTCAACTCTCCAAATCGCCTGGAGATGCTTTTCGCGTAACGTCATTTCGAGAAGGATAAGGTAGGCCAGGAGAATCAGGCTCAGGCCGCCGAGGATGCTGGCGAAATAGATGAAACCGATCATCACATGAATTCTTCTTCGCAGTGTGATGGTCTGAGATAACTCCAGGGAGGATTCTTCCTGCTCCATTTGCGCGATGAGATTGTTGATCTTGTTCATCGCCACAAATCCCTCATCAGACGTGACCAGCGACTTGGCCTCATTCGGGCGGTTTGAGAAGTGGAGGGAGATGGTCTGACCGAGTTCATTGAGCTTGGCCTGGGTGAGGCTGCGCAGCTCAGGAATCCTGGCCTGTTGACGCGGATTGTCCGCGGTCAACTGTGCGATTCGATCGACGTGCCGTTGGACCTGGACAATGGCGAGGTTGTAAGGAGCAAGATATTTCACATCGCCTGTATAGAGGAGGCCACGCTGGCCGGTTTCGGCGTCTTTGAGGAGCGATTCGGTTTGGTTCAGTTCGGAGATGACCTGCCGCGTGTGAATGGCCAGATCCTGATGGGTAATCTGGTTCAGCAACTGGCGTCTGAGGACCAAGGCCGCTGTTGATAGAAGAACCAGCAAGATCGCGAACCCGGCAAGGATGCTGAGACGCTTTAGGTCCAAATGCCTTTTGTGGCTTTGGCTCTCCGGGTGGCGTTCAAGGCTCAAAGGCATTTCATCGGACCTTCCCAGGAAATCGGCGTTGGGATGGAGTCAAGAGCTCGACGGGTGTGGTCGGATTCATCCCGACGCGTTTTTGGGCACAATTTGCGAACTCGGGAGCGATCTTGACAGCATCTTGAAGCTCGATGGTCGGGATTTGCATGGTTGGCCTATCGAGGAGGCGACTTTGTTTGCTGCTCTTGCGACGGAGTCCAAAGAGTCCCTCTCCGCATTGTTTAGAGGGATGGTTGAGACTATCGTTGCAGGCAGCAACGCCACTGTCTGATCTGTTCTGCTCTGACCGGGGAGAACAGCCTCTGAGTCAGGGCGATCGCATGCACTGTATCTTGATCACAATTTTGCTGTTTGCGTCGCCCCTACGGGGCCGAAGGGCTCCTTCTGGCCTTTTTCCCCACGCTGAAGCGCGGGGCTAGCGACCGTTGCGCCTCCGGCGCGATAGAAGTCAGAATCAGGCTAGTCAACAAGATGGATTCATGCAACCGGCCCGCCTCTGAGTTCAGTCGCCGGAGTCTGCGGCTGCGGGGTGCTAAAATCAGCAAGTGCCGGGTCCTACGCGACGTAATCCCGCCAACCCCGCCAGGTCCGGAAGGAAGCAACGGTAACGGGCTAGTACGTGTGCAGTAGGTCACCCGGCGCTTTTGCGCCGTGGGGCTGTTTTTTTGCAGAGTTTTTGTGGGGTTCATGGAATCCCACCCTGGTTCACCCCAACGACGAAGGCCAGTCGTTGGGGACCCCGAAGCCGCAAGAACAACGACGCGGCGAGGGTGGGGCACCGAAGCCCAAAGTCTAGGCCGCAAGGAGAAATGCATTGACCCTCAGTGTTCGCCCCGTAGTGGGCTGCCGCGCAAAGATCACGGCGCTCGGAACCTACGTCCCCCCGCAAGTTCTGACCAACCAAGACCTGGAAAAACTGGTAGACACCAATAACGAGTGGATTCTGGAACGGACGGGAATCCGCGAGCGGCATGTGCTGGCCAAAGGGCTGGGCGTGAGCGACATCTGCGTCGAGGCGGCCAAGAAATGCCTGGCGGCGCGGGGCATTCCGGCTACCGAGATCGAGGTCATCATCGTGGGCACGGTGACGCCGGACATGATGTTCCCGGCGACGGCCTGCCTGGTGCAGGACAAGATCGGGGCCAAGGGCGCATGGGGCTTTGATGTTTCAGCGGGCTGTTCGGGGTTTGTCTATGCGCTGCAGGCGGGCGTGAAGATGATTGAGAGCGGAGCGCACAAGAAGGTCCTGGTCTGCGGCGCAGATGCAAACACGCGGATGACCGACTATACCGACCGGACGACCTGCGTGCTGTTTGGCGACGGCGGCGGCTGTGTGCTGCTGGAGCCCTGCGAAGAGGGCGAGATCGGCTTCATCGATTATGTGCATGAGATCGACGGATCGGGCGCGAATGTGCTGAATCTGAAGGCCGGCGGAAGCCTCAATCCGGCGAGCCACGAGACTGTGGACAAGCGGATGCACTACATCTACCAGGACGGCCAGCAGGTATACAAATTTGCGGTACGCAAGATGCTCGAGGCCACGACCAAGGTGCTGGCACGCAACGGCGTGACCGGTGCTGATCTGGGCTGCTTCATTCCGCATCAGGCAAATTTGAGGATCATCACGGCGACTGCCGACAGGCTGGGTATGGACCGCGATCGGGTGATCATCAATATTGAGAAGTACGGCAATACCTCGGCGGGCACGATTCCTCTGGCGATGGAGACGGCGGTAGAGGAAGGGAAGCTAAAGAAGGGCGACCTGGTGCTGATGGCTGCAGTGGGCGCGGGCTTCAGCGTGGGAGCTGTTCTGCTGCGGTGGGAGATCTAGAGGCTGCGGAGTTCGCGGAGTTGGAGGGCCGGTCCGCTTTGTGGGCCGGCCCTTTTTTGCGAGTTGGAGAATTAGCGGCAGTGGTGAGGCAGGGGAGTGAATGCTGAACTATTTGGTCAGCAGCTTGAAGGCGTGAGTCCACTCATTGCGAGCGAAGCCGGGGATGCACCATAACATGCACAAGGGCTCGATGGCGCGAGCTGCCTCTGCCTTGCCCATATCCGCCGTTTCCCAGCCGAATCGATCTAGAATTCCGGTCACGATCTTCTTTGCCGAGTCGTTGTTTCCGCAGATGAACATGGTTGGCTTGCCCTCTTTGAATTCGGGATTGACCATCAAGGCGTTGCCAACCGAGTTGAAGGCTTTGACGAAGTGCGCGCCCTCGAACTCGCGTTGCAGCAGTTCCATGAGCGATTCATTGATATTGGTGAAGAAGGGGAGCACGCCGTTGACGGGCGGCGCATCCGCAATCGGATTGGTTGCGTCGATGACGGTCTTTCCGCTGAGATTGCTTGCGCCGGCGAGGCGCAGAACATCCGCGGCCACCTTGCCGTTGACAGCGAGAACGATCACTTCGCCAAAAGCGGCTGCAGCGTCGAATGTGCCAGCTGAGGCGCGCTGGTTCTGCGGATTCCAGTCGGCGAGCTTGCTGGGCGTTCTGGTTCCCAAGCGAACTTCGTGACCGTGTTTGAGGAAGCCGTCTGCCAGTGCTTTGGCAACAACGCCCGATCCCAAGATTCCAATTTTCATCCTAACCTCCAGTAATCGATGAGAGTCGCGGGGAGTTCCGGGAGATTCAGGATTTCTCGGCGGGTGGCTGGCGGGCTAGAAGCCGTTTCATCACCGGGTGATCCGCTTCTGGATATTCCCTCAGGGGCTAAGCTGGCTACAGAAATAGGCGTGTTTCGGAGCGGAGAATCCGAAAACCATACCTCAGTGGCTGAAGCCATTGCCGATTTGATTGCCTTTATACCGGGGATAAATCCCCGGCCTACCTTCTAGAAAACCAGTTCGGGGACCGGCAGGTTGTACTCGGGCAGGACGCCGCATTCGGCGGCGAGGCGGAAGAAGACTTGCATGGCTTCGATGCATTCTTCGTCGAGTGTGTAGTGGATGTTGGTGGTGAGGTAGGTGCGGATGGTTTCTTCGGGGATGGCGATGCGGGCGGACCACTCGGCGACGAGAGCGTCGATGTTTTCGAGGCCGTGGATGCGGGATTGGATGAAGTCGTGAGTTATGGAATCCCAGGTCTCAAAATCGAGACCTGGGGCACCCGATGTGCCAAGAGCTGTCCGCGGGGACTCCGGACCTGGGGCCCCCATCTTTTTTGGGGAGGCACTCCAGACGGCGGAGACGAAGGGCAGGCCGGTGAGGGTGTGCCACTCCTGGGCGAGATCGTGATAGACGAGGAGTTCGCCGGTGCGTTCGAAGCGGTTGGCGCGTTCTTCAAGGGCCAGCAGGGCGGGGTCGCCGATGACGATGGCGGCGTCAGCCTTTGCGAGCATGGCGTCGAGGTCGGCGGCTGCGGGCAGGAAGGGCACGGAGGGATTGCCCCAGTGGCGGAGGAGGATGCGAGCGTGGGCCAGCGTGGTGCGGCTGGCTGTGTCGGCAGCTACAGAGCGAAGAGACTGGAGCGGCTGGCTGGCGCGACGGACCAGGAGGAGGGAACGCACGCGTCCCTTGGATGCGATGGTGCATCCGGGCAGAATGCGCAGGCCGGGAGTGGTAGCCAGGGCGGCGATAGGGATCAGGCCGATGTCCGCCGCGCCCGTGGCCAGGCGGTCGGCGCACTCTGCGGGGCTCATGCGGTCGATCTGGTAGCGAAAGGCGAGCGGGGCGTCGAGGGGCGGATGTTCAAAGTCCCACATCAGAGGCGCGGGATTGAGAAAGCCAATGGCGGCGATTCGCAGACGGGATGGGGCCAGGGAAGTCACGCTTTCTTAGAGTACTTCCCTTAGACGAGTCATGGGGGTCGGGGGATTCCGCGGGAGCATCTGCGACGCCAATGCTCCCGCTTTGACTCGCTCCCAAAATGGGGATCGAAAGCGCCGCTTGTACAAATTCTTATTTCCTGTGAAGAAATAAAACCTGTACAATTTTTGAACAGTACCCCTTCCAATGATGACATCGCCCCAAGATGGCGCTTTGACTACCGTCTCCTCGCTGGATGAGGAGCGGCTGGCCTGGCTGGCTCTTGTGCTGGCGCCGGGTCTGGGTCCGAAGCGGATTCTGGATGCGGTGAAGACGCTGAAGGCAGCCAGTCAGATCTTTGCCTTGACGCTGACCGAGCTTGAGGGGCTAAGGTTTCCGGCGCAGGCGGCGCAGTTCATCTTTGACGGCAAGGCGCGCCAGGCGGCCGAGGCGGAGTGGGCGAAGGTAGCAGCGCAAGGGGCGACGGTGGTGACGTATGGTTGCCCGGAGTATCCAGAGCGGCTCAAAGAAATCTATGACCCGCCGCCGGTGCTGTGGGTGCGCGGGGCGGCGAGTTTGTTGAGCCAACCGGGCATCGCAGTGGTGGGGACGCGGCATCCTTCTCCTTACGGATCGGGGATGGCGGAGATGCTGTCGCGGGATTTGGCCGTGCGGCGGCTGCTGATCATTTCAGGGATGGCGCGGGGCGTGGACAGTTGCGCGCACCGGGGTGCGCTGGCGGCGCGGATGCCCACCGTGGCCGTGTGGGGCACAGGAATTGATGTGGTGTATCCAAAAGAGAACAAGAAGCTGGCGGAGGAGATCCTGGCCACGGGCGGGGCCATCGTGAGCGAGCTGCCGATGGGGACGTTTCCCGCGCCGCAGAACTTTCCGCGCCGCAACCGGATTTTGAGCGGGCTGAGCGTGGCGGTGCTGGTGGTGGAGGCTGCGGAGAACTCAGGGACGCGTGTGACTGCGCGCTGCGCCGCGGACCAGAACCGCGACCTGTTTGCCGTGCCGGGCAATGTGACCAGCAAGGGCTCGTGGACTCCCAACACGCTGATCAAGCAGGGGGCCAAGCTGGTGGCGACCTGGGAGGACGTGTGGGAGGACCTGCACTCGCAGGTGCGGCTGGAACTGGAGGCTGAGGCGCCGGTTGAATCGAAATCGGCAACTACAGCATCTCTATTGCCTGACCCGGTTTTGCGGCCCGAGGAGTCGATGGTGCTGGAGGTTCTGCGCAGCGACGCGGAGTTGCAGATCGACGAGATTCTCGAAGTGTTGGAGACGCAACTGACCTCGTCGGAGGTTTTCATGGCGCTCTTTGAACTAGAGATCACGGGACGCATACGGCAGTTGCCGGGGAAGAATTACGTTAAAACGATGTGAATGGATGTTAGGTTCTTGTAGATTCGAGTTACTTTAGAGGCCACCAGGTAATGGTAGTAGAGCCATGGGTAACTTAGAGAATTGGGCGATATCAATTACCAAAGAAAAACCTTCGCAAGCTCGAGATAGATGAGCGTACAAGTTATTCTATCTATAGATTCAACCGCACATTATCTGCACGGAAAGAGGAGCTCTCGGATGAGATTGCTCGAAGCGAAGTTTGGGGTAAAGTTTGCATTGATGGCGCTGATCGGCGCAGGCGCAGCCTCCATGGCATATGGCGATTCGTTCGTGGTGACGTACGCTCCAGCGAAGACCCAGACTCCGGTTGCATCGACATTGTGTGCCGGTGCCTCAAGCTGCTGGCTGGCCGATGAGACGTTCACTACGTCGACCAAGCCCACGACCGCGGTTTTTACGCCGGTGGTGAGCACCGGAGTTGCAACCGGAAGCATCACCGGAGTCTACTCCGGGGCATTCACTCTATCCAATAACTACCAATACGGCGGTGCAGGCGGAACCGGTCACTACGCTACGGTTACCAATAATACATATACGCTCACGCTGAGCACCTCAGGCAGCGTGCCGGGCGTCAACTACTTCGGGTTGTGGTTCTCGGCGCTCGATGCCGGGAACGAACTCCAGTTCTACAACGGGAGCACGCTGGTCTATACCTTCACGCCAGCGCTGTTTTCGAGCCTGGTTGGAGCTTGTCCGAACGCGAGCAATGCCTTCTGCGGCAACCCGAACAACGGGCAGGACACGGGAGAGCAATTCGCTTTTCTGAATTTTTACGACACGACTGGCTACTTCGACAAGATCGTCTTCACTGAGACGGGCACCGCCGGATTCGAGTCAGACAACCACACTGTGGGCTACATGAACCCGGTCGATCCGACGGGCACGGTGATTGGGGCGACTCCTGAACCGGGCTCCGTCGTTCTGCTGTTGACGGGCCTGCTGGTGTTGATCGGATTCAAAAGCCGATTCGCGTTCAAGAACTGAAAGAGTCGAATTGCTGTTTTGCTGAAGTTGAATTTTTTGCCCGAATCCCGGGTCTCGATTTCGAGATCCGGGATTTTTTCCAGGCGTTAGGAAACAAGCGGCGGCGAAGTTTGTTCAGAAATCTCAAAAAGAGTTTTTCCCATGTCTGCGCGGGAAGCGAAGAGCCATTGAGGTTCGCATTCTGCGCTGATTTTCATTGAGAATGAGTGCCTTGTGGCGGTTCATCCTTTTTCGAGACGGCTCGCTGAGTTGGGACGGAAATGCGATAAATGATCGGCGGCGAGTGGAAACGATGCGGTGTTCCGTGGTAGTGTGCAACATTTGCGGGTGGTTTTTCCCGGACGGGGAATTCCGCTGGTGTGCACGGGCCGGGATTGGGCTGCCTGCGAATGAAACCGAATGCCCCTCTATCGAGTCAAACAGGCCCGACAGGATAGAGTGGGATTGGAATCGGGGATAGAGAATAAGGATGGCAATGAGCAAATCACTGGTGATCGTCGAGTCGCCCGCCAAGGCCAAGACGATCGAGAAGTATCTGGGCAAGGGCTTTGAGGTACTGGCATCGGTAGGGCACATCATGGACCTGCCGAAGAACGATATCGGCGTGGAGCTGGAGCATCGCACCTTCGAGCCGACGCTGATCGTCTCTCCTGGCAAAGAGAAAGTTGTCGCGCAACTGAAGCGTGCCGCGGCCAAGGCAGACGAAATCTTTCTGGCGCCTGATCCTGACCGCGAGGGCGAGGCGATTGCGTACCATCTTGCGCTGCAGTTGGGAACGAACGCGAAAGAGAAGAAGAAGATTCGCCGCGTGACCTTCAACGAGATCACGAAGAAGGCCGTGCAGGAGGCGTTTCTTCATGCGCGGGATCTTGACCAGAACCTTGTGGACTCGCAACAGACACGGCGCATTCTCGATCGCCTGGTGGGCTATCAGATTTCGCCGCTCTTGTGGGACAAGGTGCGGCGAGGGTTGTCTGCCGGTCGTGTGCAGACGGTGGCGGTGCGGCTGATTGTTGAGCGGGAGCGGGAGATCGGCGCGTTTGTGCCGGTAGAAAACTGGACGCTGGACGCGATCTTGCATCCGGAGAAGCAGGAAGGGAAGAGCTTCAAGGCGCGGTTCACCGGGATCGACGGAGAGCTGGCGCGCGTGGCGAATGGCCAGGACAAGGACGGGAAGGACCAGTTCATTTCAAATGCGCTGGCGGACGAAGCGTCAATGAAGGCAGTGGTCGCGGCGCTCGACAAGGCGCAGTGGTCGCTGGTCTCCGTGCAGTCGACAGAGAAGCAGCGGAGGCCGTCGGCGCCGTTCATCACGAGCCAGTTGCAGCGCGACGCGGCGAGCAAGCTGGGCTTCAACGTGCGGCGGACGATGGGTGTGGCGCAGCGGCTCTATGAGGGCATCGAAATAGGCGCCGAGGGCACGACCGGCCTGATCACGTATATGAGAACCGACTCGCCGCGCATTGCGCCGGAGGCGATTGCCGGGGCGCGGGAGTGGATTGGCAGTCAGCTGGGAGCGCAGTATCTTCCGGCGACGGCGAATGTCTATAAGGGCAAAAAAGCCGCGCAGGACGCGCATGAAGCGATTCGGCCTACCGATGCCTCGCGGACGCCGGAGTCGATCGCGCGCTATTTGACCGAGGAGCAGTTGAAACTCTATCGGCTGATCTGGCAGAGGTTTGTGGCCTCGCAGATGATGCCTGCGATTTTCGACGTGACGACTGCGAAGATTGCAGCAGTTAGCTCGCTGACCGGCAAGACCTACGACTTTCGCACGAGCGGTTCAATCGTGCGCTTCGATGGATTTTTGAAGGTCTACGAGGTTTTGGAAGACAAGAAGGACGACGACGATGAGGCGGCCAACAAGCTGCCTATTCTGGACAACGTGAAGCGGCTGGACCTTGAGAAGCTGGAGCATGAACAGCACTTCACGCAGCCGCCTCCGCGCTACAACGAAGCCTCGCTGGTGAAGGTGCTGGAAGAGAAGGGCATCGGGCGGCCATCGACGTATGCGTCGATTATCAACACGATTCAGGACCGCGAGTACGCAACCAAGATCGCCGGGCGGTTTTATCCGACCGAGATCGGCATGGTGGTCTGCGACCTGCTGGTGGAGAGCTTCCCGTATATCTTCGACGTGGCTTACACGGCCAAGCTTGAGGAAGAGCTGGACGAGATCGAAGAAGGCACGGAGAAGTGGACGACACTGCTCAATGGCTTCTACAAGTACTTTGAGGATGAGTTGAAGGATGCGGGAACGAACATGCGCGACATCAAGCGCATGGAGAAGAAGACGGACGAGAAGTGCGATCTATGCGGGGCTCCGCTGTTATTGAAGTGGGGTAAGTTCGGAACCTTCTTTGCCTGTTCGGCTTATAACAAGAAGGATAAGTCGAGCTGCACCTTTACCAAGGAAAATACGGCAGGCAAGCCGGATATGAATACTCCGGAAGGGCAGGAGGCAACGGAGCAGGAGGAGTATTGCGATAACTGCGGACGCGTGATGGTGCTCAGGCGCGGACCCTTCGGCATGTTCATGTCGTGCCCCGGATTCAATGAAGATCCGCCGTGCAAGACCTTCCGCAAGCTGAGTTCGAAGCAGCAGCAGAAGGTGGCTGCGCCCAAGCCTACGGGCGAAGATTGCCCGCAGTGCGGCAAGCCGCTGGTGTTGCGCCAGGGAAGTTATGGGGAGTTTGTATCGTGTTCTGGCTATCCCAAGTGCAAGTATGTGAAGCAGAATTTAATTGAAGGATTGAAGTGCCCGAAGTGCGGCGTGGGCGATCTGGCCGAGCGCAAGGCGCGGCGAGGGAATATCTTCTGGGGTTGCACAAATTATCCGAAGTGCGACTTTACTTCGAACTTGAAACCGGTGGCGGAGAAGTGCCCGGAGTGCGGGAGTCCGTATCTGGTGGAGAAGACGCTGCGGTCGGGGATCTTCCTGGAATGCCCGAACAAGAAGAAGGGCGCCGAGGAAGAAGCAGCCGCGCCCAAGAAGCGGGCTTCCAAGAGCGCTGCGAAGGCTGCAGCGCCGGCGGAAAACGCCGTGGTGTGCAGCTACTCGAAGCGCATCGGCGACGCGCCGCCGCTGCCAACGGCCGAGACGCATGGGCCGGTGGTGGAGAAGGCTGCGAAGAAGGGCGGCAAGAAGGAGTTGCAGCCGGCGTAGGCGCATGCACAGCAACTTGGCCAAACGGCAATTTCCTCAAGCAGCACCCTCGTTGAAGATTCTCGGCGAGGGTGTTTTTTCTGCGACTCTGCTTTGACTTAAAAAATATTCGAGAAACCGTTGAAATTTTCTTGGACTGCTGCCGATAGGATGTGATCGTCGTGTTTACTTCTCTGAAGGGAGAACTGTCTTGTCGGTTTCCGCCGTTTCATCTATATCGCTCCTAGAGCAAACGCTCGAAGCCATTGCAACGAGCACAAAGAAAACCACGACAACCAGCGCCACGTCCGATGTCAGCACATCGACTACTGTGGCTAGCAGCACCAGCAGTTCGGCCGATGTCCTTACGCAGGACATGGTTAAGCTGCTCAAGGCTTTGGCTTCAGGGGATATTTCCGGAGCAAAATCGGACCTCGCCAAGCTCAAGGCAGACTTGTCAGCCCAGGAATCGACGGATGCGACCAATACTCTGGGCAAAGATGTGACTTCGTTTCTGAAAGACCTCGCGTCAGGCGATACATCAGCGGCAAAGACGGATCTGAGTAAGGTTCAGAAAGATTTGCAGAGTGTGGAAGCCTCGTCCAGTTCCCAGGCCAGCAATCCGCTCGATTCCTTGATCTCAAAAATGGCGGACTCGCTGAGTTCGGGAGATGTGCAGGGCGCATTGCAAACCCTGGCAAGCTATCTGGTGCAAAACGGGCAGGGTTCGGGAGGCTTGGTCAACGCAACAGCTTAGAGCATTCTCAGGGGCAATTCAGGCGGGCATGGGAGATGTGTGGGTGACGACAGACGATCATCCAATGGCAGTTGTGCCGCTGGGGCGACGATTCCAGAATGCAGTCCGCAGCGCACTCCGGCTGAATCCGTTACTATGAGGCAGCGGAGAAAATCCTCATGGAGCGAATGCTCGCAACACCTGCCGATGCTGAAATTATTCTTGGACTTTACCGATTGCGCACCGAAGCGGTGATGCGCCAGGCACGCGCGTGGATGACGGGCGAGTTCTGGCCGACGACGGCGGAGGAGTTTTTTGCCGTGGCGGAGAACCCCGCCGACCCGCACAATGCCTGGTTGCGCCAGGTGCTCACCTACTGGGAGATGGCGGCGGCGATGGTGCTGCACGGAGCTGTCTCGGCCGAGCTTTTTGTCGACTGCAACGCCGAAGGCTTCTTCCTTCTGGCCAAGTTCGCGCCTATTTTGAGTGATATACGGGCGAAGAACCAGGGCTTTCTGATCAAGACCTCGGAGCTTGTGAACCGGTTCTCAGCAGCCGCCCAGCGCTACGAGGCAGTGCTGAAGAGTGTCGAGGCCCGGCGCGGCAGCCTGGCTGCCCGGCAGGAAGCACACGGGCAGTACGCGCATCCCTTGCAGTCTTGAAGTGGACAGGTCTTGTCTAATTCGGGGTCGATGGCGCATGATGGTAGGCAGTACGAAAGACCTATCCCCTGGAGGTTTCCCCATGAAGCGTGTATTTGCCCTGCTGATGGCAGCGTTTACCCTGACCTCAATCACGGCGCGTGCAGCCGACTCCACCAAGATCAGCGGCTGGATCTCCGACTCGATGTGCGGCGCCAAGCACGCCGGATCGGGCGCGGCCTGCGTGAAGAAGTGCATTGGCGAGATGGGCTCGGCCCCGGTCTTTGTGGACGAGGAGAAGAAGGCTGTCTGGACCATCGACAACCCCGATGCGGTGAAGGCCTTCTATGGCGATCACGTGACCGTCACGGCCACTGCCGATTCCGAGAAGAAGACCGTTCACATTGAATCAATCAGCGCTGCTCAGTAGCGCTTCAAAGCACATCCGTATTCAACAGGACTCGCCATCCAGGCGAATCTCTGCTATTGTCGTATCCGTTGCTCTCGCCAAATCTGCATCTGATCTGGCGAGAGCCTAGATAACCTGACGGGAACGACCGATGGCACGAGCAACCTGGAATGGCAGAGTGATTGCCGAGAGCGAATCGACCAAGACTTTCGAGGGCAGCGTCTACTTTCCTGAATCCAGCCTCAAGCGCGAGTACTTTCGCCCCAGCAGCACCACGTCCCTCGATCCCAACAAGGGGCAGGCGCGGTTTATGAACCTTCTGATCGATGGGCAGGATAATCCTGACGCTGCGTGGTACTACCCCGACCCCAAGCCGGTTGCGCGCAAGGTGAAGGGATATGTGGGCTTCTGGCGGGGCGTGGAAGTGGAGCCGTAGCCAGCCGAGTACAGATGGGATGCTGTGCGCCGCCTACCGAAATTGAGCGAAAGCGCGTCCACGATTCTGGCGCATTTGCATGCCGGAGAAGATGGGAGTTTCAGCGTGCCGTGTGATACATTTGCGCCATGGGCCTGAAAGTTTTGGCAATACAAGCTGCGCTGTTGGCGATCCTGCTGACGCCGTTTCAGGTTTCTGCTCAATCGACAGGCCAGAGCGGCGCAAATCGAGCGGGCGCGAATCGGCAGCATACAAGTGCTTCGACCCCCTCAAGAGCCACTCCGCAGATCGTTGACGCTGCCTTCAGCCCAGGCGCTGACAGCGATGCAGCGCCCCGCGTGACTGAGCCGGCTCCGCGCGTTACCGTCTCCAACCCTGCCCCATCTGCCGCGCCATGGCCGTTGCACGAAAAGATCTCATGGGCTGCCAATCTGGTGCTGGTTGTTCTTGGATATGCAGGCATCATGATGGCGCTCTCTCTGCTGAAAAAGATCGACCGCCAAACAGCCTATGCCGAGGCTGCCGCAGAGGCGGCGGCATCGAGCGCTCATGCCGCACTGCTGAATGCACAGGCCACGATTCACTCTGAGAGGCCGTGGCTGCTGATCACGGTCGAGCCGTCGCGCAGCGTGGAGAACAGCTTCACGATTACCGCTACGAACCGCGGCCGCACTCCGGCCATTGTTACGGCAACCGTGGAGTTCACTGCAATCGCCGCGAACGAGAGCCACCTTCCAAGTATGCCGGACTACAGGCAAGAAGAGCCAAGCGCTCCGCAGGTTCCGGTCATCCTTGTTCCGGGCGAATCGACGCCAATCAAGACGTTTTGCCGGGAAGAGGTAAAGGCGCTTTGCGACTCCGAAGAGAGATTCAGGCGCATCGAAACCTGGGAAGAGAAGATCTTTCTCTACGGCAAGGTTGAATACATCGATCTGATTTCAGCACAAGACGACCAGAAACACGAGACGGGCTGGTGCTGCTGGTATATTCATGGACGGCAGAACAGCGGGCTGGTGCTGGCGGGGCCGCTTTCTTATAACGCGCATACGTAGAGAGACGCTTCGGATTTTGGGGTTGTGTGCAGTCTTGAGTTAACCGGTAACTCGCCAAGAATACGAAATTATCGGGGCTTCTCAACCCGCCGAGAGTGATTAACAAGCTGGCGATTGTGCAGAGACTATCGATCTGCGCGATCGCGTCTCTTGTCCACACTGGATCGAATCACGAGCGAATTTCCCGATATTTCTGTGGGGTCATGAGTCCCCTTTGTCCGGTACGATGCCCCTTTGACGTACTTGCCTTTTCGCCACAGGTATTCTGTGACGAGGTAGTGGTGGGGACACCATACGCATTCATAATTTCCAAGATCTTTGCTTTTGGTATCTCTGACTTTACCCCATATCATGCTCCACAGTTCAAGTTTGAGAGCGCCTAGTTCCATCCGCCCTTGCCCGACCAACGGGCTGAACAGAATTCGATACTCGCCTGATTGACACGCAATAACCGCGAACACTGAAGCCGCTCCGTCGTAGCCTGTAGAAACCGCGAGTGCAAGTGCTCTTTGATCATTTGTGAGGTCGAATTCGCAGCTTGATAGATAACGCTCGAAGCCGCCACTATGAGGATTAAAGTCCCCTGCATCGAACACCTTCGCGACGCGACGGTCAACCACCAGCGCAATCTTCGGATGAGGGTCCGAGTCATCGGCATTGCTGTCGTAGATGACGACCTGCTCACCAGAAGGGGCGAGAGTCGTATTAAAGACGCGCCGGACCCTTCGAAGCCCAGGGAGTTGTGAGCGAATATCCGATGCCAGCGGAAGGGGTGATCCGGCATTTCCCTCTGCGCCGAATGCGCTAAGGATGCGAGGAAGATTATCGCAATCGGACTCAGATGCACCGCAGCGTTGCGGCAGGCACAACGATGACGTGGCGAACAATGCCACCGTGACGAATCGCCCATATTGCTTCATGATCCCGAATTATACCGCTAGGTTTATCGCGTCGCGATATCTATGCAAGATATCCTCCGGGTTCCATTCGCAGCTATCCCGCGGTACGGACCGGATCTCCTATTCGGAAATTGACCCATTGCCGGATTCGGGGAAGGTTTGACTGCGCTTTGCAATCCTGCAAGAACTGCGGAGGAGCGCGGGCGGTATCTCTAGTGTGCTCACACAGAAGTTCATTGAAGAACAACTGCAGATCCTTCGACTCACCACCCCCAAACTCCACCCCACGAACCAAGATCCGTTCGTGGGGACCCCGGCTGAAAAGCGTTTGGGGCCCCTTTCGCTCAGGATGACAGCGCGTTTGGGGCAAGTGCGGGACAGTCACAATGGCGAGGTGGTCAATGATGATGCAAACTTTTTGGACACCACACCAAGCCCGCTTCGAGGTCAGGCGGAGGTGCTGTCGTCAGGCGGTCTCTACGTCGCGGAGATTCTGCTCGAAGAGCGGGTCGGGCTCGGCGAGCCGGATGAGGCGATGGAGATACGCGCGTGAGATGCACAGGCTGCGGGCGGCCAGCGTCTTGTTGCCGTTGTTCTCGCGAACGGCGGCAACGGCCAGCTTGACCTTGTAATCGCGCAACTGGCGCTCGAAGGAGCCAGCGGGGTTGTAGTCGCTGATGTCGACGATGTCGCCAATGTCGCCGAGCTCGGAGATGTCGGCCAGGTCGGCATCGGCATCCTGAACATTGAGGCTCAGGTCTTCGGCGTGAACGGTCTTCCCCATGGCGAGGATGATCGCCCGTTGCATTACGTTTTCGAGTTCGCGCACGTTGCCGGGCCAGCGATAACTCTGCAGTACGGCGAGAGCACGCGGATCGATATCATCCATCGGCTTCTGGAACATCTGGCCGTACATGCGCAGGAAGTGGCGGGCGATCCTGGGGATGTCCTCGGGATGCTCGGAAAGGGGCGGCGACTCAATCTGCATCACGTTGATGCGATAGAAGAGATCCTGCCGAAACTTTCCTTCAGCTACGAGCTTGGAGAGATTCTGATGCGTGGCGAAGATCAGGCGGGCACGCAAGGGAACGAGCCGGTTGCTGCCCAGGCGGCTGAACTCCATCTGCTGCAGAACGCGCAGGAGCTTGACCTGCGTAAACAAGCTTAAGTCGCCGATTTCATCGAGGAAGAGCGTGCCGTCGGCTGCCTGCTCGAAGTAGCCTTCACGCGCTCCGACTGTACCGGTGAACGCGCCCTTTTCATGCCCGAAGAGTTCGGCTTCGATCAGAGTTTCAGGAATAGCGCCGCAACTGACTGCTACAAACGGGCGGTTGGCGCGGGAGCCAAGATTGTGGATGGCCCGCGCGATCAGTTCCTTGCCGGTTCCGCTCTCGCCGGTGACCAGCACCGAGGCGTTGAGATTGGTGACGCGGTGAACCAACTGGTAGACCCGCTGCATCTGCGGACTTGCGCCGATGAGGTGGTCGCAACTGCCGGGTTCTTCGAGTTGCTGCTTGACGGTCTGCAACTGCTGCCGGAGTGTGGAGTTCTCATAGGCCCGGCTGAGCATGGTCTTCAGATCGCGAATCGAAGGCGGCCTGCGGCAGTAGCCGAAGGCGCCGGTGCGGACAAGTTCAAAGGCGGTCGAGCGCAGGCCGTCGTCGGCCATGATGACCAAGGGAACGTGGGTGGCGATGAGGCGCTGGGTGCATCCAATCCGCTCTTGCAGCGAATCATGATTTGAATTCAGGTCGAGAATGACTACGTCACAATCGCCAGCCGCGCGGAGAAGATTGATTCCATCCTCATCCTCCTCGATCTGGATCTCGAATTCCTTGCCTAGAGCTGAGGAGAGCAGCGTGTGGAGCGTCCGGTCATCCGAGTACAACCCGATCTTAATCATTGCTGGACCAGCTCTCTCAACTCATCTCGTCGCGGTGCATCCGGGAATAAGCGGCGAAGACGCCAAAGTCAACCTCGCGACCGCCAGATGGAGCCCTGGCGGTACCTTCACTACCGGCAATAGAGTCCATATGACTCAATTGGCAAGTATTGACTCTTAGCACGATACTAGCGACGCATAAATGAACCTGTCGAGATTACCGTAGTAACCTATGCGCCGATCTGAAATTCTCATGTGTCGGAACCGTGGCAGAAAGTGCAACGCGGGCCGATGGATCAACAAATCAGAATCTCTCATCGATTGCAACAGTATGAGATTGTGGAACTTGAGGGAATAACCTCCTTGAATGCCGAAGAATAGCGAACCATGGGACAGAAAACAACCCAGGCTTCAAATAGAGTACTAATGCAACCTTTGGTGATGTTTTATAGCGTGGTTGCGGTAACAAAAAACAAAGGTACCTGGAGGCGTTTCAGTACTTCAAGGGTATCTAGTTTGTCACTTATTTTCTTGTGCATCTCGCGCTTTTTGAAGAACTTGCAGATGTGCGAAGGTTGGCGCAAGCGGTGTATACGTCTCGCTTCACTGAGCGGAAGCCGCCCGTAAACATCCGTGTACACCGTCAAGGAGATCTGGTTGCGATCTATGATGAATGAGGGAGTTCAGGGGCTTTCGAGTTTGGCCCGGGAATTGCAACAGGGATGGAGCAACCGCAAGAGTGATGTACTCCCTGTATGCCGGGAGGGAAAGGAGACGGAAAATGCGTTCATTTGCATGGTGGCCTGTATTGATAGTTGTTGCCGTGGCGAGTTTTACAGATCTGCGCACCCGTCGCATTCCTAACTGGCTGGTTTTTCCATTTCTTCTGGCAGGGGTGGTGGTTTCTCCTTTGCGTCATGACTGGCAGGGTGGGTCCCACGGATTTGGCTGGCATGGCCTTGGGCAGAGCCTGGCCGGCTTTGCGCTTGCGCTTCTGATCAATGGCATCCCGTTTCTGATGGGCTGGACCGGCGGCGGGGATGTGAAGCTGTTTGCAGCGATTGGGGCTTGGGTTGGACCGGAGCAGTTTTTCTGGTCGATGTTTTTCACCGCACTGGTCGGGGGATTGATCATCCTGGGCTGGGCGATTTACAGCGGGTTTATTAAGGGGTTGGTTGCGGGTGCGAGAGGATTGTTCTCCGGAAGCAAGCAGCGCGGAGTAAGCTGTGATCCGGAACTGGTTCCCGTGCACCTGTTGAAGCGCAAGATGCCGTATGCTCCGGCCATCGCCATCGGAACGCTGCTTTCCTTCTTCGTTCGTTGAGAAATTTGGGGTCACATATGAGGTTCAACTCGGAATCGTCTCATCAATCTTCGGCAAACCCGCAAGGACAGCACAACGCGGCAGGGGGTAGCAATCCCGTGAATTCAGACTCTTCTTCTTCTTATCTCGATGACCAGTATCCTGACTCGCTTGGCGCGGGAGCACTCTCGATCGCGCTGATCGGCCCGGACGAGGATCGCCGCAAGGCGGCCGCCAGCGCGCTAGCCGGATGCCAGGGGGGCGATATACGCGAGTTTTCGTCGTACCCGCCGAGCCTGGACGATGTGCCGAGGCTGCTGGAGAACAACTACGACGTCATCATCATTGACCTCGATAGTCATCCAGAGTACGCGCTGGAACTGGTGGAGAGCATCTGCGCCAATGGCGCGGCGACGGTGATGGTCTACTCGGTGAAGGCCGATTCGGAGCTGCTGGTCCGCTGCATGCGCGCCGGCGCCCGCGAGTTCCTCACTCTGCCATTTGCGCAGAACACGATGGCCGAGGCGCTGGTTCGCGCATCGGCTCGCCGTCCGACTACCCACAGCCCGAAAAAGGTGGGCGGCCGCCTGATGGTGTTTCTCGGCGCCAAGGGTGGCGATGGAGTGACGACGCTGGCCTGCAACTTTGCCGTGTCGATGGCTCAGGAGTCGTCGCAGAGCACGCTGCTGATCGATCTGGATCTGCCGCTGGGCGATGCCGCTCTGAACCTTGGAGTAAGTGCCGAATACTCGACGATCAATGCTCTTCAGAATGCCAGCAGGCTGGATGCGAGCTTCCTCTCCAAGCTGCTGGTCAAGCACAGCACGGGAGTTTCGGTGCTTGCGGCTCCCGGCAAGTTTCCGCAGTTCGACGCCTCGAACGACGCGATCGACAGGCTGCTGATGGTTGCGCGGCAGGAATTCGACAACGTGGTCATCGATATGGGCTCCCGGCTCGACCTGATGGGAACCGGATTGTTCAAGGACGGTTCCACGGTCTACCTGGTGATCCAGGCCGGCATCGCCGGACTGCGCAATTCGAATCGCCTGATCCAGCAGTACTTCAACACCGGGATACCGAAGCTTGAGATCGTGTTGAACCGCTTTGAGCCTCGGACGATGGGAGTTTCTGAAGACCAGATCACGAAGGCTCTCACGCGGCCGGCTCAGTGGAAGATTCCCAACGACTATGCCGCCGTACGGCGCATGCAGACGACTGCCGTGCCGCTGGCGCTTGAAGACTCGCCCATCTCGCGGCTGATCCGGCAGATGGCGCGCACCGCGGTCGGCCTTCCTCCGGCGCCGGAGAAGAAGTCCGGTTTCAGCCTCAAGGGATTTAGCCGCAGCATCTCGTCCAAGGTTTCCACAACTGACGAGACGCCGGCTTTGACGCAACTGGGATTGTCCGGCGACAGCGATAACGGCAGCTCATCGGGAACGAGTGAGCCCGAGGCCTCTTCGCGGAGCCAGGCAAGACCCTCGATCGTCCCTCCGGCGAAGAGTTCGTCCAGAACGCAGCCTGCAAGCGAGAGCGCCAGTTCTTCGACGTCCAAGCGGGGACAGCAGGAGACGCGCGTTTACAAGGGGTCAACCTATGTGAAGGGCTCGGATGGCGAATGGCATCTGCAGGAGCCCGTCATCGAGCGCGAGCCGGAAGAGACGCCGGCACCGCGCCAGGAAGTTGTACGCGAGCAGAGGCAAGAGACGCCTGCACCGCGCCCAGTTCCTGCACCGCGCCAGGAGACACCGGCTCCCGTCGAGGAGCCTGAAGAGATCGTCGAAGACCAAGGGCCCGTCGAAGTTGAGACGCCAGCGATGGCCTGGTCGACGCCTGCGCCGATCAGTTACGGAACCGCACTCAGCACCAAGCAACTCCGGGCCATGGCAGCGGCTCCGGGGAAGTTCGTCTACACACCGAGTGTCGGCGAAGTGCTTCCGGTCGGATCGCACACGCTTCGGGTCGACTTCACTCCGAACGACACCAGGGCCTATACCAAGGCCGACTGCACGGTTGTCCTGGTCGTCAACAAGGCTACTCCGTCCGTGAGCTGGCAGAAGCCTGCTGCTGTTACGTATGGCACAGCGCTGGGTTCGGCTCAGTTGAACGCCACGGCTTCGGTCCCTGGCAAATTTGTTTACAAACCCGCGATAGGAGAAGTGCTGGCAGCAGGAGTGCAGACGCTTTCGGTGGAGTTCACTCCCGCCGACAGCGCGGGCTACAACACTGCCCAGGCCACCGTATCGCTCACTGTGACCAAGGAATCGCCGGCCATCTCGTGGGCAGCTCCCGCATCGATCGTGTATGGAACTCCGCTTGGTCCCAAGCAACTGAATGCGAGCTCCTCGGTGCCGGGAACCTTCACGTACTCCCCGGCTGCGGGCGAGGTACTGACGGCGGGGACGCAGACACTGTCGGTCACCTTTACGCCTGCCCAGGCCGCGGATTACACTCCGGGACAGGCCACCGTGAAACTCACCGTCACCAAGGCGACGCCAGCCATTCGCTGGGCCAAGCCTGCTCCGATTATCTACGGCACCGCGCTGGGCGGCTCTGAGCTCAATGCCACAGCGCCGGTTCCGGGCAAATTCGCCTATATTCCGGGAGCGGGCGCCGTGCTTGCCGCCGGAACGCACACGCCGTCAGTCATCTTCACTCCGACTGACACGACGAACTACATTCCAGTGCAGGGAGCAGTCTCGCTGACCGTCACCAAGGCGACGCCCGCGATCACATGGCCCACGCCAGCTCCGATTACCTACGGGACAGCGCTGGGCGCGACCCAGCTCAATGCGACGGCGTCGGTTCCGGGCAAGTTCGTCTACAGCCCGGCTCTGGGCGAGGTGCTTGGCGCGGGGACGCATGCGCTGACCGTCACCTTCACGCCGTTCGACACGACGGACTATGCCGCGGTGCAGGGCGAGGTTTCACTGACTGTTTCCAAGGCGAAGCCCACCAGCGTGACCTGGCCGACTCCTGATCCGATCTCTCATGGCACCCGGCTGAGCGCGACACAGCTGAATGCCACAGCGTCGATCCCTGGACGGTTCGTTTACTCACCGGCCGCAGGCGAAGTGCTGGGCGCAGGGACGCACACTTTGTCGGTGACCTTCACGCCGGCGGACACGAACTTTCCGGCCGCGCAGGCCACAGTGCCTTTGACGGTGACCAAGGCCATGCCGACCATAACCTGGCCAACACCGGCGGCTATCTCCTACGGCACAGCGCTCGGTCCCGTGCAATTGAAGGCAACGGCATCGGTTCAGGGAAGCTTCACCTACAATCCTCCGGCGGGCGAAGTGCTTGAGGCAGGAACGCATACCCTCACCGCGACGTTCACTCCGGCCAATTCCGCAGACGACGCGACCGCACAGGCCACTGTCTCTCTGGTGGTTGCTAAGGCGACGCCGATCATCACGTGGCCGACGCCCGCTGCCATCTCGTATGGAACCCCGCTGGGCGCCGCGCAGCTCAACGCCACGGCATTGGTTCCGGGAACATTTGTCTACACACCTGCGGCAGGCACAGTGCTCGCGGCAGGCACACCAATGCTTTCAGTAACCTTCGTCCCGGCCGACGCCACCGACTATACTACGGCGCAAGCCACAGTATCGCTTGTGGTCGAAGGCCTGGCCAACATTGCTTCGCTGATGCCGTCAGCGGCAGAGATGGACGCAGTTCGCAACGAACCGGCAGAGACGAAGCCGAGTGCACCACAAGGAGCTGGGATCCCCGCCCAGCAGATCAAAGTTGAAACGCGCGTGTACAAAGGCGCTACTTATGTGAAGGGAGCCGATGGACAATGGTACCTCCAGAAGGAATAGACAAGATTCAACCCTCAACGCTTCCCGCGGATTTCGGCGAATGGGATAACGGGGAAAACCCCGAGACGCAACCTGCCGACTTCGATGGGTTCGATCGTTTCCCCGGTTCAGTCGCTGCTCCAAAGCCGGCTGCAAAGCCCGCGCCGACACGGGTCGCCGTGCTGCCTGCGGTGGAGCGGCCGGCCGCTCCTCCTCCACCTCCGCGCAGGCCGGCCAAGCAGTACCCTGCTCCCGAGCCTGTTTTCCAGCCGCCACAGGAGCTGGATCTGTCTGACGACCAGGATGAAGAGGACGAGAACAAGGGCAAGCGGACGAAGATGTTTGTCATCGCTGGCGTGGCTGCTCTTGTGCTCGTAGGCGGCGTTGTGGGCTATATGAAGTTCAGCTCCAAGCCGGCGACGCCTACACAGACGGTTGTGCAGCAGACGTTGCCTCTATCGGCGGCGAATGCGGCGAATCCAGAGTCGAAGCCAACTGCGGCAACGACAACGGCGACGCCCACGACCCCAGCGCAGACCGCGACCACTGCCACCGAGACTGCTCAGCCTGAACCGGCGGCTACCAAGCCGTCGCAGATGATCAATAGCCAGCTCAGCGCGCCATCCCGGATTTCCAACGACCTGAAGGCGCTGGGCGCCAATCAGGCGGCCCCCACCTCCGGCTTCAGTGCGAACGGAATGGACATGGGAAGCGGCAATGGCGTCTTTTCCCCGGGCAGTGGACCCAAGGTGAAGGTCGAGTCTACCAAGAAAGTAAACATCTCGGCCGGCATCGCAGTTGGCCTGTTGATTCAGAAGACTGCGCCCGTTTATCCTCCCATCGCCAGGAGCGCTCATGTCTCAGGCACCGTTGTGCTGCAGGCCATGATCTCCAAGAGCGGCGCGGTCGAAAACGTTCGCGTAGTCAGCGGGCCACCCATGTTGCGGCAGGCCGCTCAGGATGCGGTCAAGAATTGGCGCTACAGACCCTATCTGCTGGATGGGGAACCGGTTGAAGTAGAAACAACAGTGAACGTGGTCTTCACCCTGGGGACATAAAGACCCCGGTGCTCTTTCCGGCACTTTGGTAAGGTGTTTGGTGTTACCGTGGATGAGGATACTCTCCCGACGGAAGGTTAAACGTGGAACTGCTGAATCTGGAAAAGTACAAAGCTGAGATACATCGGACCCTGATCTCCAAGCTCGATCTGGAGAAACTGTCACGCGTCAATTCGAGCCAGGCACGGCAAGCAGTGGCTGGCATTGTGAAGGAGATCATCGCCGAACAGCGGGTCCCCTTGAACTTCGATGAACAGGAAAAGATTCAGGCCGATCTGCTGGATGAAGTCTTTGGCCTCGGGCCTCTGGAGCCGCTGCTTCGGGACTCCAAGATCTCCGATATCCTGGTCAACGACAAGGATCACGTCTTCATTGAAAAAGGCGGGCTTTTGCAGCGGGTCGATACGACGTTCCGCGACGATCGCCATCTTCTACAGATCATCGACCGCATCGTTTCGCGCGTCGGCCGCAGAGTGGACGAATCTTCGCCGATGGTCGATGCGCGTTTGCCGGACGGCTCCCGTGTGAACGCCATCATTCCACCGCTTGCGCTCGATGGGCCTTCACTCTCGATCCGCCGCTTTGGCACAGGCCCTCTTGCCGCCAATCAGCTGGTCCAGTTGAAGAGCGTTTCCGCGGAGATGATGGAGGTTCTCTCCTCCGCTGTGAAGTCTCGCATCAGCATTATCATTTCCGGCGGCACCGGCTCAGGCAAGACGACCTTCCTGAACATCCTGTCTCAATACATTCCGCGCGGCGAGCGCATCGTAACCATCGAAGATGCCGCCGAACTGCGGCTTGCGCAGGAGAATATTGTGCGGCTGGAAACGCGTCCGCCGAATATTGAAGGACTGGGCGCGATCAAGCAGCGTCAACTGCTGGTCAACTGCCTTCGTATGCGTCCTGACCGCATCATCATGGGCGAGACGCGCGGCGAAGAGGCCTTTGACATGCTGCAGGCCATGAATACCGGCCATGAAGGCTCGATGACTACGATTCACGCCAATACTCCTCGCGACGCCATATCGAGGCTCGAGTCGATGGTTGCGATGGGCAACATGAACATGCCCGAGAAATCCGTTCGCCAGCAGATTGCCTCGGCCATCACGATTATTGTGCAGGCAGCCCGCATGAGCGATGGCACCCGCAAGATCACCAGCGTCACGGAGATCACCGGCATGGAAGAGAATGTCATCAGCATGCAGGAGATCTTCAACTTCACCAAGAAGGGAATTGGGCCCGACGGCAAGGTGATCGGTGTCTTCCAGCCAACCCATATCCGTCCCCGGTTCCTTGAGCGCCTCCGCGTCTCAGGTATCGTACTGCCGCCGACGCTGTTCGAGCGTGAAACTCAGGTCAACTGACCGGAAAGGAGTGCAACCGAATATGGGCGATTTAGGATTGATCGCTGTTCTGGTGTTTGTGGGCGTCTTCGGAGTCATCGCGCTGGTCGCGATTGCACTTGGCAGCGGGTCAGCTCAACAGACCAAGCAGGTTCACGCTACACTCGATTCGGCTCTGGCCACGGACATCCTGGATGAGCATAATCAGTCTCTGGATCTTCGCAAATCCGAACTACTCAGCAGCATTCCGTGGCTCAATAGCAAGTTGCTGAAGGTCGAACTCGGGCCGCGGATACAATCCCTGCTTTATCAGGCCGATCTCAAATGGACTGCGGGAGGCCTACTTACCGCCTGCGGGCTCTGTTTCATTCTTCCGGCCTATCTGGTCTATTTGCGCTTCGACTCAATTCTGGTGGGTTTGGGGGTTGGAGTGCTGACGGGCGCCGCACCTTTCGGCTTTGTGCTCTTCAAGCGCAGCCAGCGCTTGGGCAAGTTCCAGCAGGGACTTCCAGAAGCTCTTGATTTGATGGTGAGCGCCCTGCGCGCCGGCCACAGCCTTGTCGCTGCAATGGGCTCGGTGGCGCGCGAGTGCGCGGATCCGATCGGTTGCGAGTTCAGGGCTTGTTTTGAAGAGCAGAACTACGGGCTTGAAATGAAAACCGCTATGGATAACATGATTAACCGCGTTCCGTTGCAGGATCTCCGCATCGTGGCGACGGCGATCATGATTCAGAAGGAGAGCGGCGGAAACCTGGCCGAGGTCCTCGATAAGACCTCCCACGTAGTGCGGGAGCGGTTCCGCCTGAAGCGTCAGGTAGCGGTTCACACAGCCCAAGGACGCATGACCGGATGGGTACTTACCAGTCTTCCGCTGGTCCTGGGATTGGCTCTTTATTTGGTCAATCCTAACCTGATGAAAATCCTGTGGACTCATCCGCTGGGGATCAAGATGCTCTGGATTGCATTTGGCATGCTCGTTGTTGGCGGGCTGTTGATTCGGCACATTGTCAACATGGAAGTTTAGAAGGGGAGCAATGGGAATCGTACTTTTAACCTTTGTCGTTATCTTCGGGTTGATCGTGAGCGGTGGCTTGCTCCTGTTCCATCGTGAAGAGATGCTTCAGCGCATCTCCGATGTGATCAACCCGAAACCTAAACAAAAATCCCTGCTGAGTGCGATCCAACAGACGGGACTTTCAATCGGTGGCGTGGTCGAGCACTTCGATAATGTCATTCCGAAGAGCCAGGCTGAAGTCTCCGTCGTAATGCAGCGCCTGCAATCGGCTGGTTTCCGCGATCCATCGGCGGTCAAAATCTTCTATGGATCGAAGGTCCTGACTCCGTTGCTACTCGGCCTGTTAGCTCTGGTGACAGGTGTAGGGGCCATGAGCCCATTTTTCGTCTATGTGCTGGCCTTCGCGTTGGGATTTTTGGGGCCTGATTTCTGGCTGACACGGCGGATCAAAACCCGTCAAGGCCGTATCCGCCGCGGACTTCCAGACGTGCTTGATTTGCTGGTCATCTGCATTGAGGCTGGATTGAGCCTGGATCAGGCGACGGCACGGTCCTCGGTTGAGCTGAAGCTGGCTCAGCCGGAACTGTGCGATGAGTTGGGAATTGTCGTGCTGGAACAGCGCGCCGGCCGCCCTCGAGGCGAAGCTTGGAAGCATTTGGCGGATCGTACCGATGTAGACGCGGTGCGGAATCTCACCACCATGCTGATTCAGGCAGAACAGTTCGGAACCAGCATCGCCAAGACGCTGCGCGTGCATGGCGATACCCTCAGAACGCAACGTGTGCAGGCAGTTGAAGAAGCGGCGGCCAAGACAACAATCAAACTGCTTTTTCCGCTTGTCTTTTTCATCTTTCCCACGTTGTTCCTGGTTGCTCTGGGGCCGGCAGTGATCAGCATCATGGAGAACTTCAAGTAGCTCAATCATTCAAGGAAGGAGGGATTCGATATGGATAGCACCTTGATTGTACGAATTGTAGCCGGTGTGCTGGTTGTCGTTATACTGGCGGTTTTGATTCAGCGTCGCCGCACAAAGGTGAAGTAGATGATCTGACGGCGGATGGAATTTCGGTGGCGTCGAAGAAACAGCGCACATGGCTCGCCGGCCCGCAACAACAGCGGACAGGGGATCTTGCCTCAGGCATTTGGTGCTGTTTGTATCCCGCTCAAATTGAGTAGCGTGCCAAACAGAAAGTTGGAGGAGTTGTTATGGACAGTACCCTGATCGTTCGGATTGTTGCTGGTGTGCTGGTTGTCGTCATTCTGGCTGTTTTGATCCAGCGCCGCCGCACCAAGGTCAAGTAAAAGTAGCATCAAGGACGGCTGGCGCAGCTGTGGAGGTTCACGAGTTTCGCCAGCCGGTCCGGAAGAGTTCGCTGTCCACAGGATCGCCATTCAGGCGATGAAGTATTTGTATTCCTGACGCGCAGCGGACAGGGTTGGAGTGTGTCCTTGTGTAAACGTGATGCTGCTCCTTCCGAAGGAGTCGCAGGGGGCCGCAGACCCGGTGATCGGTAGAGAAAGGATTCGGATGCGTATTAGTGATGGGAGAGGTTGAATTGAATACGGGGGCTCCAGGAAGGCACCGGGTTGCCGGAGGCTTGCTGGAGGCCGGAGGCAGTATGGAATCACGAAGACTTTGCGCATATAACCAGACTCGCGAGTGCTTTCTAGGCCTCGAGGTCACCGCGGCCGATCTTTCGATCGCGGGCCTCAAGGAGTTGCTCGGAAAGCTGGCGCTGAAGTCTGGTGAGGGCCTTTGGATGGACCCGTTCAGGGGAATTCCAGAGACGAACATGCGCGTGCCGCTCGATCTGATCTACCTGGACGAAGATTGCCGGGTCATCGAGGTGGTCGAGTCATTTCCCACATTCCATGTCACCTCTTCTAGTCCCCAGGCTGCGAGCGTTCTGGCTCTGGCAACGCACTCGATCTACTCGTCACAGACCCAGCCGGGCGATCAGCTTGTCCTCTGCGTCGCAGAGGAGATGCAGCGCCGTTTGGAGCGATTCACCAATCCAGCCACGGTTGGCACTGGAGTGCAAAGTGCGGTTCTGTTGAGAGGGAAGCCGCTTTGGAGCGGCGGTCCCGGCGTCGTCGAACTGGAGGATCGCTCCGCAGGGGAGCGGTCTTCAACCTTGCAGCCGTACGAGATGGATCTGATCGAGCCAGGAATGAAGGATGTCAAGCCGCCCAGGAGCTGGCTTGAGCGCTGGTGGTCACCGGACCCGAGGAAGGCTCCGGATATGCGGAAAGCTCCGCGGGAGGTGGCGCCGGGCCTGGCGGCATATTATTGGACGGGCTCCGCACCTAAGGCGCATAGCATTCGTGACATCAGTGCGACTGGATTGTATGTGGTTACAGAGGAGCGCTGGTATCCAGGGACCCTGATTTTGATGACTCTGCAGGACTCGAATGACGAGGAACAGACCATCGAGCATTCGATCTCAGTGCACTCAAGGGCGGTTCGCTGGGGGAATGACGGGGTCGGCCTCCAGTTCATTCCGCAAGACGCGCCGGATGCGATCAAGGGGCAGAATCCTCTTGTGCATGGAGTGGACAAAAGGGAGCTGAATCAATTTCTCGAGCGGTTGCGCAGGGAAAAGGATTGAACTGAATAAGATACAGGCCAAAAGTTTGGTTACCCTGTTCAGTGCATGGTTACTTTGGTTTGAATTGTGGTGCCCATTTTTTTTAAAATAAATTAAACGCAATGGCGCAGGATGTACGATTAGGGTACTAAATCTGTACATTGCGCCATCGATCCGGGAATCCCGGAGCGACATCGGGAGGGAGGTACGACGATGAAGGTGCTGAACGATTTGAAGGTACGGTCAATGACACTCTTGAGCGGTCTCAAGTGCGCCGAGCGGACCGACAGGATTTGTGACAAATCGCAGTCAGGCAAGGATCGTGTTCGCGCCCGCCTTCGCGATTGCGAAGAGGGAAGCAACCTGGTTGAATTCGCCCTCGTCCTGCCGGTGCTGTTGCTACTCCTTACGGGGATTCTGTCGTTTGGCTCCGCAATGATGAACTATGAGTCGCTGGTGCATGGCGTCGCCGAAGGCGCACAGAGACTTGCTACTTTGCGGGGGTTCACTTCAGATCCCTGTGCGGATACCGTTTCTGCTCTTCTCGGCGCGGCCCCGTCCTTGAAGGCGACGGACGTTACAACAACGGTCACGATGAACGGTAACACGTTCAAGTCAAATACCTGCTCTGGCCAGCAGGGGCTACTGGTGTATGGCACTAGTATGACGGTTGCAGCTACATACCCATGCAATATTTCAGTCTACGGGGTTTCTGTCTCGCCCGGATGTTATCTCTCTGCGACGGTGACCGAACGTGAAAACTAACCACACAACGATCGAGGCAAATCCTATGAGAACGACGAACGTATCGTCTTTTTTCCGGAACACGTTAAGTGACCAGGGCGGGCAAGTGCTGCCTTGGGTGACGCTAATGATGGTGAGCTTGATAGGCATGGCTGGCCTAACGATCGATGTGGGCCAGGCTTATGTCATGAAGGCCAAGCTCCAATCCTCTTCCAGTGCGGCGGCGATCGCATCTGCCCAGAACGTGTATAACACCGGGGCTAACGACAGCGCGCCAGCCGTTGCGGGGCTATACACATCAGACTCGGGGAGCTTGAATGCAATTTCAGGAATGGGCACGATCACGCCCAATGTAACAACGCCCTGTCTGAATGCGCTCACCTCAACCGGGTCCGGCTGCACCAATAACGCCGCCGGGAACGCGGTTTCTCCCTCTCTTCCCAACGCCGTCCGGGTAACGCAGACTGCCACCGTTCCGACGACGTTCATGCGCTTCTTCGGCATCAACTCCTTGACAGTGAAGTCAACCGCAACTGCTGCTTTTGGCACAGCGAAGCCGTGGAATGTGGTCATCATCGTTGACGGGACGCCTTCAATGGGCAACAACGATTCCTATTGCGGGAATATCACGGCGGAACAGTGTGCATTGAACGGCATTCAGACACTGCTAGGTGGAGGAGATTCTGGAGGGGGAATTCCGCCCTGCAAAGACGGCTTCACGACCTGTCCGTCCAAAGGTGCAAATGCACTCTTTCGCGTGGCACTCTTCACGTTCCCGAACGTAACCTCAGCCACGGTAGGGAATGACTACGGCGCGAATTGCAGTTCCACCAAGCCAACGGAGGTCGGCTATTCACTCGTTCAGAATAAACCGATTCCCACCGGTTACAAACCCCTGACGTATGCCGGCACGGAAGCTACGTACCAGGTCACGCCATCCAAACAAGGTGGAGGCGATGACAATGGTTTCTACAGCGACTATTACGATGCCAGCACAAGCGATCATTTGAATCACAGCTCATTGCTTGTAACGGCAATCGGATATGCAGGGCATAATGGATGCCTGAAGCCGCCAACGGGCTTTTCCAATACCAATCAGACCTATTTTGCAAGCGCAATCTATGCGGCTCAGGCGGCACTGAATGCTGAAAAGCCAATCGCCGACGCGCTGACCGGTCTGGATTCAAGCAACGCGATCATATTCGTGAGTGACGGTCAGGCGAACTCAGCCTACATAAGATTCCCGCAAGCCACAAGCACGGCCACCCCCGCCGGTTATGGATATTCGGTTACCAGCGCCGGCAGCTCCACGAAGAATCTTACGGGGACTGCGGGCACCTTCGGAAAGTATCCCGACTACAACAACGATTGTCAGCAATCGATCCAAGCGGCTCAGGATGTCAAGGCTCTGGGAACCAGGTTCTACGCGGTGGCCTACGGCTCGGAGGCTGGCGGATGTTTGACGACCAAAGCCGCGAACGGCGATTACGGCACGGACAGCGCCACCACGCTGGCAAGCATTTCGGGCACTTTGAACGTTTCTATCACCAGTCCAACTCAGATCGTACCCTGCCTTGTGATGGAAAACATGGCCTCGCCCGGTGCAACATCTAAGGATCCATGGTACTTCTATACCGATGGATCGAGTTCTGCAAATGGTTGCAAGGATACCTCGCACACATCCACCAACATAGACTCCATCTTCGGCGCGATCTCCGCGACGTTTGTAAAGCCGCGGTTGGTTCCAAATAACCTCACATAGACCAGTACAAGTGCAAATCAATTCTTCCCGGCGATTCCATGGTTGGAATCGCCGGGATTTTTAATTGGATGCGTATCCTGCTCTGAGACAGGAGAGCGCCAATGCCCCGAGTTACGAAGGACCCTAATCCAGGCAGCAGCGTCAAGAATCAGGCTCTAGCGCGCGTCCCCACACCCGCCAGCCTTGATCGCTCCTGATGCTCTTGAGAACCATCGGCGGTTATCTGGAAGCGGCCAGCTTAAGTTATTGGGTGCGAAAACTGCCACGCTTTGCGATATGGCCGACCGAGTTATAGGGCAAAGCTACTGTTCAGACTCTTCGGGGATGATCAGCAGCACTTCGACTTTGACGTTCTGCCCGTTTTGCATTGCCGGCCTGAACTGCCATTGGGCGAGCGCATTCAGGACAAACTGCTTCTGGGCGAAGTCCGGTGGGAAGGCAACTGTAAGGGCCTCGAAGCGGCCTGCCTGATTCACAAAGCCGTGAACCATCAGAGCATCGGCATCGATTGCGCCGGGCTCGATGTTGGGGCGCACAATGCTATAAGGCCAGGGTGCTTCGACGTGCGTTGTGGTGCCGGCTGCGGCGCTTTCGGCGTGCGAGAGCGAGAACTGCAAGATCCAGTTCTTGGCCAGGCCCACTGGCAGGTAGACGGTATAAGCAACCCTTCCGCTCCATACATCAGCGATCTCAGGGTATCTGTCACGCAGCGCGGAACCGACGACCACTGCGCCAAACTGGCCCTCTTTCGGCCGCGCAATATGAGTCGTCAAGGAGCGGCCGCCAAGTCCTCGCCCATTCTCTGCGCCATCCCGCGATTCACCTGCGCTGCCTGAGCCCTGCTTGCCTCCTGTTCCGCTTTGTCCGCCTGCAGGGTTGCCGTGCCCTGCATGGGAGGCATCCGTTGCCTTTCCTGGCGCCATTGCGCCTGACGAATTCGAGGCGGCGGATTGATTGACAGGTGGAAGATTCAACTGTCCATTTGCCATGCTTTTATCAGAGAGCGAGATGACCGTGCCAGTGGCTTGTTGCGCAGAGCCGGCGGCGGTTGACATAGAAGACGGAGGCGTCGGCTTGGGCCCGGCGACAATCACGGGCGAAGTGGTGCTGGAAAGAATGGGCTGCTTTGGCATCGGGATATCGGTGGGCCTGATGGCAATATCAGCCAGCCTCAACGAGTTGTTCGGCCTTTGAATAATGGACTTCATGTTGGCAACAGGCGGGGGCTGGGGCTTGGGCGCGACGATCGTTCTGACTTCAACCTTGGCCGTATTCCAGATGACAACCGTAGGAAGCGGAAGATCGACGGGGATCTTGAGAGGCTTAGGAATATCCGGCTGCACCAGGGTCTGCTTTGCCTTCGGCGCCTCAACCACCTGCCGCATCAGTTCCGGCTGCGGATCGGGAGTTCCTCCCTTTGGGAGCGTAATGTCTTTTGGGTGCAAGCTGGGATCTTTGATGGCGCTTGCTGCTGCGCGCTCGACTTCAGGATCGAGTGATTGCAAGTCGAGATGCCGTATGGCGTATCGCTCGGAGATCGCCACGTGCTTGACCTTGGGCGCGGCGAGAATACCGAAGAAGATCAGAGCGATGACCGTGGTATGGGCGACCATCGAAAACAGAAAGGAGTATGGCCGCTTGTCCAGCTCGGGTTGTGCGGAAAAGAGAGAGATTGCGGGGGAAGAACTCATCACCGAAGAAACTCCCTCCCATGCACCGCTTGGCTCTGTTGCGTTCGAGGCTGCGCATGATGCGCACTCAACGTGATTGCGCGCAGAAGGCGCCGCCGTCCCATCAAAGTTCCATTATAATGTTTCCAGAATCTCACATGATTGCGATCTCCCATATAACACTCTTGATACCTCCTTTGCTAGCGGCTTGTCTTCCGGCAGACGGCAGAGTGCATTTCGGAGATACAATCAACTCGCAAGGAACTTGTTTGGCAATCCGTCCGCTGGACTTATAATTCGGCGTACAATCGTAGTTGGTTTTCTTGGGCGCAGTAATTGCCACAAGGGACAGAAAGGCGAAGCTGGCTTGGCAGCCAGTTCAAGTGGGCCTCAAAAATGAACCGAAGATTGACCATGATCCTACTCGCCGCTTTCGGCATAGCCGCCATATGCACGTTTGCGGTCTATCATCTGGTCCGCGGGCGCATGTCGGCTAAGCCAGTAGCGACAGCGGCCGTTGTTGCGGCCAAGACTGACATCAAACTCGGCACCATTCTTAAAGCCGAAGATCTGACGACGATCGGGATTTCAGGAACGCCGCCAGTGGGCTCCATTCTCGATAAGGACAAGAGCCGGGTGATTGGGCGGGGCGTCATATCCGACCTATATAAGGATGAGCCCATCATGGAGAATCGTCTGGCGGCTGTCGGCGCCGGCGGCGGGTTGGCCCCCGCCATTCCAATTGGCATGAGAGCGTGCGCCGTGAGGGTCGATGAGGTGGTAGGCGTTTCAGGCTTCGCTACTCCTGGAATGCGCGTGGACGTTGTCATGTCCGGCGTACCTCCTGGCACGGTTGATCCCACAAAAGGCATTGAGGCAAGAACGGTACTTCAGAATATCCAGGTGCTGTCTGCCGGCACTGAGTATTCACAGGTCAAGGACCAAGAGGGCAAGGCAAAGCAGGTACAGGTTGTCAATCTGCTCGTGACCCCGGACCAGGCGCAGACCCTTGAACTGGCGAGCAGCCAGGTGATCCGGCTTGTGTTGCGCAATCCGCTGGACACGAAGACCGATCCAGTGATCGGCACGGCCACCAGCAACCTCTTTACGGGCTCGAACGCACCTCCAGAGAAGCCGAAAAAAGTAGTGGTGGCAAAGGCTCCCAAAGCTGCCCCGCAGCAGTTCTCCATTGAAGTGATCAACGGATCGAAATCGACTCAAGAAAAATTTGCTTCTCCCGAGGGACACCAGTGAGAGCGAAGACTGGCATTACTATCGCATTTTGCAGCGCATTGTCTTTAGCACTCTGCGCCGGCGCGGGCCTTCGGGCTCAAACTCCATCTTCTCCTTCTCAGCCTGCCAGTTCCGCGAATCAGGACTCGGCGAATGATCTGTCCGTTGCAGTCGGCAAGACCGTTCTGGTGGACATTGCATGGCCGATCAAGCGAATCGCCAATAATATGGCCGAGATCGCTGATGTCCACGCGACAAGCCCAACCGAGGTGATGGTGCAGGGCAAAACCCCCGGCGAGACGAGCCTTATTATCTGGGATACACACGGTGGCCGGCAGTTCTTCAATGTAACTGTGCGTCCCAATACCTCCGCGCTGAACGACCATCTCGATGCGATTCGCCGCGAACTCAGAACGGAGCTTCCTGGGCAGAGCTTGAAGGTCAGCGCAGAGAATGGCTCAATCTTCCTGCGCGGAACGGTGAAGGATCTTAATAGTTCCGAGCGCGCAGTCAAGATTGCCACGGCAGGTCTGCCTCCCGTTGTCGCCGGCGGCGCCGCCGGTAAAGTTGTCAACTTGCTCAATGTCGATGTTCCGCCAGGCGATCAGCAGATTCTGCTGAAGGTTCGTTTTGCAAGCATCGATCGCAGCAAGGAGACAAATTTCGGTATCAACATCTTCGATCTGGGCGGACTGAATACAGTTGGCGGGATCACGACAGGGCAGTTCTCTCCTCCGACGATTACGAGTTCATCGGGGACGACGGGAGCGACGGCTACGTTCTCGAACGAGCTGAATATGCTTGTTCTTAACCCGGGCGGCCTGCCTTTCGGCGTTGATATTGAAGCCATGGAGGCCAAAGGCCTGGTCGAAGTTCTGGCAGAGCCTAATGTCCTTGCAGTAAATGGAAAACAGGCAAGCTTCCTGGCAGGTGGAGAGTATCCCTATCCTGTCGTTCAAGGTGGTTCAGGTGGTTCGGGCTCCTCGGTCTCAATCATGTTCAAGCAGTATGGAGTTCGCCTGGACTTCATCCCTACCATCACTCCACGCGGGACGATCCGTCTTCAGGTGGCTCCTGAAGTCAGTGCGCTCGATTTCAGCAATGCCATCCAGGTCTCTGGATTCAATGTGCCTGCGATTACCTCGAGGAAGATGAAGACCGAGGTTGAGTTGGGGGATGGTCAAAGCTTTGTGCTGGGTGGATTGCTGGACAATCGCGACACCGAGACATTTACGAAGATCCCGTTCCTGGGCGATATTCCGATTCTTGGCAAGTTCTTCCAGTCGATCGCGAAGAAGAAGAACAATACAGAGCTGATTGTCATTGTGACGCCTGAGATTGTCGCTCCGATTCCTGCTGGCTCTCCGTTGCCGCAACTGAAGACGCCTGGGAAGTTCCTGCCCCCGAACAGCGGTATCCCGATGAACAACCCGGATGCAAAGACTGCGGATAACACACTGCCGCCTGCACCAACGGCTGTTCCAGTCGAGAAGTTGATCGACAGCATGAGGCCGGGGCCGTCATTGGTGGTCGAAGGCAGCTCTGGATTCGGGAGTGCATCAGGCAGCGCCTCTTCTACCGCCGCACCTGCTCCGCCCGCGCAGTGATCTTTGCGGCTGCCCTTTCCGGGCAGCCGCAATGTTTTCTTAAAATGCGCACTGAAGCGGTTGGCTAGAGAAAATCCGAGACAGCCAGATGAATCCGTTCCGATCGATGATCGTGGGACTACGGAAAGCTTTTCCTCCGCACATCTCTGCCTCCCCGGCAGTCTGTGTATGCGTCAAAAATCAGACGCGCAACACCATGCTTGCGACCCGCATGGAAGTGGCCGATAGCGGGCCAACGCGCAATAAAGGGCTGCTTGGACGCGAGGGACTCGCTGACGGAGAAGGTCTGTGGATTATTCCTTGCGAGGCCGTGCACACCTTCTGGATGCGATTTTCAATAGATCTTGTCTATCTGGATAGCAAGAAGCGAATTCGGAAACTGGTGAGCGAGGTGCCTCCATGGCGCCTTTCGGCTTGCCTTTCAGCTCATTCCATCCTTGAACTTCCGGCAGGTACAATCCGGAAAACGAAAACAGAACGTGGAGACGCCCTCGAGTTAGTAGCTCTAGTCAATCCTGCCGACGACTCAGTTGCCATACAAGAGTAATCCAATCCCACAAACATAAAGGATGCAGGCCTCATTCTTGCGAGACCAGAGCTGGCTCAATTGCGCTCATCTCAGGGTGACGCCACTCCTTGACCACCGAATAGACAGCGGCTGCCACGGTGAGAGCTGCGGAGGCTCGCAGCAGAGCGGGGTGGGCGATAAGGAATGTGTAGCCAAACCTGGCCGAGAGCGACCAGCACAGGACGATTCCAAGATAAGCCATGGCGGCACGGTATTTGCGGCAACCTGCGTATGCCGAGAAGCAGCCGAAGGCCAGTCCAGGTATCAGGTCGATGACATAATGTTCGCCGGTCGATAGCGTGGCCAGCGCCGTCCCAGCAAGAAAGACAATTGCTATTGCCCGCCAAAGTCTGCCAGGGGCAAAGAGAAGCATTACAAGCGCCGTGGCAATATGCAAGGAGGGGAAGGCATTCATGATTCCGATGAGACGCATCACATTTGCCTCGACAGCGGGCGGGTGAAGCCATAGCGCACCAAAAGCATAGACAGGGCCGCAGGCTGGAAAGATGGCATAGACGAGCGGTCCAACCAGCATCTCCGCAACATAAGCCATGACAAAAAAGCCACGGAGCCTTCGGCCGCGAATCACGATCAACCAGCCGATCATCGCTGGAACGATGATGTGATAGACCACGCGCAGCGGAATTCTCATGAATCCTTGCAGAGGAAGTGCGATCGCAGTCGATGAGACTCCAAGCGAAGCATCAAGCCGATAGAGGACATGGTCGTATTTCCAGGGGAGAAGGCCCTCTTCGGTGCCCAGAACAAGCGTGAACAACCAGGGATACAGCATACTGATTACGAGAGCAATCACAACAATAGGGCGGGATTTGTCCTTCTGGTCTTTGAGCATCCAAACCATGGATGCCAACAAAGCCAGCAATGCAATGGTGCCCGGATTGAGTATGATTGCGAGCAGTTTCACGCTTCTCTCCTTGTCGTATGCTGGATGGCCACAGTATAGAAGATTGGGGCAAAGCCTTTTTATAACTCTCTCTTTCTGTCGATGAAAGTTCCGGTGTTCCGAAGGGATGACCGCAATGCGCGACATGCGGCTGAGACCCCTATTTTCCAGGCTCAACGGCAAGTTCAGATCATTATGAGGGAGGAAGATTCAACTCTTTGATTACTGCGTAGATTACGTGGCCGCCGCAAGTGCGCGTGGATGTACAAAAAACCGATTGCACGATCAGAAACAGCCATCCGCTGCGGATAGAGAGGACAATCCCAGATGGATCAAGTTAACTTGAAATTCGCAGAAGCCAATGCTTGCCGCGAAACATCCGAAGGCAAGCCCAGGGACCGGATCAATAACAAAACGTACACTAGTTGAATCGTGGTAACCCCCTTTCACAGACGGATGAAGCCATCCCTCACCCAAAGCGTTGTTTGGCCTGCGCACCGTAAAACAGCATCCAGCAGTTGGCCGATAGCCAAATCGGCAACGTATGCCAGACGACTTGATTCTTCTGATGCCAGGTCTCGGTCCCACAAAACAGCAGACCATCATGGGAAAATGTGCCTATGGAGTGCGATCTGAGGGATAGGCAGGCACGCTGCGGGCCGCACCTTGGTAATGTATACACGCTGGGACTCCCGGATCCAATATGTATACAATTGTTTACATGTCCAAATTGCCTCGATATGCCACATGTTTATATGTTGTTGATTTATATGGGTAAAAATCAAAATCAGTGATGGCATGCAACGTGCATATAGAAGGGTGACCCGGCCTGAAGCTGGGAAATTCAACCTACGGAGAGGATCCAAATGAATACCATGATCACGAAGATGTATCTGAAGCTCCAGGACCTGATGAACCGCGAAGAAGGTCAGGATCTGGTCGAATACGCGCTGGTTATCGCTCTTGTTTCCGTCGCTGCCGTTGCTGGCCTGGGCACCTTGGCCACCAAGATTGTTGCCACATTCGCCTCGATCAGCAGCTCGCTCTAGTTCTGATTGGTACGACCTTCGCGATAGCAGAGTAACAATGTCGCGAATCTGATCCTAAACCAGCTTCGGTCCATTGCGGGAGAGGCGAGCAGAGCAGAGCGAATGCTTTGATCTGTATCTTCTCCCGCAGATGAACGGAACAGCAATTCATCTGAGTAGTAAGAAGGAACCAGAATGTGGACTGAGTTTAGGAAGATTCATTTCAAACTTGAAGGCCTGATGAAATGCGAGGAAGGTCAGGATCTGGTTGAATATGCGTTGGTAATCGCTTTGGTTTCAGTTGCTGCGGTCGCCGGCTTGCATACCTTGGCCACCAAGATTGTCGCCACTTTCAGCTCGATCAGCTCTTCTCTTTAGCCTCGATTGAGGCGATTCCTGCGGTGGCTGGTTAGTGCCATCTCGGCTGAAGTGATCCATCAGTTTTTGCCCGTCGTGGAAGGATATCGCGAGGCAGTTGCTTTGGATGCCCTTTCTCAGTAAGTAATCTGAAGATGACCCAAATCACCGGGAGACGACTATGATGCGGTACGCGCTTTGGAGAATTCGCTACGTATTTCAAAGCCTCATCCTGCAGGAAGACGGTCAGGATTTGGTCGAATATGGCTTGATCGTTCTCATGTGCGTGATTGCATCTGTCGCATCGGTGGGGAGTCTGGCTACGATTATCGTCAACTATTTCCAATACATCAACACACACCTCTGGTAATTTCGTCTGAAACCACTTGGAAAGGACCGGCATCCTGCTGACCGGTCCTTTTTCTCTTGGCAGTAGAAAATCGCAAAGCATATTAGGCGCTCGGTGTGTTTCCCTCCCTTGTTAATCAATCAATTGATCAGTTCTGAGCGAGGAGATTACAGCACTCCAAATGGAAGAGCTTTAATGCGGCACCCTTCGCATCGCCGCTGTATAGTACCGTTATGCTCCTGTCCACTCCTTCGCAACCGGGCCCTTCGCTGGTCTTGATAGAGGCTGGCCTGACGGGGATGGCCATTATCGTGGTCCTGGCATGGCCACGCCTTGGCTCCCGCTTTTTCTCGCGCGTGGAGAGTGCATGGGGCAGGCTGGCGCGGCGCAAGAGCCTGTCCGTCGCTGTTGTCGGCTTCTCCGCGCTTCTGTTGCGGATTGCCCTTCTTCCTTTATGCCCCGTCCCCTTACCATTCTCTCCGAATGATTTCAGTACCCTGCTTGCGGCGGAGACGTTTTCGCAGGGGCGACTGGCCAATCCGACCCCAGCCATGTGGATGCACTTGGAGAGCATTCACATCACCATGCAGCCCACCTATACGTCGATGTACTTTCCGGCGCAGGGGTTGGTGATGGCGGCCGGAAAGGTCCTGCTGGGGAGCCCATGGTTTGGGATTCTGATTACGTCCGCGCTGATGTGCGCCGCCATCTGCTGGATGCTGCAGGCATGGCTTCCGCCTACTTGGGCCTTGCTCGGCGGAGTGCTGGCGATTCTGCGACTGGGGCTCTTCAGCTACTGGATCAATACCTATACGGGGGGCGGTACGATTTCGGCTCTTGGTGGAGCGCTGGTGCTGGGAGCGATGCCGAGATTATTGAGGACGGCGCGGTTTCGCTACGGGGTGCTGATGGCCGTGGGCATCGTGCTTCTGGCGCTGACTCGCCCCTACGAAGGCTTGCTGGTTTGCCTGCCTGTTTTGATCGTGCTGGGCCATTGGGTTTTGTTTGGAAAGAACCGGCCGCCGGCCGCCGTGCTGCTACGCCGCGCCGTGGCGCCCATAGCGCTGATCGTTGCCGCTGGCGCATGGCTGAGTTACTACGACTATCGGGCATTTGGCAGCCCATCGATACTCCCCTACACGATTGCTCGCAACACCTATGCCGTGGCGCCGTATTACGTGTGGCAGTCACCGCATCCCATGCCAAACTATCGGCACGATGAGATGCGGCGCTTCTATACCGAGAGCGAAGAAGTCGACATTGTGAAATTGCATAGCGTCTCCGGCTTTCTTCTGCAGACTCTGAAGAAGTTCAGCTTTGCGATGATGTTCTTCACAGGCGCTGTCTTTCTGCCTTTGTTTATCATGGGGCGGCGCGTGCTGATGGATCGCCGGCTCCGTTTCCTGGTTCTATGTCTTCCTCTATGGGGTGCCGGGATGGCGATCAGCGTCTTTCTTATCCCTCACTATCTTGCTCCGTTTGTGGCGGCGTTCTATGCGCTGGGCTTGCAGGCCATGCGCCACCTTCGCTTGTGGAAGCCCGAAGGCAAGACCGCCGGCCTGACGCTGGCGCGGCTGGTTGTGACACTCTGCTTCGTGATGGCGGGATTGCGTCTCTTCGCGGAGCCGCTTCACCTGACCCCACCCCAATGGCCGGGGGCGCTGTGGATTGACTGGTGGTACGGTCCAGGGCACTTCGGTACGGAGCGCGCGAAGATTGAATCTCAACTTGAGCGGCTTCCGGGGCCGCAACTCGCCATCGTGCGATATTCCCCAAAGCACTACCCCATGGACGAGTGGGTCTACAACGCCGCGGAGGTCGACAACTCAAAAGTGATCTGGGCTCGTGAGATGGATGCCGCGAATAATCTGGAACTCATGCGCTACTACAAAGACAGGCAGGTCTGGCTCGTGCAGCCGGATGCGCCTGCGAAGGGCTTGACCGCATTCCCTAAGCCGGAAAGCGAGTCTGCATTACCATCGAGACCGTAAAATGATTGTTATTGCCAAATCCTGGACAATCCAGAGTACGGAGTGACGATGAACCGCATCCCCACCCTCGATGGTGTGCGCCGAGAACTCCGTTCGCGCTGGCCCGAATGGACCGCGTTAACCTTATTCGCGGTTGTGGTCGCGGTCGCCATTCCCTACCATGAGCCGTGGGGAGATGAGGCCCAGGCATGGCAGTTGGCGCGAAACCTCTCACTCCACGATCTCTTTCAGACCTACATTCGTTATGAAGCTACGCCGGGTCTCTGGCATTTTCTGCTTTGGATACTATGTCGTCTGCACGTTAGCTATGCTGGTATGCACTGGATTTGCGGCGGAATCGCTATAGCATCGACATCGCTGCTGATCTTACGGTCTCCATTCCCTCGCTATCTCAAGCTCACTTTGCCGTTTACCTTCTTTCTTCTTTTTCAATATGCTGTGGTCGCGCGCGGTTACGTGCTTGTGCCTCTGTTGCTTTTCATAATTGCCGACACCTGGAAGAAACACCCACTGGTTGTGGCTGTGACTCTTGGGTTGCTGGCGAACTGCGCTCTCCACGCCGCAGTGATCTCTGGCGGGCTCGCGATGGTGTGGCTGGTCGAGCAGTTCCGCGCGGGATGCCTCAGAGATTCTTTGCGCCGCCGCAATCTCTTGTTCTATGCGTTGATCGTTCTTGCTCTTTATGCGTTCGCTTTATGGACCGCCTGGCCCCCGAGCGATCTGGCAGGACACATCTCGTTTGACCGTTCGCTGAGGCCATCATTCGCTGTTTCCAGTCTTGCGGCGATTCTGATGCCGATCTGCCAGCCGACGATTCTGGCCTTCCCTTTCTGGATTGTGATCGTCCCCGTGTTTGTTGTTCGGCGAAGCCTCTTGTACTTATTGCCGGTGCTGTTTTTCGCTCTATTCTCCGGTGCGGTATTCTGCGTCTTCTGGCATTGGGGACTCCTGGTTCCTCTGCTGATCGCCCTGCTCTGGATGACCTGGCCTTCACAGAAGACCGGGCTGGCTCCGGCTGAGATCGTTGGACGGGTTGCAATCCTCTACATGGCCTGCTCGCAAATTCTCTGGTCGGGATATGCGATCTGCTTCGATCACTCCAACGCCTACGCGCCCAACCTTGCTGCCGCTCAATTTCTGATGCCGCACGTCAAGGCCGGAGAGACGATTGCTGTGACCTACCTCGATGAATCGGCTGGTTCTCATTCTGCAAATAACATCTATAACGCAACCGGGATTCTTCCATATTTTGACCACAGCATCTACATCAATCAGCGAGACCCATTCTATTTATGGAGCGATAAGAATCCTTCTGAAAGCCTCTTCCATGCGCTTCTGCCATCGCATCCGAGCATTGTTCTGGTTGAAGCGTCGAAAAAGGATGCCGATCTCCCCATCGATCTCACAGGCGAGAAAGCCAGGCTTCTGATGAACTCCGGATACAGGTTTACCAATGAATTCTGCGGTTCGGTGCCGTTTCACACGCAGTTGATGTTGACCAACTGCCACATGATCTTTCAGTATGAGGGCCATGTCCCATAAGCTATTGCAGGGCTCTGCACGATGCGCAAGATTGCATGCGCGTTGAAGGTGAGACAAGTAAGTTATGGCGTTCAGATCACGGAGCAAAGATGAGCCGCATTCCGACCTTTGATGGCATACGCATTGAGTTCCGTTCGCGCTGGCCTGAATGGTCTGCCGTTTCCGTCTTTGCAGCGGTGGTCGCCATTGCCATCCTTCACCATGAGCCGTGGGGCGACGAGGCTCAGGCATGGCAGTTGGCGCGGAGCCTTTCACTGCGCGAGTTGTTTCAGACATTCATGCGTTATGAGGTATCGCCGGGACTATGGCATTTTCTCCTTTGGATTCTGACCCACGCCCACGTCAGCTATGCCGGCATGCACTGGATCTGCGGGGCGATCGCTGTTGTCTCGACGTCTTTGCTTGTCTTCTACTCGCCTTTTCCTCGCTATCTCAAACTCAGCCTGCCATTCACATTCTTCCTTCTGTTTCAGTACGCCGTCGTCGCACGCGGTTACGTGCTCGTTCCTCTGCTGTTGTTCGTCGTCGCATTCTGGTGGAAGAAGGGCCCGTTGGTTGTGGCCGTCGCCCTGGGTTTGCTGGCGAACTGCGCACTCCACGCCGCTGTCATTTCAGGCGGGCTTGCGATGGTGTGGCTGGTTGAGCGGTTGCGCGCGGGAGACGCCAGCCGCCCCGTACGCCGCCGCAATCTCTTGTTTTGCGCGTTGATCGTCGTTAGCTTCTATGCCTTTGCACTTTGGACAGCTTGGCCGCCAAGCGACCTGGGGAGTCATATTTCGTTTTTCCGCTCGATGAGACCTTCATTCTTCGTCTCTGCCTTTTTGGCGCTCTTCATGCCAATTTGCCAGCCGGCAATTCTGTCGTTTTTTTTCTGGCTCGCAATCATCCTCGCCTTCATTGCCCGGCGGAGGCTTTTGTATCTCTTGCCGGTGTTGCTTCTTGCTGTCTTTTCCGGGGTCGTACCCAGCAGTTTCTGGCACTGGGGACTTATCGTGCCTCTGCTCATCAGCCTGCTTTGGATGACCTGGCCCGCGCCGGAAACCGGCAGATCGGTGTATGAAATGGGCGGACGGGTGGTCCTGATTTACATGATCGCCACGCAGATCTTCTGGTCGGCCTATGCCATGAGCTTCGACCATTCCAAAGCCTATTCGGCCGATCTTGCCGCCGCTCAGTTTCTCCGGCCTCTCGTCGAGAATGGAGCCACAGTCGCCGTCACATACTTCGAAGGGCCGCCGATGCATGTTGCGAGTGCAACCGGGATACTTCCTTATTTTGACCGCAATATCTACGTGAACCAGCCATATCCATTCTATTTCTGGGGCGACAAGAATCCATCCGACAGGCTCTTCGATGAGCTTCTGCCTTCGCACCCGAGCATCATCGTTGCCGAGGCGCCGCAAAAGCAACCCAAGCCGATGATCGACTTAGGATCAGAGAGAGCCAGGCTGCTCACGAACTCCGGATACAGGCTCACGAATGTATTTTGCGGGTCCATGCCGTTTCGCACGGAATTGGTGTTCACAAACTGCCACTTGATCTACCGGTATGCCGGTGATGCGCAGTGAGCGGCTATGGAGTCGATCGCGGAAAGAAAGCTCCGATCCATGGGAGATCGACAAAGAGCAAGAGCACAACGAGCGCCACGCAGATCGCAAGGGGAAGCATGAGCATCGGTTCGCGATAAAGATGCTCGGGGTTTTGTACGGCGCTTTCGTGGCGGAACGAGAGGCTGAAGTATGCCGCCATGAGCCATGCAATGCAAGGGAACGAGAGAATCAGCTCGATGCGATAGCGCATCATGAACGCGCCAAAGAACAACATGCAGGCGGCGGCATAGAAGGTGGCGGAGTTCAAGAGCGACTCTTCGCTGTAGTGAGCGAAGGAACTGCGGTAGCTGGCGGCGACGGCGGGGTTGGCGATCTGGCGATACTCCGAGAAGCGCTTGAGGCTCATGAAATAGCATCCCAGCATCCAGTAGGAGATGAGCAGAGATGCCGGTGGAAGCATTACCGTGACCACCGCATACCAGCCGAGGCAAAAACGCAGCGGATTGTTGATGGATTCGCTCAGGACATCGATATAGGGAAGGTCTTTGCTGCGGATGGGCGGGATGTTATAGATGCATCCCATGACCCAGAGCGCGGCGGCGCTCAACAGGAAACCTCGTCCGAGCACGCTCGCAAGCGCGAGTCCGGCGATCATCATTGCGATCCATTGCACATAGCCCCATCCTGTATGAACCAGGCCGCTGGCGGCAGGCCGGTTCTTCTTGGTGGGGTGCAGGCGATCGAATGGTGCGTCGAGAATCTCGTTGATGACGTAGTTGCTGCAGGCAATGATGGTCGATGCGATCAATCCGATGAGAATGCGAACCAGCACTGCCGATGAGAGGCCGATTCCGGCCAGCGACATGGCCAGAATGATGCCGGGGAGGATGAAGATCTGCTTGATGCTGTGATCGAGCCTCATGATGCGCAGATGCGCAACGATGCGCTCAGAGGCTCGGATAGGGCGAGGACTGCATTGGTCGATCTTCACATGCATCATGTTATCGCATCGCACGCCCTTGGCAATGCGCCGCTATGCCGTGGCTCGTTGCTGCTCGCGGGCACCCAGGCGCACGCTTACTACCTTTGAGACGCCGGGCTCCTGCATGGTGACGCCGTAGATCATGTCGGCCGTCTGCATCATCCGCTTGGAGTGGGTGACGATCAGGAACTGCGTCTCCTTGCCGAGTGAACGAAGCAGTTCGGCGAGGCGTCCGACGTTGGTCTCATCCAACGCCGCGTCCACTTCGTCGAGCGCGCAGAAGGGGCTGGGCTGGAATTGGAAGATGCCGACCAAAAGAGCCAGAGCAGTGAGCGACTTCTCTCCGCCAGAGAGCAGCAGCACGTTTTGCAGCTTCTTGCCCGGAGGCGAGGCTACGATCTCCAAACCGCTCTCGGCTTGGTTCTCAACGTCCGTGAGGCGCAGGAAGGCCTGTCCGCCGTGGAAGAGCCGCGAGAAGACCTGGGCGAAGTTCTCGTTGATGCGGGCAAATGCCTCGTCGAATTTTTCGCGCGAGATCTGATCGATCTCCTTGATGGTGTCTTGCGTGTTTTCGATCGACTCCATCAGGTCCTTGCGTTGCGTCTCGAGGAAGCCGTGGCGGCTGGCGGTCTCTTTGTACTCTTCGAGAGCCATCATGTTCACTGGGCCCATCTGCTCGATGCGCTGGCGCAGTTCGCGGCAGGTCTCTTCTTGAGCGGCCAGTTCATCGCCGGCCAGATACACGATCTCGGAATCGGCGCGCAGGGCAGAGGCCTCAAGATTGACTTCGGCCAGGCAGCTTGCCTCGAGGTGTTCCAGGTCAGATTGCAGCTTGGCTACTTCGCTGGCGCGGATGGAGCGGTTTTCGCGCAACTGATCCAGAATGGCTCGTCCGCTTTTGAGTTGCGTCTCCATCGTTGCCAGTTGTTGCCGGAGGGTCTGCGCCTCCGTGGTCACCTTCTGCGCCTGAGCCAGCGCCTCGGCGCGCATCGCCGTCAACTCCTGCTCGCGCTGTGCAAGCTCGGCACTTTCGCGGATACGCTGCTCGCGTTCCGCAGTGGCGGCGGTTCGCTGTTGATCGATCGATTGAACGCGGCGCTCCAGATCGGAGTGGAGCCGGTCAATGCGCTGGAAGGCGGACTCTGCGCCGCGCCGGCGCTCTTCGAGGCCTGCCAGTTCCGCAGTCAGTTCAGCTGCTTCCTGCTGCATGGCTTCGCGTGCCTGCCGCAGCAAGGCCAGCTTGGCCTGCAACTCATCGAGAGCGGCTTCGGCCGTTCGCTGCTCGGCTTCGAGACGCAGCAATTCTTCGTGTTTCTGGTCGATGGAGAGGCGCTTGGCTTCGCGGGCGTCCTTGTTGCGCGCGGCCTGACCGATCCACTCCTGCAAGCGCCGCTCGACACGTTGCGTCTCAGACTCGAATTGCTTCAGCGCCGCGCCCTGATCGGCTGCTGCGCGCTCTGCCAGACGCCGCTCTTCGCTGCGAGCCTCAAGTTGCGCGGCCAACTCCTCGATGACCTGAACGAGTGCTGCGGCTTCGGATTCCGTCTGGCTCAAGTCGGCTTCGAGCTTGGCCAGCTTGCCCTCTGCGCCGCGCAATTCGCGCTTGAGCGCTAGTGGGCCTTCACTGGCCGGCTTGCCGCCGGTCACTGTCGCGTTGTGAAAACACTCACCCTCAGGCGTCAAGAAATAGGCGTGCGGATGATGTCCGGCCAGACGCAGCGCCTCGGCGGGATCGTCGACCAGATAGCCGTTGCCGAGCTTGGGAAGAATCGTTTCGAGGGAGCGGCCAAAGCCGTTCAGCACGCGAATGGCATCTTTCAACGGAGTGACGCCGGGGCCGCTGATGGTGTCTTTGCACTCCACGAAAAGCGCGATCTGCTCCGCCGAATGAATCAGGAAGGTCGCACGGCCATCGACGCCGGACTTGAGCAGTTGGACGCCTTGCTCGGCGGCCACCCAGCTCTTCACGACGACATAATTCAACTCTTCGCGCAGGAACTCGTCGACCACGCCTTCATACTCGCCGCTGACTTCGATGAAGTCCGCGAGTGTGCCCACAGGCGCCATGCCTTGCCCGAGCGCGCCGGGTTTCAGAAGGCGTCGCACGGTGTCAGTGGAGTAGCTATGGTTGCGGATCAGAGATTGCAGCGAGTCGCGCCGGCCGGCGACTGTGGCTTGCTCGCCGCGCAGTTGGTTGACGCGGCTGCGCAGAGCATTCTCTTCAGCACGGCGGGCTTGAAGAGCTTCGCGAAGTTGCGCGATCTCGCCTTCCAGCCGCTTGAGCGACTCGGCGGCGGACTCGAAGACCTGCCTCGCTTGGCCGCTCTGCACGCCCAGATTCTCAAGCTCATTGCGTGCCTGGCCCATCTCGGCTTCGAGCCGCTCGGCTTCGCGCTCCAGAGCGGCAAGGCTCTCTTCGCTCTGGGTCGTATGGTTGCGGGCATTGCCGGCCAGGGTCAGCAGGTGCATGGCGTGACGGCGGCTTGTCTCCAACTCGCGCTCTGAAGTGAAGACCTCTTCGGCGGCCGTGCGCGCCTCTTGCTGGCGTGCCTCGACCTTTTGGCGAAAGGCCTTGGCTTCGCCGGCGGCTGTGTCGAGGAAGCTGCGCTGCTGCGTGCGCTCCTCGGCAATCGAAGCCAACTGCAGCCGTGTCTGCTCCAGTTCGGAGCCGGCTGCCGTGATGCGCGTTTCGAGTTCACTGACGCGCTCGGCGTTCGACCGTTCACGCGCCGCAGCCCGCTCCAGTTCAACGGCTGCCGAGTTGGCCCGGTTCTGCGCATCCTGACCTTCGTGGTCCAACTGGTAGCCGCGCTCGGTGAGTGCGTGCTGGCTGGCCTCTTCCGTCTCAATCTCAGAAACGGATGCGTTGATCTGCTCTGTGAGGGCGGTGATCTCCTGCTGGAACTTGACCTGATCGGCGTCCATCAGTGCCATGCGGCTGGCCAGCACCACGCGCAGCTTTTCGCGCAACTCACCGCGAGCCACGGCGAAACGCTCGGCCTTCGAGGCCTGCCGCTTGAGGCTGTTCATCTGCCGCGTCACTTCTTCGAAGATGTCGTCGACGCGCGACAGGTTCTGCTTGGCGCTTTCAAGGCGCAACTCGGCCAGCCGCTTCTTGTTTTTGAAGCGCGTGATGCCGGCTGCCTCTTCGATGATCGCCCGCCGATCGTGCGGCTTGGAGCTGAGCAATTGCCCGATGCGCTCCTGGCCGATGATGGCGTAGCTTTCCGGCCCCAGGCCGGTGCCCATGAAGATGTCCTGAATATCGCGCAGGCGGCAGAGCTTGCCGTTCAGCAGGTATTCGCTTTCGCCTGTGCGGAAGAGGCGGCGCGTAATGACCACCTCGCCCTTTTGCGGCGTGCGATGGAACTTGCGGCGGCGAATCTTGAGCACTACAGCTTGCGGCCCCTCGCCGGTCGTGAAGGTCTGCGGCTTGTCGGAGTTCAGCTCCTGCTGCTCCGGCCCGTCTTCATCGATGACCTGGCCGGGCTGCTCGTTGGCGATGATCTCCTCGGCTTCGCTGGCGTGCTGGCGGCGCACCTCGTCCTCGTCCCAGTCGGTTGGGCCGTCGTGCTCTACCTCGACCAGCGGCTCGACAGGGATCGGTCCCTCGTAGGCCTCGGGATCGACCATGGTGATGGTGACCTCGGCCATGCCCAGCGGCTTGCGCTCGCGGGTTCCGGCAAAGATCACGTCCTGCATGTGCGTGCCGCGCAGGGTCTTGGCGCTCTGCTCGCCGAGCACCCAGCTGACTCCGTCGAGAATGTTGGACTTGCCGCAACCGTTTGGTCCCACCACCACGGCAATGCCCGTACCCGACACGGTCAACTCTGTGCGGTCGCAGAAGCTCTTAAAGCCGAGGATGTGGATTTTCTTTAGTTTCAGCATCTTCACTCCGGAAAGCTGGGACTTGACTTGAACAAATTTGGGGCAACCCGCCAACAGCTTGCACAGCGGAAGTTCGCCCTCCAATTACAAACTCTACGGACCCTGGGGGGCAGGGTCAACGGTGCTGAGCGGGGATTTTGTGGATAAGGGGGTTCGCAATTCCTGTTCTTGGAATTTCCCAAAAAACCGGTGCAAAATTGGGATTTTTTAAGGAATTTCGGTGAGTTTTTGCACAGGCGCGGATGAGTGGTGAAACCTGGATTCTCCGTGTTTCTTCGCAATTGAGAGTTGCTGCGCGCCTGTGAAGTCGGGTTGCCGGTTCTTGCTACGGAATCCGCTCGTAAGCCTGGTAAACCGGCTCCCATACGTAATCGCGCAGCCGCTCTCTCAAGGTTTCGTCGTCCACCTTCTCAGCGGTGCCGTCGGCCATCGCCTGCTTGGCCACAGCTTCAGCTACCACGAGGCTCACCTTGCGGCAATCGGCGATCGGCGGCAGCAGCGGTGCCTCCGGGTCTGCAATCGTCGGCGAGAGGCTGGCCAGCGCCTTGGCTGAGGCCATGATCATCGCATCTGAGACTCGTGTTGACCGCGATACCAGAATCCCCAGCGCAAGGCCCGGAAAGATGAACGAGTTGTTGACCTGCGAGATCCGCACCTGCTTGCCGTTGACCTCGACCGGCGGAAACGGGCTTCCGGTCCCAACCAGCACGCGGCCATCGGTCCAGCGCAGCAGATCGGCTGGCGTTGCTTCGGATTTCGATGTGGGATTGGAGAGCGGGAAGATCACCGGCCGCTCCGTATGCTTCGCCATTTCGCGAATAATCTCTTCGGCAAATGCGCCGGTCTGCGCCGAGACGCCAATCAAGACCGTGACCCCTGCGTTGCGTACTACGTCCAAGAGTGAGATGGAGCACGAGCCGGGGCCGGAATGGCTGAGCTTCCATCCTTCCACATCGGCTCTCTTGCGTACCAGCGGCTCCTGGCCGGGACGGACACCCTCGCAGCCCTCGACAAGAAGTCCATAGCGATTGAAGCCATAGATGCGCTTGCGAGCCTGCTCCTCGGTCAGACCCTCTTCTTTCATTGCGGCAATCAGCAGGTCGCCGATGCCGATGCCCGCCGAGCCGGAGCCGTACATGGCGATCACCTGGTCTTTGAGAGGACGCCCGGTGGCGCGCACGGCGGCCAGGATCGTTCCGGTCGTGATCGCGGCTGTCCCTTGAATGTCGTCGTTGAAGGTGCAGAGCCGGTCGCGGTAGCGCCTCAGCAGGATCGCTGCGTTCACCCCGGCGAAGTCCTCCCATTGCAGCAAAATGTTCGGCCAACGCCTTTGGACCGCGGTGACAAACTCATCGATGAATGCATCGTACTCGGCTCCGCGCACGCGCTTGTGTTGCCAGCCGATGTAAATCGGATCGTTGAGCAGGGCCTCGCGGTCCGTGCCCACGTCGAGCAGGATCGGCAGGCAGTGCTCGGGCGGGATGCCGCCGAGAGCCGTGTAGAGCGCCATCTTGCCGATTGGAATGCCCATGCCGCCGGCCCCCTGATCGCCCAGGCCGAGAATCCGTTCGCCGTCCGAGACCACGATGCAGCGCACATCGTCAAAGCGCGGGTCGGCGAGAATCTGCTCCATGCGATCCTTCTGCGGATAGCTGATAAAAAGTCCGCGTGGCCGCCGCCAGATCTCGCTGAAGCGCTGGCAGCCCTCGCCCACCGTCGGCGTATAAACGATCGGCAGCAGCTCCTCGGTATAGTGCGCGATCAGCGAGTAGAAGAGCGTCTCGCAGTTGTCCTGCACGTCGCGCATGTTGCTGTACTTCAAGAACCCCGTATCGCGCCCGTCCAGGACGCGCTTGCGGCGTTCCCGCTGGTCATCGAGGCTTCCAATATGCGGCGGCAGCAGGCCGTTCAAGCCAAAGGCGTCGCGTTCTTCCTGCGTAAACGCCGTTCCCTTGTTAAGCCGGGAGTTCGACAGCAGCTCGATCCCGTGAAGACTAGTCCGCACCACGCTGCTTTTTGCCTTGGATTCCTCGCTCATCGCACTCTTCTCCCTGACGCCAATCTGCCTGCCCGAACAAAGGCATACTTCATGCTATCCCGCCGGGAGGGCGATCTCAGGCTGTGAACAGAACAAATCCAAATCTGGCGGTAGGTTTTTCAGTTGAAAACCACGGCTTAATTCTGAGTGAGCATGCGATCCGCTACTGCAGCTCCCATGGGTTCAGTATTGAGACCCCGGTCGCCTCGAAATCTTTCACATTCCGTGTCACCACGGTCATGCCGTGAACCAGCGCGGTTGCGGCGATCAGACAGTCGCGATAAGAACGCGGATTGGGCACTTGCAGCGCTGCGCCTCTCAGCGCGACCGCAGCATCGACGACCAGGATGCGTCCGGCAAAAGCGGGCAGTACGTGATCTTTGATCCAATTGCGAAGAATGGCTCCCTGCTTCGCATCCCGGCGTTCCATCAGCAGGGTCCCTAGTTCCATCTCTAGAATGCAGACGGCGGAGAGAAACATTGATTCTGCTGGAACGCTGTTGGACCAGGCCGCGACTCGGCGGTCCGCTTTGCCTTTCGGCGCTTTGCGCAGCTCTGAGATCACATTGGTGTCGAGCAGGTACATCATGACCAGTCAACCGGCTTGGGGAATTCATCGCCCAATCGAGGCGGATCAAATTCGATTTCGGCGGCCTCGGGCATTGCAATAAGGTCGATGATGCTCTTTCGTTTATTTGTGATCTTCTGGTATTCCTCGATCGACAGTAGCACATGGGCAGGCCGTCCTCGATCCGTGATGAACACGGGTCCCTTGTGGGCGGCGCGCTTGGCTCTGGCGGTGTCCTGATTGAACTCGCGACTGGAAAAGGTAGTGATCGCCACGACGCCCTCCTTAATGTATGTACGTTGCTACATTGTAGCACGCAATCAGCTATTCGAAGTTCAGCAGTACAACCTCAGAGCGCGTACCGACCCGCATCGGAGGACCCCAGGTTCCCGCGCCGCTCGACGTTAGCACTTGCAGCGCGCCAAATCGCTGCAACCCATCGGTGAATTTCCCAAACGCCCGCCGCGTCAGCCATGTGAAAGGAATCATCTGCCCGCTGTGCGTATGGCCGGAAAGTTGAAGGCTGATACCGGCCTGTTCGACGATGGGCAACCGGTTCGGCACGTGATTGAGCAGGATGCTCGCTCTGCTCCGGTCCAACTCCAGGCCCTCCAGCATCGCTCTCAGACGGATCGGGTAACCGGCATCGCCGTAGCTCATGCCCACAATATCCAGCCCGTCGACCGTCACCTTTTCATTGACGAGAACGCGAATGCCCAGATCCGTCAGAATCCTGGCGTAGTGCGCTGTATCGCCAAACTCATCATGATTTCCAGTCGAGAAGTAGGTCCCCAGCGGCGCAGTCAACTGGCGCAGTGGTTCTGCCAAAGCCGCCGCGTTGGCCTTACCGCCATCGAAGAGATCGCCGGGAATCAGAATTACATCCGGCTTCAGCCGTGCGGCGATCTCCACGATGCGCTGGCTGAATTGCGCTCCATTGACGTGGCCCAGATGCACATCGCTGACGATCAGAGCTGTGCGTCCCCGCCACGAAGCGGGCAGCCCTTCCAGTTCAACGCCGATGCGCCTCACGCGAATGAATCGCGCATTTACCAGCCCGTAGAGGCTGGCTGCCAAAGCCATTCCATAGAGCACAGCGGCTACGAGCGGCTTGTTTGCAGTCAACCCCAACAGCGCTGTCGTCGCTCTTGTCAGCCAGCACAGGCACGCAGCCACAAAGAAGAAATTCAGCAGCCCCAGCCAGACGGAGGCGATCCTGTAGAGAAAGGTGACGGGTCGGCTCGCGGAGTAGAACCCCAGCAGTGCGGCCGCGACAAAGCTGAAGGCCAGCACCGTCGTTGCTACTTGCAATTCCAGCGTTGCCACCGAACTCATCGGCCACCAGAAGGCGATCCAGGTGTGATAGATAAACCAGTGGACGAGCAACAGCATTCCCTGCATTGCCGCAATACCTACCAATGGCCAGGCTCTCAAACCGTATCCCCCTGCATTCAATTCTTGCATGAAGGGCACTCACGGAATGGGTGCCCCACCCTAGCCGTTTTTTTGTTTTTTGCGGCTAGGGTGGGATACCACGAACCCGAATCTGTCTCGAACAACCATCGACCTATCCCCCGCGCCTTTTCTCTGGCGCGGGCGAGCCAAAGGCGTCTGCCGCACCGCAGGTGCCCGAAGGCGGCTGCCGCACCGCAGGTAGTGGCGTGAAACAATCTCTTCATGAACGGAAGCGACGGCGACTCTCTCGGGCTCTACATCTCGATTCCGTTCTGCCGCTCAAAGTGCACTTACTGCAACTTTGCTTCGGGAGTCTATCCGGCGAGCGATCACGCTCGCTATGTAGCACGCCTCATCGAAGATCTTCGCGCAGCCCCTGCGTGGGCTGAGCAAACCGGAGCGGCCCTTCCGCGCCGAGTCGACACTGTCTACCTTGGCGGCGGCACGCCCAGCCTGCTCGCGCCCGAGTTGATCGCGCGACTCTTCTCTTCAATTCGCGCGGAGTTTGCTCTCGATCCCGACGCCGAAATCACCGTCGAGTGCGCACCGGGTCAGATCGGAGAAGAGACTCTGCAAGCTCTCGCCGCCGCGGGCGTCAATCGCATCAGCCTCGGCGTGCAGTCCTTCATCGACCGCGAGGCGGCAGTCAGCGGCCGTTTGCACAGCAGCGCCGTGGTCATCAGTGACGTTGCCCGCCTACGCGCCGCTGGCATCGCAAATCTCAGCATCGACCTGATCGCCGGTCTCGCAGGCCAGACCTTCGCTTCGTGGCAGGAGTCTCTGGCAGCCCTCACCGGCTCGGGCGTTCCTCACGCCAGCGTCTACATGCTCGAGGTCGATCAGGATTCGCGTCTCGGTCGCGAATTGCTTGCGCACGGCGCACGCTATCACGCCGAGCTGGTTCCCACCGACGACGCCGTCGCGCAAATGTATTCCATCGCAATTGAAATGTTCGATCGCGCCGGTCTCGATCAATACGAGATTTCGAACTTCGCCCGTCCAGGCCATCAATCACGCCATAACCTTCGCTACTGGCAACGCCGCCCCTATCTCGGCCTCGGACTCGACGCCTCCTCCATGCTGCGTGAATCTCTTCTGAAGTGCGATGACGCTTGTCGCGTCCTGCGCACCACGACCACCGACGATCTTCAGGCCTATCTCGCCGGCGCAGACCCGGTCGAGACTTCCTGGCTCACACCCCGCCAGCAGCACGAAGAGGCCTGGTTCCTCGGCCTCCGCCTCAACACGGGCGTCGAGATCGCCGCTGTCGAAAGAGAGTTTGGCAGAGCAATCGTCGCCCCAGCCCTCGAAGCCGCCGCACGGCTCGTCGATGCGGGCCTGCTTGTTTCGGACGGCAAAACAGTTCGCCTTACTCAGCGGGGGCAGCTTCTTTCTAATGATGTTTTCGAAGAGTTTCTGGAACTCGACGTTGATCTCGACGCGGCAACGAGCCCGAAAACAACCGCCCACTGAATCACAACAGGGAAATCTCATGAATACCATCGATGTCATGAGGCTGGTTCGTGCCGCCCCACCGGGGCGTACGGATTCGACAAAGCGTCTTCCCAGGATTCCGCTTCGCTCCATCCTGGGCTATTCTCGACGCGTCCCTCCGGGACGATAGCGTGCATTTGACCTGCTTGCAGATGGAAAGGAACCCGTTCGAGCAACAGAATTCGTTCATGCGATTGCCCTGTGAATCGCAATCGGAGTGCAACACTCCAAGCGCCGAGCCGTTATACTGCTACAAATGTTCGACGAAAACACTGCAAATTGGCAGAGCCTCACCAAGCTCTACGGCGAAATGTACGACGACGAGTTGCTCGAACTCAACGACGGCATCGGCGATCTCACCGAGATCGCGCAACAGGTTCTGCGCGACGAGATGAAAAAACGTGGACTAAGCAAGCCGCTCCCCGAGGCGCCTCCGATATTTCGCACTGCTGATTCTCCTGAGGCGGAGGGCGAGACCGATGAAAACGGCCAGCCATACGAATACACTTGGAAGACCCTGCTCTGCGAATGCAATAACAAGGAAGAGGCAACGCCCATCCGGCTGGCGCTCGGGAAAGCGGGCATCGAAAGCTGGATTGAAGGTTCACTTGCACGTTACGCGATGGACTTCAGCAATCCCCGCATCCTGGTTGCCGCCGATCAACTGGACCAGGCGCGCGAGATCCTGTCAATGCCGATTTCGCAGGAGCTCGTCGAGCAATCCAAAGAAGAAATTCCGGAGTTTGACTTTCCTGTCTGCCCCAAGTGCGGAGCCGAAGATCCGGTTCTAGAAAACGCCGACCCCGTCAACTCCTGGCTCTGCGAAGAATGCGGAAATCAATGGGCGGACTCGCAGCCTGTTTAGCTCCAGTAGTGGACAGCACCGTCGTCGAGACTCTGGTTTTTCGGCTACCAGGCCAGCAGTTCGTCGTCCGAAGTTGAGCTGAGGAAGGCCACCGGCGCGGCGCTCGGCTCCGGAAAGTCTCCAGCGCATTGGATCGACTCAGGGCCGGTCGCCTTGGCCACCAGCAGGGCCTGTTCCGCCTCGCGCAGAACCACGACCGGCGAGCGGCCCAGGCTGGAAGCGACGCCGAAGCAGGCCGAAAGGCGAATGGCATCGCCGCCTACGCGGAAGGGCGCACTGAAGACATCGACGCGCAGTCGCTCGGCCATCAACACGGCATTGACGCTGGAGCAGCCGGGAAGAGCCATAAGAAATTCATCCTTGCCCGGGCGGCCGAGCAGGTCGTAGCTGCGCAAGAGACGCGTCGAGCGGGAGGCCACCTGGCAGAGCAGTTCGTCGCAGGCCTCGGTGCCCAGCCGCGAGTTCCAATGGCCGAAGTCGTCGATGTCGAAGAGAATCACGCACAACGAACTCTTCATTCGCTGCACGCGGTCCGTCTCGCGAAAGAGCATCGAGAGCATGGTTTCGCGGTTGTAGACGCCGGTGAGATGGTCGATCTGCGCGTTCAAAGCTGTGGTCTCTCGCAGTGCTTCGAGCTCGCGTACGCGGCGATGGTCGCGCAGGACCGCGGCGAGACGGAAGCGGAGCAGGGCGGGATCGCTCGTGCGGGGATGCATGTCGTCGATGATGCCCTCGGCGAGCAGACCCATCCAGTCCTCGGCAAGAGTGTCCGAAATCAGGACAATCGGGCCGTGGTGGCGAGTGGATTCTGCGTGTGCGGTGGCCAGCAGTTGAACGAGATTCGTTCGAGGGTCCATAGCGGGTAGATTGGCATCGATCAACGCCAGCGCGGGTGCGGGAGCCGCCTGGAGGGCCGCCATGGCAGCCTCGGCGGAGAGAGCCACTTGGACTGTCGCGCCATCGGCGGCCAGCACGGGTTCAAGGCCGGCGAGCAGAGTGGGTTCAGCCGATGCGAGCAGAATCGTAAGCGTGGAGTAGGGGAGCATCCTTAGAGAACCTCAATAGAGGATGCATCGGCGATGGTTAGAAACTATTTAGAGCACAGGCAAAGATTCTTGGAGGTTATCAATGACTTTTGCGCAGGAATGCAGGTGCCGAAGGTCATCAGGGAGCGACAAAGTCGAGCCATTGCCTGAAGAATCCCCTGGAGGCCTCCTTGAGTGCTGCAGCGTGTTGATGTGCCGCAGCACGCAGGCTGGGAACGGAGAGGCCGGCATGGTGCAACTCGCTGGCGTGGCCCACGTACCAGCTCTCCAGGCCGGCGGCGGTAACTTCGGGATGGAATTGCAGCGCCAGCGCATAATCTCCGATCGCGAAGGCCTGGTTGGCGTAGAGCTTTGAACTCGCCAGATGAATCGCGCCAGGGGGAAGGTCGAAGGTGTCTCCATGCCAATGAAAGACGGGGAGGCCATCTTGGAGAAGCGGGGCGAACCAGGCGGGTGGCGCGGCATTGGGCGCGGCCTCAAGCGGGAACCAGCCGATCTCCGCGCCTTTGATGCCGGGAAAGACGCGAGCGCCGACTGCGGCAGCCATCATCTGCGCGCCCAGGCAGATGCCGAGAATCGGCTTGCGTGCGGTGAGGCGCTGGCCGATCAGGGCAATTTCGTCCTTCAGAAAGGGATAATCCTGTTGGTCATAGACCCCGATCGGCCCGCCGAGGACGACGAGAAGGTCGCAGCTCTCGGCCTGCGGCAGAGGGAAACGCGCCGTGGCCGCAAGGACGCTCTCAATCTCAAAGCCGCGCTCGCGCAGAGGCGCTTCAAAGGTGCCGAGGTCTTCAAAGGCGACGTGGCTCAGGACGAGTGCGTAGCGGGTTTGCTTGTGCATGTGCATAGTGTATGTGATGACGACTCAGCGTAAATTACATTCGGGATTGTCACGTCCTCCAAGATTCAACTAGAGTATCTCGGCTTGGACATATATTAGCCAATCATCAACCGGAGCAGGGCTTTCGAAGACTCTTCCCGGTTCCTCCTCCGCATTGACCTCCAAGATTCGACCGTCCTCCATAAGGAATGTGTAATCGAGTCCCTTGGTGTCTATTGCCTCAATCGATCCCAACTGCGGGTGACGAACGCTGAGAATCCGAAGTCGAATAGCCTCGAAAAGATGCTGGTGATCTTTGCCATAAGAACCGTGGTAGAAGACGCGTTTGCCCTCATGGGCAACGTAATCAGGAGGAGTTTTAAAGAAGTCGAACACTGCGACTTGGCCGACTGCTATTGCCTGGTCGCATTCGTACCAGAACGGGTACCAGATGGCTTCCATATCGTTCACGGTGAAACGTCCTGCTGTTGGCTCCTCACAATTATTTCTAACTTCGTATTCAATCGACGAAATCCACCTGCGGAGCGATGGGGATGATGCCGCGTTCGTGGCCCAGTTCGAGAAGCTTGCGGATGGCGGAGCGGCCGTCTGCTCCGTAGTCGAGCGTTCGGTCGTTGACGTACATGCTGACGAAGCGGTTGGCCAGGCGGACATCGAGATCGCGGGCAAACTGCATGGCGTATTCGAGAGCTGCCTCGCGGTGGTCGAGAGCGTGTTGAATGCTGTCGCGCAGGGCCTTGGAGAGAATCTTGTGCTTCTCTGCACCCAGCGAGCGGCGGATCGCGTTGCCACCCAGCGGTAGCACCATGCCGGTTGTCTCGCGCCACCAGACGCCGAGGTCGAGAACCTTGTAGAGACCGCTGGAGCTGAAGGTCAGCTGACCCTCGTGGATGATAAGTCCCGCTTCAAATTTGCCGGCGAGGATCGCTGGAATGATCTGGTCGAAGGGAACGATCTCGGTCCGCAGTTCGGGGTTGAAGATTTTAAGGGCGAGGAAGGCGGTGGTCAGGGCGCCGGGGATGGCGATCTTGATGCGGCCCAGATCCTCGGGCGTCAGTTGATTTTTGGAGACGATCATGGGGCCGTAGCCCTCGCCGACGCTGCCGCCGCAACCCATCAGCGTGTAGTTCTGCTGCAGGTAAGGATAGGCGTGGAAGCTGATGGCGGTGATGTCGAAGAATGCCTCGTCCTGGGCGCGGCGATTGAGGGTCTCGATGTCGCAGAGGGTATGGGTAAAGCGGTAGCCGGGGACGCGGACCTTGCCGGTGGCCAGGCCGTAGAACATGAAGGCGTCGTCGGAGTCGGGGCTGTGGGCGATAGAGATCTCGATGGATTCTGCGGATGCGGCAATTGCGGGAATCAGGTCGCTCATGGGGAACCAAGGTCCTTTCGGAAGAGAACGGCAATGAAGTTCTTGATCGTTCTTCGTGCTCATGCAATCTGTACACCCCATCCTTCTTCTGATGAAATGCGGCAAGCACGAGCTGTTATCGGGCAAAGCGGCGCAGGCGTTCAAACCCGGCGGCCACTCCGGCGGCGGCTGCGATCTTGAGTGCGTCACCGGCGAGGAAGGGAAGTACGGCGAGAGTAAAGACAGCCTGGGCTGAGGCATGTGTGAGCGCCGCGAGCCACAGGGCGCCGCAGAGAAGAATGATCAGGCTGCCTGCGGCGGCGCTGGCCAGGGCTCCGGTAAAGCTGCGGCCTGTGCGTCTCCACAGATAGGAAATCAAGGCAGCGGCAACGGGATAGGCGAAGAGGTAGCCGCCGGTGGGGCCTAGCAGGTGAGCCGGGCCGGAGAGCGGGCCGGGAGCGAAGACCGGCAGGCCGAGAGCTCCTTCGATCAAATAGGCGACGAGTGTGGCGGCGGCCATGCGCGGCGAGAGCAGCAGGCCCAGCAGCAGCACGGCAAAGGTGGCCAGCGAGAGCGGAACCGGCGTGAAATAAAACGGGATGGCAATGTGGGCGCAGACGGCTACCAAGGCGCTTGCAGCCAGCACGATGCCGGTGGAACGGAGCCAAGCGGAGGTTGCGGCAGGCGAGTGGGCGGCCGGTTGCGCGGAGAGTGCTAGATTCATTCGGGGATACCTCGTGGCCGGTTTGTGGCCCTAATTCTCTGTTTCACTATCGGTTTCTTCCGCTGAGCCGGGGGCAGAATCGGGGAGCTTACCGGCGCCGGTGGAAGGCCTTGAGCGGAGTCGAGCGCGCTGCACCAGGATATGGATTGCCATTCCAGCCGCTGCGATCAGCAGCGCCGCGAGCGAGACGAGAAGGGCAATCAGTAACCAGCGCATGAGGTTCAAGCTAGGCCAGAATATCAGACGGAGGGGCTCGGTGAAGCCCGAACTGCCGGCAGCCAAGGCGGACGGGACTAGGCTCACGGCTGGCGCAGGCTGGCGTGCAGCCAGTCAAGGTAGGGATGGCTTGCGGCGGCGACATCCAGAACCAGGAACTCGGAGGTCTCGTAGGTGTGCAGTTCGTGCAGCCGGGCTTCGAGCGCGGCGAGCTGTTCGGGGCCGGTTTTGAGAAGCAAGAGAGTCTCGGTCGAGGACTCGATCTCGTCTTTCCAACGATAGATGGACTGCACGGCTGGAATCAGCGTGGCGCAGGCGGCTAGTTTTTCTTCGACGAGCGTGCGGCCGATGCGGGCGGCTTCGTCAGGGGTGGCCGTGGTGGTGAGGACGATTCGGGCTGGAGGGGTGGCGTCGGGCATGGGGTTTCCACCGTCAGTTTACGAGCAATTGTCGCCAGTGAACCAGTGCGTTGTGAGTGCTGTGGCGATTTTACGTGAGGCCAGAATCCCTCCCGGCAACATCGGCGTTTGCAAAGACCGATCCTGCTAGACCGTGGACTTCTTCTTGCCAGTTGAGGTCCGGAGTCTCCCCGGTCCCCAAGTGCGCGGGACCGGGGGCACCCTCGGTGTTTTTTGGGGACGTCGAGACCGAGGCCACCCGCCAGCCTCGTCGGGAGTGGCCGTCGTGGTAAGGATGATGTGTGCTGGAGGGGTGGGGTCGGGCATGGGGTCAATTCAAAGTCGAACTGGAACTCTGATCTCTTATCCTCTTTTTGCAGTGTAATCTCATTGTTGAGATGGTCAAAAGCTTCGACAAATCGTTATCTGATCTGAGAGACGCATCCGTTCAGGTATCCGAAGGAGATTCATACCCTGAGCCAGGAATGGCCTCAGTGGACCTATTCTTTTCGAATGGTTCGCGGCTTCGGGCCGAGTATTGGCGCATCATCAAAGATGGAAAAGCTGGCAGAAGTAGTTTCGACCATCGGCAAAAATACGGACTGCCGGAACCAATCGATGCCGTTAAGGAGTTGCGAGAACAACTGCAAGGCAGAACTGTGACTGATGCGCGCATGGAAAAGGAAACTGGTGACCTGAACTTTAAATTCGCTGACAACATCGGACTTCAAGTGTTCAACTTTACCGCTTACGAGATATGGGAATTTAGCTTCTCAGATGGAGCTATTGAATACTCCAACCGCATCGAATGAGTGAAGCTGTGTGTCCGTCTGGCGCTCATGAAGGCTTGCTCGACTCGGCTGAGTAAGGCAGTATGAAGATGGAGCCGGTAAAGACGGCGTGGGGAGGATCAGAATGGGCAAGGCGATCAGGTTTGGCACTTCAGGATGGCGGGCGGTTGTGGCCGAGGAGTTTACGGTGGCCAATATCCGTCTGGCGGTGGCGGGGGTTGCCGCCTATGTAAAGACGCAGCCGGAGCCGCATCGCGTGCTGGTGGGGCGCGATCCGCGATTCCTTGGCGAGAGCTTCGTGGATACGGCGGCCAAGGTGCTGGCCGGGGCGGGCGTAACGCCGATCATCATCCCAGAGGCCGCGCCGACGCCGGCGATTGCGTATGCGGTGCGCACGCTGAAGACCTCCGGAGCGATCAACTTCACGGCGTCGCACAATCCGCCGGAGTACAACGGCATCAAGTTCTCGACGCACGACGGCGCGCCGGCTCTGCCGGAGGTGACCAAGCAGATCGAGGCGGCGATTGCGGCTCGGGTTGAGGGCGGCAGCAACGGAGACAGCATCCCGAGCGCCGACGCTCCGGCTGGCGGTTTTGAGACGGTTGACGTAAAGCCGGCCTTTCTGAAGCGCCTGGGCGAACTGGTGAATCTGAACGCCATCGCCAAGTCGGGAATCAAGGTGGTCTACGATCCCTTCTGGGGCGCGGGCCGCGGGTATAGTTCGGAGATTTTGCGCGATGCGGGCGTGGCTGTGGTGACGGTTCACGATTATCGCGATGTGCTCTTTGGCGGCCATGCGCCGGAGCCGGACGACCATCTGCTGGGCGATGCCAAGGCCAAGATGAAAGAGATTGGCGCGCATCTGGGCATTGCGACTGACGGAGATGCGGACCGATTCGGCATTGTGGATGAGGACGGGACGTTCATTCAGCCGAACTACATTGTCGCGCTGCTCTTCGATTATCTTGTGGAGACGCGCGGCTGGAAGAACGGCGTGGCCAAGAGCGTGGCGACAACGAATCTGATCAACGCACTCGCCGACTATCACAAGGTGCCGCTCTATGAGACGCCGGTGGGTTTCAAATATATTGGCGAACTGATTAACGGCGACAAGATCGCCATCGGCGGCGAGGAGTCGGCTGGGCTGACGATTCGCGGGCACGTGCCGGAGAAGGACGGCGTGATTGCCGGGCTGCTGGTGGCCGAGATGGTGGCCGTGCGCGGCAAGAGCCTGGGCGTGCAATTGAAGGAGCTATTTGGCAAGGTTGGTTCCTTCTATCCGGTTCGAGAGAACTTCCGCTTGACCCCGGCGGGTATGGCCGCGTTCACTGAGAAGTTGAAGGCTGATCCCACGACGCTGGGCGGGCGCAAGGTTTCGAGCGTGGTGAGGACCGACGGGCTGAAGCTGATTTTGGAAGACGGCTCGTGGGTTTGCTATCGGCTTTCAGGAACGGAGCCGGTGGTACGGGCTTATTCTGAAGCGCGCAGCGAACAGGATATGGAAGCGCTGAAGGCAGCGGCCGAAAAATTTGTGATGGGTTAGGGTGGGCAAGAGTTTGATGCCGGATGGATTGTTTGAAGTGGGGAAGATCGCGGCAACGGACGGCGATGAGCCAGTGCGTGTGCCCATGCACGTGCGTGCACTGCAGTTTGTTGTTCATGCCTGGCGTCCCGCGGCGTCTGTGATGGCAGTGACGCTGGCTGTGCTGCTGGTCTGGCATGGAGTCAACGGCAAGAACGGCCTGCGGGTCTGGCAGCAGAAGCGCGTCGAAGACCAACAGTTGCGCAAGGAGATTGACGACCTCAATCGCGAGAATGCGCGGCTGCGTAATCGTGTGGAGCGGCTCAAGACAAATCCTGATGCTATCGGAGTGGTGGCGCGGGACAAGCTGCACTATGCCAAGCCGAATGAAGTGATTGTGAATTTGCCGCCCGAGCAGCAGACGCAGCCTGTCGGGGCGGGCAAGTAGGCCTCAGAGCGGTCGAAGCGAATCGTCGAGTCAAACCTAAGGACAGAGCACGTCGATCCATGCCTCACGAAGCGATCATTATTATTGACGTTCAGAACGCGATTCTGGGCGCTCCCGGCGGGGATCGGGGGATGAAGAACCGCGCGGCTCTCGACGAGGTCGTTGCCAGGATCGCAAGGCTGATCCGGCACGGGAGAGAGCGGGGCATCCCCATCGTGTATGTCCAGCATGATGGACATACGGGGCACCGCCTTGAATCGGGCTCACATGGATGGCGGATCAGGACTGAGATCTCGCCCGTCGAGGGTGAGCCGGTGATTCGTAAATCGGCGTGTGACTCGTTCTTTGAGACAACGCTTGGATCTGAGCTGGAATCGCGCGGAGTTGAAAGGCTGATTGTTGCCGGCTGCATGACGCAATACTGCGTCGATACCACTGTGCGCAGGGCGGTAAGTCTGGGCTACGATGTAACTCTTGTTGCGGATGGCCATATGACGGCGGACTCCGGCGCATTAGGCTTTGAACAGATCATCGACCATCACAACGCGCTGCTGGATGGGTTCGATGCTGGGCCGCACTCGGTTGCAGTTGTACCGCTCGATCGCGTACTTCAATCCTAAAAATCGAAAGCCGTATTGATCCGGCTAGAAGAGTGACATTGTTTCCCACCCATTCCCGCTAAAGAAACGCGGGAATGGATGGGGCACGGAGGTCTATCACAAGGGCGAATATGCTCTGGCTAGCCGATACTTGCGCATCCGCCTTCAAAAGTCCACGTGCGCGCGGACTGCGCCTATCCAGGCTGGACCGCGGTCGCGGTTGTAGCCGGGATTGGCGATGTGCTGTACATCGACGGCATAAAACAATCCCCGCCAGGCGTGCCAGTTGTAGTAGCCTTCGACGATGTTTTCGCGGCTGTAGTTGAGACTGCCGTCGCCGAGCAAAAAGCCTGAGCCGCCGAGACGGAGATAGTTTTGATGGTCGTGCTTGATGGCGTTCGAGACGACGGCCAGGCCGATCTTGTCCACCGGGCGATGCCAGCGGGCACCGGCGTAATCTGCGCCCGCCTCGACGGTTTGATCGACCTCGGTGTAGGCATAGGATTCGTGCTGGCCTTCATTCCATCCAAAGCGGCCGAAGACGCGCAGATTTTCGGTGATCTCCTGCTCGGTGTTGAAGCCGAAGCCGTATTTGAGTGCACTGAAGTGCTCATGGAGCAGAATGTTGGGCGTCTTGTCCGCTCCGGCGAGGTATGCATTGACCGCCTCGCGATATGAGCCCATATGCGCGCGGTTGGCAAAGAAGAGCACGCGCGTTGTGCCCTTGCGCTGAGCGATGAAGCTGTGGCGCAGTTCGAACTCGCCATTCTGTGCGTGGGCGCGGCGCAGAGCCCAGTCGAGATCAATGCCGTTGGCGACAGTTGGCATGGCGAAGAGGCCGTAGCGAAGACTCCAACTCCGGTCGTCGTACTGGGCCATGCCGCCCACTGTGTAGCCGCGTGTGTCGGCGGCGTAGTCCCATGCGCCGTTGTTGTCCGCCGTCCAGTTGGTGAATTGCAGGTGGCTGTCGGAGCCGGGGCCATTCACGTCGAAGAAATCCGGCAGGGTCATTCTGCCGATGCGGAACTCGACGCGGCGGACCGGGACGCTCGAAGCCAGTGCAAATGGGCCGGGCTCCTGGCGGGTTGTCTCTTCAGTGAGGCCGATGACCTGATGAATTTCGTAGCGGGCCAGATAGGGTTTGGAGCCGAGGTTGGGGTTGCGCACGACATCGAGGTTGGTGAAGCCTGCCAGCCCGAGCGCCTGGCTGAGGCCGCGTCCACCAGAACTCTCAATGTCGAGAATCAGGTCGGTATTGTAGCGAACAGAATGTGTCGGCCTGACGGCGGTGTAGAGGGTTCCCAGCAGCGAGGTCTTGTACTCAGCCGAGTTGTGGAAGCTGTTCGCGCCCTGGTAGGTCGAATGGAAGGGCAGACGTCCTTGAAAGATGACGTTCGCCTGGCCGGAGAGCCAGTAGCGACTGTCCTCGGCGTGTGGAGCCATGGTGACGATAGGGGCATCCTGGGCGGCTGAGAGGCTTGCGAGAGCGAGCATAAAACCCGCGAGTGCGCGGACCAGGCCGGAAGTGATTTCGGAATGGATGTGCAACTTTCCCCCTGGTTCAAAGATACCGGAGAGGGGCCAGGAAGAATGTGAATCGGGGTTACACAACTAAGGACTTATCCGTAAATTGAGAAAGGTCGACGTCTGTGGGTCTGGAGACCCACAGAACAGCCGACCTGGAGGTCGGCGCTACCAATTTGTGGAAGGCTCTAAGGTGGTTTGGCGAGGGCGGCTTACGCGCTGGTTGGGACGCGCATGGATGCAATGGCCGTGGTGAGGTCGGCGGACAGAGTCTGCTGGGCTTCTTCAGTTAGTTTCGCGCCCTGACTGGTGAGGTAGAAGACGTCGATGGCGGTTTCGCCTTCGGTGTCGATGAGAGCCACCTCGATGTTGCACTGGTGCGTGCTGAGCATGAGGGCGATCTGACGGAGCAGGCCGGGCAAATCCTGAGCGACGACTTGCAGGATCGTCGAATGCGTTGAGGATTCGGAATCGAATTGCAGGCGGGTGGCCACCTCGACTTTAAGGTTGGCTGGGTTGTCCATATGGCGGCGCGCTTCGAGCATCTGATCGACCGGAACCTTGAGAGACACCACGTCGTGAAGGTATTCGAGGAAGCGGTCCTTCTCTGTGGGGTTGAGCTCGAGGGTGCGGAAGATGTCAGTGAAATGGAAGCTGTCGACGATGACGCCGGCATCGTTGGAAAATGCGCCGGCCTTGACGATGTTCATGCCCCATGCGGCGAGAGCCCCGGCCACATCGGCAAAGAGCCGTGTGCGGTCGCGGGTGATGACGGTTAGGTCGTAGAGCTGTCGGTGGGGGCGCAGGTCGAGCTGGGCCGAGTCCTCATCGAGCCGGGCGGCCATCAGAAAGTGATTGCGAATCTGTTCGGGGAGGCGGGTTTGCAGGTAGCGCTGCGGGAGGCCTTCAAGAAATTGCTTGAGATCGTCGTGCTGCGCTGCCGGGACCATCGAGCGGAGGCGGTTGAGCAGCGTGGGATCGATGGCGGCGCGGTAGCGAACCTCGTCGACCGAGCGGTCCATGAAGTTGGCGGTGGCCATATAGAGCTGCCAGAGATTCTCGGCCTTCCACGGGGTCAGGGCATCGGGGTTGACTGCCTTGATGTCGGCAAAGGTCAGCAGGGTAAGCATCTTGAGCATTTGCGGCGTGCCGATCTTCTCGGCAAAGCCGCGCACGTTTTCATGATCGAAGATGTCGCGGCGCAAGGCGTTCGACATTTCGATGTGCAGCCGGATGAGATTGAGAACTGCCTCGCGCTCTTCAGGGTCGAACTCCAGGCGGGCAAGCAGAGCGTCTGCCAGCTCGATGCTGGGGCCGACGTGTTCAACATTGCGCCGGGCCTTGCCGGTGTCATGAAGCAGCAGAGTGAGCAGAAATAGGTCGAGGCGATCGATCTCCGGCAGCAACTGGGCCAGGCGCTGTTCGTAGTCGTGGCCGGGCTGGCGGAGGCCGTGCACGTTGTCGATGGTGAGGAAGGTGTGTTCGTCGACGGTGTATCGGTGATAGCTGTCGCGAATGACCAGGGCATCGATGCCGTGGAATTCAGGGATCAGCATCTCGAGAATGCCGAGGGCGTGCATGGTGCGCAGAGCCTGCGCGGCGTGGGGGCCGAGGAGGATCTCACGCAGGGCGTTCCACAGGTAAGGGCCCTCTGGAATGTGGATGGCGAGAGCAGGCAAGGCGTCGGTGATGCGGTCTTCTGCTGCCTGCGAGAGCATGTAGCCGTTGGTGGCCATCAGCGAGAAGATGCGCAGGATGGCGCTGGTATCACTGAATTGCGCGCCGGGCGCGATGTCGATGCGTCCCTGATCGAGCAGGAAGTCGGTTCCCGCGATAGGTGTGCGGCGGCGGCGGAACTGCTTATAGAAGCTGACAGGGGCGGGCAGGTGCTCCATGAGCAGAGCCGCGCGGCGGTAGACCACCCTGGCATGGCGATAATAAGTGCGCATCCAGTAGGCGGGATCGGCCGTGCCGCGAGTCTCCAGGCCGATGGAGTTGGCTGCGGCTTCGTCTTGCGATTGCCAATCGAGGGTATTGTCGTCGCGGCCGTGGCGGAAGTGAAGAAAACATCGCGCTGCGGCAAGGAAGTCGAAGGCTGCCTCGGCGTCGCCGCGTGCACTCTGGAAGACGCCGCCACGGTGGCGGGGCCACTCCTTGGTCTCTTTGAGATGGAAGAGCAGTGCAAACCAGACGGCAAGATGGTAGTCGCGCAGGCCGCCGGGACAGTCCTTGAGGTTAGGCTCGAGATGAAAGATCGTATTGCCGAACTTGGCGTGGCGGGCTCGGGCGATTTCGCCAAGCTTTTGCGTAATCGTGTTCCACTCGCTCAGTACCAGGCCCGGCAAAACAGATTGATGAAGCTGCTGGTAGAGAGGGAACTGGCCTGCCAGAAAGCGGCGGTCGAGCGTTGCCAGCGTGAATTCGAGATTGTCCGGATCGAATCGGCCTGCTTCCTTGAGAGTACGGGAACTGGGGCTGGCCCGCAGGCCGATGTCCCACATGCCTTGAATGATCGCGCGGATCGCTTCTTTGGACTGCGCTTCTGCCTTGTCGTCGGCAAAGGCAAAGAGAACATCGATGTCGGAGTAAGGAAAGAGATCCTTGCGCCCATAGCCGCCGAAGGCCACCAGGCAGGCATTCGTTACAGGCTGGCCGGCGAAGGCCCGGCGCCACATTTCAATGAGGATGCGGTCCACGACTGCGGAGCGGCGGCGAATGGCGGCTGTGCCGTCGCCTGTGCGTTCGCAGGTCTGGCGGACGAGCGCCATCTCATTCGTATACTGCTCCCGAAGATCGTCAACCGCTAGAGCGACTGGATTCATGAGTAGTGATGTGTGGCTTGCCGAAGCAAGAAAGGATTGTTAACAGCATAAGCGATGTTGGCGCGGATGGGAAAGTTTTGGTCTCTGGATTTGGTAAATGGGGCTGGCGGGGGAGCAAAGCCTGGTGATTCTTGAGGGCTCGGGAGTTGAACGGCGCGACCGAACTCGTGCCCCGATAAACATTTGCTCGTCTTTTGGCGATATAAGGAGTAGCAGCGCTCTGCGGTGAGGCCAAGCTGTCGGCATGAGGAGGGCACCATCGGCGCACGAATGCGATTGGGCGATCTTCTGATCCAGGCGAGGCTTGTCACAGAAGCGAATGTGGCCGAGGCGGTCGAGAGGCAGGCTGGCAACGGCCGGCGTCTGGGCGACAACCTTGTGGCCATGGGCGTGATCGAGCAGCGCGCTCTCGATGCGTTTCTCAAGCGCATTCCCACCGAGCCGGCGGATCTTGCCGCAACCGGAATCGACGAGCTGGATCTGCTGGGCCTGTTGATGAAGCTGATCTATGTCGGCCGCCTGGAGACTCCCCGCCAATTCATCGATGCGATCAAGCTGCCGTACCACATCGTGGCAGTGCTGATTCAAATGGCCGTTGACCGCCAACTGCTGCGCACCTTGGGAATGCGCGGCGGGAGCAGTTCAATCGATATGAGTTTTGCGTTTACCGAGGAGGGCAAGCGCTGGACGATCGACGCCCTGGAGCGACTGCGCTATACCGGGCCTGCCCCGGTGACGCTGGAGGAGTTCACCCTTCAGGTGAGCCTGCAGAAGCTGACCAACGAACTGGTCACCTTCGAGCGCATTGGCAAGGGCCTGGGCGAGTTGACCTTCGACGCAAGCATCCTGGAACAAAGCGGACCTGCTTTGAACTCGGGCCGGGCGATGCTGCTCTATGGTCCTCCGGGAAACGGAAAAACCTCCTTTGCGCAATCCATCAGCAACGTCTACCGCGATGTGATCTATGTTCCTTATGCAATCACTGTCGAAGGTGAGTTGATTCGCTTCTTTGACCCAAGCATTCACCAGGATGTTCGATCCGCCGAAAAGAGCGATCGGGAGGAGACCTCCTTCGTCCGCGCCGAGGAGTTTGATGCACGCTGGGTTCCCTGCCACAGGCCTTTCGTTACCACGGGCGGCGAACTGACGCTGGAGATGCTGGAGCTGAGGTACGAACCGACAGGCCATTTTTATGAGGCGCCGCTGCATATGAAGGCGCTCGGAGGCTGTTTCGTCATCGACGACTTTGGCCGCCAGCTAGTCAGCCCGACCAACCTGCTGAATCGCTGGATCGTGCCATTGGAAAACAAGGTCGACTACCTGAAGCTGCATTCGGGGAAGAGCTTGAGTATCCCCTTCGAGGAACTGGTCATCTTCTCAACCAATCTGGAGCCGGAGGACCTGATGGACCCGGCTTTTCTGCGACGTCTTCCTTACAAGATCGAGGTCGGATCGCCCAGTTTGGAGATCTATCGGACGATCTTTGAAAAAGAGTGCGCCAAGCAGGGCATGACGCTGCCTGCAGATGCATTCGACCAGATCGTCCATAAGCTTAAAGAAGAAAAAGGGCTCCAACTGGCTGCCTATCAGCCTAGATTCATCGTTGATCAGGTGGTGGCCACTTGCCGCTTTATGAAGCAGCCGGCGCATTTCGAGCCGCGGTTTATCGAATATGCGCTGAATAATCTGCGGGTCAAGCGGCATCCGGCGGAAGCGCGCATGCCGGTGTGCGCAAATATATAGCTATGCACGGGTAGAGGCAGAGGATTGAACCGTTCTTCGCGGCAGGCGTGCAGAAGAACGCGCATCGGACGGGAAAGACCCAAGACCTCGTCTATCCCATTCAATAGACATCTGGATGGGATAGACGAGGTCTGTTTTGGGCAGGAGCTAGAGGGCGGCTTCGCCGCGTTCGTCGTTGCGGATTCGGATGGCGTCGTCAATCTTGCTGACGAAGATCTTGCCGTCGCCGATGCGGCCGGTGCGTGCTGTGCCGATGATGGCCTGAAGGGTCTTTTCCTTCATGTCGTCGTTGACCACGAGCTCGATCTTTACCTTGGGCAGAAGATCGACCGTATATTCACGGCCGCGGTAGAACTCGGTGTGGCCCTTCTGGCGGCCATGGCCGCGGGCTTCGAGAATGGTCATGCCTTCAATGCCCGCTTCGAGCAGGGCATCCTTTACTACGTCGAGCTTGGATGGCTGAAGAATCGCTTCAATCTTGATCATAAAGAAAACGCCTCGTTTGACAGCCTAACAGGCGAGGGGGCTGGTTGCGCCAGTCCCCTCGGTAATTTAATGCGGAGTACCTGAATCGCAACTTTACGTGTTGAAGTCGTAGCCTTCTTCGTTGTGCTGCGAGAGATCGAGACCGGCTGCTTCGTCCTCGGGAGAGACGCGCAGGCCTACGACTTTGTCGACGACAAAAAGCAGGACCAGCGTGCCGACAATCGAGATGATCCAGGCAATCGATACACCCGCCAACTGATTGAGCAACTGGCCCCAGTGGCCATCGATGCCGCCTGTCGGAAGCGGGTTGCCGAGCGAGTCCTTGAAGATGGGGTTGATGACGCTGACGGCGAAGATGCCGGTGAGGATAGCGCCGAGGGTTCCGCCTGCGCCGTGAACGCCGAAGGCATCCAACGAGTCGTCATAGCCGAAGTAGGACTTGACCAAGAAGACCATGGCGAAACAAAAAGCCCCAGCAATGAAGCCGATGGCCAAGGCGCTCATCGGCTGAACGAAGCCCGATGCGGGTGTGATGGCCACCAGGCCCGCAACCGCGCCGGAGATCGCGCCCAGAGCGGTGGGCTTGCCGTTGTGAATCCACTCGGCGATCGACCAACCGATGGCCGCTGCGGCTGCCGCAAAGTGCGTGTTGATGAAGGCGCTGGTGGCCAGGGAACTAGCGCCCAGCGCGCTGCCGGCATTGAATCCGAACCAGCCGACCCACAGCAGGCAGGCTCCGATGAAGCTCAGAACCATCGAGTGGGGCTGCATCTTGGTATGCGGATAGCCGACGCGCTTGCCCAGATAGAGGCAAGTGACGAGCGCTGAGACGCCCGATGTGATGTGAACGACTGTCCCGCCGGCGAAATCGAGGCTCGGAAAGCGTCCGCCGACTGCGTTGAGCAGTCCGCCCACGCCCCAGACCATGTGGGCCATCGGGCAATAGACGAACAGAGACCAGACCGAGAGAAAGATGGCCATGCCGCTGAACTTCATACGTTCGGCAAAGGCTCCGGTAATCAGCGCCGGAGTGATGATAGCGAACATGAGCTGGTAGACCATGAATGTCTGCTCGGGAATGGTGGGTGCATAGTCGGTGTTGGGCGTGAGAGTCACGCCGCGCAAAAACAGATGCTCAAAGCCGCCGATGAAGCTGGAACCGTGTCCGAAGGCCAGCGAGTAGCCGACAACCGCCCAGATGATGGTGACGAGTCCCATCATGGCGAAGCTCTGCATCATGGTGCCGAGAATGTTCTTCCTGCGGACCAGGCCGCCGTAGAAGAGCGCCAGGCCTGGGCCGGTCATTAACAAAACCAGTGCGGCTGAGGTCAGCATCCAGGCGTTGTCGCCAGCATATTGCGCATTGGTGGCTGCGGTCTGAGCCTTGACGCTGGCTTGCTGAGCGGCGGTTACGGCCTGCTGAAGGGCTTCAATCTGGGCTTGCGTGGCCGGAGGTGCGGCGGCGTTGCCCAACTCCGGAGCCACGGCAAAGGCCATGCCCGGAATACCAAGGACGACAGCTAGAAGCATCAGTTTGATGAAACGACACATGAGATTTCTACTCCCGAAAGTCAAGAAGATGCAGAGGGCCGGGGCCATGCGATGTGCGGGCGCGGCTGGTGAAACGCCCACTGGAATGTGATTTGGTTCAACTTTTAGAAGATTCCAACCAAGAGGCTAGTGTTTTCCATATAAGGAATCCATGAAGATTTCTGTAAAAACTGTGAAAAACAGGGATGTATGGCTGAATATCTATTGCAATTTCACTTCGTCCGCGCTATTAGTGTTTTCCTGTCTGTTCAGGCGGACGCCTGCATCGAGAGGCCCATTTGTGCGGCGCGGGCCTCTCCAGGCGGTCCGATCGATTGTCTGTCCTGGCTGAGATGCCGATAACCGGCGATCAAATTGCGGCATCGCCGCGTTCGTCATTGCGGATGCGGATCGCGTCTTCGACGCGGCTGACGAAGACCTTGCCGTCGCCGATGTGGCCGGTGCGGGCGGCGCCGAGAATGGCCTGGATGACTTTATCCTTCATGTCGTCGGCGATGACCATCTCCATCTTCACCTTGGGGAGAAGGTCGACCGTATATTCGCGGCCGCGATAGAACTCGGTGTGGCCCTTCTGGCGGCCATGGCCGCGGGCTTCCAGAATGGTGATTCCCTCGATGCCCGCCTCGATCAGGGCTTCCTTCACGGTGTCCAGCTTCGCGGGCTGAATGATGGCTTCAATCTTAATCATGTGCGGATTCCTCGGTTAGTTCCTGATGGGGAGCGTGAATCGGTTCGTGGTATCCCAGGTCCCAAATTCGGGACCTGAGATACCCAAAAAACGGTTACGAGTTTAGATCGTAGGCTTCTTCGCCGTGTTGAGATAGGTCAAGACCGACCGCTTCATCGGCGGGCGAGACGTGCAGGCCCATCGTCTTATCGACCAGGAAGAGCAGCGCCACGGTGCCAACGATGGCCAGGCCCCAACCGATACCCATGCCGATGAGTTGATTAAGAACCTGATGCCAGTTGCCGTCAACGGCTCCGGCGGCGAGAGGCTTGCCGGCTTCATCCTTGCCAAAGACGGCATTGATCGATCCGGCGGCGAAGAGGCCGGTCAGAAAGGCGCCCATCGTTCCGCCGACGCCATGAACGCCAAAGGCGTCGAGCGAGTCATCGTAGCCAAAGAACTTTTTGACGCGGAAGACCATGAAGCAGCAGACCACGCCGGCGATGCCGCCGATGGCTAGTGCGGACATGGGTTGGACAAATCCAGATGCCTGGGTAATGGTGGCCAGACCGGCGACTGCGCCTGAGATGGCTCCGAGAGCGGTTGGCTTGCCGTTCTGCAGCCACTCGGTGATGACCCAGGTGATGGCGGCCGCGGCGGCGGCAAATTGCGTGTTGACGAAGGCGCTGGTGGCCAGTGGCCCGGCGTTGAGGGCGCTGCCGGCGTTGAAGCCGAACCAGCCTACCCACAGCATTCCGGCGCCGATGAAGCTGAGCACCATCGAGTGGGGTGTTATATTTTCATGCGGATAGCCGATGCGCTTGCCGACATACAAAGCGCAAACCAGCGCGGAGATGCCGCTGGTGATGTGGACGACCGTGCCGCCGGCAAAGTCCAGGACCGGCCAGCGGCCCCCGGCGATGTTCAGGATGCCGCCAACGCCCCAGACCATGTGCGCCATCGGACAGTAGACGACCAGCGACCAGAGCGAAAGAAAGACAGCCATCGAACTGAACTTGACGCGTTCAGCAAAGGCTCCGGTGATAAGCGCTGGAGTGATGATGGCGAACATGAGCTGATAGATCATGAAGGTCTGCTCAGGAATGGTGCCGCCGTAGTTGGGATTGGGCGTGAGCGTGACGCCGCGCATGAAGGCGTTCTGAAAGCCGCCGATGAAGCCGTTGCCGGGGCCAAAGGCCAGCGAGTAGCCGACGATGGCCCAGAGAACCGTGATCAGGCCCATCATGGCAAAGCTCTGCATCATGGTGCCGAGAATGTTTTTGCGCCGCACGAGGCCGCCATAGAAAAGCGTCAGGCCAGGCGCGGTCATCAAGAGAACCAGCGCAGCCGAGATCAGTACCCAGGCGTTGTCACCAGAACTCTGGGCGTCGCGAATCGACTGTTGCAGTGCGGCGATCTGCGCTTGCGTGGCTGGTGGCGAAGGGCCCAGGTCGGGGGCCACGGCCAGGGCCATCGAGGGAACCCCGAGACATAGAAGCAGAAAAATGACTTTGATTGCGCGACGGCACATAGGATTGCACCCCAAAATGAATTCGATAGGCCAAGAATGAATAGAGACTACGGAGACCGGTCCCAACAGAGAGACGATTGCCGGTTGATAGGTGTGTTGGAAGGAATCTTAAATAATTCCTATGGAAATCGGCAAGTTCTTCATGGATTCTTTATTCATTTTAAGATAATTATGCCGGGTAATCTTGATGCATCAAGGCTGGCCCGCCAAAACTGGGAAGTTCGGAAAGAAAGCAGGGATGATGAAGACGACTTTGACTGCTCGGGCCTGGAGTGAAGATCCGAAAGTGACCAAGCCGCGCAAGAAGAAGTGAGGGTATAGTAGTCCTATGGTGGAGACTGCGGAGCGGGATAGGTATCTATTCGGAGCGCTGGACTCGAATGCGCTCAACCGCGTCAAGTTGAAGGAAGTCAGTTACGGCTTTGAAGAGCCGGAGGGCGTGCTGCTGACTTCGCTCGATTTCGCGGTGAACTGGATCAGAAAGAATTCTGTTTGGCCCATGACCTTCGGGCTTGCCTGCTGCGCCATCGAGATGATGTCGATGGGGGCATCGCGCTTCGACGTGGCCCGATTCGGCGCTGAAGTTTTTCGGCCCTCGCCGCGGCAGAGCGATCTGATGGTGGTTGCCGGGCGGGTTTCGCAGAAGATGGCGCCGGTGATTCGCCGCCTCTACGATCAGATGCCTGAGCCGAAGTGGGTGATCTCGATGGGCGCCTGCGCAACATCAGGTGGAGTCTTCAATAACTATGCGCTGCTGCAAGGCGTCAATCAAGTGATCCCTGTTGATGTCTATGTTCCCGGTTGTCCGCCGCGACCTGAGCAACTGATCTATGCAATTACACTGCTGCAAGAGAAAATTCAACGCGAGCCGCGTAGCCTGCTAAAGACATTGAACGTTGGGTAACCCTGCACTGGACTGATGAACAGTACGAACGGTTACTGCGGTAACTGCTAAGTGAGTCGCGAGTGTTTATGGGGTGTCAAGAGGGTAACATTCCCAATAAATTGTCGTCGTGTATCGCTGTCCTTATGGTACGTTTATAAGATATGTGGGGGTTGTGTACTTCTTCATATTTGGCTGTGCTGCGTTCTATGAGAGCATTTTTCCCGGCAGTCAACCCCACCCACTTTGTATCCAGTTTGTTTGCGGAGGAAAGACGCATGTACCTTTGTGTTTCGAAGTCTCTGTGGCGGTTCGCAGCCTTGGCTTCCGTAACATTGTTGCCCGTTGCCCTTGGTGCTCAAGTCGCTTCAACTGTGAAAGGTGCTCCTGGGGTCGAACCTCCGCCGAAGTGGAATCTCTTCCTCGGCTACAGCTTCCTGTCACCGCATGGCTCGGTAGATTCTTCTCCGGACCGTCGCGCTCAGATGCCTGCATACTTCCATCATGTGACTCTTGGCGGAGATTTCAGCTATACCTACTTCATGGGCCGGCATCTCGGCATCCAGGGTGAACTAGGGCTGCACGAGTTTGGCGTCCAGAACGAAAGACCCGCGGGGCAAGATGGAACGCAAGGCAACAACGATGGCTTTACGACCATCGCTTTTGGCCCGGTTTTCCGGGATGTTCGAGGAGCGTGGACGCCATTTGTTCATGTGCAAGGCGGAGCGGCTCTGATCGATGGGCCGGCTCACAACCCCTTTACGTGGGGGCCTGTTGTGGCTGGCGGCGGTGGCCTGGACTACAACACGCCGCTCTTCCGTCATCGCATGGCTGTCCGTCTTTTCCAGGTCGACTATGAGTACATGCATGTCGACTACGGCTCGGGAAAAGGTGGCAGCGTGCCGATCAATGCGATTCGGCTGAGTACCGGCCTTGTCTTCCCGGCTCGCGGACAGGAGCCTACGCCAGTGACATTGTCTTGCACGGCGAGCCCGGCCACGATCTTCCCTGGCGATCCGGTCACGGTGACCGCGGTGGCAGGCAATCTGGATCCCAAGCTGAACGCGATTTATACCTGGACTGGTGCGGGCGTTACGGGCAACGGCACAACGGCCTCGGTAACGACCGGTTCGCTGGCTCCCGGCACACAGACTGTGATCTGCGGTGTGAAGGAAGGCAAGCCCGGCAAGGAAGGCTTGAGACCGTGGCAGGCGGCAGACTCGTCGGCCACCTTTACGGTGAAGCCGTATGAGCCGCCGACGATCAGTTGCTCGGCCAATCCCAGCACCCTCAAGCCCGGCGAGACCAGCATCATCACTGCCGCTGGTGTAAGCCCGCAGAACCGTCCGCTGACATACACCTATGCGACGACCGCCGGAACGATCAGCGGCAACGGCACGACGGCGACCTACTCTTCGGCTGGTGCGCCGACCGGCGGCGTGGGTATCACCTGCACCGCAACCGACGACAAGGGACAGTCGGCGGCAGCTTCAACATCGGTGACCATTACGGCGCCGTACGTGCCTCCGGTTCCGCACACGCAATCGCTCTGCTCGATCGGTTTTGCGACCGACAAGTTGCGCCCGACACGCGTGGATAACGAAGCCAAGGCCTGCCTGGACGAGGTAGCCCTCGACCTGCAGAAGCAGCCCGACGCCAAGGTGGTTGTGGTCGGTACTGCGACTGCGAAGGAAAAGGCCAAGATGGCCAAGCAGCAAGCGGCCGCGCTCAAAAACAAGCATGTCAAGGTAGAGGATTTTGCGGCTCAGCGCGCTGTCAACACCAAGAACTACCTGGTGACCGAGAAGGGCATCGATGCTTCTCGCGTGATCGTGGCGACCAGCACGACGGACGACCAGAAGGTGGAAGACTACCTTGTGCCGTCCGGAGCCAGCTTCTCTGCTGACGTTGCTGGAACCAAGCCTGTGGATGAGACTGCGGTGAAGGCCGAGGCGCGCAAGCCCCTGCCGGGCAGCCATGCTGCTGCAAAGAAAAAGGCAGCGACCAATTAGTCAGTCCTAGCCCGCCGAGCAGGCGCATCCCGTCTGCTCGGCGGCAAAAACAGATTGTCCGGCCACGGCAGATGCTTTCGAGGCCGATGGGTACCAGGTTGAGGGATTCCTCGTGCAGTCACTAGAGGTTGACCGGCTCGCCGGCCAGCCTCTTTTCGTTTTCTGCACCTTTTTGCGCATGTTGGATTCAGGGAGTCTGCGTTCTGTATGAATCGTCTGCGATATTGCCTTGATTTCTCCGCAGTGCACGGAAGAGTCGCTCCGATTCTGTTTTTGATCCTCTGCTGGACTGCGCAGCCCAGTTGGGCGGCCCAGCCGCTCTGGAGTGCGGTCGGCCCCCCCGGCGGCGACGCGCGGGCCTTTGCCGCGGTTCCCGGCCAGTCCCGGCATTTGTATCTTGGTTCGACCAACAGTTGGCTTTACGAGTCTCTGGATGGCGGCGCATCCTGGCGCAGGCTCTCGAAGCTGGACGCATCCGATGACCTGATCCTGGACCACATTGTTGTGGATCGTACGAATCCTGCTACTGTTTTTGTTGCTGCGTGGAAGCTGGCGCATCCCGGCGGCGGGTTATGGGTGAGTCACGACGGTGGCCGCAGCTGGAATGTAGTCGCCGGACTGCATGGCCAGTCGATCCGCTCCTTTGCCGAAGCGCCGTCGAATCCCAGGATCTTCTTTGCCGGCACGCTCGAAGGTGTCTTCCAGAGCAGCGATGGCGGATCGTCATGGACGCTGATCAGCCCGCCGGGCAGCAAGGAGATCCACGAGGTGGAGTCGCTGGCCGTCGATCCCAACGATCCGGCCATCGTCTATGCGGGAACCTGGCATCTGCCCTGGAAGACGACCGACGGCGGCAAGAACTGGCACAGCATCAAGAAGGGCGTCATCGACGACTCGGACGTCTTCTCGATCATCGTCGATCCGGAGCAGCCGAAGATCGTCTTTGCCAGCGCGTGCAGCGGAATCTACAAGAGCGAAAACGCGGCGGAGCTCTTCAAGAAGATTCAGGGGATTCCCTCGACGGCGCGGAGGACGCGCGTGCTCAAGCAGGACCCGGTGAATCGCAACCTGGTGTACGCGGGAACCACCGAGGGGCTCTACCGGACGCTAGACGCCGGCAAAACCTTCCAGCGCATGACCGGTCCCGAGGTGATCGTGAACGACGTGTTTGTCGATCCCCAGGACCCCAAGCGAGTGCTGTTGGCAGTCGACCGCGGCGGCGTTCTGCTGAGCGTGGACGGGGCGGCCAGCTTCGTGGGCTCGAACGAGGGCTTCTCCGGACGCAAGGTGGAGGCGGTGCTGGTGGATCGCCGCACCCAGGCTGGCGCCAAGGCGAGGCTCTTTGCCGGAGTCGTCAACGACAAGAGCTTTGGCGGCGTCTTTGTCTCGAACAATGGCGGGGCGCGATGGGAGCAGCTCTCAGAAGGCCTGGAAGGGCGCGATGTCTTTGCGCTGGCCGAGTCGCCGGAGGGAACCATCCTTGCGGGGACCAACCACGGTATCTTCGCACTGGACGAGAGCGTTGGCGATGTGCCGGATACGAGCAAGAATGCGCCGGCGGTCCTGTGGAGCCCGCGCAACTCGATTCAGAACACGCTGACAAAGACAGAGATTGAGACGCACTATGGAAAGCGCGTCCACGTCGAGAAACAGGTAAAGGACACAAGCCGCGAGATTGGCGGCCGCGTCTACGGGCTTGACCTTTCTGGCGATGCCTGGCTGGCTTCGACCACGGCGGGGCTTTTCACCAGTAAAGACAAGGCTGCGAGTTGGCAGGGCGGCCCGGTGATGGGCACGGTGAATTATCTCTCCGTTGCCGCGCATGGTGCGTCGCTTGCCGCCGTCCGGCAGGATGGAGCGGTGCTGTCAAAGGACGCCGGCCAGAGCTGGATGCCGATGGGCATTCCGGCGATGCTGACACGGATTCACTGCGTCGTGTTCTCGGCCGATGGAAGCCTCTGGCTGGGCGCGCGCGAGGGCGTCTACCTGACGCGCGACCTTGGCCATACGTGGTTATGGGTCAACCGCTTCCCCTTGAACGATGTGGATGACCTTGCGTATGACGCGGTCCTGGGCAAGATCCTGGTCAGTTCGCAGTCGAGCGAGCAGGTTTACACCATCGATCCCAAGACGCTGGCCTGGAAGTGGTTTCAGACTGGCTACCGCATCAACTGCCTGCGCGCGTTTGGAGGCAGGCTACTGGCGGCCTCGCTCTATGACGGCGTGCTGGTGGAGCCTCAGGCGGCCATGGTGGAGACGGTGCGGAAGTGATCCGCGCGAAAGTTCAAAAACAGTCCCCAGGATCAATAGCCGCAGATCTTCTCGAGCATGGCTTGCGTCTTTGGCCCCGGAACTCCATCGGCGATTAGCGGCGGATAGGTCTTCTGGAATGTGGTCACTGCTGAGCGTGTAAGCGGTCCCATAATGCCGTCGACCGGGCCGGCGCCAAAGCCCAGCGCATTCAGCCGATACTGCACGCCTGTCAGAAAGTCGAGACGGGGAGCCGATCCGCGTCCAGCCGTGATGGCAATCTCCGGCATCCGGATCACCGGCTTGCCTTGCAAACGCGACCTGTACGCATCGAAGCTGCCTTTGACCACTTCGGCATCGACCGGCGAGTCGGCCAGCGGCGCGGTCGATGCGACAACGGCGGTGGGCACGGCAAACTCGGCTCCGTTGACGGTTTGGATGGCTGCCAGACCGTCCAGCACGACGACTGCGCCCTTGGCGAGTTTTGCTGCAAATTCGCCCGTCAGCTTGATGCCGTTCAAAACCGTGGCGCTCGAACCGGCCTGGTAGAGTTCGATGCGGACAGGGGTGCCGTAATTAAGCCCTTCGATGAGCTTGGGCAGGGTATTGGCAAATTTGCCGCCGTAGTCTGCAAAGCGCACTGCACCGAAGGGCGATCGGCTGGCAATCACGGTGTGCACCAGTTCCTCGGTTGCCCCTGCCGCATTGCGCACGGTGGCGCGAATGGCAAAGATCACCGGCCCGGTCTCGCGCTCTGCCAGCGCCACAATCTCTTCGATGTGCGAGAGTCCGATGACCTCTTTCACTCTCATGCCGGCCTGGCGCAGAAACGGCACCAGGTCGTCGATCCATGTGCCGAGCTGATAGTCGCCACCGGCCGATTTCGAAAGTTGCGAGATGCGTTTGCCGACCGCTCCAGCCATATCGGAGACGGTCACGAACAGGCTCTTGCCTTTGGTGAGAGCCACTGCGTTGTTGACTGCCTGAAAGGTGCAGGGGCCGTCGACTCCAGCTACCTGCACGGCGAAGCGCAAGTTTCCGCTTTGAATCAGGGGTGTCAGAAAACGGTTGGCTGCCCCGCCAACCTTGCCGAGCGGCCCGAGAAGCATGAGCAGGCGCAATCCGTCCTTGCCGTATCCCGCGAAGCCGCCTTGCGCTGCGCCTTCGCCGAAGCGCAGAACATCCACCATGCCGGCGCCCATATCCATGGAGGTCTGGATGGTGGCGGCAACCGCGACCGTCCACCATTGCGGGTTCTCCTGCACCCAGTCGGTAAGGAATTGTTCGCTGATGACCTTCTGCTTGTCCCACCAGTCGGCATAGCTGGATAGCGCCATATTCTGTTCTCCTTCAACCGGCACACTCGGTGCGCTATCCTGCGATGCGGCTCACGATGGCCCGGGTTATCAGGAAAGATAACGTACAAATTCTGGATTGGCAACTGGTTTGGTCAATGTTGGCTCACAATTCATCGATTCAGGAAGAGTTCGCCAGCGTGGGCGGCAGGGAACGATTTTCAACGGAGAGATCTGGTTTCTGTATCATTGAAGCATGCAGACTGCGACCGCGGCTTCACGCCCGACAACAGCTTTTCGAACCCACGACCCACGGCTCGAGCCAATCGCCGCCAAGGTGCTGGCTGGCGAGCGGCTGAACTTCGAGGACGGCCTCGCGCTCTATGGCTCCTCGGATGTGCTGGCCGTTGGATGGCTGGCCAACCACGTGCGCGAGCGGCTCCATGGCGACGTGACCTACTTCAACGTCAATCGGCACATCAACCCCACCAACGTCTGTGTTGCGAACTGCAAGCTTTGCGCCTTCGGACGCAAGAAGGGCGATCCGGCCGGGTACACGATGGCTCTCGAAGAGGCGTGGGAGACGGCGGCCTCGGGCTACTCGGAAGCGGTGACGGAGTTCCACATCGTCGGCGGTCTGCATCCTGATCTGCCGCTCGAATACTTCCTCGATCTGGTACAAGGACTGAAGCAGCGTTTTCCGAAGGTCCACATCAAGGCCTTCACCATGGTTGAGGTGGCATTTCTGGCGCGGCGGGCCAAGCTGACGATCGAGCAGACACTGGTGAAGATGCGCGAGGCCGGAGTGGACTCGATGCCGGGCGGCGGGGCAGAGATCTTTGCCGAGCGCGTGCGGTCGATCATCTGCGATCACAAGATCGACGGCGAAGAGTGGCTGACGACGGCGCGGCTGGCTCACAAACTGGGCTTCAAATCCAACGCGACGATGCTGTATGGCCATATTGAAAACGACGAAGACCGCGTGGACCACCTGTTGAAGCTGCGTGCGCTGCAGGACGAGACGGGCGGCTTTCAGACCTTCATCCCGCTGGCCTTCCATCCCGAAAACACGGCGCTCGACCATCTGCCGGCGACCACGGGACTGACCGACATTCGCCAGGTGGCGGTCAGCCGCCTGCTGCTGGACAACTTTCCGCACATCAAAGCCTATTGGCAGATGCTAACGCCGAAGATCGCACAGATCGCTCTTCGATTTGGCGCCGATGATCTGGACGGAACGGTCGTCGAAGAGAAGATCTATCACGATGCCGGGGCCACTACGCCGCAGGGCATGACGCGCAAGCAGCTCTGCCGGCTGATCACCGAGGCTGGGCGCGTTCCGGTAGAGCGTGACACGCTCTACAAAGCGGTCACGCGTGTGGAAGACAGTTTTACGGTGGCGGTGTAGCAGGGGCGAATGGGATCAGGCTCTACCTTGTAACGGCAGGGATGGGCTTGGCGTCCGAGGGTAGAGGTGGAGATTGGGCTCCGTTGGAGCTGTTGAACCACGCCACCGCCGCACCGACCAGAGGGGCATTATCGAGGAGTTTGGATACGCGTAACTGCATTTCCGTGCCTTCCAGGTGCTTGATTGCGGCGGGCAGGAAGATCTGGGCAGACCGCGAAATGCCTCCTCCGAGGACGACGATTTTTGGATTAAATTCGGGCAGAATCATGCGCAACGCACGCCCCAGATGGCTGCCAAATTCGGTAAAGACCGCAACCGCATCGGCATTGCCGGGTGTTGCTGCAGCGATCTCAGCCACCTTCAGCAGCTTGCCGGTTCGCTTTTGATAGCTGCCCTGAATGGCTCGCGTAGAGACGAAATCCTCGACGATGCCACCTTCGTAGGGGAGGTTCCAGATCTCTCCGCCGGGTGGAACTCCTTTTTCTTCAGTCACAATTTGGTCATTTACGGCAAATGCCGAGCCGATGCCCGTTCCCAGGGTGATGCCCACGGCTCGCTCCACGCCACGAGCTTCTCCTGCTCCGAGCTCGCCAAGCAGAAAAGCGGCTGAATCGAGCAGGAAGCGAACCTTGGCTGGCTGCCAGCCGAAGCGCTCGGCGAGGCCTGCGCGCAGGTCCACGCCATAGAGATAGGGGAGTTTATGGCGCATGTGGCTCACGCCGGCTGCGAAGTCAAAAGGGCCGGGAATGGCAATCTCGGCTCCTCCGACATTCCCCCACGATTCTATTGCCTTAACTCCCAGAAGGTAAAGGAGTTGAATAAAGGCTTCGCCGGTCTGTTCGGCGGGGTGCGGGGCGCTCGCGACCGGGCCGAGGCGGTAGGCTCCGCTGAGGCAGATTGCCGCCGAGACGTGGCTGCCTCCCACGTCGTACACCAGGACGGAATTTCCCAATTCGGCGGTCATGAAAACCTTTCAGCCTGTCGCATGATTACAGGTAGCATACACCGGGGACTGATCCATATGATACCGCTCCCATCATAAGGCTGGGGTGACACTGAGGGAGATTCTGAAAAGGGGAATTCATGGAAAATCGAGCAACGTAAATCTCCGCCCGAGGGGAGGGGGGCGCAGAAAGTCCTACTCGGTTGCCGGCCATCGCTCGCACAGCGGCAACACGAGTTGCGCTAGTGGATCACAACCGGTGTGCGATGCTTGCAGCCGCAGGAGCGCCGCAACACGATCTCAACCGGCAAAATAATCCGGTTTCCGGTCTGGGGCAACTCGCCGCGCTCAATGCGGTCGAAGAGCAGATTGGCTGCTACGCGGCCCACTTCCTGGGTAGGCTGGCGAACGACCGTGAGAGGCGGAGAGGTCAGGTCGGCCAGATCGAAGTCGTCGAATCCGGCAAAGGCCAGATCGTTCGGCATCTTGACGCCCAGGTTCATGAGCGAGCTAAGAACATAACGCGTTGCCAAGGTGTTGGATGCAAAAAAGGCCGTCGGCGGATTGGCTCCATGCAGCTTCTCTTCGATGACGCGCAGCGTTCCCTGCTGAGACTCGCAGCCGAAAAATGCATCGACCTCCAGGCCCGCCTCTCGCACAGCACGGCGATAGCCTAGAAACCGGGCGTTAATGGTAAAAATGTTGCGGCTGAGTCCCATGAAGCAGATGCGCTTGTGCCCATGCTCGATCAGATGCTCGACTATACGCCGGGCACCGGTGGTGTTTTGCACCAACACCACATCGAATGAGGGATCGATACCAGGACGGTCAAAGGCGACAACCGGAGTCCTGCCAAACAAGTTTCTCGTGAGACGCGATTGAAGGGACCTTGCCGGAATTACGACCATGCCATCCACGTTCCAGCGCAGCAACTGCTCGGCTTCGACGTATTCAGTGTCAGGATCTTCGTTTGATGTCGTAATGATGACGGAGTAGCCGCGTTCTCTGGCGACGGTGGTGACCGCGTGGGCGCAGTTGGCAAAGAAGGGATCGTAGAGATAGGGAAGGATGAGGCCGATGCTGCGGCTGCGCTGGCCGCGAAAGGCTCGCGCCAGCTCATTGGGCCGGTAGTGCAGCTTGTCGATCGCAACTTGCACCCGCCGCGCAGTCTCTTCGGCGACATGGGCGGTTCCGCTCAGTACTCGTGAAACAGTCATTGTTCCGACGCCGGCCAGGCGGGCGACGTCACTCATGGTAGGTTTTCGCTGCACCGATCGTACTCCATTTTGTTGCGCCGCTTAGTTGGCCAGTGGCATCCTCGGAGAATTCTGGATCAAGATCATTTCCAGACTGCCACTCCGGGTCAGTTGAGCATGCACTCGGGGGATGTGAAACCCATTGTTGGCCTTATCGTACTACCTCGGGCGCTGACTTGGCAGGGCGCAGCCGAGGGGCTCCGGATGGAAGGTCGACCTCCGAGTCGAGGCTGTCCTCAGTAGGCGGCGATGCCGGTGATCTTCTGGCCGATGATCAGCGTGTGGATGTCGTGCGTTCCCTCGTAGGTGATCACCGACTCAAGATTCATCATGTGGCGCATGATCGGGTAGTCCTCGGTGATGCCATTTGCGCCGAGAATGTCGCGGGCCATGCGGGCGGTCTCGAGTGCCATCCAGACGTTGTTGCGCTTGGCCAGCGAGATGTGTTCGTGGCCCACGGTGCCCAAATCTTTCATCCGGCCGACGTGGAGCGAGAGCAACTGCGCCTTGGAGATTTCGTTCACCATCCAGACAAGCTTTTCCTGAACGAGTTGGTGACTGGCTAGTGGCTCTCCGCGGAACTGTTTGCGGAACTTGGCGTATTGCAGGGCGGTGGAATAGCAGTCCATGGCCGCGCCGATGGCTCCCCAACTGATTCCATAACGCGCCTGATTGAGGCACATCAGAGCGCTCTTGAGGCCGGTGGTTCCGGGCATCAGACTGGAGGCGGGTACATGCACATCCTGCAGCGAGAGGCCGCTGGTGACCGAGGCGCGCAGGCTCCATTTGCCGTGGACTTCGTAGGCTGTGAAGCCGGGACGGTCGGTCTCGACGAGGAATCCGCGGACGTTGTTGTCTTCCTCGGGTACTCTGGCCCAGATGACGGCCACGTCGGCTAGATTGCCGGAGGTGATCCAGAGCTTTTCGCCGTTGAGGATGTATTCGTCGCCCACCTTGCGTGCGGTGGTGGTCATGGCGCCGGGATTGGAGCCTGCGCCGGGCTCGGTGAGGCCGAAGCAGCCGAGCTTCTCGCCGCTGGCCATCGCCGGGAGCCAGGTGTTCTTCTGCTCGTCGGAGCCGAAGGTGTAGATGGGATACATGACCAAACCGGACTGCACACTGACGAAGCTGCGGAAGCCGGAGTCGCCGCGTTCGAGCTCCTGCATGACGAGGCCGTACTCGACGTTGGACATGCCGGCGCAGCCGTAGCCCTCGAGGTTGGCGCCGAAGAAGCCCAGCTCGCCCATGATCGGGACAAGCTCACGCGGGAAGCGCCCGGTGCGAAAGCACTCTTCGATGATGGGGACGAGGTTGTCTTCGACGAAGTCGCGCGCGGTCTTGCGGACGAGCAGTTCGTCTTCGCTGAAGCTGGAGTCGAGGTGGAGGAAATCGAAGCCTTGAAATTTGAAGCCCATGATTGCACCTGCCGTTTTCTTGGGGTGTGCCAAGACAGGCAAGGGTAGCAGATGCGGGCAACGCCTGGGAATATTCCTATTGGATCGATGTGCCAGGGACACCGGAAGCAGCGGGTCTAAGTCAGGGCAGCGGGCTTATCGATTTAATTACCTGCAAGGTTTTGAAAATATATATAGGGGGGTGGGGGTACCTGGAAAAGCAGGGAACAGGGAGCAGGGGATAAGGAATAGAAAAGGTTTGGACTCCTGGTCGCCGCTCATCTCTTAATTGTGCACCAGCAGCAGGAAATAATCCGCACCACCTGCGGTGGGGCAGACGGTGCTTGCGCGCCATTGGGGTTCATGGTTTCCCAGGTCCACAAAAGCGTGGGACCTGGGGCACCCGTGGTCTGTAGTTGGGCTTAGTTCCGCTGGGACCAGGCCACTCGCCTGCTCACTTCGGATCAGCTTCGCTTCCAGGGTTCAGCTATAGCTATATGCAGGTCGATTGAAAACCACTCACCGTGAAATGTTACGTGGCGCTGGATGGGATTTCTTTCTTCATTCAGGAGGTCTCTATGCGCTCGACACGCTTCATCCACCTTGGACTCATCCCCTGTGCCGCATCTTTGGCTTTGAGCGGCTGTAGCGGTTCTACCAACTCCCCCACTCTATCTCCATCAAGCTCGACTGTGGCATATGTATACGTATCAAGCCAGACTGCCACTAGCGGCCCCAACCAGATTGTGGCATACGCCGCCGATGCGAAAGGACAGCTTGCGCCTGTCCCCGGCTCGCCCTTCAGTCAAAGTGTCGGTTCGATAGGTGCGAGCGGCGGGTACCTCTTGGCCGCTTCTTTGTCGCAATCGGACATCAACAGTTACAAGATCGGATCGAACGGCGCACTCACCCTGGGGCCTCAATTAACCCTCACGCAACAGACCGGCGGCACCACCTGCGGCAACGGAGGTAAGTTTGTTTTCGAGCGTACCGGAAAATCTTTGTACGCGGAAATAGACGACTGCTCTGGCAACAAAGAAATTGCTTCACTCGCCTTCGATTCATCGAACGGAAGCCTGAGCTATCTTGGCAACGTGAACATAGGCACTAAGAGCTCTGCAGCCATTTCGTTCCTCGGCAATAACAAGTTCGCTTATTCGGCCCTCAACGACGCATGCTTGTACGGGGGGATGTCGCCATTTTCACTCAGCAATACCGGACTCGTGGACTTGACTTCGTTTGTCCAAACGCCTCAATTCGGGCCGCCGGTGCCACCGGGAGCGAAGATTTCGGACGTGAAACAGCCCAGTTACGCTGCTGGATTCACCGCGACCGACACCACCAACCATGTCGCAATCGGGGAGTACCCGTGCTATGCGCTGAACGGCGTCGCGGTCACGCAGGTGCAGCTCGCCGCCTACACAGCCGACGCCAGCGGGAACCTGACCACGACCGACACTTATGCAACCATGCCGACGACGACCATCAATCCTCTGGATCTCGAAATGTCACCTTCTGGCTCGGTTCTTGCCGTGGGTGGGGAGGGCGGGTTGCAGGTCTTCCACTTCAATGGAGCGAGTCCGATCACCAGCTTTGGAAGCGTGTTGACAACCGACAATATCAGCAAGGTCTTCTGGGACAACAGCAATCATCTGTATGCGATAACCCTGAACGCGGTTCCGCCGGCTGTAAGCCTGAACAAGCTTCATGTGTTTACCGTTACGGATACGTCGGCCAGCGAGGCGCCAGGCTCACCTTACACCATTACTTCACCGATAGCACTCGCCGTTCAGTCAGAGTAAGAACTGAATCGGGTTGCCGGTTAATGAACCCGAACCCAACCAGTCGGGTGGCGCACCATTCATGGAGATTGGTGAGATTGGTTGAGTGCTGAAGTGCCCCATGACAACTTCCTTGCGGAGGGAGCAGGGGCCTTCAGGCCCCTGAATGGTCTCTTCGTTTGTGATTCAGAAGCTTGAAGGCAGCTGCTCCCTCCGTTTGTGATTCAGGAGCCTGAAGGCTCTTGATCCCGTTCTCAGTCCTACTCCAAAAACTCCCGCACAAAGGGGTTCGTGCTTCTGACTAACTCATCGAGGGTGCCGTCGAAGATTAGGCGGCCTTCTTCGAGCATGAGGAAGGTTGTGCCGGGGGCGGTCTGGCCTTTGGGGAGCGGGACCATGCGGCCTTGTTCCTGGTCGAAGTGGTGGTTGCAGAGGATGAGCGCATCCTGAATGCGATGGGTGACCATCAGCGATGGCGTTTGGTAGACGTCGCGCTCTTTAACGATCAGCTCCATGATGGTGGTTGAGGTGAGAGGGTCGAGGCCGCCGGTGGGCGAGTCGTAGAGCAGCAGTTCAGGCTGGTGGATGAGCGCGCGGGCGATGGCGACACGGCGGCGCATTCCGCCGGAGAGGCTGGCCGGATAGAGGTCGAAGGTCTCTTCCAACTCGACAAAGCGGAGGGCGTCGCGGACGCGCTGGTCGATCTCCTCGTCGGGAACGCGCTCCTGGATGAGCTGGTAGGCCACGTTGTCCCGGACGGTGAGCGAATCGAAGAGCGCACCCTCCTGAAAGACCATGCCGGTGCGTGCGCGGATGGGAAAGAGCTGCTCCTCGGGCATGCGCGCGATCTCCTGGCCAAAGAGTTCGATGTGGCCCTGGTCGGGGCGGAGCAGGCCGTTCACGAGCTTGAGCAGGACGCTCTTACCGACTCCGGCGGGGCCGAGCAGAACACGTGTTTCTCCGGGCGCGATGGAGAAGCTGACATCGTCGAGGACAGGCGGCCCATCAAAGGCAATCGAGACATTGCGAAAGACGACGACTGGGGCGGCGTCTGGGGCCGGATCTTGCTCGGGGCCGGGTTGGGTTGAAGCATCAGGCGGAATCATAGGGGAGGGAAGAGGCGGAGCAGCACCTGGGTGAGGAGGAAGTCGACGAAGATGATGAGCACCGAGGCCCAGACGACCGCCGAGATGGTGGAACGGCCGACGCCCTGGGTTCCGCCCGTGGTTCTCATGCCATAGAAGCAGCCGATGGAGCCGAGGATGTAGCCGAAGAAGAGCGGCTTGACCAGGCCTTGAACGATGTCGGCAAAGCGAAGGTGCTCCCAGGCCATGTCGAGGTATTGGGTGCCGTTCTGGTGGTTCATCAGAACCGTGACCAGGCCGCCGCCGGCGATGCCGCATGCATCGGCGACGATAGTGAGGAAGAAGAGCATGGTGATGGAGGCGGCGATGCGCGGGGTGACGAGCTTGCGCATGGGATCGACGCCGAGGGCGCGCATGGCGTCAATCTGCTCGGTCACGATCATGGAGCCGAGTTCGCTGGCCATTGACGAGGCGTTGCGGCCGGAGACCATGACGCCGGTGAGTACGGGACCGAGTTCGCGAATCATGGTGAGCGAGACGAATTGGCCGGTGACGGCGGTGGCGCCGAAGGCCGAGAGGGTTGCCGCCGACTGCAGGGCCAGCACGCCGCCGGTGGAGAGGCCGGAAAGAATGACGATCGACAAAGAGCCGAAGCCGATGATGTCGGCCTGAACGAGAAACTCGGGCCAGTAGATGGGCGGGCGATAGAGGTTTGAGAAGGCTCGGGCGGCAAAGATCGAGTAGTCCTGCACGGTGAGGACGAGGTTCTTGGCGTAATTTTCGATCAGTCGTATCGCCATTGCGGATGCCGTCCTCAAGAGGCTGGGAGGTGAGCCACTCTCCTCGACAGAATAGCGCATGACAGGGGGCAGGGTGCAGAGAACAGAGATCCGAACAGAGCTGCCTGGCATGAATGCTCAGGAGCAGAAAGTGCGAGCCACAAAGTAGACTGGGATTGAAAGCGAGTGGAGATTGACTTCAGCGGGGGCCGAGAGGCTGGACGGATTCTTTGGCGGGTTTGATGCACAGGCGCATGCGGTGCTGCTGCTGGACTACGATGGAACGCTGGCGCCGTTTCGTGTGAACCGCTTCACTTCGCGGCCATGGGCGGGTGTGCGGGAGTTGCTTGCGGCGATTCAGAGGCAAGGACGGACGCGGATGGCGGTGATTACCGGGCGTCCGGCTGCCGAGATTGAGCCCATGCTTTGCCTCGATCCGCCGCTGGAGGTGTGGGGGCTGCATGGGGCTGAGCGGCTCTATCCCGATGGCCGGCGGGAACTGGAGCAGGCACCCGCGGCGACGCAGGCCAGGCTTGAAGAGCTGCGGGAGTTTCTGCGGCACGACAGCCTTGGCGGCCTCTTCGAGGACAAGGCCAATGGGGTCGTCATGCATTGGCGGGGAGTTTCGCGTCGCAAGGCGGAGCAGATCGAGAGACGGACGCGGGAGTTGTTTGAGCCGATGGCGCGGATGGAGGGGCTGACACTGCTCGACTTTGAAGCCGGGATCGAGCTGCGCGTGGGCCGCAACAAAGGCAGAGCGGTTGAGGCGATTCTTGCCGAGAGTGGGCGAGAGGGGCCAGTGGCCTTTCTGGGAGACGATCTCTCGGACGAAGCGGGGTTTCACGCGGTCAACGGGCTTGGCTCGCGAGGGCTGAGCGTGCTGGTGCGGCGGGAAGAGCGTGAGACGGCTGCGGCGGTCTGGCTGCGGCCGCCGGTGGAGTTGAAGGAGTTTTTGGCGCGTTGGGTGAGGGTGGTGGAAGGCTGATCTTGAAAGGCTCAGGGGAGTTTTAGTGAGCTGCCTTGCGCTTATTGCGAATATTCGGAAGATTGAATATACTCGATCCTATGCAGGAGAAGCTGCGCACTTACAAGGCCAATATCTTTCGCGCACTCTCTCACCCCACACGTATTGCTATTCTTGAGTTGCTGCGTGATCGCGAGCTCTCCGCGCGAGCCATTCAAGAGAAGCTGGGCCTTGAACAGGCGAATCTCTCGCAGCATTTGGCGATTCTGCGGAGCCATCAAATCGTTGTGAATCGCAAGGACGGCAACCAAGTCTTTTATTCCATACGGAATCCGGTGCTGGTGCAGGTTCTGGACCTCATGCGCCAGTACATTCAAGGCAGCCTGGCGGATGCGGTTCAAATGCTCGGCGAAGCGGAATGCGAGGTTTTTGACCGATGATCTCTGGGCTTTTTTTGAGCGGAATCATCGTGTGGCTTGCCGGTGCTCTGGCTTGCCTGGCTTTGTGGCGCAAGCCGGCGAAT
>Ga0302323_100000018_pt1 | contig 103074 bp, 86 predicted proteins | sample Fen_T0_3_FD_201950 | JGI IMG/M metagenome (GOLD analysis project Ga0302323, IMG submission 201950) | Peat permafrost microbial communities from Stordalen Mire near Abisko, Sweden - Fen_T0_3 | ecosystem: Environmental > Terrestrial > Soil > Wetlands > Permafrost | place: Sweden: Abisko...
CTGCCGGTGACCAGCCCAGCTAGGACTTTCTGCGGAGCGATTTCGATGCCTTCATCAATGTCTGTAGGATCGACGACGGGGTGCGTGCGGGTGGTGAAAGACGAAGACGCCCAAGTGTGAGTTGATAGCGAGCGTGCCGCGCGGTCTGCGAAATACCATCGCAACTCTCATTCAACGGTTCCAAATATGACCCTAAGGTCGTCTGCGGAAGAATCGAAGAGCACCCTTTCGGGTTCGCTGCACAAGAGTGGCGACAGGTCTGGGCAACACCGAGGCATGGCACAGCCATGCAGAATGCGTGACCATGAGAACGAGACCGCGGCTACTTGCAATGCTCTTGACCAGCCTTTCGTTGCCCGCGTTGGCACAATCGGCGTCGATTCGAATTGCGCGAATCGTCCACGTCGGACTACATCTGGACTCTCTACGAGCCGTGGGATCTTCGCGCTTGGTTGAGCAACGCAAGCGAGCGGACTGATCCAAAAACCTAGTCCACGGTGCATCTACCAGCTGTGGCTCCGCCACTCAACGCAATTTGACCACCACCACCGCAAGCGTCGCGAACCAACCAAGCGCACCACCATCGTTTGGTAACGACATTCTCGTTGGCGCAGGCCCAAGCGCTTCCGGCGGAACGCTCCAAACTGGAGCGCCTGAGCCGACAGTAACGGATGGCGACAAGTATCCCGTCATCCTGGAGAATAGTCGGGTGCGGGTACTTCGATACCATGACAGGCCAGGTGACAAGACAAAACCCCACCACCACGCCGAATTTGTTCTCTATGCGCTTTCATCATTTCGCCGTCGCTTGAGTTTTCCCGATGGTTCATTGCGGGAACGCGACTTCAAACCTGGAGATGTGATCTGGATGCCCGAGCAGGTTCACACTGGGGAAAATGTCGGGGCAACAGATACAGACGTAATCATCGTCGAGAACAAGCTCGCAGCCGACGTGCCAATTTCTCCAGCACCAACGACTAGGTAGGGCTCGGACAGTAAGGCGATTGGCACAGTTCCCTGCTCCTCTGGCCTGTTCGCAGGCGTGACGGAGCACGCGACGATGGCGTGAAAATCCAGGTCGCGGTCGATCCCCCTCGTTTTGAAATTCGCAAGTGGTCGAAGAACTCGGTTCCTCGAGATCGGCCGAACGACTACCGATCGAGACTGCTACCACGCCCAAGACGCCACGATCACGCCCGATCCACTTTCTGAACCATACCGGGGTTCCGTCGGTCCGCGTGGTGGCCACGCGCATATATTGCGTTGCTTCCCAATAGAACAACGTGGGGCTTCCACTAACACATGCACACCGTGAACTGTCAGCGTGGGGCAACAACGAAGGAGCATTAGATGGCCCTAAGCAGACAGTGGATGCACCAACAACACATAAAGCCTGCAATTTGTCAGCTTGCGCTGAGCGTTGGGGTGCTCACTGTGGCTTGCAGCAGTGGGTCGACCGGAGGGAGTACTTCCGCTACGGGTGGAAGTGGTGGTAGTACCTCATCGAGCGTCGGCACCGCCGGTGGAACGAGTTTGAGCACCGGTTTGACAAACTGCGTCGAGGGCGAGTCGAACTGTTTTAGCTTCTTTGTTACCAGCCGAGCGCGTCTGTTCGCGCTCGCGCAAGCTTTCAATGGCAGTACCAAGGGTTGGGGCGGTGACCTGCGCTACGGCACCGCCGATGGCCTAACCGGAGCGGACAAGATCTGCACCGAAATTGCTGAGCAATCTCTGCCAAACAATGGCCGGGTGTGGCGGGCGTTTCTCAGTACATCAACGGTGAATGCGGTCGAGCGCGCTGGCTCTGGTCCTTGGTACGATCGCCTCAACCGCATCATTGCACATAATGTGACCGAGTTAGTCGCAACCCGCCCCGGCGGCATCACGAATTCGGCCATCTTGAACAATCTGCCCAACGAAGATGGCACACCGCACCACAACGAGGAGGCCGCCTGCACCAACTTGGACTCGTGCGCCGACAACCACGACGTGATGACTGGTTCGGATCCCGACGGCAAGCTCTGCACCTCGACGACCTGTGCTGGAGGACCCGGAGGGCAAATGCCCGGCATGGATGGCTTTGATGCCGGGGTATTCGCAGGGCAGATCCCTGGTGATGCCGGGGTATTCCCAGGGCAGATCCCAGGCGATGCCGGGGTATTCCCAGGCGATGCCGGGGTATTCCCAGGCGATGCCGGGGTATTCCCAGGGCAGATCCCCGGCAGCGGCAGCTCAATCACGGACTACACGTGCAAGGATTGGACACTGAGTACTGCGACCTCGGGCATTGCACCACGCTGCGGGCATACGTGGCCAACCGGTGGCGGAGGCCTGGGCGTAAACGGCGCAGTATCAGACGATTGGATTAGTCAACTTACCGAGGGTGGATGCGCCCCCGGTTACAACTTGGTTCAGAACGGCGGTGCAAACGCGGATGGCTCTGGCACGGTCGGAGAAGGCGGCGGCTATGGCGCAATCTATTGCCTCGCTGCGCGGTGAATTTGATGTTACCGGGCCCGCTTCAGCGGCAGCCGGCTGATCCGGACAGATCGTCGTTAGCCAGCGCCGGTCGATGACGCCCCGGCGCTTGACGTCACCGCGTCGCACCGGCCAAAAAGCCCAAGAGTGCCACTTTGTCGCCCGAATGGCAGAGTTCCCCGGGTGAAATGCGGCATAGGTGCCCGCGCTTGACGACATTCGGACGGTGCCGTATCTCGCGCTGGCTTTTTTGCGGCTATCTTCCGGCATCAATCTACCGCGATTTGAGCGGGCTCCGCCTGCGAGCCCATAATGCCGGCTTCCGACATGACCTTAAGCCAATCCGCACCCACGCCATCCAAACCCGCCGAGTCCATTGCCGGAAGCGAGCGCCCCAACAAACGCATCGCGATCTTCATCGTGACCTACAATGCGGCCGGCACCTTGCGCCGGGTGCTCGATCGAATTCCGGCGGAGGTTTGGGAGAAGGTCGAAGAGGTTTTCGTCTTCGACGACGAGAGCCAAGATGACACCTACCTCGTGGGCGTCGGCTACAAGGCCCTGCACGGCAACACCAAGCTTAGCGTGTTCCGCAACGAGAAGAACCTCGGCTACGGCGGCAATCAGATCCGCGGCTACAAATATGCCATCGCACAAGGCTACGACATCGTGGCACTGCTCCACGGTGATGGCCAATACGCGCCCGAAGCCTTGCCCGAACTGCTAAAGCCACTCGAAGCTGGTGAAGCCGACGCCGTATTCGGCTCACGCATGATGACCAAGGGCGGAGCGCTCGAAGGCGGCATGCCGCTCTACAAATACGTCGGCAACAAGGTACTGACGCATATCGAGAATGCAGCGCTCGGTACCTCGCTTTCCGAGTTTCATTCTGGGTATCGCTTGTACTCGTGCCACGCGCTCAAGCGCATCCCGTTCGAGCAAAATACGCATGACTTTCACTTCGATACGCAGATTATCATCCAGCTCCACGCCGCCGGGTTGCGCATCGTAGAGTGCCCGATCCCCACCTACTACGGCACCGAGATCTGTCACGTCAACGGCATGCGCTACGCGAAAGACGTCCTCTTGTCGGTGGCCCAGTACCAACTGCACGAGCTCGGAATTCGGTATTACAAAGAGTACGAGCTGCCACCCGCGTACAAGGCCAAAAAGAGTCTCTTCTCGTCGCATTCGCGGCTGCTCGAACTTATTGGTGACGAACCGCGAACCGTGCTCGATATCGGCTGCGGCCAAGGCGAGCTGGCGTTTCTTGCCAAGAAGCGCGGTCATCGAGTCACGGGGCTGGATCTTTACCCGCCCAAGTTCGAGCTCGACGAATTCATTCAGGGCGACATCTCCGAGGGCCTAACCGTTGCCGCCGATCGTCAATTCGACGTCATCGTCCTTGCCGACGTGCTCGAGCACATGTCCGATCCGTTGAGTCTCTTGCGCGAGGCCAAACGCCACTTGAAACCCCGGGGACGGCTCCTGGTTTCGGTGCCGAATGCGGTGCACTGGTCAGTGCGCGCGGTCGTCGGCTCCGGTCGCTTCGATTACACGAATCAGGGGATCCTCGACCGCGGGCATTTGCGATTCTTCACCGAGGCTTCGGCTAAACGCCTATTCGAAGACGCGGGCCTGCTCGCAACCTCAAACCTAACCACGCCGGTTCCCTGGGAAAAGGTCATTCCGCGTGTGTTCGGTAAGGCCGCAAGCGATCAGGTCGAGCGCCTCGACTATCAGCTCACGCGCGTTCGTCCGAATTTCTTCGCCTACCAACACATTTTCGAACTTCGGGCAAAGTAGGGTTCAGCCACGGATAACCGTCGGGTGAATGCCAGCGAGGCTGCGCGCCACGACTTGCCTCGGATCCCCGAGGCATCGCACTCGCCGCTCGGCGGCGGCTTCGAAGGTGATGCAGTTGTCCAAGAATTCGCAGCCATCCGCTTCGAGCCACAGATCGATAACCGGGCCGTTGGCTTCGACTAGCAGGTAATCTTGGGACGTTTCAAGCACCAACTCAGTCGCGTCCAACGAAAGCGCCTTAGGCTCGCACAACAGGATGAAGCTCCGGCGCCCCTGAACCTCAGACACAACGAATGCCTCGGTTGGCTCAACCGCTGCAACGTCGATGGTCTCAAGCAGCCTGCGCTCATTCGGCATGAACGTAAGCGTCGAACGCCTCTGTTCGAACAGGCGCCCATCACGCAACCCTCGCACCTCGACGACGACGGTTTCGGTGACAGGACAGGTCGCATTGTCGAGGCTCCCCCACAGGCTTACGACATTATCGCAGCGTTCTAAACTCAATAGCAGCGGCGCGTAGAGCCTGCGAAGATCGTAGGCCGCCGCCTTGTAGCTGAAACTCGAATCGATCACAGCCCAGCTTTGTGCTGGCCAGCAATCGTTGAGCTGCCAGATGAGCGCACCGCGACAGAATTCGCTACGCCGATAGTGCTCGATACCAAAGCGCAGCGCGTCGCGCTGATTCAACTGCGAGTAGTACGACCACTCTCGAACGTCGTTACTTTTCGGGTAATGTGCCTCCACGAAGCCAACAAAAGTATCATGACCCTTGCCGGTCTTGTCGTGCCAACGAGCCACGCCATCACGAACCGACGCGTCGAGGAGCCGTGGCCCTGGTTCCATCAACTTCCAGGCTGCGAGATTGGGTGCCGCGGCAAAGCCGAACTCGGAACAAAACCGCGCCATTGAGTCGCGGTAGTGGCACCAGTCCCCTCGCCCATGCCAAACATCCCAGAAGTGCTGATCACCGTCGCCGTCGGAATTCGCCTCGCCCTGGCCAGTTGGCGACGACGGAATGTACGGGCGAGTTGGGTCGAGTTCTGCAAGCACCTCCGGCAAAACTCCGGAGTAAATGCGCTCACCGTGAAACCGCGATGGATGAAGCGCTGCGCCTTCCCAACCACTATCGCGCATGGTTTGGTTCTCGTTGTTGCCACACCACAGTGCGAGGCTTGGGTGGTTGCGCAGTCGACGCACCGCACTACGAGCTTCAAATCGAGCCACCTCGCAAGCCGACTCATCATCGGGGTAGTAGCTACAAGCATAGGGGAAATCTTGCCACACGAGCAGCCCGAGTTCGTCGCACAGGGCGTAAAATTCGTCGCTCTCGTAGAGGCCACCGCCCCAAACCCGCAGCATGTTCATACCGAGATCGGCCGCCGCTCGCAGCTGCCGCTCGAGGCGCGCTCGGCCGATCCGCGAAGGGAACGAATCATCGGGGATCCAGTTGGCGCCTAAAGCATAGAGGTCACACCCGTTGACCACGAATCGGAAAGATTCACCGTGAGCGTCGGGCTCGCGCACCAGCTCCACTGTACGAAGCCCAATCCGCTGCACTCGCTGGTCGAATGCGTGCTCAAGCGCGTTGCGCGATGCAGGGGTGCTCGCGGCGAGCACTGACACAATCTCATACGTTTCTGGGCGACCGAGTTCGCGCGGCCACCAGCGCCGAGGTTGTGCGATGCGCAATACCTCGCCATCGCGGAGCGGTGCCTCGAACCCTTCGACGTAATGGTAAAGTTGCCCCTCGCCCTCGAATACGCCATGAATTTCGAGTTCTACTGCACCATCTGGCGTGTGGCGTTGCGCAATCTCGATGTCACAAATGCGCACCGCACACTCGACGAGTTCGACTGGACGCCAAATCCCGGCTGATACCAGACAGGGGCCCCAATCCCAGCCGAACATGTATTGCGACTTGCGCACGAATGCCCGTGGGTCCATGCGCACGGTGTCATGCGCCAAGCCCTCCGCTTCGAAATAGCGCTTGCGGCGCGCACGGCCGACGCGCCACGCCGAGGCAAATTCGATCCGAAGTTCATTCGAACCAACCAACAAAACATCGGTCACGTCGATTTCGTGCTCGACAAACATGTTGTCGAAGCGACCGATCACCCTACCGTTGAGGTAAATTTGGCAAATGGTATCGAGCCCTGCGAAACGCAGAATGCGCCGCGGGAGTTGCGGATTGGGCTCGAACTCGAAACAGCTTCGATAAAACCAGTCCTGCTCGTCCACCCATTGGCACCCGAGCTCTGCCAACTGCGAGTAAGGATCGGCGATGATTCCGCAGCGCACCAGATCGGTGTGGACGTGGCCAGGAACCATCGCTGGTTGCCATTCGAGTGTCGAGAAACCGAGCTTTCTCGGCGCTGCAGTCCACGCAGCGCAACTAAACTCCCAACCTTGATTCAGCGAAGTGACACGGCGCACAGCTCGACAGTAGCTGACCACGGCCCGCGTTGGGATCTCATCAAACGTGTTCTCGTGGGTGATAAATCGATTTAGCGCGACTGAGCGCCTGCCCGGTTACGGCGCTAAACCTTCAAAGTTGGCACTTTTGCCGCGTCGGCCTTCGGCCCAGGCACGCAGCAGCCCGAATAGTTGCATCGACCGCGGCTGCAGCGTAGCAAGTGCGCCGGCCAAGACGTCGGAGCCCGCCATGCAGAAGACCAGTCCGTTCGAGAAACTCCCCGCAGACGTTCGGTTCCCGAAGCTCGAGGAACAGATCATCGAGCTGTGGGAGAAGCTCGACGCGTTTAGAGAGTCGAACCGTCGCCGCGCTGGCGCCCCAGAATTCGTGTTCTATGACGGGCCGCCCTTTGCCACCGGCACTCCCCACTATGGACATCTACTTGCGGGTACGATCAAGGACATCGTGCCGCGCTACTGGTCGATGCGCGGCTACTACGTCGAGCGACGTTTCGGCTGGGATTGTCATGGTCTGCCGATTGAGAATTTGGCGCAAGAAGCTCTCGGTCTGAACGGCGCACCCGATATTCGCAAACATGGAATCGCGGACTTCAACGAGCAATGCCGCTCGATGGTTCAGCGTTACGTGTCCGATTGGCGCTCGGTCGTAACCCGCATGGGGCGCTGGGTCGATTTCGACGACGACTACAAGACCATGGATCCCGCCTATATGGAGTCGGTGTGGTGGGTCTTCAAGCAGCTTTGGGACAAGGGTCGCATCTATCGCGCCCACCGTATCGTGCCCTACAGCTGGAAGCTGACGACGCCGCTGTCAAACCTCGAGGCCTCGTCGAATTACCAGGACGTGCAAGACCCGGCGATCACCGTGCGATTTCGGCTGCTTTCCGCGCTCGCTGGTGTTGGTGCGGCGCACGTCTTAGCTTGGACGACGACCCCCTGGACGTTGCCGGGCAACCTCGCGTTGTGCGTGGGGCCCGAGATCGAGTACGTCGTGGTCGAGGACAAGAACTCTTCCGAACGTTACTTGCTCGCAAGCGAACGCCTGAGTGCCTACTATAAGAGCGAAACCGAGTATCAGATCCTCAAGCATTATCGCGGCAGCGAGCTTATTGGCCTCCGGTATGAGCCGCTCTTGCCGTACTTCAAGGATCAGCCAAATGCCTTCCGCGTTCTGGCGGATCCCTTCGTCACCACCTCAGACGGCACTGGGATCGTTCACATTGCGCCGGCCTACGGCGAGGATGATTACTGGGTGTGCCGCCGTGAAGGGATCGAGCTGGTCGACCCACTCGACGAGCAATGTCGCTTCACCGATGCGGTACCCGACCACGTCGGAGTCTTCTGCAAGGATGCCGACAAAGCGATCATTCGCCAGCTTAAAGATTCCAAGCAGCTCGTTCACCAGACGACCATCGTCCACAGCTACCCCTTCGACGAACGCACCGACACACCGCTCGTTTACCGCGCCATCGACGCCTGGTACATCAAGATCGAAGACATCCGCGAGCGCATGGTCGAGCTCAACGAGCACGTGCGTTGGGTGCCCGAGGCGATAGGCCGCAACCGCTTCGGTAATTGGATCCGCGACGCCCGCGACTGGAATATCAGTCGCAATCGGTTCTGGGGTTCTTGCATTCCAGTCTGGATCTCCGAAGACGGCTCGGAGCGGATCTGTGTCGGCTCGATTCGTGAACTCGAGGAGCTGAGCGGACAGAAGGTCACGGATCTACACAAGCACGTGATCGACGGTATCGAATTCGTGAAGGACGGCAAACGCTTCCGCCGCACACCCGAAGTGCTCGATTGCTGGTTCGAGTCCGGATCGATGCCCTACGGCCAGAAGCACTACCCGTTCGAGAACAAGGAACGTTTCGAAGCCACCTTCCCCGCCAATTTCATTGCCGAAGGCTTGGACCAGACTCGTGCGTGGTTTTACTACCTGCTCGTCCTATCGACGTCGATATTCGACAAGCCTGCCTTCGAAAACGTCGTCGTCAACGGATTGGTGCTTGCGGAAGACGGCCGCAAGATGTCCAAATCCAAGAAGAACTACCCAGATCCGCGCAAGGTGCTCGACGAGATTGGCGCCGACGCTCTACGCGCATACCTCATCGATTCCCCGGTCGTGCGCGCCGAGCCACTGCGCTTCAGCGAGAAGGGCCTCAAGGAAATCGTGCGCACGGTGGTGCTGCCGTATTGGAACGCACTGTCGTTCTTCACCACCTACGCCATCGTTGACGGCTTCGACCCGTGCACGGCAACACCACGTTTGCCAGCCGATCGCGTCGAGCTCGACCGCTACATTCTCTCGGTACTCGAAAGCCTGGTGCACGATGTAAACGTGGAGATGGAGGCGTACCGCCTATACAACGTAGTACCGCGGCTCGTTGCCTTTATCGACACCCTAACGAACTGGTACGTTCGGCTGTCACGTCGGCGTTTCTGGAAGAGTGACGATGATGTGGATAAGACCGACGCCTACGTCACACTCTACGAGGTGATAACGACTTTTGCGCAGGTGGTCGCGCCGTTTATGCCGTTCTTGAGCGAGTTCGTCTACCAGCAGACGGTGAGAAAAACGCAACCCGAGGCCCCGGCTTCGGTGCATTTCTGCGATTTCCCGCAGGTTCGCCCCGAGCGCATCGATTCTGCGCTCGAGGCGCGAATGGAACTCGTGCGCCGGATCGTGTTTCTTGGACGGCGCCTACGCGAAGACAGCAAGCTCAAGGTGCGGCAACCGCTGGCGCGGCTCACTGTCGTCAGTCGCGACGCGTCGATCCGCGAGGCAGCGCTCGCGACGAGCAGGCTCATTCGCGACGAACTAAACATCAAGGAAGTGGCAGGTTCCGACGCCGAGTCCGACTTCTGTTCCTTGGTCGTAAAACCGAACTACGCAACGCTCAAGACACGGGCCGCCTCGAAGCTCAAAGACATTTCCCAAGGCCTTGCCAAGTGGGGCTTCGTCGAGGTAAGCCGGATCGAATCCGGTGGCATCGTCGAGCTCTGCGGGGAATCGATCCGAAGAGAAGATCTGATCCTACAGCGCACGCCACTCGCCGGCAAGATCGTCGCCAGCGACGGCGATGTCACCGTCGTGCTCGACACGACATTGACCCCCATCTTGGAACGAGAAGGGCTGGCGCGCGAATTCAACAGCGTGCTGCAGCAGGCCCGAAAATCGGCTGGTCTCGAGGTGACTGACCGCGTGCGCGTCGGCTACGACAGTGAAGATCCCGAAGTCCTCGCGGCGATCGAGGCCAATGCCCGAGATGTGGCCGAAGAGGTGCTCGCGGTCGAATTCGTTCGTGACCCCAGCGCAAACAGCGCGGACTCGCTCAACGGCAGACCGATTCGCTACCGACTCGCGAAGGCCTAGGTTGGCGCACTGCGGCGCCGACCTTTGCCGGAACCAGCACGCCTGATAGCAAACACCAGCCACGGCACTACGATAACCCATGCCCGCGAATTGCTCGACCGCCAACCTGCCGCGACCGAGCAGCAACCGGGGGCGGTTGGCGCGCACTCGGTCGAGAAGCCATGGAGGGGTTCTGGTTTGCAATTGGGATCGATTTCACCGGGCGGCATCACGGCGCAAATCGCGTTAATGTCGTCAGCTTCGAGGCTTCGAGGGTCGATGCTTCCATTGGCATAAGAGCCAGTCATCGTGCTCGTTGACCAGGGAGAATGCCCAATCCCAAGCACGTGACCCGCTTCGTGCAAAACGATACTGTAGAGATCCACTTTCACATCGAGGTCGTCGGTCGTAAAAGCATTGTCGTGAGAGTTGAGCTCGACGTCAGCATCATAGATCTCGCCGGTGCTCGAAATGACGCTCAACGTCGTCAGCGCCAACGCGCCATCGGCAGTGAGCGCGTGCTCCCAGCCATCGTCGCGAAATACCCAGAGGTTCTGGTTCGGGCCTTGGTCACGAAATCCCACCTCGGTGCAGGCCGCTTGCGGGTAGGTCACAACTGAGAACTTCGGCGAACCCCCACCACTGCAAATCACCGTTGACCAACTGTCGAATGCAGTTCGCACCTGTCGCTCGAATAGATCGGCGCCAATCTGGAGCTTGACCGAACCCGCCATTTGAACCGAAAACGACAAGCACGGCTGCGACCAATGCAACGGATTGCCCTCGTTGCTGCAACCATTGGCGTCAGCGCTTCCTACGCATCCGCTCGGAGCCGGTGACACGTAACAGGTTGTCTCGCGACAGAACGCTGTCGCATTTGGGGACAGCAATACACCCACCGTAAGGCCTGCCAAGGATAGCGCGAATTGCCGCAATCGCTGCTCCTAGCTCGCCGGGCGAAAAGCCTCGATGACGCCATTCCTGCGCTCGCCATCTTGCAACAGACGCACTTCGACGAAGCCTGCGCTTTCGAGTGCCGCTTTGAGCTCTGCAAACGTATAGGTGTCACCGCCGTCGGTCGCCACGAGCATGTTCACGGCGAAAAGCGTCCCAGCGCGTGGCTGCAGCCGATCGGCGCTCATCACATGGTCACGGATCACAATCCGCCCACCTGGGTTCAAGGCAGCGTGTGCCCGACGAAAGATACTTCGGTTTTGATCGAGCGAAAATGCATCAATAATGGCGGAGAGAAACACCAGATCCTGCGCCCCCGGGAACTCGTCCACCGCTAGCTCACCGGCCACTAGCCGAACCTGTTGCAAAAAATCGGCATCCTTGAGGTACTCTCGCGTGATTGGCAGCACGTCCGCGCGCTCGAAGAGGGTGGCATCGAGTGTGCGGTCACGGATCAAGAAGGCCACCGTGTAGGCTCCGCCGCCGCCGCCAAGGTCAAGCAGACGGCAACCGCGCTCCGGGCGTACGAGGGCGGCAATCCCCGGAGCTAGCCGCGGAGCTTGCAGCTCCATCGAACCGACGAATGCCCGAAGCGAATCCAGCGCGGGACGCTGGCCCGTGCCAACGACGTGCTCGGTCAACTTAGACCACTTTTGCCAAAGCTCTGCCCCATGCAGGGCACTATCGAGCACACAATAGGCCCCATCGCGAGCGAGCATCTCCGCGGATAGTTCGGTCGTGGAGTATTTGCCTGCGCGTTTATCGAGCAAGCCCACGACCGTCAGGGCATCGAGCAATATCCGCAGGGCGCGCGGATCCCAACCGCGCGGCGTGGCGATTTCCTCGACGCGCGACCAATTGCCTGCCAAAAGCGTGAAAATGTCGAGTTCGACGGCAGTGAGCAAGAGCCGTGACTCAACGAACCCCCGGCAGAGTGTTGAGATGTGTTCGGCATCGAGCTCGCTCTTCATTCGTCTGTTTCCTGGGAACCCGTAGAAAAGTGCAACAAAATCTGAACCTTCTAGTTGACGGGGACAAGTTGCCCATTGGTGTCCGCAACATGAAGCTTCGTCGGATCGAGGCCATCGAACAAAATGACCGCCTGAATTCCCGAAAGCGTGTCTTTGTACGCGGGATCACCCCAGTACCAAGCCAAGGCACCAGATGGCGTGTATTCGAGCACCTGGATCCCTTTGATGAAATTGCCCGCGCCGTGGCCTTGCCAATTGGTGACTAGGTAGTTACCGTTAGCGAGCAGTTGGAAGCCCGCGAAAAAGTAGGGATTCACCACGGTTGCGCCACCGGGAATACTTGCGGTACCACCGGTGATGCGTGTGCGGAGGGTCCCATCGGCATTGAAGAATGCCAGGCTCGCGCAGAAGCCAGTCGACGCGACGACCTCAGATACGCCGACTGTGGCAGTCGGAATGCGAAGCGCTTGCCACACGTGTGGATTGGCATTGGTACAGTTGGGGATCTTGTTCGCGTCGAACGTAATCGCCGAAATTTGGTTGTTCGTGTCCGTCGGCAATGCCTTGGTCGTGTATCCGTCGATGACCCGAGTGTTGTTGGTTACCAAATGCGTTCCGCTGGGTGTCTGCCGGACCAGGCGTGTGTAGGCCCCAGGATAGACGTACTTGTTGACGATGTTGGCGGCATCATTCACTTCGAGCAGCACAAGTCCGACGCTTGATTGGTACGGTGTGGGTGCCGTGCCGATCCCAACGAGCATGGTATTTCCATTGCGCAGCCGCTGTGCAGAGATCGTCCCCGCAAACGTTGTCACGCCTCCCTGTCGCTGCCCGGAATAGATGTCGTACTCTTCGTAACCAACATCTGTACCGATCATGACGCGGCAATTTCCTACCAGCTGCATGTCTCGTCCCTGCACGCCGCTCGTCTGTTCCTGGACAAGCGGCGTTACCCAGCCGTTCGCAGGATTGGCAATGTCGATAAGTGCGATTTTCGACACGCCTTCGTCGCGCAACAACATGTGTCGCTTGGTTCTGTCACCCGTCGGGTTCGGTGCAATGCCACAGGGGCCACTGTTGCCACCCGCGACTGTCCCAGCAATACCTGCAGAGCCGGCAGCAGTTCTTCCTGCAGTCCAAACCACGCCGCCGTTGCTTGGTGCGCCGCCAGCGCCTCCGCTCACAGACTGAGCACCACCGTCGCTACTGGATGATCCGCCACCCATGGTTGACTGCACACTTCCGCCAGCGTTTTGCGAATCACCGCCAAATGCGCTCGCGCCCGAATCCGCTGCCCCACCAGCCACTGCGATGCGGCCGGCACTATTTGACTGCCCATTGCCAGCGCTGGTCCCGCCCCCCACCGCAGTTCGACCCGCCACGGCGCCATTGGTGCTACTTCCACGACCAGCACTAGGACCAAGACCCGCGCCGCCCGACATATTGGTATTTCCAGCGCGAGCTGACGGCCCGCCAGCACTGTCAGCCGGCCCGCCAACGGCAACGTCATACCCATTCTCCCCGCACGACGAGACCACCGCTGCAATTGCTCCGAACCATACCCATCGGACAAGTCCGTACAGGTACCGTGCGTAAGGGGACTCCATGTTACTCACACTTCCTGCCAAGTTCGGAAAGCTCGTGGTCGACTAGGAGTATACGATCTAAGTCTCACTGCGAGCAAAGGGCGCTGGCAGTTTTTGGGGTTCACGGCCAGAAACCGAGCAAGTCCGTCGAGCAACTGACTACCAGTGTGGAAACTTACCACCAGCTAGACACCGCGCTTTGGCAGCCCGAATCGCTCAGCTGCCCTGCAGCATCCTGTCGGATGCGCTAACACCTCCAATTCACTGAACGCGGATACTGTATGCAATCATTGATGTGTTCGCAATCACGACCATGCAGGGAATTGTAGGCAGCCGACGGGCCACCTGGTGACACACGTGCGAATGCACAGTCCGTTCGCTGAGTTGCGTTCGAAGCAGTGATTGCGATCCACTCATATTGCTCGGGTGAGTCTCACGAATCACTCGCATCAATGACCTGGGAAATTCGCATAACTTTCACGCACGTAGGGATTGGCGACGCCATGGAAGTTGCTTGCCGCAGTAGAGCAAGGTCCGGTCCAGCTGCCGTCGCTTCGCCAATTGCAGTAATTGCAGCTTTCACTTCAGTTGTCGTCGGGCGACGACAGCGCCGCGGTACTCTTTGCAACGTGGGTTGGCCACGGTTTCGGCTGGTTCTTGTGGGTTTCGTTGAACCGCAATTGCACGCAAACTCGACACGCACGGTGCCTTCGGGGCGGTCGCTGCCAGCGTGAAATCGTTCGTCGCTCACAGCCAAACCTATCGGGGATGGAACCGCCTTGGCGTCGGCATGCGTATACGTGTTGGCACTAGCGTCTAAGAAAGTGACATCAACCAAAAATACCTACTGGAAATCTAGACTCATTGATCTATGTTCGTGGTCTGGATCAGTTGGTCAAGGAGCTTACGAAAGAGCAATACTGCAAGTGGGTCAGTCAAGCGGTTGCTGTGACCCCTCTAGTGTAGTGAAATCCGCCGCTCGTTGGTTGGCTGAGATTATAATCTTCCCCTAATGTTCGGGGATGAATGTGCGTACTGCGGGCGCCGCGAACCAAATGGGTTAGCTCCACGGTGTGTTACGAGTGGGGGTTCAAAGTGCGGTGTTGCGATGAGAACCCAGAATCGGAATGGGGATGAGGGAACAATCCTCTTCCGAATGAATTATAGAGAGGTACTTGAATGGCATCCAAGAAGTCAGGAAAAAAGGTTGCGGGTAAGTTTGGTTCGAAGGCGGGCTTCATTCGAAGTCAGCCCGACTCGATGCCTGCAAAGGACGTGGTCGAGGCTGCGGCCAAGCAGGGGCTCAAGATTTCGGTAAACCACGTCTACAATCTTCGTACTGCTGCGGCCAAGAAGGAGGGTGACACCAAAGGCTCTGGCCTGCTCACGCCGAAGCGTGGAGTCGGGCGGCCTCGCTTGACTGGCGGCAGCGACGTGGAACGGCAGCTTCGGTCGGCCATTGCAGAAATTGGGCTGCAACGCGCGCGCGAAATCTTCGACGCGGTCGCAATCGCGTTTCGCGGTCGCTAGGTGACTTCTCGCTGAAACAGCGATATGGGTGGCCCTGTAACGCGGGGCCCCCAAATCACTTGTACCGTTGAGCTTGGAGCCCGCGGTAGGGGGGCCGTGGTTGTGGGTTGAGGGGGGAGGTAAGATGGATGAAGGCGAGCTGGGGTTTCGCTTCGCCTGCGGCAAATGCTGAGCTAAAACGCCCGGTATGTCGTCCCGACCAACCCGGTATTGGCTCGTTGGCCTCACACTGTGGCTTGCTGCGTGTCTTTACGCGTGCGCTGCATCGACTCCAGCCGTGCAATCGCCGACTGGCAAAACTGCAGTGGGTCCCGCAGTGGTGTTGTACCCCTCCACCCAGGTCCCCGTTTACGTCGAGGATTTGAGTCTCGGCAGCCGCTCGGCACCAGTCACCCTCGTCGCTTTCCTCGATTTGCAGTGCCCATACTGCTCGAGCGCTTGGGACACGATCGAGCAACTTCGAGCCAAGTACAGCGACGCTCAGCTGCGTATCGTCGTCAAGCACTTACCCTTGCCATTCCACGAGCACGCTGAGTCAGCGGCTCAGGCGGTGCTTTCCGTACAACGACAGCACGGAGACTTGGCCGCCGCTGCACTCATCGGGCGTGTCATGCGGACGCACGATAACCTTACTGCCGCATCGCTGCGTGAGTGGGCTGAGCAGTCGACGCCAGTGGTCGATCCCAATGCACCAGGCGCACGCGCATTTTCACTCACGGTCGAGGAACAGATTCGTCGTGACCAGGCCCTGGCGATTCGCTTGGGAATCGATGGCACCCCATCCTTTCGCATCAACGGAATTGGCGTAGAAGGCGCCTTGCCCGCCGCAGAATTCGAGAAACTGATCGATATCGAGCTTTCGCAGGTAAAACTGCTGATGGCAAAGGGGGTGTTGGAAGGTGAGGTCTATGCCAACCGGGTCGCCACCAATCACCAACCTGTGCGGGTCGAGTCGACGCAGGCACCCGAGCAAGATCTTACGCGCTGGGCCGTGCCGGTAGGCAGCTCACCGCAGCTCGGACCAACATTAGCGCCAGTTGTGGTCGTTGCGTTCATGGATTACGAGTGTCCGTTCTGTTCGCGCGGATTTTCGACGCTCAAACAACTTCGTCAGCTTTACCCCACGCAACTGCGGATCGTATGGAAACACCGACCCCTCGACTTCCACGAGCAAGCTGCGGGAGCGGCCGAGTTTGCCGTCGCGGTTCGCAAACAGAAAGGCGACACCGCGTTCTGGGACATTACCGATCGACTCTTCGCGCACCAGACTGAACTATCGGGCGCAACCTACGAGGGCCTGGCAACCGAAATGGGAGTCGACTCCTCTGCTTGGCACCAGCAAGCCAAAACCGGCATCCTGGCTGGCGTACTGGCGGCTGACTCGGACGAGGCCGACGCATTTGGCGTGGAGGCGACCCCGCAGTTTTTCGTCAATGGCTTGCGCGTGAAGGGCTCGAGACCGATAGAAGAATTTCAAGCGATTGTCGATCGCGAGCTGACGGCAGCAGCAACCCTGAAACAGTCTGGTATCGCAGAGGCTCGTCTTGGCGAAGCTTTAGTCGCCGCAGCCAAGCCGGCACCAGAGCCTGCAAGCATTGACGCAGCTGCGCGGCTGGCCGAAGGCCCCAGCATTGGGCCTGCGACGGCGAAGGTGACAATCCACGCGTTCTCGGACTATCAGTGTCCGTTCTGCCAACGCGCTGATGCCACAGTTCGCGAACTACTCGCCAAATACCCGAAGGAAGTCAGATTCGTTTGGCACGATCTGCCCCTTGAGTTTCACGAGCACGCGCGTGCGGCAGCCACCCTTGCCCGTGAAGTGCTGGCACAGAAGGGCAATGCCGCGTTTTTCGAGCTGAACCGGGTGCTGTTTGCGAAACAGGCAGATTTGTCCGAGCAATCGTTGATGAAGTACGCAAGCGGGCTCGACCTGACCGAAGCCAACTTGCGCGCAGAGCGACGCGAAGCAGCCCACGCAGATGCGCTCGCTCGCGATAAGAAACTCGCGAACGAGCTGAAAATCACCAGCACACCAACGTTCATCGTGGGTCGCTACCTCTTGGAGGGAGCACAACCGATGCGCAGTTTCGAACGCCTGATCCGATTGGAACTTGCCAAGCTATCCGCGGCAAAACCTACGCAGAAACGTTAGCCAAAAGAGCGTGATCTGACGGCTGCTTTCCCTCAGCCCCAGCTCGCAGACTATCCTGCCCCGGAATGTTACCATGAAGCGATTGTCGAGAATACTCGGTTGGAGCTTGGTTGCAATGGTAGGCGCCGTGGCATACCTGGTCGTAGCGCTTGAACGCCGCGAACCGATCAGCGCGGCATGGATCCTCTTGGCGGCGATTTGCACGTATGCTGTCGGCTACCGATTCTATTCGAAATGGATCGCCACAAGGCTTTTTGAACTCGACGATCGCCGCGCTACGCCTGCTGAAATCCACGAAGACGGTCGCGATTTTGTGCGCACTAACCGCTGGATCGTGCTTGGTCATCATTTTGCAGCGATCAGCGGCCCTGGCCCACTCGTGGGTCCAGTACTAGCTGCCCAGTTCGGCTACCTTCCCGGTGCAATTTGGATCCCCGTCGGAGTAGTACTAGCAGGTGCGGTGCAGGATTTCGTGATCCTTGTTGCCTCGATGCGTAGGGATGGTCGCTCGCTCGGTGAAATGGTCAAGGACGAGATCAGCGGTTCTGCCGGTATTTTGGCCCTCGTTGCTATCGTGTCGATTCTCGTTATCTTAATCTCCGTGCTTGGGCTCGTGGTGGTAAAGGCCTTGGCCCACAGCCCCTGGGGTACATTTACGATCCTCGCCACCATGCCGATCGCTCTGTTCATGGGGGTTTACCTGCGCTACCTGCGCCCCGGGCGTGTGCTTGAGGTTAGTGTCATTGGCGTCGTGCTGCTGCTGCTTTCCGTCTGCGGCGGTCGCTACTTCCACGAAGTTCCAGCGCTCGCTCGGCTCCTGACTTTCGACGGCGAGAGCTTAGCCTACGGCATCATTGTTTATGGGCTTTTGGCTTCTGCGCTGCCGGTTTGGCTGTTATTGGCGCCGCGCGACTACTTGAGCACGTTCATGAAACTCGGTACGATTGCCGCATTGGCACTCGGGCTCCTCGTTGTCATGCCGCACATGGCGTTGCCGCCAGTCACCAGGTTCATTGATGGGACGGGGCCTGTGTTCTCGGGGAACGTGTTCCCGTTCTGTTTCATTACCATCGCGTGCGGCGCCATCAGTGGGTTTCATGCACTCATCGCCTCGGGCACGACCCCTAAGCTCATTACGCGTGAATCCCACGCTCGACCCATTGGCTACGGTAGCATGCTGCTAGAGTCCGCAGTGGCCATCATGGCTCTGATCGCCGCAGGTACGCTCGATCCCGGAGTGTATTTCGCAATCAACAGTCCGGCTTCAATCGTTGGTGCCACGCCCGAGGCAGCCGTCGCCACCGTTAGCAGTTGGGGGTTCCCGGTCACGACCGCGACCATGGCTCAGCTTGCAACCGATCTCGGAGAATCGACGATGTTTGGTCGCGCCGGCGGAGCGCCAACGCTCGCGGTTGGTATGGCCGAAATCTTCACGCGTGTCCTCGGCGGTCGCTCACTGCTCGCGCTTTGGTACCACTTTGCGATCATGTTCGAGGCGTTGTTCATCCTCACCACAATCGACGCCGGCACGCGAGTGGGCCGCTTCTTGCTTCAGGCTTTTCTCAAACAGCTTCATCCGCACCTGGGTGACACGCGTGCCTGGGACAGCAATATTATCGCCAGCGTGTTACTAGTGGCCGCTTGGGGCTATTTCCTGATTCAGGGCGTCATCGATCCACTGGGCGGCATCAACACACTTTGGCCCCTCTTCGGTATTGCCAACCAACTATTGAGCGTCATCGCATTATGCCTGGCAACAAGCATTCTGTTGAAGATGGGTTACCGCTGGCAGGTGTTCACTGCGATCGCCCCACTCGGTTGGGTCAGTGCCGTGACCTTTACCGCCGCGTATCAAAAAATCTTCGACTCGAATCCGAAGATTGGCTTCTTGGCTGCCGCACGCGGCTTGAGCCAACGCCTCGTTCAGGGTAAACTGTCGCCCTCCAAGACCCAAGAACTCGCGCGCACGATCTTCAACCTGCGGGTAGATGCCATCGTGGCAGGCTTCTTTCTGCTGCTGATTACCGCAATCGTCGTGGTGTCCATCAGCCAGTGGGTGAAGGTGCTCGCAAAGCGCGAACCCTCGTCGCTTTCGGAAACGCCCCCAGTGTGGTTGTCCAACACCGAGCTCGCCGAACCCGATCAACGCGGATTATTGCGTCGAATTCAAGCAGCTTTGCTGGTGATTCTCGGACTGCTGCCGGCCCATGGGAAGCGCACGCTTTCAGCCTACGGTCATGTGCAACAAGGCCCCTCGATAGCCTCGCCAGCAACACCGCTATCGCGCCATGAACAGGGTCAGCTCTGGGCTGCCCGCGAAACCGAACGCTTCAAACGTCCCCGCTGTTGCTAGTGCCGCTCCGAATACCAGCTGACTTGAGCCGATCGAATGTATCAGCATGCGATCGGCTCAAAACCAGCCCCAATACTTACACGTCCAAAATAACCCGATCGTAAAATTCCGCGCAGAGATCCTTCTGCTCGCTCGCGCGCCATGCCATGGCAGCGCGCGGATGCTGGTTGTATTGACCTGCAATCACGTAGGCCGGCAGCGGGCCCCACTCCATACTGCGTTGCAGCGGGATTACGTGATCCTGGATTAGCTGCCACACCGGACGAATCTGGTAGCGCGGGTTGCGCAAGAATCCGAGCAGCAATTCCATCCGGCAATTGCCGGAACCGCGCCCCATGCCACCCATCGTTGCGTCGATGCGATTTGCACCGTTGATGATGGCTTCAATCGTATTGGCAAACGCCAACTCTTGGTTGTTGTGAGCGTGAATGCCGATTTCCTTGCCAGTTCCATCGAGTGCCTTCTTGTAGCGTTCGACGAGAACCTTCACTTGCTCCTGATACATCGAACCAAAACTGTCAACAACCACTACCGTGGAACAAGGGGTCTTGGCGATTTCTTCGAGCGCTTGATCAACTTCGGCGTCGCCGCAAGTCGAAACAGCCATGATATTGCAGGTGGTCTCGTAGCCCTTGTCGTGGGCATCCTGGATCATGTCCACGGCATCCGGGATCTGGTTGATGTAACAAGCGACGCGCACCAGACTAATGACGCTCTTGTCTTTGGGCAGAATGTCATTCCGGTAGTCGCATTTACCACCGGCGTCGGCCATGACAGCAATCTTCGTACCTGGGTTGTCGCCGGTGATGCGTCGGATGTCGTCTTCGGTGCAGAACTTCCAAACACCACTCTTGTCACGCCCAAAGATCTTGCCTGAGGCCTTGTACCCTAACTCCATGTAGTCGACCCCTGCCGCACAGCAGGTATCGTACACAGCTTTGACGAAGCCATCCTCGAACATGTGGTCGTTAATCAGGCCACCATCGCGAATGGTCGCGTCCAAAACTTTGATCTCAGGGCGATAGGTGATCCACGGCGCTTTCATGACTTACTCCTCCCACTGCCGACCCTTGCTTATTCGGTCTGGGCGGTGAATTTCGAGCTACCTAGCAGCATTCGGCCGGTGCGCACGACGCTCCGTCGAATCCTCGGGGTTTCGCGCTTGGTCGCAAGTAATTCACTGGACGAGTCATCAGTCGTACCGGTACTCCCGCGTTACTGCGTGCACCAAACAAATCGACAGGCCAAACGCCGACACGCCCAAGGCGCCTCGTGCCGATCTGTTAGTTGGAGCGTCGCGGCTACGGCAACCAGCGTTCACCAGTGGTCGTCAGCGTGGCACCGTTACGACCGCCCCAAACGAAGATTTCACCTTTGAGCAGCACAGCAGCGGCATATTCATGCGCCTCGCGCGATGGCCAGGCATCAATGGTTGACCAGGTGTCAGCGGCGCGGTTGTAACGTCCCCCGTCAGTGAGCGGAACCCCCGCGAGGTCCATTCCACCAATGATCGCGACATCGTCCTTGGCAAACGAGAATGCCCAACCCGTCCGACGGAATGGTGCCCAACGCGCTGCGGGCGCATTGGCGACACCGAGGGTCGTCCAATTGGCTCCGTAACGATAACCATCGCCCATCACGTTCGAGTCGTCGCGTCCACCCCAGGTGTAGAAGGCCGTACCGTCACAGGTGCCAAAACTTCCCCAACGCCCAGACGGCCCCGTCGACATCGCGGTCCAACTGTTCGAAGTCGCAGTGTAGTAATAGCCCTTGTTGGTCTTGGGACCGCCAGTGCCGGTGGTCCTGCCACCGAACAAGTAAGCAAGCGTCGAGGTGTAGCCCCATGCCGCGTCGGTAACGCGGTCTGGTGTCACCCCTCCATAAGTGCCAGCTGTGATGGCAGTCCAAACGTTGGTACCGGTGATGGTGTAGGCGGCGCGTTCGCCACCAGACACCGCTGTGTCGGTCGCGCTCAGCCCGCCCCACAGCATCAGGTAGCTCGCACTTGGGGCTCCCCATGGCGCGACTCGGCCACTCGACAATGCCCCTGCTGCAAACCAATCCCAAGTGGTCGGGTCTGGGTCGAATCGGCCGCCATCAGCGTACGCCAGTGCGGAACTCGCGTCGCGACCGCCCATGACGAAAACGCGGAGGCCGGACCAAAACGCCGAAGCCAATTGCCGCGGACTCGGGGTGGCGTCGGTCTGTGGCAGCATCGTCCAGGTATCCGTCGCCGGATCGTAGATGCCACCGCTGTTAAGGGCGTTGCCATTCGCGTCGAGACCGCCGAAGACAAAGAGCCTTTCACCCATTGCCACATACGCGGCCTTTTCGCGTGCAACTAGCTCAACGGGCGGGGCTGCCATTGTGGTCCAGCCATAGCACTTACCCGCGCGGCAGTTGCGCCCCACGGGACAAGCATTGCCACAAGCACCGCAGTTGTTGGCATCGGTGAGTACATCGGAGCATCCACTGTTGCAGCAGGTGCCAGTGCACGTATTAGCTTCGCACGGCACGAGCGCAGCGCCTGCACTACCGGGGCGTCCGCCCAGGTTCGTTGCTGCCCCAACGCCAACCCCAACCCCAATGGACCCGCCGTTCATGCCGCCTTGACTCGTGTTTCCTCCGACCGAATTCTGCTCGATGTAGTACTTGTCGGTCAGCGGGCAACCGGTCAACACGATGGCCGTGCCCATGCCTGCCCAAAGTCGAAATGTGTTCCATGTGAAAATGCGCTTGAGCGTCATGCGTCGATCCTGCGGGCAGACGGATCTACCATTCTGACATCATCCATAGAGCCGGCATTCCGGTTGCGACAGAAAACGCGAAAGCTGCGGCGGTCCGCCTGCGCGATACTGATCGGCCAACGGGTGATATTCCTGAAGTCCGACGGCAAATGTTCGACAAATACGCCCACTAGTTGGACGTTATCGCGAGCACGCTGTAATACCGACACCGACATCCAATGACATTCCTGGAATCACTTCGCACATCCCGCTTGGTCGGTATTCTCCGCGACGTGGAAGCCACCGAACTTTCGCTGGTCGCCGAAGCATGCACGAAGTCCGGGCTCGAGTTTGTCGAGATTACGCTCAACACTAAGGAAGCTCTTTCTAAGATCGCGTTTCTGGCAGAGCTCTCCGAAGGGCGCTTTCGAGTGGGTGCCGGTACGGTCCTGTCCGTTGGGCAAATGCGTGCAGCGGTTGATGCCGGTGCGAAATTCATCGTGTCGCCGGTACTCGTCCCTGGGGTTGCAGAGGCCGCAGCGGAACTCGACGTCCCGTATGTACCAGGCGCATTGACCCCGAAGGAAGTCTGGGATGCGCACCAAGCCGGCGCAGCCATCACCAAGCTTTTTCCGATTCAATGCTTCGGTCCAAACTACTTGCGTGAACTGCGCGGACCATTCGGCGAGATCCCACTCTTAGCCTGTGGCGGTATTCGCCCAGACAATTTGCGCGAGTACCTGGAAGCTGGCGCGGATGCAGTAGCTCTCGGTGCCAGTAGTTTCAGGCGCGAGTGGCTGGCGACGGGCAATGTCACGGCCCTGACCGAAGCCCTTTCGGACATGGTCGAGGTCGTCAAGGTCTTCAATACCAGGCGCTCGAATAGCTCGGCACCCTAAGGCTACTTGACCACCGGTAAGCCCTTGGTCTGGGAAAAGGCCGAGAAGAAATCATTTCCCTTGTCGTCGACGATAACGAAGGCCGGAAAATCCACGACCTCGATGCGCCAAATGGCTTCCATGCCAAGCTCGGGATACTCGAGGACTTCGACTTTTTTGATGCAGTCCTTGGCCAACCGCGCAGCGGGACCACCAATGCTACCGAGGTAGAATCCGCCATGCCGCTTGCAGGCGTCAGTGACAGCCTGAGTTCGATTCCCCTTGGCCAGCATGACCAAGCTGCCGCCATTGGCCTGGAACAAATCGACGTAAGAATCCATGCGCCCAGCTGTAGTCGGGCCAAAGGAGCCACTCGGATACCCCTCAGGCGTCTTCGCGGGGCCAGCGTAGTACACGATATGGTTCTTGATGTAGTCAGGTAGACCCTCACCACGATCGAGACGCTCCTTCAGTTTGGCGTGAGCAATGTCGCGGGCGACGACAAGTGGGCCAGTCAGGGAAAGCCGAGTCTTAACCGGAAACTTGGCGAGCGTGGCACGCAGTTCGCTCATTGGTTGCGACAAATCCAAGCGCACCACATCACCGCCGAGAGCTGCTTTTTCGACCTCGGGCAAATACTTGGCCGGATCGGTCTCAAGCTGCTCGAGAAAGACGCCTTCTTTTGTGATCTTCGCGAGGGCCTGGCGATCTGCCGAGCACGAGACGCTAATGGCCACAGGACATGATGCCCCATGCCGAGGCAAACGAATAACGCGCACATCGTGACAGAAGTACTTGCCGCCAAATTGCGCGCCTATGCCGGTTTTCTGGGCCAGTTGCAACACCTCCGCCTCGACCTCGGGATCCCGAATCGCGTGCCCTAATGCATTGCCACGCGTGGGTAGGCTATCGAGGAATCTGGCCGAGGCCATCTTCGATACCTTCAACGCCAACTCCGCAGAGGTTCCACCAATCGCGATGCCGAGGTGGTAGGGCGGGCAAGCAGCCGTGCCGAGCCCGCGCAGTTTTGCATCAAGGAACTCGAGTAGACTCTTGGGATTCAAGAGGGCCTTGGTCTCTTGAAACAGAAACGTCTTATTGGCACTACCGCCACCCTTGGCCATAAACGCAAAGTGATACTCGTCACTTGGGTTGGCGTGAATTTCGATCTGCGCGGGCAGGTTGTTGCCCGTGTTCACCTCGTCGTACATCGTAAGCGGGGCCATCTGCGAGTAGCGCAGGTACTTCTCGGTATAAGTCTGGTAGATCCCGTGAGCGAGGTACTCTTCGTCGTCGACACCAGTAAACACCAACTGACCTTTCTCACCAATCACGATGGCGGTGCCGGTGTCTTGGCACTGCGGCAACGTACCCGCCGCCGCCACGACTGCATTTTTCAGCAGATCAAGTGCCACGAAGCGGTCATTATCGCTTGCCGCTGGGTCGTCGATGATGGCACGCAGCTGAGCGAGGTGAGTTGGCCGAAGTAGAAACGCGATGTCGCGCATGGCTTCGCGAGCCAAGAGTGTCAATCCGCGAGGGTCGACCTTCAGGAACGTGCGCCCTTGAGCTTCGAATGTCGTAACGTAGTCGCGCGTAACCAGGCGATAGGTCGTGGCATCCGCACCCAAGGGGAGCATCGGCTGATACTTGAACTCTGTCATGGTAGTCGGCAGCATACCGAAGTTCGTCGCTCGCTGCACTCACTTCGAGTGGACCCAACAGAAGTTCAAGCGCCCCGCACACCACAGCCTAGCTGCCTACTCGAACGAGCACACGTACTCGGCAATGCCGCCGGCCACTGCAATCGAGAACCCGCTCTTGCCGGGTGCGCGGAAGAAGCTCCCCGCAGCGCAGGCTTGCCACTCGTCGCTGCCGTCGAGCTTCACCTCACATGTGCCCGCAATGATGTCCATACGCTCAGGCGCGTCGGTACCGAAGTGATACTCGCCTGCGTAGATCAGGCCCAGCGTCTTTTTGCTACCGTCCGCGAACCGAATCGTGTGACTCACGACTTTGCCGTCGAAGTAGACATTCGCCTTGGCAACGGCAGAAACGTTGGAAAACTCGGTCGTATTGTCATTCGACATGGGCCGAAAGTTGCCATCTTCGTGGGCCAAGCGCAATCCTTGGATGACTGTCCGGACACCGAATTCGGATCGCGCTATATAGGCGCCCATGGCGAAACCGCCCCTGCGCCTTCAAACCACCACGCTCTGGAGCTACCCCTCCCAGCACTACGACGAGCGGCACGAAGGGCAGCACCAGGGCTACCGCGGGGCCACGCCGGACTACATCCTCTGGAACCTACTGTCGCGTTACACGAAACCGAAGGATCTTGTGGTCGATCCGATGTGTGGCAGTGGCACGACCGTGGTCGTGTCGCGTGAGATGGCGCGGCGTGGGCTCGGCTACGATCTGCAACCGGCGCACCCCGACGTATTTCGCGCCGATGCCAGAAAGCTACCGCTCGAAAACGAAAAAGCTGATTTCTGCTTCGTAGATCCACCCTACTCCGATCACATCCGCTACTCGGGCCAGCAGGCGTGCCTGGGCGAGCTGTCGGCGCTGGACCCACGCTACTACGCGGCCATGGAGCAGGTGTTCGCCGAAATGATTCGGGTACTGCGACGCGAACGCTACTTGGCTGTTTACGTGCACGATTCATTCGAAAAAGGCAAGCCCTTCATGCCAATCGGCTACCGTCTGTTCGAACTGCTGAGCCGGCAATTGGTAGCGGTAGACGCAATCGCCATCGTGCGCAACAACCGCACGCTCTTACGCAACCATTTTCACACCGCTGCTGTCGAGCACAACTATTTCCTCCGCGGCTTCGGCCATTTGTTGGTGTTCTATAAGCCGAGCGAACGGCAGCCTTTGCCCGTCGAGCGCAGGGATCCAAAGGAGCGTCAGCGGCAGCTCGACGCCTTTGACATCAACCCGCGTGATGCGGCTGAACCGGCACACGAACGCGACCCCGTACCGCGACATGAGCCCGCACTCAAGCACGAGCCGCGCCCGTCCGCGCCACGACGGTTCCGTGACGGCCAAGCCCTAGTGCACAGAAGGCCACCTAAATGAGCGTTGGCTGGGCCACGAGACTTGGGGGTTCGGCCCTGTTGCTGCACGCGTGCCTGGCCTGTTCAGACGACGCTGGCCCGCCGGTTACGTCTCCAACGCCTCTGGGCCTCGATTTCGTTGCGTGTGACATTACGACGAGTAAAGGAACGTTTGCGAACGCAGCCGAATGCGCAACGCTCGACGTTCCTGCGCGACGCGCAGTAACTGGCAGCAAGCCCGTCACGCTGTCGGTAAAGCGCTATAAGAAGGCGTCGCAACCACGCGGACAACTTTGGCTCGTCGCGGGTGGCCCCGGCAGCGCGGCTTCGGATCTGCAATACGATGCCGAGACGTATTTTGCGCTCGGCAACGAGCTCGAACTGTACTTTCTCGACCATCGTGGCACCGGTCGTTCGAGTCGCTTGACCTGCCCCACAGAAGAGGCCGCACTTAGCCCCGCGGGCAGTCTCATCCGTGACGCCGAATGGGCCAGCTGTGCCGCGACGTTAGCGCAACAATGGGGCGACGATCTGTCTGGCTTCAATGTCACTGAGGCGGCGGAAGATCTCGGTGAGCTCATCGCGTACACCCACGAAGACGGGCTGCCCACCTACATCTACGCGGTCTCTTACGGCACCTATCTAGCGCAGCGTTACTTGCAGAAATACCCGACGCAGCCAGCCGGGGTGATCCTCGATTCGATCTGCTCGCCGGGCAAATGTGAGCTATTGCTCGAGTTTGATCGGCAATTCGACGCGACCGCTCAAACCATCTTCGGCTACTGCGCGACAGACACGAATTGTGCAAATGAGTTGGGCCCAGATCCGTGGGGTCACGTCAAGGCATTATCCGCTTTGCTCGCGGCTGGCCATTGCCCGATTATCGGTTGGTCAAGTGCCACGTTGCGTCAAGTCCTCGGCCTGATGACGGAGATTGCCGGCCTCCGCGACTACATGCCTGCTGTGGTCAGGCGCATTGAACGCTGTTCCGCCAATGACGTTACTTCGCTTGGCATCTTCCGCCAATTCGTCGCGGGCATCGACACCGAATCGAGTAGCTTCTCGCAAGCATTGTCGACCCACATCCTGTTGTCCGAGCTGAGCCCGCGCCCGCTGCCGACGGTCAGCGCGGTCAACGCCAACGTCAACAGCCTATTTGCCTCGATCGACGCTGGTCCGCGCGTAGCCCCGGCCGTCGCCACGTGGCCGATCTACGAACATGACGCCTACTTTGGCGCCTTCGCCCCAACCGCCGTGCCGATACTACTGCTCAATGGGACCCTGGATCCGCAGACGCCGCTTTCCGTCGCACAACCCGCAGGCGACTACTACCGCGGCGCGCACCAGCGTTTCATCTCGATCCCCTATTCACCGCACAATACGCTCACGCAATCGCTCGTCGACGAACTTGGCCACACTTGTGGCGCCGCACTCTCGGCGCAGTTCCTCGCGGATCCAAACGCAATGCTCGACACGAGTTGCCTGTCGGCGGTGCTGCCCTTGAACTTCTCCGGGATCCGCGACATAACGCGGGTCTTGTTCGGGACGGATTCTGCCTGGGCAGACGTGGCCCCAACGCCCTAACCCAAATCTCAATGCGCTGCTTTGGTCGTTGCTGTCCCACAATCGCACGGACCAAATGCGCTGCCATCGGCGAGGCAGGCCTGTCCGCCTTCGCAAGCTCCGGGTCCGACGCACCGCTCCGTTTCTCCTGGGCGGCAAACAGCTTTCGTAACGCTCGGAGTGGCAGCAGGCGGTAGTGCCGCTGGCGGTTGCGCTGCAGGCGGTTGCGTCGCTGGCGCAGATGCAGACGGCTGGACGTCGTCACTGTGCTTCAAGCGCCAGGATCCAGCTGCCTCATCCGGGGTGTCGGTAGGTCGATCCTTGCTGCAACGAACGTAGATCTCCTCCTTGCCCACCAGCTTCTCGTTACCCGGAACGCCATATCGCTTCTTGTTGCTCTTGCCCCCAACGATAACGTAGCCACCGGGCGCACAGAGCCGATCAGCGCGGTCCAAGCATGCCTTCTTTTCGCTGCAATCTAGCGAGTAGGTCCCATCGCCACGTTGCTTCACTTGGGCACCGGAACAACCTGACAGCAGGACAAGGGCAATCAGCGCAATCCTCATGATGTTGCCGTTAGTACGCTGGGTTCCCGGCGAAGTAAAGGCGCCAAAGGCCGGCAAAACCCTCACCCGTGCCCAGGTCGATCCAGTTGGACAAATTGGCACGCGGGCGTGGTTCGGCGCGGTACGATTCGCCAGCCTGACAATCGAGTTTGGCCTGGTAGTGGGCATAAACTCGAGGTTTCTGGGAAAAAGCACGCCGTCCCTGGGTCGGCATGGGCATTGCAAAGGCGGCACGCCTATGCAACACCGCGCCGGTCAACGGGGCATTTCCCGTTTGGAATTGATCCTGGCCTTTGGATTGCTGGCCGTGATTGGCACTACGACCATCCTAGTGACGCGACCAAGTCTGGCGAGTGCGGAGCATGCATCTGAGAAGCAGGCTGCAACGCTTATAGCTGCGCTGTCGAAATGGCAAGCCGACCACCCAAGCGGCTGCCCGACGCTCGGTCTTCTGCAATCCCAAGGCTACTTAGATGCAGATACCCCCCGCGAAGACGCCTGGGGCGGGAGCTTCCGCGTGGCTTGTGCCGACGCGGAACTAACCCTGCTCTCGCCGGGCCCCGATGCAAAACTCGATACTTCGGACGACCTGCGCATTGCGGTTAGGTAGCGGTATTTGCAGCGTGCATTTGCACAGACACCGTTCGGCCAACCCATCAACAATGAGCAGTCCTCAGGAGTCGCGAACGAGACGTGGGCGCGTTATGGGGTGAACCAGTCATCCGCCATGCAAAAAGGCCAGCGCTCAGTTGTGACTCCGAGTCGATCGCGTGCCGAGGCGGCTCGCATCATTGCTCGCGGCTCGAAGAGTTTCGCACTGGCGAGTCGGCTCTTGCCCGAAGGCGCGCGCGCAGATGCGAGCCTCATCTACTCGTGGTGCCGGTACGTCGACGATGCCATCGATACGTCGGCGCCGAGCAAACGCAGCCGCGCATTGCAGGACTTGCGTCAACAACTCACGGAATTTTACGGGGTACAGGCACTCGGCAATCCGCTTTGGGAAGCCCTGCGCGAGGTCCTGGTTCGGCGCAATATTCCCATGGTGCACCTGTCGACCCTGCTCGACGGCATGCAGATGGACGTCGAGCGCACAGCCTATGAAACTCTCGACGATTTGCTGCTCTACTGCCATCGTGTGGCTGGAGTCGTGGGGTGGTTGATGGTTGGCGTTCTCGGCATCAGCAATCGTCGAGCGTTGCGGGCCGCTGCCCACCTCGGGATCGGCATGCAGTTGACCAACATCTGCCGCGATGTCCTCGAGGATTGGGACAATCAGCGTCTTTACCTACCAAATGATCGACTGACTTCCCACGGTGCACCCGATTTGCGCTTGCGCCTGGGCGCTGCGTTTCCGCGGCAAGAATGGCGGGCCGTCGCCAGTACGGTCGACGAACTACTGACCGCGGCAGACAAGTTCTATCGCCATGGCGACGAAGGGATGTTGGCCCTATCCGCGCGCGCGGCCATGGCGGTGCGCGCGGCGCGGCTAGTCTATTCGGCAATTGGTGACCGCATAAGGGCGGCCAATTGCGACGTGCTGCGTGGTCGAGCCGTGGTGCCCACGACACAGAAGCTGCTGTTGCTCGGGCGCGCGACCGCTGAGACCCTGCGCGAATTACCGCTTCGTACGCGAACCCCGCACGTCGAGCTGTCGCTCGATTTCGTCCCAACGTATCCAGACGATCTCTTGCCGTGGTGACGTTACGATGGCCTTTCGCGCAAGAACTCCGGGCGTTCCGAGCTACCTAGCTGAAGGGGCACCGCTTGTATTTCCCGATCCACGCAACGAGCGGGGCTTCGATGGGTTGGTGGCAATTGGCGGCGATCTGTCGCCCGAGCGCGTATTGCTTGCGTATCGCGAAGGGATCTTCCCTTGGTATGCCGAAGGCACGGAGATTCTGTGGTGGTCGCCGAATCCACGCGCCATCATCGAGATGACGGCCGTGCATCGCTCTCGCAGCCTCGAGCGCCGGCTGCGGCGAGGCGACTTCACGTTCACCATCGATCATGCCTTTGCCGATGTCATGGCGGGGTGTGCCGACCGCGACGAGGGCAGCTGGATCCTGCCGGAAGTGGCCGATGCCTATCAGCGGCTGCACGAGTTCGGTCACGCCCACAGCTTCGAAGCGTGGCGCGGAACCGAGCTCGTCGGCGGGCTGTACGGTGTCCATGTTGGCGCGGTGTTTGCCGCAGAGAGTATGTTTCACCGCCAAACAGATGCCTCCAAAGCCGTGCTCGTCGTGGCGGTAACCTCACTCGCCCGGTGTGGCATCGAGCTGTTCGATGTGCAGTTCAAGACCGAACACCTCGCATCCATGGGTGCCAGTGAAGTGTCCCGGGTAAACTACCTATCGCGACTCAAGGCAGCCGTGGCGCGCCCAGTCAGTCTCGATGCGCTCGAACCGGATTGGCGTACGTAGCCGTACTTTAGCTACGATCCATTTTTGGTGCCGAGGCCCTACGCGTCAACTCGTCGGACCCGCATGTTGACGAACTCGACGGCTAAGGCAAAGGCCATCGCAAAATAGATGTACCCGCGGTCAAAGTGGCGGCCCGTTCCCTCGGCGATGAGGGTAACGCCAATGAGGATCAGAAACGCCAATGCGAGCACCTTCATCGCTGGATGCCGGTCGATGAAACGCGAAATTGCACCCGAAAAGGCCATCATGATAAAGATTGCAATGACAACCGCCGTAATCATCACCCAAAGCGCTTGCGCCATCCCAACTGCTGTAATCACTGAATCGAGCGAGAAGACGATATCGATGAGGACGATCTGCAAGACTACCGTACCAAAAGCGGCCGGCGCCTTGGTGCCCGCCAGATGGTCGTGATCGGGCGTGAGCTTGTCGTGGATTTCGTGCGTGGCCTTGGCGACGAGGAATAAGCCGCCACCCAACAGGATCAGATCGCGACCCGAGATCGCGCGACCGCCAAGTTCGAACAGCCCGCGCGTTAGGCTCATTACCCAGGTGATGGCCAGCAACAACGCGACGCGACCACCCATGGCCAGACTCAACCCCACGAGCCGCGCAGTCCGCTGCTGATCGGGCCGCAACTTGCTGGTCAAGATCGAGAGGAAGACGAGGTTGTCGATTCCAAGCACGATCTCGAGCCCGGTCAGGGTCAACAGGGCAACCAGGTTTTCAGCGCTCAGCAGCTCAGCCATGGCGGCGCCAATGTAACTTGTCCGTGGTAAACGTGCAGGTGCCTCGGTGCTCTGCCCCCCGAAGTCGCGTTTCCGCGGGGAAATTCGCCAGGGTCAGTTGCCGCCAGGCGGCCCCGGACTAGGGTTGCGCCCACCCTCCTCAAATCGCCCACAGCCTCGATGGATTCTATTGCTCGCGCCCCGGACACCCTTAGACGACCATCGACTCGCCGACGACACTTGCTCGTCCCGAGACTGTGTCGCTGGTCGGCCATCGTTGCGTTGATGCTCGCCCCCACGGTACTGCACGTGGGGGCAGACTTTGGCCGGCGCGGCCGCTTGCTGCTCGCGTTCCCAGACGACAACCCTCGCGCGTACCTAGCAACGCTGCTGCTCAGCCTTGCCATCTCGTGCTTCTCGGTGCACGCACTTTCGCGGCGCCGTGGGCTCGTAGCCAAACTCATCGCCGTCCTGTTCGTCGTCGAATTTACCTTTGCGCTCGGCGGGCAGCAGTATTTCTTCAGCCAATATAGCGCCTACCTCAACGAGGATGTCTCGGTCTTCGCCTCGAACCTGATGGAGAGTGTCCTAAATCAGCTGCTGGCGGATCTGCCTAACTACCTGCGCGCCAATCTGCCACCGTTGTTCGCAGCGCTACTTATCGTGTACTTGGCGCGTCGCCTGGTACGCCCGCGTCGAGTCTTGACCTGGCTGAGTGCTCCGCTGGCTCTAGTCGCGATGGTGGCAGCTTGCACGGTCCCAGTCCGGCACCGCCAGATCCAGGCTTCGACGCCTGACATCCTCTACTTGAATGCGGTAGGCGGGCTCGTCCGCACTCAGCTCGGTCTCACCGAGCAAGCCGGACAGGTCAGACCGCGTGCACGCGAATCGCTACCGGTCCCAGCGCTCGTGGCCAAACCGAGCCGGCCGCGCAATGTCGTGTTCATTCAGCTTGAAAGTGTCCGAGCCGACGCCACCTGCGTCGGCTACGGCCCGAAGTGCCGGCGCACCGAAACCACGAACAATCTATTCCCGAACCGCTATCCATTGCGGGAATTGCGCGCGCTAGCCTCGAGCACGGCGATCTGCTCGGCCGCACTCTGGGGTGGCCTTCTGCCGACCGAGTCCCGCGAGGTGCTGCACACCTTTCCGCTCTTGTTCGACTATGCCAAGGCCGCCGGCTACCACACCGCCTATTTTACCTCGCAAAACATGATGTTCGGCAATGCGCGGCTCTGGGTTAAAAACCTCGGTGTCGAACGCTTCCTCAGCGCCACGGATTTCGATTCACAATGCGACTTGGACATGGGCGCCCCCGAGGCTCTACTCGCCAATCGCCTGATCGAAGAGTGGAAAACATTCCAAGAACCATTTTTCGCGGTCGTGCAATTGTCGAATGTGCATTACCCCTACTACATTGACAAGACGTTGCCTCAGCCGTTCCAACCGGCGTCGCTCAGCAAGGCGCCCGAGGACCTACAACTCTTCTTCAATTACTACGTCAACTCGGTGTATCAGCAGGACATCCACCTTGGAAAACTGCTCAGTTTCATCCGCTCGCTCGAGCTTGGCAAGCGAACCGTCTTCGTCTACACGAGCGATCACGCCGAGTCTTTCCGCGAACACGGCAACCTCGGACACACCTACAGCGTACTCGACAGCGAGATCCACGTCCCTGGCTGGATCGACGCGCCCGATGGCACTTTGAGTGAAGGCGAGAGCCAATCCCTCAAGTCCGTCGAAAATTCCGCGACGACGCAGCTCGACCTCAATGCCACGATGCTCGACCTTTTGGGGCTCTGGGACGCGCCTGAGATCGCGCAGTACCGAACTCGAATCCAAGGCGACAGCCTGTTGCGCCCTGAGCACCAGCTGCGCATGTTGCCGCTGACCAACTGTGCCTGGGTTTGGAGTTGCGCTTTTGAAAATTGGGGCGTGCTACATGGCCGCCGCAAACTCGAAGCCCGCGAGTGGGATCACCAATGGCACTGCTACGACCTCGAACACGATCCAGCGGAGAAAGAGGACCTCGGTGCGGAGGCTTGTCCGGATATGGTCGACTTCGCCATGAAGACGTTCGGCCGTTTGCCGGGCGCCAATAAGCAGTAACATTGCCGCTGCGCTCGCGACCGCCGATGCGACGCGCCTACCAAAACAGACTGCATTCAGCGCGTATAAAGGCCGTAGGCGAGACAGAAGAAGAACGGCAAAAGCAGCCAAATCAACGGCTTTATCGGACTTTCGAGGCCCTTGGTGCCCGGCATGCCATAGTCTGAGGATACAACGCGGGAGCCTTCGATATGCGCATCGCCAGTGGCTACATCGCCAGGTAGGGCTGCATTCGACGCTCGTTCGCTTTTGGACATGGTGGCGGCGCTCCTAGCATGTTCTTGCGCGGAGCGCCGCCCAGAGAAGGCCCCAGCAGCGCTGCGCAAAGTTGGCCAAGCGGCCCGACCACTAGACCACCTGGATTCCAAACCCTATCCGTAGGTTGTCGTTCGGCTAGCGCCCGAGGTGGCGCCGCAGAATATTCAGCATTCGGCGCAGTGGCTCGGCGGCACCCCAGAGCAACTGGTCGCCAACAGTAAACGCCGTGAGAAACTCCGGACCCATCTTCATCTTGCGCACGCGGCCAATCGGAACCGTGAGCGTTCCGGAAACCGCGGTCGGCGTCAGCTCGACAATCGTGCTCGCCTTGTCGTTGGGCACAAACTTCACCCAATCGTTGCCGCCTCGAAGCATATCCTCAAGCTCGGACAATGGCACGTCACGCTTGAGCTTGATGGTCAAGCCCTGTGAATGACAGCGCATGGCACCAACGCGGGCACAGATCCCATCGACTGGAATTTGCTGTTTGGTGCCGAGGATCTTGTTGGTCTCGGCGATCCCCTTCCACTCTTCGCGCGTCTGGCCATCCTCGACCGCCTTGTCGATCCAAGGAATGAGGCTGCCCGCGAGCGGAACACCAAAGGCCTTGGTCGGGAAAGCCGAATCGCGCAAGGCCCCGGTAACCGCACGCTCAAGCACCAAGGCACTCTTCGATGGATCGTCGAGGATGGGCTTGGACACGACCCCGAGCTCGTACATCTGCCGCGCAAGCTCCTGCATGTTCGCGGCTCCCGCGCCTGACGCCGCCTGGTACGTCATACTGCTGAGCCATTCGACGAGGCCAGCGCGGAAAATGCCACCGAGGGCCATGAGCATTAAGCTGACGGTGCAGTTGGGGCCAACATAGGTCTTTAGCCCGTCTCTTAGCCCGTTTTCGATCACGTCCAGATTTACCGGATCCAAGATGAGCACCGCATCGTCCTTCATTCGCAAGGTCGAGGCCGCGTCAATCCAGTAGCCGCGAAAGCCGCGCGCGCGCAACTTTGGATACACTTCAGACGTGTAATCGCCACCTTGGCACGTGATGATGACCTCGAACTTCTCGAGTAAGGAGACGTCCTTCGCATCGCCCAGAGGCTGACTGCCTTGCCCCACATCGGGACCACTTCCACCGACATTCGACGTCGTGAAAAAAGAACAATCGACTCCGTCGAAGTCCCGTTCTTCGCGCATGCGGTCCATCAGGACCGAACCAACCATTCCCCTCCAACCTACGAATGCGACTTTGAGCATGATGACGTGGCGGGAAGCTTGAATCATCGGCCGATGAAATCAAGTCGTAATGTGCTGCCAGGAAAGCCCCGATTGACTGATCGGGTATTGCCCGGAGATGTCGGCAAACCCCAAGCTCTGGCTAGCTGAACCCCTGCTCTCTCAGCAAGGCTCGAAGTCCAACGCCAGAATCTCGTCGCAGTCGCCACGCAGCCCCGTGGCCACCGCGACGTGATCTGGATGAACTTGATAGGCATCCAGCGCGGATTTGGACTCGAGCGTGACGCTGAGACCCAACTGCGCTCCCCGCGCGCGATCGGTGAAGTTCCACCCAACTTGTAGCCGCTCGATTCCGGGAACGCGACCGACCAGCGCCTTGAGCTTTGCAGCGTGAAGGGCGCGACGCGCCTGCTCGACGTCGTCGCGGAAGCGGAACCAAACCATGTGTTCGACGGACATGACGAACACTCTTATCCGAAGCGATCCCTGAGTTCAATCCGATCGTTTCGACGCAATGACGACACTAGCCTGTTCCGCCGTGGTCAAAATGGTGCCGCACGTCCGTGCCACGAACCATGAAGACGACCATCTCCGCAATGTTCGTCGCATGATCGGCAATGCGCTCGATGTACTTGGCCACGGACTGCAGGCGCGTTGCTTGCTCGACGCATTGGATGTCCGCTACCATCTGGGCAATCAGTGTCGGAAAGAACTGACTGTACAAGGTATCCACAGCTTCGTCGCGCTCAAGGATCTGCTCGGCTTTCAGCGTGTCGGCCGACACGAAGGCGTCCATCGCATCGCGCAGCATCCGCAGGCTAACGCTCGCCATGTGTGCCAACGCGCCGTAACAGTCCATCGTTTGAGGTTGTGCAGCCAGTTCGACGACACGCTCGGCAACATTGACGCCCAAATCGGCGGCGCGCTCCAGATCTGTGACGAGCTTCAATGTCGAAGTGACGAATCTGAGGTTCTGCGCATTCAACTGGCGCGCCGACAACAGACGCACACACATGCCATCGACCTCGACCTCCAAGCGGTCGATCTCTTCATCGAGACTAATGACAACACGCGCACGTCCGGCGTCGCGCCGATCGAGAGCCGCAAACGCGGTCTCGACCAGGCTTTCAACCTGAGCGCCCATGAACAGCAATCGTTCGCGCAAAGCGATGATGTCTGCTTGGGCTGCACTATCGACGTTACTCGAGTTGGCAGCTGGAGCTGCGGACTGTCGAAGAAATACTGGCATCCTAAAACCACCGGCGGTGGCGCCGCGTGAACTCGGCGCTGAGCATTTCACATATGTTTAGCAGCCGGGCTGTAACCCGGGGGCCGATGACGCGACAACAGCGCAACAATTGGGTGACGACTGGCGGCCGATGCGATCGCCAGCCGAACTCGTCGACAAGCGGTGCTAGGGCTTGATCGGAATTTGAGGCCAAATCAGGCAAGTAGCGTTGTTGAAGCACCACTGTCGACCAACGGGCCGCCCTGCAGCGCAACCGCGGACCAAACACGGCCGCAGTCGAACGAATTCGGACAAAACAGACACGCGCCGAAGGCAGTGGGCCTAGGGCGCGCGTTTGCGTTATCTCAGGTGGCGCAAGCTAGAACGAAGCTTGCCCTGAGAGAATGAACTGGTGCATGTAGGGGGCATTGAGCGTCTTGTCCAGGTCGAAGTAGCCGTAAGCGGCCTGGATTTTGGCGAATTTGCCGTCGATTAGGTAGTTTACGCCGAACTCGTAGCCACGGACCTCGTCGCTGCCAAGTCCAAACTTGGCGTACAGGGGTTGGCCCGCTGCTGTCCCGTCGGTGGTCTGATCGACGTTGAGGTAGCTGATACGCGCCACCGGCTGAACCTTCTTTGCAATTGTGTAAGCGAACGACGCGGCCATACCACGCGATTTCACGCGGTCAGGTGCACCGTCGCCGGTGCGACCGGCCCAACCCCAGAGCAACTCGCCGCGAGCGATGAAGTCTGCGACGTCGGCAGCGACGTCGAGTTCGATGATGTCACGGGTCTTGGCAGCCTGGCTCACAGGTGTACTGGTAGCTGCCGGAACGCTCGTGCGCTGCCCGACGCTGGTCAACACCGCACCACCTACCATCAGGGTCTTGTCATTGAACGGCGAGAACTCGAGGCGCAGCGCCAATTCTTTCTGGCGGTTGGCATCGAGGGTGTTGGTGGGGGCACCCTGCAAGAGTTGCAGCGAGTACTTCACGTAGTCGAACTTCTTCTCTGCACGAAGACCTGAATCGTAATTGTCGCCAAAATAACGCGTGGTGTAGGCGCGTTCGGGTAACAAGAGTTCGGCCGACGACGTCGTGGCTTCGTAGGAAATCGGGCTCTTCCATTGACCGATGGCGACGTCTGCGACTGGCGTCTTGAAGGTGACGTACATGTCGAGCAAGGGGCTCGTGTCATCAGGCGCAGTCAAACCGCCATTGCTGTCCTTACCGAACTTCAGTGTCTTGGCACCGTCGAGAATGACGAAGTAGCTTACCGTGTCCTTGACGATATCACCTGACAGTTTCACCTGAGCGCGACGGATCCTAAATTGCCAAGTTGGATCCTTGAAGGTCACATCACGGGTGCTGTCTGCAATGCTCATCCAACCTTGCAACAGCCCACCCACCTGTAAGTAGCCGCTGTTACCAACGCCGATCTTCTTCGGCAAGACCTCGTCGTTTGGAGCCTCGGGTACGACGGGCGGCGAGGCCACCGGAGCGGGCTCGACCATGGGCAGAGGTGCAGGCGGAATGGCGACCGGTGCCGGTGGCGGGAGCGGCGCGTTGGCGTCGAGCATCACGGGAGCGGGAGCAGCGGTGGCGGGGGCCGTGGCAGTTGCGGGCTCGGGAGCTGGCGTTGGTGCCGGCGTTGCTGCGGCGGGCGCAGGTACGGCCGCCGCAGCGGGAGTGACGGCCGGTGCCTTGGCGGCAGCGGGCGCTTTGGGCGCAGCAGCTGGCGCCTTCGGAGCGGCGGCAGGTGCGGGCGGTGGCTTCGGAGCAGCGGCAGGCGCCGTCTGCGCGAAGACGACCTGGCTCAGCGTAACGAGCCCAACAGGACCTAAATAGGAGAGAAGTTTGTGCGCGATTTTCATGACGATTTCATATGCCTTTCGCGGTGGTCATGGCAACACTAACTCAGTGTCGAAACGGTGACAGTTTCAGAACAACTGAGTCACGGTCACCAAGCCTCGCGGGTGAGCCGTGAACGAGTACCCTCGGACGGGTAGAGTTGACGCGATCTTGTTCGAGGGGGCAAGAGAGTTGCGAATGAGCACCAGACTGGCCCAATTTTCCGCGCGTTTCATGGGGGCTCGACTGGTCGGACCGCCCGTGCGTCAGCAATTACGCATCGGTCCCGGCCGACGCCGGAGGCCGGAAACACTGGTGTAATCCCAGGCACTTAGCTATTTCAGCGCACTGTCAATTGGAAGCATGAAGGTGAACCGCGTGCCTTCACCTGGCTTGCTCTCGACGTCGATCACGCTGTCCATGGCCTCGACCAAGTGCTTGACGATGGCAAGGCCCAAACCGGTCCCACCCAACTCGCGCGAGCGCCCGGTGTCTACGCGATAGAAGCGCTCGAAAAGTCGCGGTAAGTGCTCCTCTGAAATACCGGGGCCCGAGTCTTCTACTTGCAGCTCGACACTGTTGCCACTCGACACGGCTCGCACCACGACAACCGCGCCGCTACCCGAGTATTTGACAGCATTGTCGACCAAGTTGGTCAATATGTGCTCGATCGCGCTGCGGTCCGCGAGAATGCGCGGCGTTCCGAATGGAACCTCGACGTTGAGCCGTTGACCGCGTTTTTCAGCACGTTCACGAAAGAGCTCCACCACTTGCGAGACGACACGGGATACGTCCAACGCCTCAGTCACGATGCGGATCTCTCGCGACTCGATCCGCGACAGATCGAGCAGGTCGTCAACCAGGCTTCCCAAGCGCTCGGCGTTGCGCGTGATGATGTCGGTGAACCGCGGTAACGACTGCGCGTCGTTTGACGCTGCATCCCGTATGGTTTCAGCCGCGGAACGAATGGCAGTCACTGGAGTCCGAAGTTCGTGCGACACGTTGGCGACGAAATCGCGGCGCAGCGTCTCAAGCCGCCGCATCTCGGTCACGTCGAGAACCACCGCGAACACTTCGCCAGCAACGCCAAATGGCGTTGCACGCACGAGCAATTGGCGCGGTTTCAGCCCCGAGATTTCGATCTCTTGGCTTCGCTCCTCGCCCAGGTTCCTGGCACTGTCGAGTAGCTTCTTCAACTCACCGTGTCGAATCACCTCAAGCACGGATTTACCCACCCCATCGTCCTTGAGCAGGAGCATCTCACGCAGGGCCGGATTAATCAGCAATACGCGCTGGTGTTCGTCAAGCAAAAGTACACCTTCACGCATCCGCGTGAGGATCCCTTCGACTCGATCGCGCTCGAGTCTCAATTCGCTGAGTGTGTGCGAAAGGCTTTGGGCAAGCTGGCCGAGGGTGTTGCCCAACTCACTTAGCTCGTCGTCGGCCAACTCGGGGATCTTGGTGTCAAGATCGCCTTGAGACATTCGGCGCGCGACTTCGGTCAACTGTCGGGTGCCTCGGGAGGCCAAGACCGCCGCCGCACCGGCAGTCACCAGCGCCAAGAGCAATGCGAGACCTGCGCCAATGCCCACGCCACGTTGCAGGTAGGCAACCTCATTTTGCACGGCGCCGAGTTCACGCGCCATGCGCAAGACGCCCCAAGGTGGTTGGTTTGAACCAATACGCACGGCCACATACAGCAAGTCCTTGGCCGTCGTTTGGCTGCGCCGCTGACTGTAGCCTGCGCCTAGGCGCAAAGCGCCTTGCACTTCGGGCCGCTGAAGGTGGTTTTCGACCTTGCCCAGTTGGGTCGCCTCGACATGTGAATCAGCGACGACAACGCCATCACTGCGAACCACTGATACCCGTGCCTGAGCCGCGTCGGCCAACTCCATCACCAGGGGTTGCCAAGCAGTCACCGGCTCGCCACGGCTGATCCAGTGCTCTACTTCGCGCTCGGCAAGCACGACCCGGATGCGCAGCTCGTCCTCGATCTTGTGAATCGTCTTCTCTTGAAGATCAGCGCGCGTATAGGTGAACACGAGCAGCGTCGACCCACCAATTATTGCCAACGACAAGAGAAAGAGTTTGGCGCGAAACCCGAACCTCACGAAATGGCCTCGTCCGGGCTTTCCACGAATCGATACCCAACCCCACGCACGGTCTCGATGTAGTCGCGCGCACCCTCGAGTTTTTCGCGCAACCGCTTGACATGGGTGTCCACCGTTCGCGTCGTGATATCGGCCTGAATCCCCCAGACGTCATCGAGCAGTGTCGAACGGGATTGAACGCGGTTTTTGCGATCGTACAGCGTCACGAGCAAGCGGAACTCTAGTGCCGTCAATTCGATCTCGGTACCATCGACCCAGATCCGATGGGCACTGCGGTCGATGCGCAAGCGTCCAAAATCGACGTTCTGGGCGGAGTCGGTGACTTCGCTTCGATTGCGGCGTAGGATTGCGGATATTCGCAGGAGCAACTCACGTACGCTAAATGGCTTGACTACATAATCGTCAGCACCAATCTCGAACCCGACGACCCGATCGATCTCTTCACCCCGAGCAGTCACCATGATGATTGGAACGCCTTTGGTCGCCGCCTGCGATTTCAAGGTGCGGCACACGTCCATCCCAGATATGTCGGGCAGCATCAGATCGAGTAGGATCAGATCCGGGACGTGCTGTTGCGCCAACCGCAAGCCGTCTTGACCGCGCCCCGCCAACGTGACCGAATAGCCCGCCTGCTTGAGGTTGTATTCGAGCACACTCTGCAGATCGACTTCGTCTTCGATGACGATGATGTGAGTCATATCGATATTTCGCGAATTCAATCAAGCCGCGCCGTGTGACGGTTGCGTGGCGGTTATGGGACCAATCGGTGGCGATTATGCACCCCTCGGTTCGGCTTCGGTCAAGGGGCGACCAATTGGCCGGTGAATTCGAAAACCCGATCCGGATCCCTGGGACCTTCTGCCTTTGCCGCTGACCGCTTGAGCTGCTTTGGGCAATATTCCCCGATTTTGCCCATGGCAAGAGCTCGCCGCGCACCCCACACTTCCCGGCGGCACCGGCGGCAGCGCGCCATGTTCTACGCTGCCAACGCTTCGAAGATGGCGGGTGGCAAGCGGGGTGTCAGCTCTTGCCCAGAAACTTATCGAGCAGCTTGTTGGATTGGGCGCGCAGTTCGCGCCGCAAGAACGGCAGACCAGCGTTGCGTACGCCGTCGATCTCGTGCTTGAAAAACCACTTAATCTGGTCGAGCTTCGGTGCACCGGTCTTGAGCTTCGAATCCACCACACCGAGCATTTTGCCGATTTCGGCGAGGGCTTCGAGCGTGTACCCCATCTGATCTTCGGTGTGGACCGCTGTGACGTTGCAGCGCATCCGCTCCTTGCCCTTCTGTACCCCCGGGGACACAAATGGCATCATGACAATCCCCGCGCCGTGGAAGAGATAGGCGGCGAATTTGATAGTCAATTCTTCCTCGTTGAGGAAGATCGGAGTGATGTGCGTGGTGGCAACACCAATATTGAAACCCAACGACAAGAGCCCCTCACGGAAGCGCTCACCGTTTTCTTGAAGCTTCTGAATCAGGGTCGTGTCGTGCTCGATGATATCGAGGGCTGCCAATGCCGCCTCGACTTGGGCCAACGGTAGCGTTGCCGAGAACACGAAGCTGCGCGCAGTCAACTTAACGAAGTCGATGAGCGCCCTATCCGCGCACAAGAACCCGCCCACGGTCCCAAACGACTTGGAGAAGGTCCCGATCAACAGATCGACGTTCCCCATGACGTGATTCATCTCGCAAACCCCTTTGCCCGAGGGCCCAAGCGAGCCGATGCCATGGGCGTCATCCAACATGATGACAGCGCCGTGCTTGCGCGCGACGGCAATCATGTCCGCTAACGGTGCCAGGTCGCCATCCACGCTGTAGAGCCCTTCGATCACCACCATCTTCTTGGGATTGGCAGCGCCGGCTAGAGCCTTGTCAAGCTGAGCGACGTCGTTGTGCTTGAAGAAGCGGATCTCGAGATCCTCGTTTTGCCCCTTGGCGAGCAGCACGCCATCGATGATTGCCGCGTGGCTCAGCTTGTCGAGCACGACAGTGGTCTCGTCGTCGAGAAATGCTTGAAGGGTGCCAACCAACGCTTGATAGCCGGTGGTGAATACGGCACAGCCCGTGTAGCCAAGCCAACGAGCGAGGCGAGCCTCAAGCACGTCGTGGCGTACCGAGGTTGCCTGGGGTCGTGCGCTACCTAGGCCCGTGCCAAACCGACGGGTGCCTTCGCAAGCCGCCTCAATCAGCGTTTTGCTCTGCGACAGCCCCAAGTAGTCGTTCGAGGTGTAGTTGATGTAGCTGCCGTCGCCAATGTTCACCCGCGGCCCGATGTTTTGCATCGGTCGGAAGTAGGGGAAAGCCCGCAGGCTCTTGGCCTTTTCGATGCGGGTCAGCATTTCCGTCGTCTTGTCGTGGAGCCAAGTCATGATCGTTATCCTCGAGCAAGAGAGCGCTAGAGTGCCAACGTTTCGCGTTGGGTGTAGAGGCGCATCAGGTCGTCGCTGAACAGCATGCCCTGATCCACGGTTAGGGTCTGACCGCGTACACCGTCCAAGAGCCCACTGCACAGCGCGACGATGACCGAAGCCACCTCTTCAGGCTTGAGCCACTTGAACCCTGGAGGCGCCAAGCGCTCGAGGAACTCGAAGAGTTCGTTGCCAAACATGTCGCGCGTGGACTGTGTGTCGAGCGCAGCGGCTCGCACGACATTGATATTCACGTTCTCGTCGCGCAGCCGATAGCTAGCGTAGCGCACCAGTGTCTCGAGTACGGCTTTGGATGCAGCAACGAATTCGTAGCCAGGATTGTAACTATCAGGTCCTGGCGACGAGGTGGCCACAACGTAACGCGGGTAGCGACCAAACACGCGCTTCATTTGCTGCATGTACGCGAATGCTGGCCAAGAAGAGTACGAGACGCTTTTGAGTAACGCCCGCTCGGTCATACCCTCGAAATCCGGGACAACCACCGAGCCGGCGACGTTGCTGACGAACACATCAACGCCACTGCATCGCGACTTGATTTCCGCGAGCAGCACCTTGGTGTCCTCGGCTTCAGCAACGTCGGCCTGAACCATCAACGGCGCCTTGCCACCGATTGCCGCAAACTGCGCCTGCAGTTCGGCCTCGTCCGCGCTGCCCCACCGGTATGTGATAACGGTCGATGCACCGAGCCTGGCAAACGCTAGGGCAGTCGCGAGACCGATCCCCTTTGTCCCACCGGTCACGAGCACGGTTTTGTTATCGAATGACTGAATCATCGTGGTTCGTCCTGAAATGGCAAGTAGAGCTACCCTAATGCTTGGGTCAAACTTCGGCTAGGCAGACGCGGAAACTCAGACAACCGTCGATGGCAACCAGTTTCAGCTGGCAGCGCCCGAATCGCGCTCTTCGATCGACTTCTTGAAAAGATCGATCAGCCCATCAATGTTGGTGAGTTTGTTCAGTTCAGCGCGGGGGATCTTGACCTTGAGTTCACGCATTGAGCGAGAAACGACCTCCACCAGGTCGAGGCTGTTGGCGCCGTAATCCTTCATGGACTTCGACGTGTCGATGCTGTCCACGTCCAAGTCGTCAACGGCGTCGCTAAGGTGCTTCTTCAGTACGCCCCAAATCTCATCTCGAGTCATTGGCATTTCTCCTTATTTTCCTGCAGTTTTTGCTGAAATTTTGAGCTTGTCGCGCTCACCGTAGAGGCGCATGACGTTGTCGTAAAATGGGGCGCCGTGGTCAACCGAGACCACTTGCCCATTCATTGCGTCCATCAGGCCGCTGGTGAGCGCCAAAATAGTGTTGGCCACTTCTTCAACCGTCACGAACATCGAAGGGTCGAAACGCTCGATGAACGGCACACAGTCTGGCCCCATTGTGGCCTCAAGCGATTCCGTCCGTACGAGCCCTGCACGAACGATGTTGACCCGCGACCCCTCGGGCCCCAAGCGGAACGCGAGGTAACGACAGAGTGTCTCCATCACGGCCTTGGACGAGGCCACGAAATCGTAGTTCGCGGTGTATTTGTCGGGGCCGATGCTCGAGAGCCCGATCAGATACTTTGGGTAGGCACCAAACACGGACTTGATTTGCTTGGCGTACTCGACCATCGGCCATACGCTGTAGTCAATGCTGCGCAAGAGCGCGCGCTTCTGGTAATCGTCCATGGTTTTGACGATTTGGGCGAATGCGACGTTGGAGATGAAGACATCCAACCGACCGTGCTGCTTGTGGATCGCACGCACCAATGCTTCAGTGTCCTCGGGCGAACCCGCATCGGCTTCGGCAATCGTTGGGGCCGGCGCACCCGCATCGGCAAAAGCCCTCAAGATCGCGTCTTCGTCGGCACTACCCCATTTGTGGGTCAAGGTGACATGCGCACCAAGGCGACCATAGCCGATGCCGGTGGCCAACCCGATGCCGCGCGTCCCACCAGTGATGAGCACCACTTTGCCGCGATAGTCGTTCATGCCCAGCTGGGCCAAGAGCTCATTCGACATACTCATTCTCGATTCGCTGGACGATATCACTCTGGGTGAAGGTGATACTGTGCATGAGGGATTCAACGGTTCGGCTCGCCTCAAAGGCCTGACGCCGACCAATGCTCAAGGTGCGCTTGAGAAGCTCGAGCGCGCGCCGCGGCTTCTCGGCAATCTGCGTTGCAATGTCGAAGGCTTTGGCGCGAACCCGAACCTTAGGCAGGACGTGGTTGATGCCACCCTTTTCGGCCAACTCCGAACCGCGACGGAACTCGCCGGTATAGAGCAACTCGTGCGCCACTGCGGGCGACAAGGTATGCTCGAGAAGTCGGGTGATTCCCATGCCTGGGGTAAAACCCATGTTCATGAAGCTTGCACCGTAGCGGCTCTCGCGCGAAAGGACGATGATATCAGCGGCGAAGCCCAAGGCCAACCCGCCACCCGTCGCGTGCCCTTCCATCGCCGCAATCGTGGGCACCGCGACGTCGAGCAGCGATTTGGTAAGGACGATATCCGTCGGCGCGACTTCGCCCCGCGCCAGGCGTGCCAACAGCTCGCGTGTGGCACCAGCAGCAAACACGTCCTCGAGGCCTACCAGTACGACGGCTTTGGTTCCCGGGTCTTCGCCCACTGCGTCGAGACATTCCTTCAATTCTTCGACGAAGCGCTCGGAGAAGGCATTGCGATTCTCACGGTCAGCCATCTCGACCGTGCTAATCCCCTCAGCAGAAGTCACGACGCGTACCACGCGATCGGGGTTACCGAGGTTTGGATTCATTGCTCCGCCTCTCCCGGCAAAAGGCCGTAGTCTCGAAATGCGACGAGCTCGCGTCGGACTTCGGCTTGCCCGAGCAACGCCGCCAAGAGCACCTGCCCGCGCTCAATGGCTGCTCCCAACGGCATGCCCCGAACCTCGTTGAGCAACTGCTTCAAATGCATGACGCCGCGTGGGTGCGAGCGCAAAAGGCTGCGGACGAGACGCTTCAGTTCCACGTCAAGACGCTCCACTTGCACCAAGTGATCGACGAGTCCGCTGACTTTTGCTGCTTCTGCCGTCCAAGTTGCCTGCGTCATGGCCCATCGCTTGGCCGGTTGCAAGCCCAATCTTTCGATCAAGAGTGGCAGAATCATTGCGGGCACGAGCCCCATAAGCAGCTCCGGCAAAGCAAATGTAGCGACATTGGTTGCGACAACAAAATCGCAAGCTGCCGCGAGCCCAACCCCGCCTCCGAGCGCGGGCCCCTCGACGACGGCCAGCGTAATGGCATTGGAGTCGCGCAGTACGGCTAGAATCTTGACGAAATCCTCGGTACCGAGTTGCCAGTTCGGCTTTGGCGCAGAATCGCCGTCAAGCGCAACCTCGTCGAGATCCATGCCCCGACAGAAACCCGAAGTCGCGCCGCGCAAGACCAAAATCCTCGGTGAATTCCCGGCAACCGCCTCGAGCTCGGACAAGAAGCGAGTCACCTCGCCGCGACTGAGCACTGCTGGAACGAGCAGCTCAACCACGCCTTCTTTGGAACGCAAAACTTGGCTCATCGAACCTGGTTCAACTCCACCCGTAGTCACGATAGTAGTCAGCAATCCCCCGCAGCACGAGCAGATGGCGGTCGCGATAATACTGGTCGTACCAGTTGTTCAACAACGATAGGTCGGGGTCGAAACGCGCGACCCCCACATGGGCATCGCGAATTCGCTCGACCATTTCATACTCGTCCACCGTCAGCATCCGCCGCGCATCAAGCAGCGCGCCTAGATTGGCCCGGCGCACGGCGTCCCGCGCCCCCACACCCAGTTTGGCGCTATAGAACTGCGCACAAGATCCAGAGCCGTAGGCAAAGATGCCGAGGCGGTCACCGGGCATCACGTCCGGATCGGAGTCGAGCAGCCCAAGCAGGCCAATGAACGTGCTCGCGCCGTAGGTGGCGCCCATGCGGCGATTGTGGCGCACTGCCGGCAATGTCTTCTTGTTGTAGTGCGCCTTGGTTTCCTTATTCGAGAGCTCCGTGTTCGCGTTGAGCAGCGCACGGTGGGCGCGGTAGGTCATCCCAGCAAAAGGCGTGTGGTAGAGCATGCGCGCGAAATGCTTGTCGAAGTCGATTGGTTCACCGACGACCGCGCAATAATTCTCGTACGCACCCTCGACCGCCTGAAGGTAAGCGAACAGGCTTGTCTCGCTGTTGCCAGTTTCGAGCCGCATGTTGGGTCGAATGACGTCGCTGACCTCGTGCGAGTACACGCCAGCGCGGCCCGTCTCGTACTCAAGAATTGATGGCTCCGTCGACAGCAGAACAGCTGCAGCACCTGCCCCACACACCGGTTCCCACGACTCGTTGAGCGTGAGCGTGGTTTGATCCGTGCTCACGATGAGGGCCTTGCGTCCACGCGCAGCCGGCGAATTCAGCCAAGCTTTGGCGAGTTCAAGCGCGCCGGTGGCAGCGAAGCAGGCGTGCTTCACCTCGAGATTTAGGCAATCCGTGGGCAACCTAAGGAAATGATGTACCCACGAACTGACGGGCTTCTCCTGGTCGACACTGCTCTCGGTCCCTACCAACAAGAGGCCAATTTGTTGCCGATCGGTTTCGTCGAGAAGTGGTTCAGCCGCGTTGACCCCCAACGTCACAGCGTCCTCCCAGGGCGGGTTGACGCTGCGCTGATCGATCATCAGATCGGTTGCCATGCGTTCGGCGTCCATGCCACGAGCAGCACAGAGCGAGCGAATGTCGAGTGCGAGGCTTCCGGGGTAGACGCGTAGCTTCTCAATGCCGACGGTTTTGTACGTCATGTCGCGTGCTCGAGGCCTCCAGTGAGAGTCAACTCCTGACCGTTGATGAACCCAGCCACATCCGAGGCCAAATAGATGCAGAGCTGGGAGATTTCGTGCACGTCACCAAAACGTTGCAGCGGGCAGTACTTGAGCCAGAAATCACGATTCGCTTGGCTGAGCCCTTCGCGCACCATATCGGTATCGAATAGGCCCAACATTAGGACGTTGCTGCGCACGTTTTTCGGTCCGTACTCCTTGGCGAGGCCACGCGACATACCCAAGAGTCCGGCCTTGGCGGCGCAGTAGCTCAGTTGTCCCGAAATTCCATAGGTGGCAATCGAGGAGACGTGAATGAAACTGCCGCCACCATTGGCCAAGAAATGCGGCAGGACGGCGCGCACCATGTAGAAAGAGCCGGTCAGGTTGGTGTCGATGACGTCTTTCCAATCCTCGTCCGACATGCTCATTGCAAGCCCGGGTCGATTGATCCCGGCGTTATTAATCAGCACGTCGATGGTGTCAAAATCGTTGGCGATCTCGTCAACAACTGCATCGACATTGGATGAACTGCGAACGTCAAGCTCGTAAGCTTTCACCTTGACCGTAGGCGCAACCTGTCGCGCCTCGGCCTCGACCTCTTTTGCCAGTTCGGGTTTGGTCGCATACGTGAACGCGACATCGTGGCCGGCCCGCGCCGCATCTAATACGATAGCCTTGCCGATCCCGCGGGACCCACCAGTGATCAAAAAAACCATAGTTTCCTCAGACTTCCCAGCGCTTGAACAGACTCACGGCATTGATCCCGCCGAACCCGAATGAGTTCTTCATGAAGATCTTTACGTCGTGCTCCACGACCCGACCGCGACACACGTCGAGATCGATCTGAGGGTCAAGCTCGTCGATATTGATCGAAGGGTGCAGCTTTCCGTGCTTCATCTGCTCGATGGCAGCAACCGATTCGACGGTGGCAGCAGCCCAACACACGTGGCCTAACATGCTCTTGGTGGCATTCACCTTTAGCTTGTAGGCATGCGCGCCGAATACGTTTTTGATCGAGCGGATTTCGGTCAAGTCGCCAAGCGGGGTGCTGGTGGCGTGAGCATTGACATAATCCACCTGCTCCGGGGCGACGCCACAATTCTTGAGCAGCTTCTTCATCAGCCGCGTTTGGCCCTCTTCGGAGGGCGCAGGTAGGTGGTTGGCATCGGCATTCGATTCGCTACCGAGAACCTCAGCGTGAATCGTGGCACCGCGCGCGAGCGCGTTCTCGAGTGACTCGACCACGAGCACGGCACCACCATGCGCGGGCACGAAGCCTTCGCGCCGAGTGTCGAAGGGCCGACATGCCGCGTACGGTGCGTCGTTGAAACTTTGGTAGCTGATCGCACCGAGCATGGCCATGGCGTGCAGATCCATCGGCGCCATGTCGAGTGCCGACCCGACGATGAGCACGCGCTCTTGACCGTGGTGTCGGATCTCGTCAATCGCACATCGAAGCGCAATGTTACCGCTGGCGCAGGCGCCGCCCACCGTATAGATCGGGCCGCGGGCACCGACCAGTTCCGAACAGATTGCGGCATGGTCGGTATCCAGGTTCGAGAGAGCAAGCATCCCGTCGATGTAGTCGGGCTCCTCGTCGTACTGGGTGCGATTCATGAAATTGTAGTGGCTGTTGATATTGTGCCCAGCCACTACGACCCCAGTGCTATCGAGGTCGATTTTGGCACCGATCAGCCCCGAATCTCGCCAGGCAATGGCGGTGAGCAGTAGGCTCAATTGAGTCGAAAACGGTGCCGTCTTCAACAGCTTCTTGAGCTTCTTGTACATCTCCGCCGGGAGCTGCCCTTCGAGCTCCGAAAGCTTCTTCTTGACGTCGTACCCCGAGAGGTCTGCACCAACCTTAGAATACACGTTCTTGGTGTTGAAGAACTTCCACGGTCCGATCGCAGAACGCCCTGCCAGAAGCCCCGCATAGAACGTCTCGAGCGTATCCCCCAGAAGGGTGTTGATGCTCATCCCAGATATAACAATGCGCTTACTCGACAAAATATACCTCTTGCAGCGATAGTGAGACGATGCGCCCCTGCTTGATGACCTGTCCTGCCGCCGTGGCCGTCATGCCATCCTCTTCGAGAATGGATGCGTGCAGCTCAAGGACATCGCCCGGCAACAGAGGCTCTAAGTACTGGGCGTGGATGATGCGCAATGCGCGCACCGCAAATGGCGAGGTTTCAGCAGCGATTTCAACTGTGCCTCGGGTCAAGAACGAGGCCAAACAGAGAGCTGCTTGCCCCATGGTTTCAACCTGCAAGACGCCCGGGTAGACAGGCCGCTCCGGAAAGTGTCCGACGAAAATCGGATCTGTCGGATCGAGGGTGCGGATGGCACGAATGCGCCGCCCCTCGAGGTCGATGGCCGAAATCCGATCGACAAAACGCATGGGCGGTCGATGCGGTATGAGGCGGTCGACTTCTGAAATCCCATACACCACCGACACCCCGTTGGTGCCCTCCGGGTAGATCGGCTTCTTGCGCAGGCCGCGAATGAGCGTTGTCGTCTCGGCGTCGAAACTAAACACGAGCGCCTCCAACTGAAGCGCACTCGACCGCGGGCTTCGGACGCGACAACAGCGCGTCGACGACGTGTTGGAAATTCAGCGGAAAGTCGGTGGCGGCGTCGGTCTTGTATTTGCGGTTGGCGTGCCAGCGCTTGTGCAGGAGGTTGTAGAGTACTCCTCGTGGCCCAACCTCGACAAAGACGGCTTGGGGAAACCGCTCGACTGCAGCGTCGATGGCCTCACGCCAATGCACGGGGCTGTAGACGTGACGCGCCAAAAGGTCGCAGAAGTCCGCAGCCGTCGGATTCCCGACGAACCCGCCCGTCACGTTCGACAGGTAGGCGCGCGCCGGCTTGCACCACGGTGCGGCCTTCAAGTGGGGCAGCAATGCCTCGGCAGCTGGCTGAAACACCGAGGTGTGCATGGGAATTTGGCGCTCGATCGGCGTGGGAGCCACGGCCAGCTCATCGTCCGCTAGCCGCATCACTTCTTCTACTGCGGCCGTGTCCCCGGCAACAACGAATTGCGATGGCGAATTGATATTCGCAATCTCTACGACGCCGAAGGATTTGACGCGAACAATTAGATCCTCGACCATCTCGAGATCGACGGGGAAGAGCGCTGCCATCATACCGCGAGGCCCTTCATCGTAGACGCGACCACGAGCATCGACGAGCTTCAGCGCCGAGGCGAAGTCCAAAGCTCCGATGTGGACAAGATGGTTGTATTCACCAAGACTCAGGCCCAGCGAGTAGTCGGCCTTGACACCATTGGCTTCTAGGGCAGAGAGATGCAAGTGGTTGACTAAGAAGACGCCCACCTGAATGTCACGATTGCACTCGAAAGCAGCTGGATTGTCGGCGTGATAGAGTTTGACCAGATCCCGGCCGAGTGCCTCCGAGGCCTGCGCCACCAACTGTTTGGCTGGCGCCCAAAACTCGACGACTCCGTCGAGCATCCCCGGGTATTTCGAACTTTGGCCAGGAAACATGAATACGTTGGTCATAGGCAAGTCGCCTCGGGCACGCGAGTCGGTGCCCTTCGCGAAGAGGTGTAGCTCCTCGCGGGTGCCACTCGTAGCGCTGGATCGACGAGCATGCACGCGATCGTCTGCCAAACAGGTGCGTAAGGATCATCGCACGTCGCGATTTGCCTGGAAATTTGGCTCGATCCAAACTGGTTTAGCAAGCAGGATAGGTCCCTTCACGAGACCGTAAACGCGCTTCAACAATTGGTTGTACCAGTTGCGAGGTGTTGCTCGTAACGCGTGCAGGTGCTGAAGTCTCATGCCACCTGCGCATGCCTCACGACCTCGAGTGAACAGCGCGCGCCCTGGTGGCGAAGCGCCGCACCAAGCAACGCTGGTCGCCCCCCGACAAGTGCGCACGCCTGCCCACCCGTCATGGAATTGGCTTTTTTGGGTATTGTTTAGGTGCCGCGGCGAATTCGCGATGCGGATTTCGCGTGACGGGTGGTGTGGGACTCAGGGTCCGAGTAGACTCGGGTCTTCGGTCGAGAGGCGCAGTCCGACGAGGATCCGAAAAATGAGTCGATTCCTAACCAGCAAAATTGCTTTGACCTGTGTGGCGTCACTCTGCCTGATGAACTGTGGCGGAAGAACATCAGACGATGACTACGACACGGCTGGCAGCACGGCGAGTGGCGGGTGGACGACCGCCGCAGGCGGTAGAGCTGCATTCGGCGGCACCTCAATGAGCAAGGGCGGCTACGCCGTTGCCTCAGGTGGTTACTACTACGCGACCGGTGGCTACTACTATGCGAGTGGCGGTTATCGAGCCACGGGTGGCTACCCCTATGCGACTGGTGGCTATCGAGCCACGGGCGGCTCCACGTACACATCCGGTGGCAAGACGACCGGAGGGGTCGTGATCTATGCCGGCACCAAGGCCACCGCTGGAATTAGCGGCTATACCCTGACTGCGGGCAGGCCGCCCATCGCTGGCACTGCCGGAGTTTACCGCGGCGGCGCTGGCGGAGTGGCGGGTAATCCCACTGCAGTTGGTGGTGGCACTGCGGGGCGATCAAATACCGGAGGCGCGCCGCTCACGGCCGGCGCTGCTGGCTGTCCGGCGATCGGTTGCGCAACGAGTTGCCCGCTTGGGTATTGGGCATCGATCGACGGCTGCTCTAGCTGCGCTTGTGCCATCCCAGCAAGTCAGATGTCCGTCGATACGCTGAGCTGCCCGCCGACATCGCTGACAGTCTCAGTTGTTGCTCAACAGCAATCTGGGACCTGGGTCTTCAATTTCAGCTGGCTTTGCTCGGCCACTGTGACCACATTGGGTCAACCCGCATCCGCCTCGGTGGGGGTCACTATCCTCAACAATACAACCGATCCCATCACGTCTGCGAACCGAACGTACAGCTACAGTGCTGCTGTCTTGAGCTTTTCCGTTTCGAATCCACAGCTCATCTTATATGGATCCGGAGTACCATTTATCACGCTGCCGCTCAGCGTATCGACCGGCGCCTATCTTTCGATTCGACGCGAGGGCAACAACTTCGTCGGTGGCCTCTATCTCCCCTCCACCCAAACTTCTGGCACAACCAGCGTAATGTTGGCCGGTGCTTTCAGCGTCGGCGTGCCATAGCAACCGTTCACGGACATTCCTCTTTCGCCAGCCTCCCGCGCACGTTCTAAGATTCAACATGAAGACAAAACTTTCTTGTTTGCTCATGCTGGCGACAACCGGCTGCGGTTCCTCCGTGCCTGCTCCCACCAAGGCGCCCGTGGCTTCGGCGTCTTCCGCCGGCGCACCAGCACCAGCACCAGCACCGGCGCCGACAGCCAAGCAGAAGTCATCCCTCGAGGCCCAGCGCGGCCCCTTCATCGACGCCTGCATGGGGGGGATCGGTAGCAAGGAGTATTGCGAGTGTGGGTTTGTCCAATTCGCCGCACTGTTCAGGGACGCAGATTTCGAACAAGCGCCGTCTGAGAATGACCCGCGGATGCAGCAGCTAGCACTGAACATGCGGGAGTCGTGCGCGGATAAGTTTCCCGAGCCCAAAGCGCAAGAGCAGTTCGAGCACAGCTGCACGGGCGACAAGCCCGCGCGACAGCCCTATTGCGGTTGCGCCTGGACCGAGTTGCGTAAGACGCTTTCTGTCAGTGAGATCCTCGACTACCCCCCAGGCGGTACCAAATTCGCCGAGGCCAGGGCAGGGATCCCGAAGGCATGCCAAGGAAAGTACCCCGCCGAGCTTGCAGCCAACGAATACTTCAGCGCCTGCAAGAACAGTGGCCAGAAGACCCAGAAGCAGTGCGAGTGCATGTGGAAGAAGGTCCTGAAGAAGTACACGGTGGAACAACTCGCGGCTGGTGTCGGCGATCCAACCAAGATATTGGATCTGGACAAGTGTAAGTAACCGCTGTTTTTGTCGAGCCCAACGCATGCAGCCGCGATGCCCTAAATGTAGAAACGTCGACCTCGTTCAGGCTCAGGGCGCGTTGGCCAAGCTCGCAGCAGCCGAGCGAGCGCTCACCTGCCCCAATTGTCGCGGGTACTTTCTCCCACATCAGATCGTGGAGCATTGGCAAACTGAGCCGTTCGTTGAGCTCAACGAAGACGAGCCGACGACGATGCGCCCTGAGCTCGACAAGCGGACGGGCCTCTGCCCGATGGGCCACGGGATATTGGTGCGAGCCCGGGTCGACTCCGATCCTGTCTTTTACCTTGAACGGTGCGGTTTCTGCCATGGGGTTTGGCTCGATCGTGGCGAGTGGCCTCAGCTTGCTGCATCGCTATACCTCGATCACCTCGACGATCTCTGGGACCCAGCCTGGCAGAAGCGGCGCCGTACCGAAAAACTGCAACGTGAGCTCGACCGAGCGCTTTTGGACCACCTCGGGGAAACCCTGTACCAAGATCTCACCTCGGTCGTGGAGCGCCTCAAGGAGCACCCGTCGCGTGCCCAGGCCATTGCCTGGATCACTGAGCATCTGGATCCCCACGGGCAACTCCGCGATGCCTCGGACGGTGCCGACTTGAATCGAATCGAGCAACTGGTAAAACACGATTCGTGACCATCGATCTAGGGAACAAGTGGGCGCTCATCACGGGCAGCAGTCGCGGCGTTGGGCGTGAAATCGCACGCGGGTTGGCGCACCTTGGCTGCAACCTCGTGCTGCAGGCCAGAAAAGCAGAACAGCTCGCCCCAGTTGCAGACGAGTTATCGAAGCAGGTTACGGTAAAGACCGTGACGGCCGAACTCAGCGTCGAGGCAGACGTCACTCATTTGATCCGATCCGCGCTCGAACTGAGCGGAGGCATCGACGTGCTCTACAACAACGCCGCAATAATGACACCTCCGCGTGACCCCTACGGGAGCGTGACGCCCGACGACTACCGTCGCTGCTTCGAGGTGAACTTCATCGCGCCAACGCTCATCACGCATGGCCTGTTGCCGTCAATGTTGCAAAAGCGGTTCGGGCGCATCGTCCAAGTTACCTCCGGGATCCGCGACCAACCCGAGCTCATGGCATACGCTGCGTCCAAGGCGGCACTCGACAAATTCGTACGCGACATGGTCCCTCGGCTGCGACAGACCGGCGTCACGATGAATCTGCTCGATCCGGGCTGGCTCCGCACTGACATGGGCGGACCGAATGCACCCAACCCTGTGCAATCTGTCACGCCTGGCGCGCTAGTGCCGGCACTCGTCGACGGAGAAGTGCACGGAGTATTATTCTCGGCGCAGGATTACGCGTCGAAGACGTAGTTGGAGGGTGTCCGTCGTCGAACGGCGGCGCGAACACCCAACACGCACCCAGGCACTGGCCTGGGTGACCAAGCACCAGAGTTCATTCCGCTCACTGGGTTGCGCGGGAATGGGCTCCGTGCACGCGTCACGTCGTACCGCATTCCGGTGTCGCTGCCTTGTCACGGCTAGCCAGACAAGCGAACGGGAGCCATCTTGGCGGTAACGATCACCCTTGACTGAATGACCTAGCAGCCATTGACCGAGCACCAATCTGGCGACAACGCACCCCTGTTGGTGCAAGTACTGCATTGAGTTGCCATTGTGCAACTCGCTGCGTGGCAACTCGTGCACGACTGACCAGCCCTGTGCGCCGCCGTGGTGGTGCAGACCGAACTCGTCGCCCCGCCGGTCGCTGCTCTGCCGCCAGTCGCTACAGCTCCACCAGTCGCTCTGCCGCCAGTCGCTACAGCTCCACCAGTCGCTCTGCCGCCAGTCGCTACAGCTCCGCCGGTCGCTAAAGCACCACCGGTTTGTGCTATCGCACCGCCGGTCTGTTGCGTCGCACCGCCAGTGTTCGCCCTGCCTCCGGTTGGCGTCGCACCGCCAGTGTTGGCTCTGCCACCAGTCGCGGTGCCACCAGTCGCACGCCCGCCAGTGTTCGCTCCGCCCTGGGCTTGGTTTCCACCTGTGGCTTGAGCCCCGCCAACGCCGTTTGTGGCTCCGCCCGTCGGGGCATTTGCCCCGCCTTGTCCGACAGCACCGCCTTGTTGATTGATGGCAGCCCCTCCAGCGGGGGAGGGCGAGCCACCGATCGACGACGCCCCGCCCGACATGGATCCGTCAACAGGAGCAGCATCGTCACTGCCGCAAGCACCGAGATAAAGCCCGGCCAACACCGAGAACACGGGAACGCTCATGTGAGCAGCGCGCGAAATATTCATACAAAACTCCTGAAGAACTTTGGGTTCCTGGGAAACTGGGTGTCGACTGAGGGTCACGGTCAGAGTCGGCGTGTTCGTAGGCTGCAGCCCACCAGAAACATGACGTCACAAGTGTCGCGAGGCTACAAGCGTAGTTGAAGAATCGACAGCTTGAATGTCGATTTTCAAATCCCAGGGTAGGCGTCATTTGCGCGAAACTACTGCCCAGTTGCCTGCTTGTGTTTAGAATTTTATCGAAACGAGACTATTCCCGAATCACAGAATTCTTGGACATTTCAACGCGAAGAGAGAATCGATTTCATATTGGGTTGAGTCTGGTGCGGGTCGAGACCGAGCCAAACGGCAATGAGGTCGCGCGAGCGCAAGGAACAACGGTCGTCGCTGTATTGCCATTTCGTTATCCGGAATTGCCTTGGTCCACCTGGCGGCAACTCGTACCGTTTGACGCTGCCGAGTGGGTGTATAGGGTCCGCAACTCAACTTGAATCTGGACGTTGCGACCGTCGTGGCAAAACTGGTCGACCATGTCCGAAACCGCACCAGCGATGCACAACTTTAAACCTCAACTGGAACAGCGCTGTCTGATTTTGTACCGCGTGCTGTCCAGACACTCATTGCGCCCGATTGTCGCTCAATTTCCGACAGAAAGGCAGACAGCAAGAGGTACCCTAGCGCGGGCATTCTAGCCGCGAACCAATGCTCCCGATGCCCATCCAGTTCATCGTCGCGATGGTCGTGTACGCGATCAACGAGCGGATGGTTCGCAGGGTCGAGTGCCTGCAGCAGGAAGTCCGGGTGCTCAAGGAGGTGCTTGCGGTCGCGACCGGAAAGACGCGGATCGGCTTCACTCCGGAGCAGCGATGACGCTTGGCGCTCAAGGGCAAAGGTCTGACGCCCGAAGAACGGGAAGGCTGCTGCCAGCCAGATTCCAGCGCACAGTCCAAACTGCAATCCGCACGCGAAACGGTTCGTAAAAACGATACGAAGCGAGTGTCTGGACCACTTCGTGATCTTCGGCGAGCAGAACTTGCGTCATCTGATCGAGCAGTTTATCGAGCACTATCTGATTGAGCGCCACCGCCAAGGGATCGGTAGCCAAATCATCAAGCCGAAGACTTCGCCGAGCAACGACAACGTGATGGCGGGGCCAATTGAATGCCGGTCACGTCTTGGTGAGTCCACAGGAGCAACCCCTGTCGTCGAAGTGGCTCTGGATCTTGGCGGCCGTGAAATCGCCGATCCCGAGACCTTGGAGCACCTCCTCGACGAGCCGCGCAGCCGGACCCCGCACGAACTCGAGGCACATCATCGGGTGCGGTTGACGTAGGGATGACCTAGCTGGACCGCGAAGTGCTAGGCTATCTTCGTGGACGCATTGAGACGCGATGACATCGATTCGGCGCAGGAGCTATCGCCCAAGGACAAACTCAGTCATGCACTCGAGTTGATGGCCTACGGTCTTGCCGCCAAGCGCCAGAATCTACAAAGACGCAATTTAGACGCCAGTGCCAATGAAGTCGATAAGGACTTTGACGCATGGTTGTTCGATGGCCATTGACGCAACAGGCCTCAGTCGGGCACTGCGCGACGTAGCGTCTGACTTGACTGCGCTCGGTCGGAGCTTTGCGCTCGTGGGAGGCCTCGCCGTATCGGCTAGGGCAGAGATCCGCTTCACCCGCGACGTTGATCTAGCAGTAGCTGTCACGGATGACGCCGATGCAGAACAGCTTGTCTTGGCGCTCAAGGGCCTTTCGTACCAGGTTCGAGCGACGGTCGAACAGGATGCCGTTGGCAGACTCGCGACCGTGCGACTACTTTCCCCGGCAGAGGTGAAGGTCGATCTGCTATTTGCCAGTTCAGGTTTAGAAGCCGAGACGGTCGCGCGAGCGGAATGGATTGAGCAGGGCGCGGGTAAGCTCCCAGTCGCTCGCGCAGAAGAACTCGTGGCAATGAAGGTGCTGAGCGCGGACGAGCGGCGACTCCAGGATCACCTGGACTTCCGATCCCTCATCATAGTCGGTTCAGTGGACTTGGATGCTGTACGCGGAAATCTGCGGCTGATTGAAGCGCGTGGGTTCGCGAGGCGGCAGGATCTGCAGGCGAAGCTCGAATCGATGCTTGCTGCTGCGAATTCGCCTTGAATCCATCCGTCTCCGCCGCACCATAGAGTTCCAAGCAGGTCAGCGAGTGGTGAGCCGCGCATTCGGCTCAGGCGTGTCCGTGAGTTAGGACCTGATACTGTCGACCTGCGGATAGCACGTGTTGATCGATCCCACTGCAACTCGAATCGCACCTCTGACTCAGTTGTTTGCCTGGCAAACAGCAAGCCAGCGTGAAAGCGGTGTCCCATCGGAGCAGGGCAAGTACCTCGCCCACCGCGTCATGCGCGTGCACTGTGGAAGTGCTTCTGCGTTTAGGATTTGGTTGGTTTGGTAGGGGCTTTGAGCTTGGGTCGTTTGGCGGTGCGCTTTTGGGCGTCATTTTCGGCTTCGCGCATGCGGTAGCTTTCGCCCTTGATGCTGATTACGTCCGCGTGGTGCACGACGCGGTCGATGAGTGCAGTGGCACAGGTGGCATTGGGGAAGATGGTGTGCCAGTCGCCAAACGCAACAAGACCACCGTCGATTCAGATAGCGTGCAGCAGGCGCTGCTCGATCTGGAGGCCCTATGAAACGACTTCGGCAGAGGCACGCCAAAGTCAACCTCCCGCCGATGTCCGGCGAACAAGCCTAACTACTCGCGGCAATCCTCGAGCAGACCGCCACAGCCATCTGGCGTGCCCACGGTGATGCCATGGCCGACTTTCAAGGCCGAGCATTCCCTGACGCGCCTCCGCCGCCCGACGGATTGACCGCTATTGATCGTGACTTCGGCCCCGATGACGAGATTTTCTAACCACGACAAATATCTTGAGCGGCCCATGTCAAATACCGCGGGGCGTTACAGCAGAATGCGTTCCCTCCCCAGCAACGGAGACCGTCCCACCGCTTACAGCGCGGGCACGGAGGCGACGCTAGAGCGAGCAACACTTGGGACAATCAACCGAAGGCCGAACACCGAAGCCACTCGTCAGTCCCGATCCGGACCAAAGCACCCGCCATGGCGCCTTACGGACACCCGTTCGCGCACCAGTTCTGGGCTGTCCCTTTGTCCTTACAAGTCGTGCATTGAGTTGCGATGGTGCAACTGCTCTGATGGCACCCCGGACAATTGGTGGGGTTGTGAAACGCCGTGGTGGTGCATTTCGAACTCGTTGCACCACCAGTAGCCTTACCACCCGTTGCAACCGCACCACCGGTAGCTTTGCCACCCGTCGCAACCACGCCTCCGGTCGCCTTGCCACCCGTTGCAACTGCACCTCCGGTTGCCTTGCCACCCGCGGCAACCGCTCCACCAGTCGAGCTGCCACCAACGGCTTTGCCTCCGGTCGCATTCCCGCCAGTGCCTGAGCCACCCTGACCAACCACGCCACCGGTCGCCTGACTGCCACCGGTTGCCTGACTGCCACCAGTCGCCTGATTGCCACCAGTGGGCTGGCTTCCTCCGTTGGCCGGGGTGCCGCCTTGGGGATCCGCACTTCCGCCGTTGCCCGGAGAAACTCCGCCGATCCCGGTCGCGCCACCGGCTTGCGTAAACGGAGTGCTACTTTCATCGTTCCCGCAAGCGCCCAGATAGAGACCGAGTAGGACAGAGACGGCCGGGATGCTGGCATGGGCGGTGCGAGAGAGCTTCATGGTGCTTCCTTTGGTATCGGGGCTTGGTCGGTGCAATATTGTGGAATTCCGCAGCCTCAACGGACGAGAAGCAGCTGCGAGCGCCACAGATCCCAGTGTCACCACGGGTTGGAATCGAAACGCAAAATCACCTATTGCATGTCGATTTCAACAGAGAAACTACGTGCAATTTCGCGCCTATGCTGGGTATTTCTCCGCAATACACTAGAGGCAACACCTTTGCGCTTGGGCGCACATCGCACGGACGCGCGCCTCTAGCCCAAACTCCGATGAAATCTCCAGGCTGCAAAGGCCAAGACGAGGCTCCCTTCAAGAACCAAGACGCCCAGCTGAAAGCTTAGGTCGGGAAGTGTGGAGCCGCGCAAGAATACTCCGCGCACGATCTCCACGTAGTACTTGACGGGGATAACCTTGGTGACCGGCAATAGCCAGGTCGGTAGACCCCACAGCGGCGTCATTACGCCCGATAGCAAAAGCGTTGGCAGTAAGAATAGAAAACCGCCCAGGAACGCTTGCTGTTGCGTACGGCTAACGGTGGAGATGAGTAAGCCCACACCAAGCGTACAGATCACGTAGGCGGTGGTTCCGAGCAACGCAACGCTGAATGGTCCGCGGATCGGCACATCGAAGAGGCGTGTGGCGACGACGACGGCGAAGATGAAGTCGAAGAGCCCGATCGCCACATAAGGCAGTAGCTTGCCAATGAGGAGCACGACCGCACTCATCGGCGTTACCATCACTTGTTCTAGAGTCCCGGTTTCACGCTCGCGAGCCAGGCCCATCGAAGTGATGATAACGGTCACGACCAGCAAGAGCAGCGCGATGATCCCGGGCACCATGTACATCGAGGTGCGCAACCGCGGATTATAGAGCACGCGCGGAAGCATTACCACATCGGGTACGGTCGGCAGAGCCACGGGCGTGGTCAATGGATCGAGGGCGGGCCCCAGGCGCGTTGCCGTCCTCTGGGCTTTCAACGTCTGCGCAATCGTAGAAAGCGTCTCGCCGCGCGCGTAGCGCGCCACGGCCGCAGCCGCAATCGCGCCGCGGTTTGGATCCGTGCCGTCGACCATGACTTGAACGTGCGCTGCGTGGCCACGCGCTAGCTCTGCCGAAAACTCCGGGGGAACGATCAATGCCGCGGCGACTTCGCCGGCATCGATCGCCCTTTCCGCTTCGGTGTCGCTCTCGGTGGTCATGCGCCGCACGAGTGTCCCGTCAGCCAGGATCCGCTGCAAATGAAAGCGACTCAACTCCGACTGGTCGTGGTCGACGACCACGGTTGGCACCCGATCCACGTCGAAGTCGACCGCAAAACCAAATACGCCCAATTGGAGCGCCGGCGCGATGAGCAAAATTGCCATCATCCGCTTGTCACGCACGGTGTGCCGAAGCTCCTTCAACGCAACAGCAAGCAATTGTACGAACCAGCGGGGTAGCAAGACAGAAACTCCTCTGCTAGATGGTGAGGTTAGTCGAGGCGACGGCGGAATTTGGCTGCGGTGACGAGAATCATGAATACAGCGAAGGCTAGCAACGCCAGAAGGTGCATTCGTTGTTCGGCAAAGCCGTTACCGCGCAGCAGGATGCCGCGCAACGCCGCGATGAAGTGCGTGGCTGGCATGATCTGCGCGACTACTTGCAGCACCTTAGGCATGTTGGCGATCGGGAACACGAAGCCGGACAGGAGCTGGATCGGCAGCATTGAAGTTAGGGTCCCGACCTGAGTGGCCACCATTTGATTCTTGGTGATGACCGAAACGAAAAGCCCTTGAGCCAGCATCCCCACAATGAAAAGCAAGGCTGCCAAGGCCAGGGTCGCCAACGAGCCACGAATCGGCACACCAAACACCCACGCCCCAACCGCCAGCACTAGCAGCACAGAAAGCAACCCCAAGGCGATGTAGGGCAACAATTTACCAATGATAAGCTCACCGCGTCGAATCGGCGTCGTGAACAACTGCTCCATCGAGCCGCGCTCCCACTCGCGAGCGACGGTCAGTGCGGTCAGAAGAACGCAGACCATCGCCAAGATGAAGGCCATGAGCCCGGGCACGAGCAACAACGCCGAGCGCCCCGCCGGGTTGTAAAGCGTCCACGTGTCGACCAGGAGCCGGGGCACCGCTGCGGTGCTCGTCGCCAGCGGGATCGGTACCGCGGCACTGACCACCGCATCAGCCTTATTGATGGTTTGCATGGCTGTGGACGCGTCGGCACCATCGACGACTAGCTGCAGCTCTGCGTGTTCACCACGCGCGAGTTTGCGACTGAACCCCTCCGGGATGACAACGATCGCCACCGCCTGCACCTGGCGCACTAGGGCCTCGCCCTGTTCCACTCGATCGACCCGGGCCGCTATCACAAGGTCGCGCGAAGCATCGATACTTTGAATAATCCCGCGCGAAACACTGGTGCGATCGAGATCGACCGCGACTACAGGCAGATGCTCGAGATCGAAAGTGACACCATAGCCGAAGAGCAGCAGCAGGCCAACAGGCATGAGGAGTGCGACGAGCAGCGTTTGCGGGTCACGACGAATATGCGTCGCCTCCTTGGCTGCCATGGCGCCCATGCGCAGCAGAGCGTGCCAAATTGCGGTGATTGGCGCCTTCATGCTGGGGCTCCTCGCTCGACCACGGCCAAAAACACGTCTTCCAACGAAACTTCGGCGGGTTCGATGACCAGGGGTAACCCGGGCAGTCTATCCCTGAGAATGCGTTCGATGGCACCAAGCTCGATGATTGACTGATCGAATCGCACGTGCACCGAAGCTCCAAAGGGTTCGATTGCGACAATACCCGGTGCTTGCGCAAGCCATCGGCGAATTGGCCCAATTTCCTGACCGCGCAAGGCAACGACTCGCCCAGGGACCCATGCGGCTTTCAAAGCTCGCGGAGAATCGAGAGCCACGAGCTTGCCGGCGACCATCAAACCGATCCGCGCGCAATACTCGGCTTCGTCCATGTAGTGGGTGGTCACGAATACCGTCGTGCCGTCGCGCGCGAGCTCACGGATCAGCGTCCAGAACATGCGGCGGGAATTCGGATCGACGCCGGCGGTCGGCTCGTCCAGAAACACAATCTCGGGGCGATGCAAAAGCGCCGTGCCAAGTGCAAGCCGTTGTCGCGTGCCACCAGGCAAGTCCGCGGTTGTGGCCTTGCGCAGATCGGTGAGGCCAGTCCGCTCGAGGATTTCGTCCCTGCGCTGACGCAGTGCCTTGCCGTAGAGGCCGTAGGCTCCACCGAAGAATTCAATATTCGCCTCGACCGGAAGGTCCAAATAGAGCGAGAACTTCTGGGACATGTAGCCAATACGTGAGCGCAATAGCGTGGAATCGTGGCCCAGTGTGCAGCCTGCCACCCGAGCCACTCCAGCGGTGGGTGTCAATAGGCCACAAAGCATGCGAATGGTTGTCGATTTCCCCGCCCCGTTGGCTCCGAGGTATCCGAAAATTTCACCCTTATGCACCCCAAAGCTCACGTCGTCGACCGCAATGAAATTACCGAAGGTGCGCCGCAGGCGCTCGACTTCGATCACCATATCGCTCATGGCTCGGGCTCCCCGACGCCCGGCGTAGACGACCGACGGGTCTTGGCCAAAAAGACGTCTTCGAAGTCTGCCGGTACTCTGACCAAATGGGCACCAAGCGCCTCAATTGTCGTCGATATGGCCGTCACTCGCGAAGCCTCGACAACGACACGCAACCGCTCACCCGCGGGCGAGGCCGCCACTACACCGCTCGTATGCGCCAACAACTCGTGCAGAGCCTCGCGCTCACCGCCCATGACCTCGAATACTGGTGTTTCAAGCTCGCGCACCAAACTCGCAGGCTCGCCAGCGGCGATCACCTGACCGCCATGCAGCAGGCAAACGCGATGGCAACGTGCCGCTTCATCCATGTAGGCCGTAGAGATGAGCACCGCCATGCCGCCACCGACAAACTCGTGAAGAAGTTGCCAGAGTTCTCGCCGACTGACTGGATCGACTCCGTTGGTCGGCTCATCGAGCAGCAACACTTCTGGTTCGTGTAGCAGGGCACAAGCCAGAGCAAGCTTTTTGTACATACCCCCCGACAGGGCATCGGCACGCCGATCCACGAACGGAGCGAGCCGTGTCAGCGCCAGTAGTCGTTCGGCACGCTCGACGTACGTCTTGTGTGCGAGACAATACATGCGCGAGAAGAAGCGCAAGTTCTCGCCTACCGAGAGATCCCCGTATAAGCTGTAGTGCTGTGGCATCACACCCATGGCATCGCGCAGTGACGCGCTCTTCAACGGATCGGCGCCCAACACCCGCACTTGCCCTGAACTTGCCCCAATCAACCCGGCCAAAGCGCGAATGAGCGTGGTTTTCCCGGCACCGTCAGGGCCGATCAAGCCGAAAAGCTCACCGCGCTGAACGTCGAGCGAAACGTCGTTCAAAGCCAGAACATTTCCAAACCGACGGGACACGTGCTCAGCCAGCATCACCACGTTCGTGTCTTGTGCAGGCTGAGCGCTTCCCATGGGCATACCTCGATCTGACAGCGAATCACCCGGCTAGCGTCCGTCGAGGTGAGCCTCGGCGGGCATCCCAGGGCGCAGGCGCAACTTCGGATTCGCAATCGTCACCTCGATCGGATAGACTAGCCGATCACGATCGGTGCGGGTCTGGATGTTGCGCGGCGTGAAGGCCGCCTGCATCGCGACCGCGGTGACTTCACCGGTAAATCGCTCACCAGGATAAGCATCGACCGCGACGGATGCAGTGCGCCCGTTTGCCACGGCACCAATCTCGGCGTTGGGCAAATAGAACGTCAGTTTGACCTCAACCAAGTCGACCAGACGCATCAGGGCGGCGCCGCGTGCTGCCACCTCCCCGGCCTCGAGAAACGTCTCTTCGATAACCCCCGCGCGGGGCGCGTGGATCTCACACTCACGCCGCAACAACTTGGCTCGAAGAAGGCTAGCCTTGACGCTTTCGACGCCCGATTTTGCTGCCAATTCGCCGGCAAGCGCGGCATTGCCTTGGGCCGCCGCCATAGCGGCTTGAGCCTCGGTAGCCCTAGCGGTATCGATGGCCGCCCGCTGCTCGAGAGTAAGCGATTTTGCCTCGGCTTCGGTTTGATCGAGCGTCGCCGCGGCGATCCCGTCACCCGCTTGCAACAGGCGCGCAACGTTGCGCTCGGCAATCGACTTGCGCGTCTCGAGTGCTTCGCCCCGACTCCTTGCCGCAGACGCCTGTGCCCGAGCCGCGCCAGTTGCCCGCGCCGCCGCATGCTTCGAGGCGGAGGCTCCTGCTACCTGAGCTTCAGCCACGGCAACACGCGCCGAGACTTCGGCGATAGTAGCTTCTACGTCAGCGCAATCGAGCACGACAAGTAGTTGTCCGACCTCGACAGACTGGCCTTTCTTCACCGCTACGCGTTCGACACGCGCCGAGATCTGTGAGGCGATGTCCACGCTCGTGCCTTCAATGACTCCGGAGCCACCAGGTGGAGCCAAAAGCTCGGCGCGCTGCGCGCGCAACTTGAGCGCGATGGCGGTGGTGAGACCGACAATCAACAACGTCACGACGATCAGCAATCGTTTCATCGGCGATGATCCTGGCAGAAGGAGCTTACACGGCAGCGGCAGGCAAAGTCGCGGATCAATTTGCTTCGCCTTGCAGCAATGGTCGTGCCAAGTTCGCCCGCCCCTGACACGGCCGAAACACGAGCCTTTTGCAGCTGGGAGCGATCCGAAAATCCGGATCGCTCGTCGTCGGACGCGGATCCGGCAAGCTTGAGGAAGCCGACGCCCGGCAAATTGAGCCGTGTCGTGTGAAACCGAACCGGGTACCAACCTTGCTTAGTCCCTCCGAACTGTCACTGCACTATCCTGTCGCAGCCCACGGGCTGACCCACCCAACCTAGGAACCCGCGCTTGGAACCGAGACTTGCCATAGATGAACTGCGGCGCGAGATGCATCGGCGAGTCTTTCGCTTCGTCCTTCAGCTGCGTTTCGTTATCGCGCCAATTCCGTTGCTCGTCGGCGGGTTCGTGGTCATCACCGACCCAACCCCTTGGCGTCGCATCGCCCTGCTGACAACCTTTGCGCTCGCCGTGGTTGCCATCGCCAGCTACGGCGCGCGTCCACGAACCCTAGGCTCACCCAATCTCGAAGTCGTTTTGGTCGTGGTGGGGCTGCTGCAACTGTTGGTGCTGTTTGCGACCGGTGGCATCGTCAGTCCCGTGCTCTTGGCGATGCTTCTGGTATGTTTCGTCGCAAGCACGACTTCCTCACGCCGTACGAGCGGCTCCACCGTCGCGGCACAAACCCTAGCACTTACTGCGGCATCGGTCCTTGAGTACCTGCAACCCTTTGGCTCGCTCGTTCCGATCCCGTTCAAAACGGTCATGCACGCGGGCCCATCCCCGGCGTTACTCTTGGTTTACACCAGCATTGCGATAGTGTTCTTTTTCGTGACCCGGGAGGTCGGGCATCGGCTCCAACTGTCCTTTGCGGATCTCATTTTGCGCACGCACGTGGCGCGCGAACAAAGCCTTCAATTGCACCAGGAGAAGCTTTCGGAGCTAACGCTCCTCACCGGGGAGATCGCCCACGAATTGAAAAATCCATTAGCGAGCATCAAGGGGCTCGCGGCGCTCCTAGCCCAACGACATGCTGGGTCCGAGCCTGAGCCACTCGTAGTATTGCGGCGCGAAGTGGATCGCATGCAAGCGATCCTCGAAGAGTTTCTCAACTTCTCGCGGCCACTCGTACCACTCAATCTGCGCAACGTCGATCTGACCCAGATTGCGACCGAAGTCGCGGCCATGCACGAAGGGTTGAGCGAGGCGCGCGGTATCGTGGTTGAAATGGTGAATGCTGGCGCTGTTGCGGTACAAGGCGATCCGCGCAAGATCCGCCAAGTCCTGGTCAATTTGCTGCAGAATGCCCTCGAAGCCTCGGGAACGGGCGGTCATATCTGGATCCGCGTCGTAGACAATGACCAAGGTGCGGAAGTGTTGGTCGAAGACGACGGCAAGGGGCTCGACCCGGCCGTTGCAGCACGCATCTTCGAGGCCGGTGTGACGAACAAGCACGAAGGCTCGGGGCTTGGGCTCAGCGTCGCACGCGGGCTCGCACGCCAGCACGGCGGAGACGTCAGCGTTGTCGACCGCGCACCAGGCGGTTGCTCAGCGAAACTGACGCTCTTAAAGCAGCCGTCAGTTGGACTTGGGGTGAAGGAGACAAGCTAAGGTGAGCTGCCGAGTTTTAGTCGTCGATGACGACGCCGGGATCCGCTACACACTCAAGGAGATCCTCCGGGATGCTGGTCTCGAGGTGGAACTGGCTGAACACGGTCAGCAAGCACTCGACAAGGCCCGCGCCGAGCGCTTCGATTTGGTCATCACCGATTTACGCATGGTGCCGCTCGATGGCATTGAGCTCTTGGTCAAGCTCCGCGCCGAACAGCCTCGGCTCCGCGTCATCTTAATCACGGCGCACGGCTCGGAACGCCACGCGGTCGAGGCAATGAAGCTCGGGGCCTACGACTACTTGAAGAAACCCTTCGACCTCGACGAGCTAATGGCGGTAGTGCGTCGTGCCCTCGAAGCCCTGCGCCTCAGTGATGACAATGAGCGCTTGGCAAGTGAGGGCGTCTTTGCCCAATCTCTGGTCTTTCGTTCATCTAGCATGAGCCAACTCGCGCTGCTCGCTGCACGGGTGGCGCCCCGCGATGTAACCGTCCTCATTACCGGAGAGAGTGGAACCGGCAAAGAGCGTGTCGCCGAAGCGATCGTGCGCGCGAGCACCCGCGCCGAGCGCCCCTTCATTCGCTTCAACTGCGCCACGCTGACTGCCGATTTAGCCGAAGCCGAACTGTTTGGTCACACGCGAGGGGCCTTCACCGGTGCGCAGCGCCAGCGCAATGGCCTGTTCCGTGAGGCCAATGGTGGCACCATCCTGCTCGACGAGATTGGCGAACTCGACTTCGGTTTACAAGCCAAGTTGTTGCGCGTCATCCAAGAGGGTGAAGTGCGCCCGGTGGGTGAAGATCGTCCATTCTGCGTCGATATCCGTCTACTCGCGGCTACGCACCGTGATCTATCTAAGCTCGTCACATCCGGACGCTTTCGCGAAGATCTCTACTATCGGATCAAGGTCGTTACCCTGCATGTGCCAGCCTTGCGCGATCGACCGAGCGATATCGCCGTTTTGGCGCGACATTTTTTGCAACGCTACGCCGAACGCTTCGGGACTGGCGCATTGCGCGTTCCGCCCGCGCTTTTTGAGCAACTTGAAACCCACAGCTGGCCGGGCAACGTCCGCGAACTCGAGAACGCGATCGAAGCACTAGTGGCCCTGAGCGTTGAAGGTGAACTGGATCTCGGACAACTGTCGATTGGCAGGCCCCCGAACAGCGGCGTTACGCCTGACCTGTCCGGCGAAGTACTCGATGAAACGACCGGTTTCTCGCTGAAACAACGGGTTGAAGCCTATGAGCGGGGTCTCATCGTCACCGCCCTTGAAGCCGCCGGGGGCAATCGCCGTGAGGCCGCAATTCGCTTGAACCTCAGTCGCGCGACCCTGCACGACAAGCTCCATCGCTATGGAATCGTGACACGCGGCGAGGATTAGCCTAAGAGTCCCCCAATCATCGGGCTCGGGCTGGAAATTCCCAGTTGGGGCGGCTCAGGTGTCGCTTCGCATCGACACTCGAGAAGCTTCAGGGGCGCGAGGCCATTGCCGCCTGACACCACCTCAACTAAAATAGTAGCCCATGCGTGAACCCGTCCAACTCGTTACTCGCTCGTTGCTCGACACCACCATCGCGCGTGCCAAGCAGAGCCCGCGGCTCCGCATGAACCACAACTTTCACGCCGATGACGAATCGAACCCACATCGATTTCTCAATGCGCTGCTGCGCGGCACGTATGTCGCACCGCACCGCCATGTGACACCGCCCAAGCCCGAGGTGTTTCTTGCGCTAACCGGTAAGCTTGCGTTCTTCATCTTCGATGACCTTGGCAGCATTACTCAGTGCTACCATCTTGGTGGGGATGGAATCCTTGGGGTTGACGTTGAGCCCGGCGTTTGGCATTCGATGGCGGTGTTGAGTGAGTCGTGTGTCATCTACGAAGTGAAGCCTGGCCCCTACAGTCCGATTTCGGACAAGGATTTCGCCCCCTTCGCTCCGCGCGAAGGAGATACTGCGGTCGCGCGCTACCTCGATAAGCTCGTCGAGCGAGCTACCCGCAACAAATAGGCGCACCCCGGCTGCGACTGCTTGCGATCTGGGTGGTAAGGCGCCATTGTCAGTCGGAGCAGGCCGTTTCCAGACGAGGATTGCCCATGCCCATGAATGAGATTGAATGGCCCACTTTCGCCGGGATCCCCGAGGATGACGCGCTGACGATCTTCACGCGCCCCGAATCACAGGAATTGGCGCGCTGGGTCTGGCAAAACGGCGAGATCCGCGAGGCCGACCAGACCCGAGTGCACTACTACGCCCACGCCCTACACTACGGCTCGGCCGTGTTCGAAGGAATTCGGGCCTATCCCACGGCGAAAGGCACCGCTCTCTTTCGTCTCGGCGACCACATAGAGCGGCTGCTTCACTCAGCGAGCCTGTATGGGATGACCGTCAAGTTCAGCGATGGCGAGCTCACCCGGGGCGCCATCGACGTAACTGCGCGCAACGGCATCGACAATGGGTACCTGCGCCCGATCGCGTTTTTTGGGGCCGGGCCAATCGACTTGAAGCCCAAGGTAGCCTGCCCGGTGCAAGTGCTGATTGCCATTCGCAGTTTGGGGGCATTCCTCGGAGCAAACGCGTTGCGCAATGGGATCCGGCTAACGGTTTCGAGCTGGCGTAAGTTTCATCACTCGATGATGCCGACCATGGCCAAGGCGAGTGGTCACTACGCCAATAGTGTGCTTGCCGCGCATGAGGCAGTTGATCGTGGCTTTGACGATGCCATTTTGCTCAACGGGGACGGCACCGTGGCGAGTGCCACCGGAATGAACCTGTTCTATGTTCGCAGTGGGCGGCTTTACACCAACGACCAGCAGTCGTCGATTGTCCCAGGCATTACGCGGGATTCGATCCTCGTCTTAGCGCACGACAACGGAATTCCGGTCGAGGTTCGAGCTTTCACACGTGAGGAGCTACAGCGAGCCGACGAGATCTTCTTGACCGGGACCGCCGCCGAAGTCACCCCCGTACGTGAGCTTGAAGCCATCGGCTACAAAACGGGGCGCGACACGATGGGCGCATTCTTGCAGCGCGCCTACTTGCGCGCGGTGCTCGGTAAGGACGAAAAGCATCCGGATTGGCTCACTTACGTTCCAAACGCCCGCTAGTCAGGGCAAGAGTTGACCAACCCCGGCGCAAATTCAAGGGCGTGACCGCACTTGGGTCAGTGCTCTAGCCGCTGGTCCATTCGCCAGTTCGCTGCATGAGTTCGAGCAGTGCCTCGTTCTGGAGCACCGATTGGACGGCGCGTACTGTCGGCATCGGCGGCACTGACGGTGGCATGGACTTCGGTGGTTCGTGCATGACCGCGTCGATTGGCCGGAGCCGTTGAGCTACCGCAGACGTCACCTGCGGGAACGCGACCGCCAAGCCTGTTGCGACGACGCTTGAGCCGAGGGCGATCCCCCAGCCCAAAGGAAACACCGGTTGGCAACCGAAGAACTGACTTACACCAGGGGTTTGCACGATACCGGCCAATACTGCCGATGACAGCAGACTCGTGATGATAACAGGACGACTGTAACCTCCGGCGGCAATGGTTTGACCGAGCTGTGTTCCAACCAATGCTAGGAGCCCGACAGTACTCGCGCGTTCGGAACTGCCTAAGATCCGCGCAATGGTCCAAGCCATACCCGCACCACTGGCGGTAATCAGCGCACGCGCAGCAATATCACGGTTCAGCGGCTTGCCGAGCGATACGTCGGGCCCTTCCAGAGCCAACCGCTCGAGTTGCTCGACCGAGGGCGGACGCAGTGCGATCGCCATTGCCGGGGCCACATCGGTGAGCAAATTCACAAGCAGTAGCTGTCGCGGATTGAGCGGCGGCCGGCCATCGACGAGGCCCGCGCCCAAGGTAAACCCGATCTCGCCCAAGTTGCCGCCAACGAGAATGGAAACGGCATCTCGAACGCTGGCCCACATGGCGCGGCCTTCGATAATGGCTTCGACGATCGTCTCGAGCCGCTCATCGGTGAGAACGATGTCGGCTGCACTGCGCGCAGCGCCAGTGCTGGTTTCGCCAACCGCGATCCCAACCTGGGCTTGCCGAATTGCCGGGGCATCATTGGCGCCATCGCCCACCATGGCGACGACTCGCCCCTTGCGCTGCAAGACGCGAACGATGCGCGCCTTCTGCGACGGCGTGACTCGCGCAAAGATCTGCACGTCATCGAGACAGCGCTCAAGCTCGTCATCAGTCATGCTCATCAACTGAGCCCCAGACAACTGCACGCGGCGATCGACGAATCGGAGCTCGTCGGCAATGGCGGCCGCCGTCCGCGGGTGATCGCCTGTAATCATTAGCGGACGAACACCCGTGCGACGCAACCGGCGCAGCGCTCCGGCTGCAGTCGACCGAACCGGATCGCGGAAGGCCACCATGCCAAGCAAAGTCAGATTGGCAAGTGACCGCAAGTGCTCCGGATCGGCCCCAGCAAGCTGGCGTTCGGCAACGCCCAACAGCCGAAACCCACGACGCGCAAGCTGATCGATGATTTGCTCGATATCGCGCCGCACGGCTGCGTCGAGCGCGACACATTGCCCGTCCTGCATCGCGTGCGTCGCGCAGGCAAGAATGACCTCGGGGGCGCCCTTCACATCGAGCCAATCGATGCCATCAGCACGACCGAGCACAGCGTGATACGACCGCCCGGGTTCGAAGGGCAACTCGGCACCGCGCTCCCAAAGCTTACGCCCGAAGGTCAGACCGAGATCCAATGACTCAGCACAGCGCAACATCGCGGCATCTGTCGGATCATCGTGCGCCATGACGTAGCGCGGATCTGGTGCCGCGCGCAGCGCGGCGGCAACGACCAAACGCTCAGCATCGAGCAACTCGTCACGACCGACAAAGCGCCGGCCTTGAGTCACGCCGACGAATTCAAGTCGCCCCTCGGTCAAGGTCCCTGTTTTGTCGAGGCAGAGCACGTCAACGCGACCGAGGGCCTCGATTGAGCGCATGCTCCGCACCAAGGCACCGCGTGCCATCAACCGGCGGGCAGCCGCCAATTGTGCCGCGGTTGCCAAGAGCGGCAGCCCCTCGGGGACGCTCGCGACGGCGAGACTGACTCCGGCTGGCACCAAGTGCTCGACGCGCCCGCCACGCAACATGCCAGCCAAAACTAGGCTGACCCCAGCGCCCAGAGCCACCGGCGCCGTCAAGTTGACCAACGATCGGAGGCGTTGCTCGACCCCGCTGGCTTGAGGAATTCGGCGTAGCGCGAGCGTGCCACGCGTGGCTTCGGTTTGATCCCCGACTGCCACCACGATGGCCGTAACACGCCCAGCCGCAATGCTCGTTCCGGCATACAGCATGCTGCTGCGATCGGCAGCCGAGCCTTCGAAACTCGGTTCTGCCGAACGCACCACGGGCAACGATTCACCCGTCAAGCTCGCGGTGTCAACTTCGAGTGCCTCGGCGTGCAAGATTCGGCAATCTGCGGGCACAACTTCACCGCTCGAAAGTACAACGATATCCCCAGACACCAAGTCATCGACGCTAATACCTGAGATGCGCCCATCGCGGTGGACGGTGACGGTTCGCCTCGCCACCAAAGTCAGGTCACGGATCCGTCGCTCAGTGCGAAATCGCTGATAGCCGCCAAATATGGCGTTGACCACAACCACACCACCCACCATCGCTGCATCACCCATCGAACCGGCAACAGCAGACAGGCCGGCACCGGCCGCGAGCAAAGGAGCCAAGGGATTGAACAACTCGTCTGAAACGTCTTCGATAAATTCGACGGTCGCAGACTTGGCATGAACCTTCGTTGCGCGACGCCGCAGCACGTCGACCTCGGAGAGCCCTACCTCTGAGGTGGCCAACCGCCGCATCACGCCGCGCGCGTCGAGTGCATGCCAGGGGGTGCGATCACGCAGCTGTACCACAGGCTGGCGCGCCAACGCGCGCGAAGCCCGGACGCCGTTGAGCATCGAGATCAAGGTTGCAGCGTTGACGACGGTGACGACGCGGCGAGTCGTTAGCGGCAACAGGCCACCCGCCGAAACGAGAGCGCCCATGGTCGCAGCAGCGAGCGCAAGGTTGACACTTTGGCGCGCAATCTGGCGCGCCACCACCGTGGCCTCGATGAGAAACCTCACATCCGAGAGGTCGTCGCGGACGAGAATGTGTGCACCCCACGGCGTCCGTTCCCCGGCTTGCACGAGACCAATCCCGCAGTCACTTGCCGCCAAGGCTGCGGCATTGCCCCGCGCCACGACCGCAACGCCGTGGCCCTGGAGCTGCAAGTGGCGGACAACCTCGACCAGATCACTTTGGGCGTCGATGCGATCATCGACAGGAGCGCGTTCGAGTAGCTCGGAATCACCCGCCACGACCACGTGCATGTCGGCGCGCTGCGCGGCCGCAACCAGTTCTTCAAGCCCGGTTTGGGGCAAGAGGTCAACTGACGCCACGGCAATGCGCCTTGAGCCATCGAAGAGACCCAACACCAAATAACCAGCGAGGACTAGCTCGTCGGCAATGCTGGCGAGCGCATCGTGCTGCCGCGGAACTAGCCCGAGGGGCAAAAGGGCGTGGGCACCCTCACTGCGCCGTTCGAGTGGATGATCGGCATCGAAAAGGTCATCGATAAGCCGACGCGCAGATAGCGCATCAATGCCTTCGACAACGTGCAGATTGGTAATGGCAAACCGGTCTTTTTGCACCACGTCGGCGGCGAGAACCAGGCAGTCCAAGCGATCGAGACGCCGCAAAGCGTCCGGATCGAGCACGAGCACGAGCCGCTGTGCCAACGCACGACTGACCTCGGCGGAAAAGACGTCGCGTCCAAGCCGAGCCGGTTTTGGAACCCCGCCGAACAGGGCCGCCGTGGCACGGTGGAAACTGCGTGTCGTCAGCAAGCTGAAGAGAAAACTTGCCAGCGCCACGACCCAAGCCCGATTGGCGTATTCCTCGATCGGACCAGCGGGCAGCTCGACCGGACGGGCGCTGACGCCCGCTTGAGGTAACGCACAATCGGCCGGACTCGCACAGAGCGTCTCCTCACGCTCGAGCCAAACGCCATGCTGGGCCTTGGCTTCACGCAGCAACGCAGTGCGGTGGGCCACATCGACCAAAGACGCAATCGGACGCTGCGCCATGCCATTGCCTGCTGCGATGAGCACACTGAAGAATAGATCCGTACGCTCGGCCCCCAGTCGTTCGTCCAATGGCTTGCGTAGCTTTGGCGCTCCCTTGGCAATTACCGAAACCGAAGCGACCGTTCCCGCGACTCGGGATGCGGGAAATGGCGACAACCGCAGTGCCGTTCCTACTACCAACCCCAAAGCATCCGCCGTTAGTTCGACGGCCAGGCGTAGGAGGTGGTCCTCGTCCGCGGGATGCGGCGTACAGCGGCGAGGAAACTCAGCCGCCGCACAACAAGCATGGTGCTCCGCCTGCTCAAGTGCTTCGAGCACAACCACGTCGTCGACCGTTCCCGCGGCGTAAGCCACGACAACGCGCCGAGTGTAGGGATTGACCTCGACCCACTGCACGCCCGAGATTTCGAGCAGCGTCCGCTTGAGCGCGGCCTCGACCAGCAATAGCTCGTCGTCGTCTAGCTCGCGGAGTTCGAGCTGTGCCCGTGTCGGACCAAACCAAGTCTTACGTCGGCGCCGCCCGAACAATTGCAGCGCACTAGCGAGCGTTTCACGAAGTGCCATCGGTAACCGAGAGGAAGGGATCTGACACGAAAACAGCGGTCTAGGTAAGTGCGTCGCTGACAGTTCCGTGGGCCCTTGGGCCGCGAGGCGAAAAGTGCGCGATTTGTCCACACTATTTGCGCTGCCCAACCCGCAAAATGATCTCAAGGATCAAGGAACCTCGCCGTATCTAGATACGTGGTATCGCGCCGCGACGTTCGCTTCATACTCTCGCTGGGCCTGACTTTGGGTCTGTGCGCCGCGGTGACGATGCCGTCCCGAACCTCGTCAGCGAAGTATGGCACCGGCGGAACGAGTACTGGGGGCACCATGTCAGCGGGTGCGCGCACGGGGGGTGGTACCAGCAGTGCGAGCGGGGCTACGGCGGTAAGCGCGGCGGCGCCGCTTGGGGTCGATGCCGGAGCTCGGCGGTCAACGTGGCGCGAGTCAGAGATCGTTCTAGCGGTAGATCCGAGCTATTTGGCCATGCCCTACGCCAAGCAAGCACTCGAAGGTGCGCTCTTGGCTTGGACGAGCACGGCGGACCAGCTGCCCAAGGTCACGCTCCGCTACGTTGGCGATTCAATCGGAGTCCAGAGTGAAGCGGCGAACCTGGCCGATCATCGTATCTTCTTTGCACCCTTGGGCGATCGAAGGGCGAAAGGAGCACTGGCGATCACGCTCGTCACGGCTGACGAAGACAACAATACCATTATGGATGCCGACATCCTGGTCAATGGTGGACACCTATTTACTGACGTAGTTGCCGCGGGCCAGAAGTCAGCGCAAGCAGGCGCCTACGACCTGCAGAACGTGATTACCCACGAGCTCGGGCATTGGTTTGGGCTTGACGAAGATACGGCGAACACCGAGGCCACCATGTACGCGTACGTCTTTCCGGGCGAGACGAAGAAGCGCGACCTAGACGCGAGTGACATCAATTCGGTTCAACTCGCCTACTGGCAGGCGGACAATCCAAGCGAAAACCGCGGTTGCAGCCTGATCCGGACTGAGACCAGCGACAGCCCACTCGGTGTTGGTTGGCTGGCCGCCGCCATTGGCCTGGTCTTTTGGAGAAATCGCCGGACCTGGGCTCAACTTGAAGGGCAGCCCTGCCGTCAACAATCCTGAGTATTTGATCACGAATTGAGCTCGCTTAGGCCGTCAGATCGACGGGGACTCGTTCAGGCGAAAGTGAAGGAAGAACCGATGATGCACGCGAAAGAGTCAGGTCAAGGCGTCGCTCGACGCGAGGAACGCGCCGAAGCCGAGTTCAGTAAGCTGCACGACGCGCCCCCAAGCCAAAGCAGTCGTGCCCAGTCAGCGCAGCAGCGACGGATTGCTCCTCGCTACAAGGTGGAGCTCGACGTCAGCCTGGGCAGCGATCACAACTTCTACGTCGGGTTCGTCGAAAATATGTCCGAAGGCGGCGTGTTCATTGCCACGCACATGCTCAAGGCCGTTGGCGAGGTGCTCGAGATCACGGTGCATTTGCCCAATAGCGAGGCCGTCGTCAAGGGCCTCGGTCAGGTTCGTTGGATCCGCGAGTATTCCGAGCGCAGCAACGTTCCCCCGGGTATGGGCCTGCGATTTATTCGCCTCGACCCTGGGTGCAAGGAAGCGATCGACCAATTTTTGTCCGATCGGGCGCCGCTGTTTTTCGACGATGAATGAGCGGTCACGCGTTTGCCTGACTACAGCCAGGGGTTCGGTAGTAGCTCACTTCGATTCGAGCGAGCCAGGCGTAGTGCACCGCCAGCAACCCACGCCACAGCCAGCAGCATCGTCGATAGCATGACCCAGGCGGCGGTGTCCTCAAGCCAACCGAGCGCGTAGCGCCGCGTCAACAGCGACCACACTGGTGCAGCGATTGCCGCTGCGAGCACGAGTACGAGCCCATAGCGCATCAAGTTCGGCAGCCCCTGCTGCATCGAGATCGAGCCAGCGACGTGGCGCAGTCCGGCCAAGCCCACGACCAAACAACCAGCTTTGGCGAACCACACGATGACGCCAACGAGCTGCCAAGCCAAAGTTGATGCTTGCACGGCGTCGCTGATGAACGGCACGTGATAGCCTCCGAACGACAGCACAGCGATGAGCAAGGACGCGGACCATAGGTGCACAGTTCCAGCGAGCAGGCGCGCCAGACCCCGCGTCACCTCGAGCAGACGGCCCGTGCTGCCATCAGCCGATTCGCTCGGAGTCAGTTCGGGCACGAGCGCGGAAAGCGCCACCAACGTCAGCAGCAATAGCGGTGGATTGCGCAGAACATTGCCACCCAACAACGCAACACCTTGACCTGACACTACGTCAACGAATCGGAGGCTCTTGGTCGAGACAATCACCGTTGCGGTCAATGCCCAAAGCGGCACCTGATAGAGCATGGCGGCTGCCGCTGCCTTGAGTGCAGCCCAAGTCGACTTCGATGACAGCGCGATGTTCGCCAGTAACGCAGCCCACGCGACCGAAACGGTGTGAGCCAAGAGCCAGAGCACCAAATCGAGCTCAGACGATACGAGATCGACGCGCAGCCCAATCAGTGTCACGAGCGCCGTGACGGCAATCAGCGTCATCACGACGAGCAGTCCCCAGCCGGCAGCATCGGGCAAACCGAACAGGTGCCCATTGAGCCAAGCCCGACGCCCAAAACTTCGCCGAAATCCGGGCATGGTCGTCGATTTTGCGTCACGCAGCCGGATCGCAAGCCAACGCCGTGCCCACTCGAGTGGCCGCCCCAGTCGTGTGTGAGAAATCAACAACCAGAGACCGAAAAATCCAACCAACCCGAGCGCGGGCCCGAGTTCGCTCGGTGCCGCAGAACGATAGCCTTGCACGTCTAGTTCACGCGTGATGAGTGGCCCCGCTCCAGCGCGACGGTAAGTCAATTTCGCCACACGGCTGCGTCCCGAGGGGACCAGGTCATCCTTATGTTGAACCGTGACCCCATCCAAATCAACGAGCTGATCGCCGGGCGCGAGCCCACTAGCGCGGGCGCGACCCTCAGCCCCAGCAACGACGCAACACTCGCCGAGCTCGCTGCTGCGCAGGGTGAGCCCGAAAAAACCGAGCGCCGCCGTCGCGTCTTCATCACGCTGCCGTTGCAGGGTTTCCGTTACCAGGGGCGGCGCGACATCGAGAACGACGTCCGACAACACACCCACGACCGGGGCCGCCCCGGACTTTTTCGGTGCAAACGAGACTTCGATGTCACCACGAAAGGTCGTGTGCTTGGCGGAGTCGCCGTTTCCCGCGAATGCCGAGCGCAACGCGTCAGTCATGGCCACAGACAATGAGCGCGGCGAACTCGTGGTCGTGCGCGCGACGATCTCGACATCGCGCTCGACGCGACTCGCTGGGCGATAGAGATCGCCACGAAAGGCAATTCGCGCCGACTTTCCCTCGGGCAGGCCAATGCCCTGAATCTCGAGCTCGTCACCAATGGCCAAGTCCTTGGGACTGAGGCCCGTCAGGCTCAAGAGATTGCTCCCTTGAGGTGCGGTTTGACACGACAAGTTCAGAACCGATACGAGCAGCAGCAGAGTCGCAAGCAAGCCAGCTTGAGATGCCTTCGAACACATACCCTCTCATACCTGCAGGCCCAGCAGTCGGGCGAGTTCTCGGCACTTAGAATCGTCAAAGCGCCCGCCGGATCGCCGCCAAATTGGCCTCCTCGGCACCCGAAAGGGCGTTGCCGCGCGGGGTCGAGTACTCGAGCACCACGCTGTTGTCCGTCGAAATTCGGCCTTTTTGCTGGGTAATGGCCGCCAGCACCGCGCCCATCTTGCCCTTTGGCACAAGGCGGTGAGTTAGGATCGCCCTCGGCTCCTCGAGCCCCGACAGGGCCAAGAGCTCCTTGCCGTACGCCGAGGCCGTTTGCAGCGCTTCCGGATCGGGAGCGAGCAAATGTTGACCTGCCACGAGGATCCCCTGGTGCCCGCCGAGCCAGAGCTCGACCTCGGGGAACACGGTTTTCATCGTGTTGATGATGGTAGCAATGTCCTCGAGCTCGATGTGATGCAATTGCACCCACTGCTGCAACACGCCTGTGTCGGTCAATCGCCGTCGACAGAGCTCGTAGAATTCGCGACTGTATAGGTTGCCTGCCGAGGCAAACCAAATGCTAGTGAGCTCGATCGAAATCAGATCGTACTTCTCCTGGCTCAGCAGTAGATGGTTTCGCCCGTCGCGGATATGGACATGTACGTTCTGCTCGTCGAAAACCCGATGGTGAACATCCTTGAACCAGCGACGCGAGGTTTCGACAATGTTCGGACTGATGTCGACGACATCGAGATCGCGATAACCGAATGCGTGAAGTACCGAAGCAGTTTGCCCCGTGCCAATCCCGATATTGAGTGCGCGGTCGCGAGATTTGACATACAGGTTCGGAATCGCGGCAAATAGGATCTGATCCAAGCGTTCTGGGCCGTTATTTCCCTCGAATTTGCCGTTCGTCATCAAGGTGTTCTCGGCCTTGTCGCTGACCACCGTGGTCATCCCGCCATGCACGTCTTCGACGAAGTGAACCAACTTGTGACGGTTGCGATCGAACCCCGGAGCAAAATAGATGTTCGAGCCCGACGTCATGCGCGCAATGTCCCAAGGCTCAGACCAGATAAGGCTGGCGCAACACGCGAGACCCGCTCCCATTGCACAAAAACGCAGCGCGCGCCGCTCGATGACCCACAGGACGGGCAACGCGACCAAGGTGACCAGGCCTGCCAAGAGCCGCATTGTCCCTTGTGACCCCAGGTGCTCGATCAGCCAGAACCCGGTAATAGTGCTACCGACGATGGTGCCCGCCGTATTCACGGCGTAGGTGATGCCAACCCGGCGACTCGAATCCGCGGGCCCAGCACGTTGCAAACTGAGGGCGGTCGGAAACAGGATCCCCATGGCCAACGCCGGCGGGAAGATCAGCCACACCACGACCACGGCGCGCGTCAGTTCACGGCCCAAAAAACCAGGATTGAAGTAACCCACGAGCTCAAAAATGGCGCCCGCGCTCTGCCAGTTGGACATGGAATACGCGACGCTAAGGCCGGTCGCGAGCAGGCCAAACCCGAGCAACGCAGCCACGGCCCGCGAGGAGAGCCTGCCGACGAACCGCGACACGATTGCCCCCGATAGCGTCAACGCGACCAGAAATATCGCAAGCACCAAGCCAAAGGCATAGGTTGAGGTGCCGACCACGGTTGCCAACAGGTGGGACCACAGCACCTCGAAGGCAAGCGTCACGAAGCCACTCATCGCCGCCAGGGTGTAAAGCACACGCGGCGAAAGCCAACGCGATGCAAATCGGTCCGCCACCGGTGAGATCGCAGCTGATTGCACCGACGCTTGCCTGGTCTGGCTCGCGTCGTCGGGCTCGATGCGCTCACGCGCACGCAAGGCGTCGGGCTCGGCGCGCCCCGTGCTACGCGCCCCTTCGTAGTCGCGGTCCAAATACCAACAACCCAAAAAGACGATCGTGTTGATCTCTGCGACCAGAAACAGCGTTCCAAACAGGCCAGCTGCGGCCACAACAACATAGGTGCAGAGCAGCGTACCAACGGCAGCGCCTAAGGTATTGATGGTGTAAAGGCGGCCGATATTGCCCTCGAGATTGGGCAGATCGCGAATGAAGCGCACCAATAACGGAAAGCTGATGCCCATCGCGACGGTGGGTGGCAAGACGATGAGCGAGGCGAGCACAAACCTTAGCAGCGTCAGCCACGTGATGCCGTGCTGACCGTCGGCGATAGCACTGCCGATGCTGCCAACGAGCTCACCCATGCCACGAAACAGCCACGGTGACGCCAATGCGAAAATGCCAACACCCAACTCCAAACTACCGTACCAACGCAAGCGCCGCTGTATGCGCTCACTGATTCTGCCGCCGATCACGTTGCCGAGCGACAGCCCGAGCATGAACGCCGCAAGTACTGTGCTAACTGCATGCGCCGTAGTGCCAAAGACGTAGCCAAGGTATTTTACGAACACGAGCTCGACACTGAGCGCCGAGAACCCAGACAAGAAGAACAACAGCGAGAGGCCAAGAAGTCGCGTCGCTGGCTTCATGAGAGCCACGAGGATGAAGCGGGGTCGAACATCGCGCCCGAAGATACGCGCAAGTGAGTGCCTGTGCTGCTGCACAGACACCGAAGTAGGCGGCACGACGGGAGCGTTGGCGAGGGGCTCGAAAACCCCAGCTGGCTATCCGACCTGAAGCCTTAGGTCAGGATGCTTCAACGTCCCGTCGACCGAAGACTTAGTGTCAGCAGGGTCGGCAGCTGGCTCACGCCGGAGCAATTCATTTTGGTTTCCCAGGCAATCGACGGGGCCAGGTGATCAATCGTCGCTATTTGACCTGGAGTCAAAGGCGCGTTGGTGGTCATCCGTTGCCAGAAGATTATTTCAGCTCCCAGCGGGCAGTCCTGAAATGATGCCCGCGCAGCACGCAGCGAATCGCTCGCTAGGGCGAATGTTCCGGCAGCAGACCGCGTGCGCCCAAGAAACCAAACACCTCAAGATCGATGAACCACTGCACAACTGCAGCTCGTTCCCGTTCATCAACGTGGTGTGCAGGAAGCGCTGAACGAATCTGGCCTCAGCGACTATTACTTCTTCGCGGGCGCAGCGGCTTTGGTGGTTGCTGCAGAAGGCTTGGCGGCCTCCTTCGAAGCATCGGCGGTCTTTGCCGCCTCTGCGACCTCCCAATCTGCGTGCGAGCGCGGCACGGACTTGGCGGCCTCGACCACCGCCGCGAAGGTTTCCTTTTTGCTGATCTGACCCGCTTGGGCCGCTTCTGCCAACTTGTCATGCGCGGCGCAGAAGCGTAGGACGCCGTCTTTGGCGTCGAAGGTGCTGTTCTCGATCGCTACGACACGGGCAAACACTTCGGCGTACACCATGCGATCCACGACCGTATCCGCGACGCAAATGGGGTGGGTTTCGTAGGTGCCACAGCGGCGAATCGCCCGTGACATACTCTTTTTGTCGACATCTTTGCGCATGGCAGAAAGCTCGCGAAGCTGCCCGTCAAAATGTCCGCCGAGGCTCGTACACAAGGTCTTGACCGGTGGCGCAGCTTCTTGAACGAGCTTCGCCAGATCGGGCTTGGCAGTTGCCGAAGGAGCGCTCATTTGCCCAACGAGCTGTACCACGGCATCGCGCGCAGCTTGATCGTCTGCATCCGACCAATCTGCGCCGGTAACACCCGATAACGCAGCTTCAAGCTTGCCTGACGTTTCGGCGTCTTCACCAGAGGCCGCCGACGTCAACCGCTCGCCGTAAAGTGCCAGGACCTGCAACGCTCGCCGCCAGAGTAAATCGTTCTTCTGCGCCTTGACACAGGTGTCAGCCAAGCTCTTGTCTACACCCCCTGCTTGTGACGCCATGGCGTCTTTGAGCAAGCACACCTCAGCGTTGCGCGCGGCGCCATCTGCATGCACCGAGAGGCCTTGAGCCACGCTACCGACCCCAGCCCCGGATTTTATGACCGTGCCTCCGCAAGCGGTCACCAGAAGCGCAAGGGCGACTGCTCCGAACGAGTTGGTCTGGTCGTGGGTGGAGTGAAACCGGCATGAGGTGGGGCGAGTCATGGCGCCGTCATACACCATTTGGCTCGGCGGCGCAGCGCTGCGAACATTGCCCTGAAATTCCGCGGATTTCTCCTAGATCATTCGACCGCACACCAAACGCATTTGCCTAGGGCGAAAGCGCCGCACCCTCGGTCGCCCCGGTCGCGAGCGCCGAGACGACCGTTGGAAATGCCCACGTTGGTGGGGACACCTTTCTGTCGAGCAATCCGAAGCCATCGCTGCCGCTCGCCGTAGCTCCGTTGTCCCACCAAATCGGGCACATGCCGCGAGCCGTGACGAACGCGGCGTAGGTTTGGGCATGGTCGACGCGCACCGCCAGGTTGTCTTGGTTAATCGTGCCCCACTCACCGATCACCACAGCCCGCCCCTTTGCCGGCAAGAGATTGTAGATCCGCTGCAACTCGGTTTCCATCGCGGTCTTTTCGGCTGAGGTTCCCCAGGTCGTCGCTCCGCCCATGCTGATATTGTTTGGAAAGTAGGTGTGCAGCGACACGATGATTCTGGGATCGTCATTCGGGATCACTAGGGCGTTGATGCACGTGGTCGAAGCATTGGCGGCGTGAGTCGGGATCATGATGTGCCGCAGTGCATTGTTCCCTCCAGTCGCGCGAATAGCGTTGACCGCAGCCAAGTTGTACGCATTGAGGATCGTCCGTGCCGCAGCCGTGCCACCGGTCCATTGCGTGGCGTCCGTTGTCCGCGGTTCGTTCAGCGTCTCGAAAATCAGGTGGTCGTCGTAGTTTTTGAAGCGATTAGCGATCTGGGCCCAAAGCTTAGCAATGCGACTAGAGATGGCTGCCTGATCCGCAGTCGGCATGAGCGAAACCCAACTGTCGTGGTGGGTGTTCAGGATCGCGTACATGCCATTGGACAAGACATAGTTGGTCACTTCTTCGACGCGATTCATGAAGGTCGCATCCACGGCGTAGTCCGGAGCGCCGCCCATGTGCCATTGCCAGGTGGTGGGGATCCTCACGGTATTGAAACCACCCGCCTTTACCGTGTCAATCATCGCCTGGGTGGTCTTCGGGTTGCCCCAACTAGTCTCGGTAGTCTGACTGTCCAGCGTGTTGCCGAGATTCCAGCCAAGTTTCATCTCCTTGACGATCTGCGTCGACGGGATGTCGCGCATACCCGCACCCGCACCAGCGACAGCGCCACTTCCGCCTATCGCAGCAGTGTCACCAACGGCTGTGGTGCCGCCAGCGGAAGCACTACCCTGTGCCGCTCCACCGGCATCTATCGTTGATGTCTCGCCAGCGCGTCCGCCACTTGCTGCCGTTGCAGCCCGGTTCGAGTTGCCGCCACTTGACCGCGCCGCATCCCCTGAGGCACTCGGTTCTCTCGACCCATCGACACACGCGGTCGCAAGCGCAGCGAGGACAACCCCCGCAACAGCATGACGGAAGCGCAACGGCCGTGTAGCTAGAATAGGCATGGATTTTGAGTCACCAGTTGCCACTTTCAGGGCTCGCCGTTCAAGAAAGCGCGGTATTGTCTGCAAAAGGACGAGATCCTAGCAGAACCGACGTTTTCTTGCTCAATTCCCGTCCGGATTTGGCACAGACAGGCGTCGCGCATGTCGCTGCGCTCATCGCCGTGGCCGCGAAGCACCGGCCAGAAATCCGGCCGGCGCTACCACTCGAATTGGGCGCCGACCGCCAACGTAAACACGCTCTTGGTTGCCAGAGCCCGTTGCCCGGTGCCAGGCTACACGCGCGCAGCGGCGCCTGACGGACTAGTGATGCCATGAGCGAAACCAGCGATGGAGAACAGCCGACGACCGGTGAGCGTCGGGTCATCAAGCGCTACTCGAATCGCAAGCTTTACGACACACGGGAGAGTCGCTACGTCACTTTGCTCGAAATCGCCGAACTTGTTCGGGCTGGCGAAGATGTCCAGGTGATCGACAATGCGACCAAGGAAGACAAGACCGATGTTACCTTGGCGCTCATCATCTCCGAAGAGCTCAAAACGCGCCCCAAGGGGATCCCGCTCAACACATTGCGTTCACTCATTTTCGAGCACGGCGAACGCCTGCTGAATCAATTGCGAGAAGTTCCGATCAAAAAGTTCGTCCCGTCTTGGGAAAGCGACGTCACGCCAGACCAGCACGGTTTGGCCGGGAGCCCGCCATCAGCTGACCACGATGCGGCCCGGACCGAACCTCCAAGCGGCGACGCTTCGCGAAAGAGCAGCCCGATGAACTCGATCCCGTCAGCTGCGAGTACGGCCCGAAGCATTCGTGCAACGCTCGAGCAATGGCAGTTGGCTATCGACGAGCGGATCCGCGCCGTTGTGCCAAATTTTTCGGCGGTTTCAGACCTCGAACGCGAGGTCAAGCAGCTAAAGGATCGAGTTGTTGCCCTGGAAACCAGATTAGGCCACACGGCCGCCCCTGGAGAGACCGTCGCCCAGCGCCCCCTGTCAGAATCTTAGGAATAGGCCCTCGGGGCTGTGGGTTGACAGCCCGAAGCGCGTTCCCATGCTGCAAACGTCCCGATGGAAACGCCGAAAGCCGAAATGGACCCGCTTGCCCCGCTAGATTTCGAGTCTGCCGCAATCGCCCAGCTCCCCAGCATGATGGCTGTAGCGGCGCGATTGACTCGCAACCATGCCGAAGCTGAGGACCTGGTGCAGGACACCTTCGTTAGGGCAATGCGTGCGAGGAGTCAATTCGAAGCTGGAACGAACATCCGCGCTTGGCTGCTCAAGATCCTCACCAACACCTTCATCAACCGCTATCGCCGGGGTACGCTCGAACGCAGCATTGTCGACGGAGCTGACGCCGAACCGCTTTCGGAAGCCTGGATGGGCAGCGCGACCATGAACGCGATGCGCGATCCGGAATCGGCTGCGATGCGCCCCATGCTCGAGAATGAGATTCAATCCGCGCTCAACGAGCTACCAGAAGAATTCAGACTCGCGGTCGTGTTGGCAGATGTCGAAGAGCTCTCGTACAAGGAAATCTCCGACGTCATGGGTTGTCCGATCGGAACCGTAATGTCACGCCTGCATCGCGGCCGCAGGATGCTCAAGCACCGCCTCTACGACCAGGCCGTTGACTTTGGCATCATCGACCCCAACGCGGTCGCACAACACTTGGCTCAACCTTTGGATGAACCTGTCGACATCAACCAGTACCGCGCAAAAAGGGCGCACCTAGCATGAGTGACGCATGTCGCCTCTCCCGATGGACAGAGACCTACCTCGATGGTGAGCTCTCGCCCGAGCACACCGTCGATTTCGAAGACCACCTTGGCGACTGCTGTTGCTGCCAGGACAAGCTGAAATTCGAACAGGCGTTGCGCTTCAGTATTCGTCGCACCGTACGCATTGCTAGCTTTCCAAGCTCGGATTTCGAGCAGCGGATCCGCGCCGTCGTGGCTACGCAACGCGACAGTGAAAGCAACGAGACCGCCACGGGACGGGACTCAAGCGCTAGAAGCGTGGCAAGAACTGGAGCAAGCCAGCGCCAGGCCCCAGTTGCAGCGCTGCATCCGCGCCCGTTGACTTGGCGCGCCATTGCACCGTTGTCAGTCGCAGCCGCGGCTGCGTTGGTATTCGCGGCAGTGAAGAATGAATCTACGCCCTTTGACGACCTGCCCGGCACTGTGAACGCTGGCGCGACAAACAAATTGCCACCCAAGGACACGATGCAGACCGTTCGTGAATTCTTGGATCAACTGGCTACCGACACCGAACATCACCCTGAGGAGTTGGCAGGGGTGGGTCTAGACGGCGAGCAGGTCTTCATCACGTCGCGCCCCCCGGCAGTCATCGACGTAGGCCGTCGGCATTTGCCCCTACCGGAACTCAAGAGTCTGGGCGCCATCTGGGAGGGCCTGCATTACCGAAACCTCGCCATGCATAGTCATGTTCCGAGCCTTCATTACCGTATCGGCGGGCACCGCGTGTTGGTTTGGGCATATGATTCCGAACGCGTACCCCTGCGCGCCGTGTTGCAGGCCCGCGTCGCACGCAGTGAACCGGTATTCGTGGGAACGCGTCAGGGGTTGGCGATTGCGGCCGTTGAACGGGGCAACAACGGGCTCGTCATCACGACCGATTTGTCGACGTCCGAAGCAGCTGAGCTGGCCGTTACGGCTGCGGTCCATTGAATCCACTTTCCCGATTGAGGTTTGGGCGAAGCCCAAGAAAACGAGTCTGGTGCCGTGATGGCCGCAAAGCGGCCCGTCAAAAGGACGCATCGCCGCGATCGAATCACGGCACTAGCCACCCAAACACACGGACGTAATCTGGAAAGTCGAGCGTGGTTCTCTCTGAATCAAAATCGCTGAGTCAATTCGACACCCGCGGGGCCCAGCCGAATTGCGCTCGAAGGCTCGGTTTTGGTGCCACCACTGAAGACCAACCAGGTCCCAATTCCGAGCCCCAAGACGCCGATCCCCAACCCCACATAGCCCGCGCCGCGCAGGGTCGCCTTTGACGTTTCGTTGTCGATGCCACTTTCCGGACAGGCAGAGTTCACGCAGCCTGCTTTTGAATTGCCGTAGCTCGGGGCTAAAATCAGGCTCAAGCCGACGAAGGCGCCGATCCCTGCAATTCCAACTGCGCCGACGGCGTAGCCCACGTTTCTACGATTCAGCTCGGACGAGCTACGCGCAACCGCGACTGGCGCCGAGGTAACTTGGTTTGATGTGGTGGTTTGCTGCGCGGAAACGGTAGACGCGGGTGCGTCCAAGGCCAGTTCCACGCGATCACCCGGCTTGAGGGTAAGCACTCTTCTTTCCTGACGACCATTGCCTAGGTCGATAACCGCCGTCACTTTTCCAGGCATCACGGGCTGTGGTTCTTGCCAATTCGCCGGTGCGATGGACTCGCCTTGGAGCTGCACGTGCGCAGCATGCCGAATCATGACGTAGGCCAACTTGCCTTGGATTTCGTCGAGCTCCTTCTGAACCGTCTCACCGGTCTTCTTGTAGCGCTTCTGGGTCACGGCAAGTTCGGTGGCTTGCTTGAGCGCAAGCGAGAGTTCGCGATACGCTTCGGGAAGCTTTCCTAGTTTGACCAAGGCACGACCGACCATCATGCGCGAATTTGGACTGGCGACAGCATCGTAGGATTGCTGAAACTGCGCCAATGCCTCGGCATACTTCTCCGCGTCCATGGCATCAACGCCTCGGTCGTAGTGCTCGGTTGCCGTCCTTAGTTGCGTCTTGGTAGCACTATCGACTGACGCTCCCGTTGCCAATACCGATCTAGTCGCTAGCATTCCTGCGAGACAGACTGTCGAGGCATGAGCGAGCCACTTGCGTTGTGACATCCTAGAAGTTCCCTCCAACTACAATTCGTTCGGCACGTATTGGCCCCGGCGCTTGCGCGGCGCAGGTTTGAGCGTAAAGGTGGCGGCCGCGGGCGTAAACGCGGCGGGCCCGGGTGTCGCACCGGGGGCTTTGGCGCTCTGCGTGATTGGTTCAGTGACCGCCGGTGCCGTCTGGAGACCAGCAGAAGCCGTTGCGGCTGGTACCTTCTCGGCAACAGCCGTCGGTGTCGTGGGCACAGCTGGCACGACTACAACTGGGGGCAGCTCAGATACTGGGTTGATCGCGGTAGAATTCGTCCGAATATTCAAGGCTCCCGTTGTGGTTGACGTTGACACAGGTGTCGTCGGTAGTGCCCTCTGTACCAAGAGCGTCACTGAGACGGCCAACACCGTGTTCACGCTTAACCCCAAAATAAGAGTTGGCCACGTCAACGCAAACACCCGCCGACCTGAAGGCGCAGTCGTCACCGGGCGTTCAGCCGTCACCGTAGCTGCTGCAATCGGCATGAACGCCGAATCCAACGAAAGCGGTGACGCGTGTCCCGCTGCGGATTGAGCTGGCGCAGCAGGTAGATTTCCAGCAGCTACTGGAAGTGCTCGCGCGATAAGGTTTGTGATCGGCTCAGCCCTGGCGGCGCTGGCGCCTTCAGACACCAACGGCTCCGATCGGGCTACCGGGGTTTCGGGCCTGGTCGAGGGCGCTGGCCTGGCTGTGGACTCTGTTGCCCGCGATGCCATGACTGGAGCGGATGCAAAGTTGTCGGTCAACGCACGCCCGGGTGGGGAAGTTACGCGCGGAACCGCCAGCCCGACCAGGGTCTTTTTGCCATCGAGCTTGCTCGCAGTCTTGGAAACATCGCTGGCTACGACGTCGGAACTCGTTCCTGTCGCAGTTTCTAGCGCTCCTGCGGAGATCCCCATCAGCGTCTTTTTGGCCAGCGAGTTCTTCGCGCTCGGCGCTGCTGCAGTCTCGCTTGGCCCAAGCGCTTTACGCTCGTTCGGGAGCGACGCGGCGGGGCTCGCGGGCGTTGTCACACGGGGCTTGGCAGGCGGCGTGGTCATTTGGGGCGAGCGAGCGACGCTAGTTGGCACGGCCTTGGCTGGACGCTGCGCCTCGGCAACACGGGCGTGCTTTGCCAACTCGGCCGCCCACTCGAGATGATTGGGCTTGGGTCGTTCGCTGGGGCTCTCATCGCTCAGCTTGGGCCCGGCATCGAGGGTCAGGCGGAAGAGTGTGGATTCCCGATTGAGCAGTGCGTCAGTAAAATCGATGACTTTCGGGTAGGATGCGACCTCACCTGCGGCGACGATCGCGGCGACCAGCTCTTTCGTTGTCGCCGGCCTGTTTGAAGGCTCAAATTCGAGCGCAGCGTGCACGACCTTCACAAGCTCGATGGGGAGGGAATTGCCCTTTGGTATTGAAAGATTCAGGTTGGGCACCTTCGGTCGCGGGCGCTGACCGAGCGCGACCGCCTCACCCAGTACGAGTTCGCGTCCAGTCAACAACTGCCACAGCACGGCGCCCACGGAAAACACGTCCGCGCGCTCGTCCGCAGGCGCGTCGTTTTCAAGCAGTTCTGGTGCCGGAAACTGCTGTGAACTAATTTGCCTGCGGATCTGCGGCACTTGAGGCAAGGCGTTCGCGACTTGCCCGTCCAAGGCGCGCGTGCGCCCGTCCCCACAAAGGTAGAGCGAACTCAACGCTAACCCGCCGGAGCGCAAAGTGATCCCGGCAGCAGCGCATGCAGCGCGATACTGTTCGATTCCTTGTGCCAAGTCCAACGCGACGCGCAAAGCTACGGCGACAGGGAACGCCGATTGCCGCTCGCTAGCGCGGCGCAACAACCCGCGCAGCAACGACCCCTCGGAGTGGTCATGAACCAACGTGATCCAACCCTTGCCAAATACGACGTCTGCCACACACAGGGCGAGATCGTAACGCAACTCCATGCTTTCCCAGGCGGCTTCCGAAAAGATCGACTCGGCCTCGGCAGGCAAGTCACTTGGGAGCAATAGAAGACGCCCCAAACCACCTAACTGACTCGAACCATCGACCGTTCGCACTTCGTACAGGGGACCCAAGGGCCCCTTGGCGATTTCGCGCAGGAGCTGATAGCGACCAACCTGGGAACCTTCACTTGGAACCAAGGCTGATGCAGTCAATGGAGAAGGTGCGTTCGTTTGCAAAGGTTGCTCGTCGCTAATCGATTCATCATCCGGCAAATCTGACGAAGTGTCACCTTTGTCAGTGTGGGCTCAGTCGGCGCTCTCCGTGGGGCAAGGGCTGGAGCGTATTTGCTGGAAATACGACCTCGTCCGCAAACACTAAAGGTAGGCGGCTGTAGTCTACAGTGTGGCAGTCGCTGCGCGCCCGAACTTCCGTGGGTCGGCAGCAGCGTCGAGATTGCCGTTGCTCGCCGCGACGACCTGCACCGCCGAGATCCCGCGCGGGACACGACGAACACGCTCACCGCGAGCCCTGAGCCCGCGGGCAACACTCGGCGGAAACTGCTGCTCGACTTCGATTTCACCATTGGTCGGCGAGATCGTAAAGCGCGGTTGCGCCACGGCCAGTTCGGGCGAGATACCGTCTACCAGCAAAGCAATGAGCACACTGGTCACGTTGGTGGAAATCGCCATACCGCCCGAGCCCCCGAGCACCCAACGCACCCGTCCGCCATCGAGCACGATGGTTGGGGTCATACTCGACACTGGTCGCGCCATTGGTCGCGGTTGATTCGGGGAATCGGTCGGCCCGAAGTCGTCGAGCTCGTCGTTGAGGACCACGCCACTCGTCTGCCCGAGAATCTTGGCGCCAAATGCATTGTTGACGGTGGATGTGAGAGCCACCGCATTGCCGTCAGCGTCGACGACGGAAATGTGGGTGGTGCCTTGCTCTTTTGGCAGCGCAATGGCCGCCGGTTTCAGCGAATGGTTCAAAATCGCCTCGCGCCGCTGGGCGAGGTACTCAGGGTCGAGCAAAGCATCGAGATTCGTCGGCACGAAGTCTGGATCGCCCACCGTCCTTTTGCGATCATCGAGGCTAGCTCGATAGGCCGCAGCAAGCAGCGCAATGCGCTCAATTGGCGGCCGATATTGCGCGAAGTCGGCGGGCGGAAACGTGCTCAGCGTCTGCGCCAAGAGTATTCCGCCCGCAGACGGCGGCGGAGCCGTAATGACTTCATAGCGCCCGTAGCTGAACCTGAGCGGCACACGGTACTTCGGGCGGTAGTCGCGCAGATCGACCAATGCCAGCACACCGCCATGGTCGGCAACCACCTTTACCCAGTCCTCGGCATTCGGACCGTCAAGTAACGCCGCTGGCCCCAGTTGGCCAAAGCGGTGCAGGGTTTGGCCAAGTAGCGGGGAACGCACGCGAGCCCCCAGCCCGAAGCCAGGTTGGTCGAAGCCCAACGCGCGCAAGATGGCAAGCTTCGCGCTCGAAGCCTTGCTCGTATTCCCCATGCGCGCCAGATGGGCCCCAACCACAAAGCCCCCTTCGGCGAGCCGGGCCGCCTCCGAGGTGACTTCGGCGAAGGCGAGGCGCCCATATCGCGATTGCAGTTCGAATAGCCCTGCTGGTTCGCCGGGAACCCCCACTAATAGGCCACGCTGCGCTTCAGGCAGTGGGCGCCGCGAAAGGGCATCCATTGCCAAAGCCGAGGGCGCGCATTCGCGAAAGTCGAGAAACTTTGGGGCGCGATCCTGGGCTTGCCAAACCAACGCAAAACCACCGCCTCCGAGACCACTCGACGTTGGCCCGACGACGCCCATGACCAAAGCCGCAGCCACCGCGGCGTCCACTGCGTTGCCACCTCGCCCGAGCACTTGCAGCGCTGCATGGGTTGCCGCTTCGTGTTCGGTGGCCACTGCCACGCGCGCTTGCGCGCCACGTTGACGGATCTCCGTAGTCGCTGCCCCTCGCCGCTGTACTGAGTCGGAATGACCATCGCCCGCAGTTACCGCAACGTGCGGCGCCATAGCGGCCGGTTCATGCTTGCTTGCGGTTGCCTCGCCGCCCAGCATCGCGGACGCGATCGTCGCGCACTGGAACAGCCGAATGAGACGATTCTTCAAGGAGAGATGCTGCGGTTTCATGGGGATGGGGTAACTGAAGGATGCATCGCCGGCCCGGCGCGGTATAGATGGCTCATGCGTTTTCTGTTCGTCATGGATCCCCCCGAGAGCATGTTGCCGGACAAAGACACGAGTTTTGCGTTCATGCGGGGGGCCTTGGCCAACGGCCACGAGTGTTGGTGGTGCTTGCCCAAGGACGTCGGATGCCGCGAGGGTGTGGTCGGGGTACTGGCGCAACGCCTCGTGGTCTCCGACGCCGCACCCCATATCACCCGATTCGAGCAGCGAAGTTTCAGCGACATCGAGCTAGACGCTATCTTCGTACGCAAGGATCCCCCGTTCGACAGCGCGTACTTACACCTCACCCAAATCCTCGATCTGGCCACCGAACGTTGTTTCGTCTTCAATGCGCCGCGTGGGCTGCAGGCGGCAAATGAGAAGCTTTTGGGATTTCGCTTCGCGTCTTGGATGCCAAAAACGTTGGTCGCTTCGGAGCCAAAAGCCCTGCTTGATTTCCTGGATTCGATTGGCGGGCACGGCGTCATTAAGCCATTGGACGGGGCCGGCGGGTTTGGCGTCTTACAACTTTTGCGCGACGACAAGAACAAAAAGGCCATCGTCGATTTGCTCACCCTTGAAGGGCGTTGCCCGGCCTTGGTGCAGGAATACTTGCCTTTGGTCAGATCCGGTGACAAGCGGGTTCTGCTCCTCGATGGCAAGTTGCTTGGCGCCATTCGTCGCGTGCCCCTGGCTGATGACATTCGCGCCAATATCCACGTTGGCGGCACGGTAGAACCAACGACGTTGAGTGCGAGCGAGGCTAGGCTAGTCGATGAAATTGGCCCGACGCTATCGGCAATGGGGCTATTCTTCGTCGGTCTCGACTTGATTGGCGATCGACTGATCGAAGTCAATGTGACGAGTCCAACCGGGATCCAGCAACTTTCGCGACACCTGGGGCGAAAGTTGGAAGGCGAGGTCATTACCTGGGTGGAACGGCGGGTCGTCGAGCTGCACTCAAAGCGGGCACACCCCTGACTCGACTTGCCATCGGCGGTAAACGGCGCATGCTTGAGTGATGGGTGCAGGTTCTGGCGCGAAAATCACTCGACGGCTCTTCCTATCGGTGTGCGGAGTATTGAGCTTTGGCGGCAGGGCGTTGGCCGAAGCTTCAGCGCCGCCACGGCTCGTGCTTCTCCCGCTTGGAACGGAGCTCGATGACGCGTCCGTCACCTTCGTCAAGCGCTGCCTCGAAGCATTCTACGACTTTTCGGTAGACGTGTTGCCACGCCAAGCAGTGCCAAGAACCACGTACTATGCCGCGCGCAAACGCTACCGTGCTGAAAAATTGCTCGATTTTCTTGAGCGGCAGGTACCAGCCAACGCGGCACGTATCGTCGGATTGACCGCCGTCGATATTTCCACAACGAAAGGCAAGGTATTCGATTGGGGTGTGCTCGGCCTGGCGACGATCGATGGCAAAGTGGGCATCTTGTCGAGCTTCCGCTGTCGACGCGGGACCAAGGCTACCGAAGAAGCGCTCGTACGCTATGGCAAAGTTGCGGTGCACGAGGTCGGTCATACCCTCGGGCTCGAGCATTGTCCGACACTCGGTTGCCTGATGGAAGACGCCCAAGGAACGGTGGTCACAACCGATCGGGAATACGATTTGTGTCCCAAGTGCCGCAGTCGCCTGAGAGAACTCGGGCGCGAGGCCCTCCGCAACCCAAAGATCCCGTGGCCGAGGCCGAACCAGTGACTAGTGGTGCAAGCGAGCCGAACGCTCTACGAGTCGCTGCAGCGTGCGGAGATTGAACGGCTTTTCGATGCGTGGATTGGGTACCTGTTCCAAGAATCGTCGTGCTGACGGGGTAAACGCTCCACCGGTCATAAATACGATACGTGATTCGTATCCCGGTCGATTGAAGCGCAGCACCTGATAGATGTCCATGCCACTCAACTCTGGCATCATCAGATCGCAGAAGACGAGATCGTAGCTCGAGTCACCGAGCAGTTCCTGCAGGGCTTCTCGCGGACGCACCAATGATTTTACGTCGTGTTCGTCTTCGAGCATGAGTCGCAACGCTCGCCCGACACCCGGATCGTCATCGACGACCAATACCCGTGCTTTGCCGCGGTTTTCTGGCGGCAACGTCGAGGGCGGAGTCGATGGCAACGTCGACTCCGGCATGAGGCGATGCAATGGCACACACGGAATGGCCATGCGCAAGAGCAGGCCCGTCCCCGGCAAGGCTTCGGCTGCAAGCTGACCACCCAGTTGCTCGACGAGGCTACTACATAGACTCAAACCAAAGCCAAGCATCTTGCCGCCGTCGCGCGGGGCAAATGGATCGAACAACCGCTCAATGTCAAGTTCGGCCGTGTTGCAACCTTCACACACGATTTCGAACACGGCAAACTGTCGCTCGTCGGCGACCAAACTCAGCCGAACTTCATGGCGCTTGACGGTATCGTCGGGCAGCATCTGCGTCGCGAAGAGCAGGAGCCCCAGACAAACCTGCTCGATCTTGGCTTCGTTAGCCAAGACCGGTGGCACGTTCTCAAATCGCGTCGTCAACTTGCCGCGGTGACGCACCTCGTGACCCACGAGCTCGACAACCGACTCCAACACTGATCTGAGCTCGAGAACCCGCGTCGACGATTCGTCCGTCCGTGCAAAGGTGCGCATGCGCTTGACGATAGTCGCCATGCGCTCCGCGCCCTCACGCGCCTCAACGAGTCGCGCCATGACGTCCGATGCGGACTCTGCATCGCCGGCAACACCGGGCAATCGTCGTGAAAGGTGATCGAGATTGAGCAGCACGTACGTGAGTGGATTGTTGATCGCGTGCGCCATCCCACTGGCCAGCATCCCAAGAGCACTCAGTCGATCCGCCTGCAGAAGCCGCTGCTCTTCGTGCCGGCGCGCCGTCACGTCGCGCCCAAAGGACAAAATTGTCGGCTCCCCCTCGTGTTCGAGCGTCACCCACGAAAGCTCGATGACTATGGTCGCGCCCTGCCGCGTAACGACGTGATATTCGTGAGGCAAAACGCTTTCACCGCGTTCGACCCGTTCAAGATTATCGTTCAGCGTGTTCAATTCTTCGCGCTGGAAGAATTCGGCAATATCGATACCGATGAGCAGATTCCGGTCGACCCCGAAAAGCTCGGCAGCCGCGCGATTCGCGTAAACGACGTGCCTCTGCCGCATGAGCCAGACGCTAGCGAGCATCGACTCGACCAGGCGTTCGAAACGCTCCTCGGCACGTCGAACTGCCTCTTCGGCAGTTCGACTGGCACGCAAATCGATAATTAGGCCCAGCCGCGAATGCCCGTCCGTATCGAGTGGGATCGCGGCCACCCCGACCGGCAAATCGGTGCCGTCATTCAGCTTGAGGCTGGACTCGCTGGCAAACGCATCGAGGCCTGACTCGGCGCCTTCCACGTACGTCGCGGCGAACATCGCACGCTCAAGCTCGCGGCCGAGCGGCATCGAGTTTGAGCCCGATGCCTCGCCCACCCCGAGCAACTTGCTTGCCGCCTGGTTCATCCAGAGCAGCCCCACGTCGTCCGTAACTGCAAGTGCAAGCGAACTCAATTCCAACGCCTCGACGAGGGCGGGTTCGAGGTCCGGAGGAACCATCGGAATTCGGTTGGACTTGGTCAATGGTTCACCCTCAGGGTGCCGGTGCCGTCGCGTGCCCATTGTGGCACATAATAGGCTGATTAGCCGATGCTCGAAGTGCTTCAGCAGAAAATGCGCTAGTTTCGCCGATCGCGGCCGAAATCCCGGACCAAAAACGCAGTTGAATTCCCTGAACACGTCATCAGGCAGTCGGGTTGTCCCTTGCGCCTTGGTCGACCTGAGCTAGCCTGCGCGACCGCTTTCCCATGGCAACTGCAGTCATCTGTTCTGGAGCACATCAATTTCGCGTCACCACCGGCGACGTCATCCAAGTTCAAAAGTTGGATGGTGATCCTGGTGCTGAGATCGTGTTTGGTGAAGTCTTGGCCATTGGCGATACGACGCTGAATTTCGGCGCCCCATTCGTCGCAGGGGCCAAGGTCACTGGCAAGATCGTATCGCACGACCTCGACGAGAAGCTCGTCGTGTTCAAGTTCAAGCGGCGCAAGAAGCACCACCGCAAGAACGGACACCGACAGAAGCTCACTTCCGTCGAGATAACGGGCATTTCTGGTTAATTTTCCGAGGTCCTCCGATGGCACATAAAAAAGGCGGCGGCTCGACGCGAAACGGTCATGACTCAAATCCCCAGTATCGTGGGGTCAAGGTCTATGGCGGGCAGTTCGTGACCGCTGGAAGCATTATCGTACGTCAGGTGGGTGAGACCATCACGGCCGGTCGTGGCGTAGGCATTGCCAAAGACTATTCGCTGTTCGCGCTGGTCTCTGGCGTTGTCACGTACGGCCACAAGTCGCGCACGAAGAAGAAGGTGTCCGTCTTGGAAGCGGCCGCCTCACCTTTAGCGTAGTCTAGGTCTTTGCTCGTCACTGATCTAGACGGAACGCTCCTCGATCCGACAGGGCGAGTGCACCGGTCGGATGCGGAGGCGATTGCGTTGCTGCGTCGGCGCGGTGTCCCGGTCACCATTTGTACCGGGCGCATGTACTCGGGTACGCGCCAGATTGCGCAGCAATTGGGCATCGAAGGGCCTGTCGCTTGCGTGGATGGTTCGCACATCGTCCACGTCAGCACGCGGCGGAACCTGTTGATTGCGACGCTTGAGCATGACGCGGCCGAAATGCTGCGCCAATGGTTGTCGCAGATTGGGCTGGCGAGTTTTGCTTTCGCCTCTGACGCGATTGCACATGACCCGACTGGCGTTCGCTATTTGCCGCTCGTGCGTGCTTGGTCGGAGCGCATGATCGCCGTTAAGAGCGTCACGTCTGAAGAAGGTTGGGCAACGCTAAAGGAGATTTCTGCCATCGTCGCCATCGGGGACAAAGACGCCGTAGACGCCGTAGTGGCCGGTATGGGTGCGGACGCGTCCGTGCCTTGGCGCCAACGTCTACAGATGGTGACTTTCCCCTTGCGCGGCCCGGGCGTGAAGAACTGTTGGGCGTTGCTGGTCCGTCGTGCCGACACCGACAAGGGTACGGCCGTTGCCTGGTTGGCCAACTACCATGGCATCTCGGTCGAGCACGTTGTTGCTGTCGGCGACTGGGTCAACGATGTGCCGATGTTCAAAGTGGCAGGCAAAAGCTTCGTGATGAGCCAGGCGCCTTCCGAGGTCCAGCAAGCCGCCAGCCACGTACTCGCCGCCCATACGCAGAGCGGTGGCGGGATCCGTGAAGCCGCCGAACGCGCCGGATTACTCTAAATGAGCAGTACCGGGTCGGGAATGGTTGCTCGAATGCCGGGGGTCTGGTGAGCTTTCGCCGTGGCTAAGGTTAAGGTTCTGCCCCAAGCACTCTCCAGCCAGATCGCCGCTGGTGAGGTGGTCGAGCGACCCGCAAGCGCCGCCAAGGAACTGATCGAAAATGCGCTGGACGCCAGTGCGACCCGTTGCGATGTAAGCTGCAATGGCGGTGGCACGAGTCTGCTGACTGTGCGCGACGACGGCTGTGGAATGTCTGCGGAAGATGCAGCGTGTGCACTTGAACGGCATGCCACGAGCAAGTTGACCGAGATCTCGGATCTGAATCGGTTGACGACATTTGGGTTTCGCGGCGAAGCATTGCCGAGCATTGCGTCGGTGAGTCGATTCTCATTGCACACGCGCGCCGAAGCGTCGGACTTCGGCAGTTGTATCGAAGTCGAAGGCACCAAGGCCCCAATCGTGCGTCACCAAGGCATGCCCGTCGGTACGACGGTCACCGTGCGCGATCTGTTCTTCAACGTGCCGGCGCGACGCAAATTCCTGCGCTCAACGGGAACCGAGTCGGCCCACGTTACCGCTGCCCTCGAAGGAGCAGCACTGTCGCGCCACGACGTCACTTTTACGCTCGAGCGCGACGGGCGCAAGGTTCGTGAGTTGTTGCGCGTTTTGACGCGACGCGACCGCGTGTTGCAACTTCTACCAGAGGAGTCACTCGCGGCCATTGCGGCTGAGCGCGGACCATTGCGCATCGAGGCCCATCTATCTCGACCGGAGCGTGGGCGACCGGGAACGTCAGGGCTTTGGCTCCTAGTAAATGGCCGTGTGGTACGCGACCGCATGGTCACCTCTACGGTGGCCCAGGCCTACGGCGCGGCACTCAGCTCTGGCAATTATCCGCGGGGCGTCGTGTATCTAGAGCTACCGAGTGAGCTCGTGGACGTCAACGTTCATCCGCAGAAGACCGAGGTGCGCTTCGTCGATCCGCGAGCGTTGGCCGATGCAATCTACTCGGTAGTCTCGCGCGCGGTTACGACGGAATTTGGCTTACCACTCGCGAATCGTGGCGCCCGCTTTGCTCAATCGCGCAACGACTCGACACCGCCGCTCCACCTGCTACCAGTCGAACGAGGTTTCACTCCCGGATCGCCCCAGCCGCTGGTCGTGAGGGAACCCGTAGCAGCACAGGCAGCACCGGTCGCGCGCGCTTTCCCTGCACCATCAACGCTTCCCGAACTCGCCGCGCCGGTAGCAGCGATCGCTGCGACACCAGCTAGCACTTTAGCGGATCCGCTCGACGATGACGATCCAGCGCCCATAACCATGGTGACTCCGCCGAGCGATGCTTTGCTTGGTACGGTCATTGGTCAGCTCGAAGCCGAGCGCGAGCTCGCCCCCCCGCCGAAGAGTGCTCCGCCTAGCTGGGGGCGACTGCGCTACCTGGCCCAAGTGCGACTGACGTTTTTGGTATGCGAAGGCAAGGACGGCCTCTACGTGATCGACCAACATGCTGCCGCCGAACGCGTCGCCTACGCCAAACTTTACACCCAATACAAATCGCAATCCATGTCGTCTCAGGCACTCCTGTTTCCGGCCATGGTAGAGCTTTTGCCAAAAGAGGTCGAACTCGTTGAGGCCCAGGTCAACACCTTTCGCGCTCTCGGGCTCGATGTCCGAATTCGCGGTCAAGATCGGATTAGTGTGCATTCCACACCACGGCTTCTGCAACGTGCGAGTCCTGAACGCCTAGTGCAGGATCTGTTGAGCGAGCTTGGCCAGCAAGGTGGGCGTGGCTTCTCTTCAGCCATCGAGCAAGCCATTGCGCTGATGGCCTGCCATGGCGCACTGCGCGCCGGCGAGGCGCTGACGGCACAGCAGGCTCAAGCGTTGCTAAGTTCACTCGACGAGATCGACATGACCACCCATTGCGCCCACGGCCGCCCGGTGGTGGCCGTCACGCGCTTCGTAGATCTCGAACGTCAAGTGGGACGCCGCTAGGAACACCGTGCCGCAACCCGAATTGCCGCTACTCGTCATCGTCGGGACCACGGCCTCAGGCAAGACCGCGCTGTCGCTGGCACTAGCTGAGGCGCTCGACGGTGAAGTTGTTAGCGCGGACAGTGTACAAATCTACCGGCATTTCGATATTGGTTCGGGCAAACCTACAGCGGTTGAACTTGAACGGGTACGGCATCATTTCATCGGTACCCACGACCCGCACGACGCCATTGATGCGGCTGGTTGGGCCAACCTTGCCGAAACTGCAGTCACAGCAATTGCCAACCGGGGGCGTCGACCGATCGTCTGTGGTGGCTCGTTTCTGTGGGTGCGTGCGTTGTTGTTTGGCCTAGCCCCGGCGCCCGCAGCCAACCCAGAATTGCGCGAGGAATATCAGCGCATTGCCAATGAACAGGGTCGCGCTGAGTTGCATCGACGATTGCAGCTCGTGGATGCAGCAACCGCCCAAAAGCTCGCGCCCAACGATTTCGTGCGCGTCAGTCGGGCGCTCGAGGTGTTCGAGTTGACGGGGATCCAGATGAGCCAATGGCAAGCCGAGCATGGGTTTCGACAAGCCAAACGCCCCTACGTGCTCTTGGGCGTGCTGCGCGAACGCGCCGAGCTCGACGAGCGGATTCGGACTCGAGCCGCACAAATGCTCGCAGCCGGGTTGGTTGCCGAAGTAGTTGGTTTGTGCCAGCGCGGCTACGACAAGGCGCGCGCCATGGGATCCGTCGGGTATCGTGAGGTCTACACTGCGCTTGCGGCAAGTGGCGTAAAGTCACCTTCTGACATCGACACGCAAGCCGTGCTCGAGGAGATCTCACGCAAGACCCGGGTCTTTGCCCGTCGTCAGCGCACCTGGTTGCGCGACGAACCAGTGCACTACCTGCCACCACACGTGCTCCGCGATCGAGCTGCATTGGTGGCAGCGGTTCGCGAAGCTTCGGGCATCACCGAACTGTCGGACATTGGGTAGTCGAGCGGTTCGAGTTGCTCACGGGGCTGGCCAAAGCCAAGCCCATCTCGGTAACCGTGCAGCCCACGACCCCGACCAGCGAAGTCAGTCTCAACTCTGTCACTAATACTGTCGGCTTCAAAGAAGACATCGGCACCATCGACGTGTCGGTCGCAGGCGCTGCAATTTGCGAGAATATGAGCAGCGGTACTGCGGAGCAAGCTGGAGCATTTGATGTGTCTCGTGCCCGTGAATAGCCCTGCGAGTCAGCCAAATCCGATGACGCTACTTGGCTCGGGCGTCTGTCAGTAGGGCGCTCTCGTTGCCGCGCTGAAGGGCGCCCCTGAAATGGGACCCCATATCATTACCCGAACCTCAAGCCGGAGCCACTGATGCCTCACAGTCGACGACGGTGGCTGCCGACGATTCAACTATCGGCTATCGTCAGCTGGCATGCGGTGGGCGTGTTTAGTCCTCAGCGGGTCGGTCGTGTTTGCGGCAATGCCGTTGTCCGCGCAAACGTCCGCAAATCGCTATGCCCTCGCCTGGGTGCGCGGGGCAGGCGCCGAGGATTGTCCATCGGCTACCGAATTGCAACGCGACGTGGAACAGCGGATTGGCCACCGCGTGTTCGATTCTTCCGCGGCACTGTCCATCGAGGTCTCGGTTCGCCGCGATGAGACGAATTCAATCCCAATCCGTCGCACCGAGATCCACGTCCGCGATGAACAGGGTCACGCCGTTGGTGAACGTACGCTCGCGAGCAGTGAGTCTGACTGCCGTTCCCTCTTCTCATCGACAGCACTGGCCATCGCCTTACTAGTCGATCCCGAGGCCACCGAGGATCGGCAGCCAGCAGTGCTGGGTGCCGTTCAAGTGCCGCGCCAGGCCACAATTCAAGCTGCCCCTGTAGCGCCGCCAGCGCCGAAAACTGCCCCATTTGCTGCCAATCACGAGTCCGCTGTGAGCAACGCAGCACAGGTGCACCAGGTCGATGTTTCGCCGACAGGGACCCAAGAACAGCCCCCAAGCTCGGCCGTGTCCGAGCGACCTCCGGGCGCACCAACCAATAGGCGTCAAGCTCAAATTGCGGCGTCTGCAGTTGGCGCCTTCTCAATCCTGCCACGGACGGCCCTCGGTGTTGCCATTGACATGCGCGCTTGGGAATTGCCGACGGTTGGCTGGTCACTGTCCGCGCTCTATTTGCCCAGTCAGCCAGGCGAGACCAGAAACGCGGCTAGCGTTCGAGTTGGGCTCTTCGCCCTTCAACCCGCGCTGATGCTCGGGTATGCGACAAGCGAGCGTTGGCGCATCGCAATCGATCTCGGCGGCTCGATCGGATCGCTGCATTATGCAGCAATCGGCGGCAGTACCTTAGGGTCGTCAGAGTCGCTCTGGCTCGCTGCGCGTGCGGAAGCATCCCTGCAACTCATGCTAGGCAACGCCGCATTCTTGGGCCTCGGCTGGGCGGCACTCTTACCCGTCACCCGCGCCCGGATGACCAACAGCGACAGAAGGTCTGTACTGTATCTTCAGCCGGGAATTGGTGCCTGCGGCCGAATTGGCCTTGGGATCCGATTTCCGTGAAGGCGGCCCGGGCCCCTCTGCATTCACTGATCGTGGACCAAGCCCTGGCTACGGACGAGGGCGCGCCTGTGGGTGCGGTGCCACGCACCGTCGAAGTCGCCGAGATTTACCGGGTACATGCGGACTTCCTCTGGCGCTCGCTTCAGCGCTTGGGCGTGCGCGACGCCGATCTCGAGGATACTGTCCAAGAGGTTTTGGTCGTCGTCCACCGGCGACGACACAGCTTCAATTTCGAGTGTCGACTAACCACTTGGCTCTTTGGCATTTGCCTGCGCATCGCATCGCGACACCGACGGCGCGCGCACTTTCGCTGGGAACGCACTGCAGACATCCTACCGGACCAAGTCGATCCGACAACGCCCGAGGATCGATTGGTCGAGCAGCGCGACATGGCACACCTCGCTCGAATTCTATCCACGCTTAGTCTGGAACATCGGGCGGTGTTCGTCATGTTCGAGGTTGAGGGCGAGAGCTGTCAGACCATCGCCGAACTGTTCGGTGTGCCGGTTGGAACGATTTATTCACGCTTGCACAATGCGCGGTCGCAGGTAGAAAAGGCTATTTCGCGCGAACGACGTGCGAGTCGAGAAGGGAGTCTCCGATGAGAGAACCCGTGCGTTTACTGAAAGATCCGAACGCCCAGGCCGAACTACGGCGAATGCTTGGGCATGCTCGACAACCCAAGTCCCTCGACCGACCCACTCGGCTGCGCATGGCACGCCGACTCGACCGTTTTTTGGCGCTGCCTTTGGTTTTGACGCTGGGGCTAACGCTGAAGACTGCCGTCGCATCGATCGCGATTGCAGCAGGTGGCGTTTCCGTGGGTGCCGTCGTGGTTCACGAGCTTCGAGTACTGCAGTCGATGTCGCGGCCTTTGATCGACAATCGCCCGGGACGACCTGTTCGTACCGAGCGCAATTCATCGGCCAGCGTCAAACCGCTGCCGTCGGCAAGCGCTCTGGCCAGGGTGGCAGTCGCCGACATCGAGGAGCAGCCAGCCAACAGGCTCGTTGCGGAGCAACCCCAGCCGGACGCAGCGCGAAACCACGGCGCGACAGCGACCACTGGCACGCCGAAGTCAGTCCCGCCCGTCGTGTCCGGTGACAATCTTTCACGTGAAGCCGCCATGCTCGAGGCTGCGCGGCGCGCACTCGGCGCCTCGCCAGGCGAGGCGTTGGCGATTGCCGATGAGCATCGGGCGGCCTTTTCCGGCGCCCGGCTCGAACTCGAACGCGAGCTCATTCGCGTCGACGCACTCTATCGGCTCGGACGCTTTGCCGAGGCACGCCGCGCAGCTGAAGCGTTGCGCCAGCGTGGGGGCCTCTATGCTGAACGCGTGCAGCGGCTGATCGAGAAGTTGGATGCGAGCGAGCGATAGATTGAAGGATGAGGCGACCTGTTGGGATTGACGAGGCGATGGACGGCCCGCATCGGGTCGGAAAGGGCGGATTGTGCCATGGATTACCTCAGATTCACGTTTGTCGCCTTGGTATGCGCTGGATGTACAACCAACGTTGATGTCGTCAAGAGTGACGAGAACGTTGAAAGCCTCGGGCCGAAGGCGCAGCAATTGCAGAAGGACCTTGCCCCTTACTGCAAAGACATCTGCGACGAACTCTCCGGGTGTTTGGGGGGGCTCGGTAGTTGCGAATGTACGTCCACAACGGCCGCCGCAGACTGCCCCTGTGCGTCGAGCGGCAATGCATTCGACGATTGCCTGGGCACGTGTTTGCGCGACATTGGCACGAGGTTCCTCTATCATGGGGAAACTTGCGCAGCTGCAGGTGAAGCGGTGCTGGAGTGCTACGCAAATTTGACCTGCAATCCGCCAGTGCCATATGGCGCAAACGGCGAACCTTGCGGTCTTGACCAAGCCAAGGTGCTTTGCCC